>Ga0307979_1000019_pt1 | contig 110766 bp, 92 predicted proteins | sample OrgLakmetage1058_FD_201833 | JGI IMG/M metagenome (GOLD analysis project Ga0307979, IMG submission 201833) | Saline water microbial communities from Organic Lake, Antarctica - #1058 | ecosystem: Environmental > Aquatic > Non-marine Saline and Alkaline > Saline | place: Antarctica: Organic Lake...
GTATAATACCGAAAGATTACATTCTAGTTTAGGATATCTCTCACCTCTAGAAATGGAAATAAAATTGAGAGGATTTAATAAAAAAGTAGCTTAAAAAATTAGTCACAAATTTACTAGATATTCCAGTTAGAAACAGAGAAGGAAAACTTAGGTATTCCCTTGAAAAAAGTATAAATAATATTCGTTCAATTCTTATAGATGATTTTCACTTAAATATTGGAAAGAAAATTTCAAATCTAGACACTTTAAAAGGAGAATACTTACAATTCAAAAATGAAATTCATCAAGTATTAGAAAAAGAATATAATGAAGTTTCCTTAAATGACAGCTTTAAAGGTCTAAGAAGCTATGAGTTATGGGCGAAGTTTAAATCCAAAAATGATGAAAATTGGAATTGGATAAAAGATGTAATTACTCTAGAATTACTTAATGATTTTAGCAAATTAAAAAATGTCATAACTAACTACAAACATCTATCTGATTACGATAATATAGTTTTAAAAAATGTAGACATTGATATCTATTCAATTTCAACAATATTAAAAGTCTTCAATTTCAATGAATATTTGACTTCCAAAAGTGAGATTGAAACATTAAAAATTCATTTAGATATTAGTGATACTTCAAAATCGAAACTTTTAGAAATAGACTTAAACTCGGTTACTGAACTAACTGAAAAATATAGTAATGCGGACATTGTAATTAATAGTTTCCAACAAATAAGCCAACTAAAAAAGAAGACCCAAAATAAGAATGAAAACGCTGAAGAATTTTCGTCAAATTTAAAATACTCCGAAATTGTAGAAAATGCCTCAAAATATTTAAGAGACATTGAATCGTATTTGGCACAGATTGAAAATGATAAAGAAAAAATAGGCTTTTTCGCTAAGTTAAAGGGTAAATATAAGCAAGTTCATTATCTGGAAGATATAGTACTGAATTCCAAAAATTGTGATACCAAAACAATTTTGAATCAATTAAAGGTTTACATCAAACAAATCCAAGCCATTAGTTTCGATTTAAGCTTAATTATAAAAGCAGGCTTTACTCTTTCATTCAATGAAGATTCAAATTTATCAGATAAATATCAATTATTAAATAGTGCAATTGAACAAGTAGATAGGAATTACACACTTATATATATATTACAAAAGAACAAAGACATTATTAATTTTTCAAAAATTTTTAATATTGAGATTTCAAATGTTGAGAAAATATACACAGCATCAATTTCCTATAAAGAAGATTTAGAAAAATTAAAAGAACTAGAACTAAAGGTTAAAAAAGATTTAGGAAAGCTGAAAGAAGTTAGTAAGACCTTTTTAAATTCTAAACTGTTAAAGGATTTTAAAGCTTTTATCCCTTTAGAAAGCATTTCTGATACTGTCATATTTAAAGCATTTCAAAATAAGTTAGATGATACAATTTCGCAAATAGAAAGAGAAAATCAATTTAACAAATCTAAACACTACTTAACTAACGTAATACCTCTTACTCTTCCTTTATTACTAGATGTTCCTGAAAAATTCATCACTAAAGAAAATTTAGAATTTGCTCAAGCAAATAATTATTTTCTGAAGAATGAAATAATTGATTTGCAAAAAACAAAAGAAAGACTAAGTAAAATAAATGATAAGATTTACAAACTGAAATGTGAAATATTATTTGACTTATCCAAAAACAACTTTAAAAATAAATTTAACACTGATGAAATTGACAATTTCATTAATATATTAGTGAAATATCAATATAATTTAGGTGAAGGTAAAAGAAAACTTAAAAACAATAGTCAAATTCAGCATCAAATAGCAGCAAGAAAAAATAGTATTGAAATAAGCAGTAAACTTTCTTGTTGGGTAATGAAATTTAATGACGTATTAAATTCAGTAGGTACAGAACCCGAAATTTTTGATTGCGTTATTGTTGACGAAGCAAGTCAACTTGATTTTAATAGCCTAATATTAGGCTATTACGCCAAGAATATGATTATTGTTGGAGATGATAAACAAACTTCCCCTAGTGCTCTTTCAGGTGCGGAAGGTAATGATTTTGAATCTATAAAAAATAAATATTTAGATTATTTAGGTGATAATAAGATTCAGATAAGAAGCGATAATAGTTTGTTTACATTATCGCAAATGGTTGCGGGCTCTTCAAACTTGGTACTGAAGGAGCATTTTAGATGTGTGTCTGAAATTATAGAATTTTCAAAATATAACTTTTATGAAAATTCTTTGAAACCTCTTAAACAAATTAATACTGAGAATAGGTTAGAACCAATAAAAGCGATATTTATTCAAAACAGTTTTCTTGAAAATAGAATTGTTTACACAGAAATAGAATCCATTAAGAAGCATTTAATAGAAATCATTAATAATCCACTCTATAAAAACAAAACTATTGGGGTCGTTAGCTTAGGCTCTGCAGACCACACTAGAAAATTGAAGGAAATTAAAGAAGATTTATCTGAAACATTTAATATTGATAAACTTGATGAAATAAAATTAATAATTTCAGATGCTCCAGATTTCCAAGGAGATGAAAGAGATGTAATGTTAGTTTCATTAGGTGTTGCATTAGATTCTGAAAAATTGGAAAAAGAAGGTTATGAAAAAGCTAAACCAAGGTCAATAGTAGATGATGGTAAAATGAAGGATGAACTCAAGAAAATTAATGTAGCACTAAGTAGAGCAAAAGAACAAATGATATTATTTCATTCTATAAAATCTGAAAACCTAAAAAATGATAAAAAAAGCAAAGATTTTAGATTAAAAATACTTAGTTTTTTCTATGGTAAATTTAAAAAACTTGAACCTTTTGAGATGCCTGATAATGAAGATGAAAGAACAATATATAATCGCCCTGAAATATTTGACAGTTGGTTTGAATATGATATAGCGAGTGAATTAATAAATAAAGGTTTTCAATATATTCAACCTCAATATAAAGTAAAGGAAGACGAAACTTTTTATAATCATCATTCTCAAAAAGAAACATACGTAAATTTCAAACTTGATCTTGTACTTTCAAATAATGGAAAAATGATTGCAATTGAATGTGATGGTGACCCATTTCATTCACTACCAGAAGATGTTGCTTATGATGTAGAAAGACAAGAGTTTTTGGAACGAGTAGGTTGGAAAGTTTATAGAATATTATATTCAGCATATAAACGAAATCCAAGTGAAGAAATTGAAAAAATGGTCAATTTCATAGAAAAACACACAAAAAAAGACAAAATAATCTCTTTAACTAAAGTGTTTAAAGAAATTCCGACTGAAGAAACGGAACTAAAACCTTCTACTTTTAAGCACGAATCATTTATTGATAAATTGGAAATTGATTTATCTCTAGAAATGGAAGACCAATCTAAACAAGAGATAGAAAGAGAAACTATTGAAGAAGATAAAATTTTGAGACACTTCAATCTGAACTTAGACGGCACTTATGTTTTGGAAATAAATGAAAGTGGTACTTCAACATATTCAATACCGCTTTACGAAAGTGATAAGAACGGATTTTTACTACAAGGTTATGACAATGGCCATTTGAATAAAGTTATAATATCAACATTATTATCTAAACGGATTGGCAGGGAATATAAAAATGGTTTAAATAGCCAAGCAAATTTAAACTTTATTAAAGTAATTAAAAAGGATGAAATAATTGGGATTCATTTTAATGAAAATGGAAGTAAAAAATTCAAAGCTCATTTGACCGAAAACATATCAAGCAGGGAACAACTTCATTTGCAAGGTTATAAAGTCATATACAATGATTTTGAAAAAATTGAATTTGAGTTTTTGCCATTGGAAATTAAAAATAACATCAGTCGCTTGATTTATAAGAGTTTTAACGCATATGGAAAACCAATAGATAATAATTATTATGAAACGGAATGGAATACTTTAAAAAAATTTGGTTCAAAACAGATAAATAACACTCCTTTAGTGGAACAAGCACCAGTGGCATCTTTATTCGAGAATATTCCTAACTCACTATTTGATGTCAAGGTTGAACTTAACAGTACAGTTAAAATCAAATATTTGAAAAAAGATAAAGTTTTGACAATAAAATTGGTTGATTATCAAACCCAAGGAATGGTTATGAAAAATGAAGTTCAAAAAGTAAATATTAAAAACCCAATTGGAGTTTCAATTAAAGGTAAGTCCGTTGGCGATAGAATTGTGATTGAAAATACAGATAGTATTGTGGAAATAATAGAAATAAATTAACCAAAGCATAAAGTCATACACATTTGAAATTCGCTTTAGCCATACACAAGCTCAAATTGTAAAAGAGTATGTCTTTGCCAACTTTACAAACCGAACGGAAAAAAGTACAAAAACACAATCGAGTGGATGGCTCCGCCATTAATTGACGGAGTCCACCCTCTCACACCAGTACCCTTCGACCTTGCTCAGGACAGGCCAAGAAGGTCTCGAATACTGAGGTTCACAATCCATCTTTTCAATCGCTCTTTACACCAATTGAAACTATTTCATACTTTTTGAACAGGCTACTCGTTTCCTTTAGGTATTAAGACTTCTGCTCATTTCTCTATTATACCAACTCGACGTTATATAAACCTCCCCAGGTAATTGTATCTTCTTTCACTCAATTGCTAACGTATCAACATTAATGGACTTTTGGTGTTCTTAGAGTGTTCAATGATGTGGTCGCTTACCCCTGCATTTATGAGTTGTATATGGTTTTTGTTCGTTAAAACTGAGCTTTGTAACCTTGCTTCCTTCAGTCCCAACCTCACGGTTAGCAACCTTACAGCTTACTAATGGTTCAAGGCTTTACCCCTGACCATAAGGGACTTGCACCCTCTAGATTAATAAACTATATTTCTTTGGTTTAAAGAGGCCCATGCAGGGCGCACACTGTATATAATTAATTACTTAGTCTGTGTGTACTCGGAAAATACTGCGGATTTTCTTGTGGTTCGTTTCATTTTCGCTAAGTTAGTTGCTTGACTATACAACTAACTATAAGCGTTATACTGCTTTAAAACACATAAAATGAAAAAAGTAATTATCGGATTTATTGCATTGTTTATTATATCCGCATGTAACAATAATAATGAATGGTCAAAATTTAGAGGTAATTTAGGTAACACTGGACGCTATAAAGGCAAGGCTCCTGTGGAGCTAACAAATATTAAATGGAAATTCAAAACAGAAGGTGATGTAATGTCAAGCCCTGCGGTGGCAGATGGCATTGTTTTTTTTGGAAGTGAGGATAACTACCTCTATGCTGTAGATATAAAAACTGGACAAGAAAAATGGAAATTCAAAACAGGGGATAATGTACAATCAAGCCCTGCCGTGGCTGAGGACATTGTTTTTTTTGGAAGTATGGATAACTATCTCTATGCTGTTAATATAAAAACAGGACAAGAAAAATGGAAATTCAAGACAGAAAATGATATATACCCAAGCCCTGCTGTGGCTGAGGGTATTGTTTTTTTCGGAAGTTGGGATAACTACCTATATGCTGTAAATGAAAAAACTGGACAAGAAAAATGGAAATTCAAAACAGAATATGGTGTAGTCTCAAGCCCTGCGGTGGCTAATGGCATGGTTTATTTTGGATGTATAGATAGCTACCTATATGCTGTAAATGAAAAAACTGGACAAGAAAAATGGAAATTCAAAACAGGAGATAAAGTAAGTTCAAGCCCTGCGGTAGCTGATGGCATTGTTTTTTTTGGAAGTTATGATGACTACCTCTATGCTCTAGATATAAAAACTGGACAAGAAAAGTGGAAATTCAAAACAGAAGATAATGTAGGTTCAAGCCCTGCGGTGGCTGATGGCATTGTTTTTTTTGGAAGTGAAGATGACTACCTCTATGCTGTAGATGTAAAAACTGGACAAGAAAAATGGAAATTCAAGACAGAAAGTGAAGTATATTCAAGCCCTACGGTAGCAGATGGCATTGTTTTTTTTGGAAGTTATGATGACTACCTCTATGCTGTAGATGTAAAAACTGGACAAGAAAAATAAAAATTTTGGTCGGCTTATGCTTTAAGATAATCCATGAATATTAATTCTGAGTTAGACAACTGGAAATTAGCTGTAATGCAAAGTCGTTTTTTTTAATAAGCAAAGCCTTTAATAATATCTAATTCAAACATTAGGTTAAGGCCTATCTATTAAACTTCTCAAGCAATAAGACTAGCTAACTCAAACTTACCATATGCAAAGGTTATCTATAATTTACAAATTTATTAATATTTAAAAATAAAGGTGTTAAGCTATAATTATACCTAGGTTAATAATTGATAATCAAAGTTTTACTTTTAGTTAATCTACATGGCTGTCCTTTAGGCTTATTTAGTACAATGCTAAGAGTTAAAAAAGACAGGGTCTTGTTAGAAGAATTGATGTACTGGATAAAACGTTCGAACGATTGCGTATTAAAGATTTTATATAACCAGCTATGGGAAAGAATTTATCCAATTGGCACTTCAGAAAATAGGGGTATTTTACAAAATCTATATGAGGAAGATACACAACTAGGAATCAGAAAAGCAACTGAAAATATCCGTGAAAAATGCCAAAGAACTTTAGTTTTAATAGGCTTTGCAGAACTTAAAAATAAAAAAACATCTGAAAAACTAAGAATTTCTCGACCTAAGGTAGAAACCCAAATTTCAAAAACCCTCAGAAGGCTAAAGAGCAAAAAAGTCATCCCCTTTGCACTTGTGTTGTGGATCTTTTTTTATAAAAATGGATTTTATTTTACCAGTGTTCCTTCTCTCCTGAATAAATTTATAGAGAGCAGAATGTCTTTAAAGCAAGAAAAAGCACTCTTCGAATACGAGGCATTTACATTATTGGAGAATGTGGATGAGATTTTTAAAAACAATATTGAAGACTCCAAAGTCAAAAGAGATACCTATCCTGGAATTAAGAAAAATATAGAAACAACAAATAGGACATGGGTGAGATTCTCTGTATCCAAAGCTATACTTCTAGGAGTCAAGGTTTCTGTTTATTTTGTTACCAATCATATTTATGATAAAAAGCCAACAAACAGTTATATGACTATTAGTTATGGGCCAACATAAAATTTGCAAACACGATTAATAAACATCAACTACATAGATAAATTAAGTAACCAAAATAAAGAAAAATATGATGTAAATGAGATTTAAATAAAATAGGAAGAACCTGCTGTAACAGGCTCTTCCAGAATAAGCGCCGAATGTCAAACAAAACAACACTTAAAAAATGAATTTAAAAAAATACGTTTCAAGACCTTTTCTTTTATTTTTTGTCTTTAGCATCGTAAATCCGATTTATGCCACAGGGATTACAAATATTAAGGAAACTAAAGTAAGCATAAAATTAAAAAATGCTAGATTATTTGAATTTTTTTCGAATCTCGAAAAAAAGACCCAACATGGTTTCGCACACGAACAGTATGTGATCGACAAAAAGGAAACCTATGGCATAATTCAGGAAAATAGCTCTCTCGAAAAAATACCGAATAAACTTCCTAGGGAAGCCCAATTTCACTATGATATCAAAGGTGACTCTATACCCATTGCAAAAAACAATACAGCAAATCAAAAAGGATTACAGCAAAATTCTATCGAAGGTATTGTTATCGATGAACTTGGACTTCCTCTGCCTGGAGCTAGTATAGTTGAGAAAGGGACAGCAAACGGGGTTACTTCCGATTTTGATGGAAATTACACGATTCAAGTCTCCAGTTCTAATGCCATTCTTGAAGTTTCCTATTTAGGATATTTAATTCAAAATATACCAGTAACTGGACAAAGTAGGATTAACATTCAACTTCAACCTGACTCAGGACAGTTAGACGAGGTGGTTGTTATCGGTTACGGTACTACAACAAAGGAAAAGTTCAACGGGGCTGTTTCGAAGATTAGGACCAAAAAACTAAATAGTTTTTCATCAGCCAATTTTGAACAGGCACTTTCTGGTAATGTTGCGGGAGTACAAGTGGTAGGAAATGGTAAGAATCCAGGAGAGAACTCCGTCATACAAATCAGGGGATTAAACACATTAACGGCAGGCACTAATCCCTTGATTGTGGTCGACGGTAACCCATTGTCTGAAGGGTCATCCTTTAGTTCTATAAATAATCAGGATATTGAATCCATCAATATTTTAAAAGATGCTGCATCTGCAGCTATCTATGGATCAAGAGCATCTAATGGGGTAATTCTGATTACGACAAAAAAAGGAAAACAAGGTGGGCTTAAAGTTAGATATGACACCTATTACGGTTTTCAAGATCGCATCGATAATTTTCAATTGGCAGATGCCTATGATACGGCTCTTTTTGACAATGATGCACGGAATTTTGGATATGTGTCGGGTGGTCCAGGAAGAAGTATTACCGACGATAATGCAACTAGAGATGCTAATGGAGGTGGAAAGCGCAGCAGGGTCCAAGGTTTTCTTCAGAGTTATTTGGATGGACAGCCAGGGCTCGTCAATACAGATTGGCTCGATGCAACGTTTAGGACTGCATCTCAGCAGAATCATTATATAAATCTAAGTGGAGGTACGGAAAAAACAAATTATTCGGTTTCTTTTGGGTACCTAAACCAAGAAAACATAATTGTTGACTCCGATTACAAACGCTATACCAACAACATAAAGTTAAATTCTCAGATAAGTGACCATGTTCGTTTTGGAATTACGTCTAATATTTCTATGGTCAATTCAAACCCAACTGGTGAGAGAGGTTGGTCTTCACATGGAACCGGTGCAGGACAGCAACCAGACCCAAGTTATGCAGTGGTACTTATGCATCCGTACTATCCGATTTATAATTTGGATGGTTCTTTTGCCATTGCAAATCAAATTAATGATAACAATGATAATTGGGATGGACCCATTTCTGAAAACATAATAGCTAAGGTAGGTTTGACCGACTTTTCTGAGCGCCGCTTTAGGATATTTGGAAGTACATTTATAGAAGTCGATGTTTGGGATGGTTTAAAGTTAAAAACTTCTCTTGGGGGTGACTATAATACTATTTTTGGGGAATTTTTCGCTCCTTCTAGCATAGGAAATTACAGGACCCCCGTAGCAAACAATCTTGCGCAGGCCTTCGAGAATAATACAAGAAGAGAAAACTACATTACTGAAAACATTTTAACCTACAACGGAACTATTGGTAAGCATAATTTTGATGTATTGTTTGGATTTAGTTACCAAGAGGAAAGCTCATTTAATACCAGATTAGAGAGTAATAATTTTGCGGACAATAATATACGAAATATTGCTGGGGCGACTAATCCCTCAGCGGTTACCAGAAGGAGTAAGTGGGCGCTTGAATCCTATTATAGCAGATTACAATATGATTATGAGGGTAAGTATTCTTTATCAGGCTCCTTTAGAAGAGACGGCTCGTCTCGATTTGGGTCCAATACCAAATATGGAGATTTCGCTTCTTTATCAGCAGGATGGACCTTAAGCAACGAAAGTTTCTTTCCACAGGACGGTTATGTAGGCTTTACTAAATTACGGGCTAGTTGGGGACAGACGGGAAATAATCAAATAGGTGACTTTGGTTCCATCGCCTTAATCGATCCAGACAATTACGTCCTCGATGGACAATTGGTACCAGGTGCTTACACTCGAACCTCACCAAATCCAGATTTATCATGGGAAACCAATACTGCATTAAACATAGGTCTGGATTTAGGATTTTTTCAAAATAAATTATTCTTTACTGCGGAATATTATAATTCTAAAACTACAGATTTGTTATTGGAAGTTCCAGTACCACAACAGTCGGGTTTCTCACAATCTCTCCAGAACATTGGCGAACTGGAAAACAAGGGGTTCGAATTAGAAGTTCGGGGAAGCAATTTTGAAATGGGTGACTTTAGTATAGGTTTCAATGCAAATATTAGTACTAATGAGAACGAGGTTTTGGCTTTGGGTGAAGGTCAGGATCAGATCATAGCGAATAATGGCGGTATGGATTTTTTAACTAAAGTAGGCGGAAGTATTGCAGAGTTTTACACCTACGACATTATAGGGGTTTTCAAAGACCAAGCGTCAATCGATGCGGCCACCGTTACTCCTTTAGCTGGAACGGAAGTGGGCGATTATATGGTTAGGGATGCCGATAACGACGGTGAGATTACTCCTGATGATAGGGTTACACTTGGTGATTATAATCCAGATTTCACTTATGGATTTGGTTTTACAGTAGACTATAAAGGCTTTGACCTCAGCGCACAATTTACTGGGGTTGAAGGCAGAAAGGCTGCGGATAACATGGTTTATGATGCGGAAAGTGGTGAAGGATTTTTTGTGCCGACACAATATTACGTCGATAATTATTTTAATGATAGAAACCCTGATGGGTTTTTAAGAAGACCTGATTTTTCTAGTTTTTCTTCAGCCGGTAGAATCACTAGAGCTTCCAGTCATGCTGTTTTGGATGCGGACTATTTTAGACTACGGAGCCTACAACTGGGTTATAACTTTAATGATGGTGTTACTAAATACATGGGAATCGATTCCTTTCGGATTTATCTGACGGGGAATAATATTTTTAATAGCTCAAAATTCAGGGGCTATAATCCAGATGGCTTGGATACTAGTAGCAATAGAAGGCAGGTCCTGACAAGGGGCTGGATTAATTCTACCAGTCCTTTGACTCGTTTTGTTGCTCTTGGATTAAACTTTAAATTTTAAATTAAAAAAAACAAAAAATGAAATTTGCTAAAAAAATATTCCTAACATTCATAGTCTTATTCGGATTTTCTTCGTGTGATAACGATCTTGAGATAGTACCCATTTCCGAAAAGGCTGCAAATAATTTTTATTCCAACGAGCAAGAGTTGGAAAGTGCAATTATAGGTGTTTATGCGCAACTACAGATGAGGGGGCTTTATGGCCTTGATTTGATCGGGGTAGGTGAAATTTCTGGTGAAGATTCCTTTGAGGAAATCGCTGCAAACGATGGTGGCCGTTTTGGCCAGCTCGACGATTTTTCAACCAATCCCGGAAACAGTTTGGTGGCCGATATTTGGAGAGAGTCCTACAAGGGTATCCAAAGAACCAATGTGGTACTGAACCGAATTACAGCTATTGAATACAATGAAGCTTCGTTAAAGACAAAAAGAATCGGTGAGATGAAGTTTGTTCGCGCATTACTTTACTTTAATTTAGTCCGCTTATATGGAGATGTCCCTTTGGTGATCGAGGAGACGACTAGCCCTTTTGATTATTTTGGAGAAGGACGGATAATTTCTGCTGACGTATATGCTCAAATCGAAACCGATTTGTCGGATGCCATTCAAAATCTTCCTGTTGAAAAAGAATTAGGAAGACCTGCAAAAGGTGCTGCGCAAGCTTTGTTCGGTGATGTACAATTGACACAAGGTAATTTTGGTGGAGCATTGACTAGCTTAGAGGCAGTTGTTAGCTCAAATGCTTATGCACTTGCACCAAGTACATCAGAGATATTCGGAGTAGCTAATGAAGGTAACTTGGAAATTTTGTTCGAAGTTCAATTTGCAAGTGGCTTTAATGTTGATGGACAACTCGAGGGAAGTTCTGCAGGTTCTCAATTTCGACCATCTGGTACTACAGCAAATGCCAAAGGTCATAACCTGCCGACACAAGCTTTTATAGATTCCTTTGAAGCGGATGATACTCGTTTGAATGATTATATAGGTGTTGACACAGGTGCGAATCCATTCTACTACTCCACCAAATATGAAGTTTCCGCAACTGGAGCCAACGATGGGGGTAGTGATCATTTGATTATTAGATATGCAGACGTTCTTTTGAAATATGCTGAGGCCTTAAATAAGATTGGGCGAAGAGCGGATGCTATCGAACAATTAAATACGGTTAGATTAAGAGCAGGTCTGGCTGTAACTACTGCAACCACCCAAGCGGACGTAGAGTTAGCTATACGACAAGAACGTCGTTTTGAGCTCACGGGGGAAGGACATCGCTGGTTAGACCTAAAGCGATATGGAAATGCTGTACCGGTTATGAATGCTTTTTTTGCCAGTATGGGATCTACTGTTTCCATTGACGATAACAAGTTGGTTCTTCCAATTCCACAGAGTCAAATAGATACAGACCCTGACGTAATCATCCAGAATCCTGGATACTAATTTTCTAAAGACGGGAGCGGATGAAAACATCCGCTCCCTTTTCATAAAAAAATACCATATGAAATCTATTGTTTTAAGTTTTAGTTTGTTTTTAGTAGGATCATGTTTCTCCTGTAAACAGGAAAAAAGTACTATGGTATTGGCCGAGAGTAAGGTCCTTATTGGGAAAAACACAAACCATTTAATTTCTATAGATAGCATGATTGCAAATCTGGAAAATTCCAACAATAATCAGGTCATGGTCGTAGCGCACCGTGGAGACTGGAGAAATGCTCCTGAGAATTCTTTACAGGCTATCGAAAATTGCATTACAATGGGTGTCGATATCGTAGAGATCGATGTTAGGGAAACCAAGGATGGCGTTTTGGTTTTGATGCATGATGAAACTATAGATAGGACGACTACTGGAAAAGGCAAGGTTTCAGAATTAGCATGGGAATACTTACAAACGCTAAATTTGCGAGATGGAATCGGTCACAGTACACCTCATAAAATACCAACGTTAGAAGAAGCACTTCTACTTACTAAAGATAAAATCTTGGTCAATCTGGACAAAAGCTATGAGATATTTGATAAATGCTTTAAAATTGCTAAGAAGTTGGGGACAGTAAACCAAGTGATTATCAAGGGAGCTAAGACCAGAGATAAAGTAGAAAAGGAATTTGGACAATATTTGGGTAAGGTGTACTTCATGCCCATAGTGCGTCTAGCGGATCCCGAAGCTCCAAAAACTGTTGAAAAATATTTGTTGGACAATGTGCCTGTAGCTTTTGAATTTACTGTTCCACAGGACACAATTGCCTTTATAGAACAATTTAATGAAATCCGGAAAAAGGGATCTAGCATTTGGGTCAACTCGCTTTGGCCACAACACAACGGTGGACACGATGACGAAAAGGCAGTTTTGGACCAAACGATATATGACTGGTTTATAAATAATAATATAGATATAATCCAAACGGATCGTCCACAAGTTTTGTTGGATTACTTAAGAAGTAAAAACCTACACAATTAAAATATTAAATATGAAAAAGAAAATAACCCTGTTGGCGGTCAACCTTCTATTTAGCTCATTGGTATTTGCACAAGAACAGCATAGAGCTGCTAAAATTTTGGAGCATCTGAGAAAACCTTCAAAAGAATATATTCTGGCCGTATCGCACAGAGGAGATTGGCGCTATGCTCCGGAAAATAGTTTACAGGCGATCCAAAGATGTATTGATCTCGGTGTGGACATCATCGAGTTGGATTTCAGGTTAACTAAAGATGGTCATTTAGTTGCGATGCACGATGAGACCGTGAATCGAACTACCAATGGCAACGGAAATGTTGACGAACTTACATTGGAGGAGATCAAAAAACTTAGCTTGAAGAATGCAGCAGGTGTGAAGCATTCTAGGCAGCAGGTACCCACATTGGAAGAAGTCATGATGATGGTCAAGGGGAAAGTTATGGTCAATTTGGACAAAACGGAGAATAGATGGGTGAAAGAGGCTTATGAGGTATTAAAGAGGACTGAGACGATAGACCATGCTATCTTCAAAGGCAACGATGATTTTGACGTGATGCGTGAAAAATATGGAAGTTTAATGGATAGTATTATTTACATGCCTAAACTTTGGCCAGAGAATAAGGGGGTCAGATCTTATCGCAAAAACTATGAAGAGGCTATAAATCCTTTTTATTATGAAATTTTGTTTGAAAGTACAGAAGCGGAAACCTTTAAGATGATTAAGGATTTAAAAAGGGATAATGATGGCTTTTTGGCGATTGCTTTATGGGATGAATTGTGTGCAGGAAAAACGGATGAATTGGCAATGTTAGAAGGTCCTGAAAAGGCATGGGGCTGGCTCATTGAAAAGGGCGCTACAGCGGTTATGACCGATAGGCCTTATGAATTATTGAAATACTTAAGGCAAAAAGGTCTTCACAATGAATAAAGCCGACCGATAGACAGAGCTAATTCTATCGCTATAAATTACTTTTGCCTTGTGTTATTCGCATATTTACACGTAGTAAAAAACACACAATTTTAGAGATTAAAGAATCAGATTCTAAGCTAAATAAAATCTTGTTAAGACAGAAAACCTTGAAAGGAGAAAAACGTTTAAAGAGTTAGCTAGCCATTAAGTCTTGCAAATTTGAAACTCGATCAGAATTAGCTTCCTTTTTAGGGATTCATATTAGAACCTTTAAAAGGTGGCTTGTGAACTATAAGGTTGGTGGGGTTGTGGCATCTTGTTTAGCACTCATAGCTATCGTTTGTTGCAGACATTTGAGTTTTGCATACAGTGTACATTTTCCTTATCTGACTTAGTGAAAGAAAAAAACCCTTTAAAGACTGACTTTAAAGGGTTTTGTAATTAAATAAGTTTCGTTTGAAACCTGGTATGGCGGAGAAAGAGGGATTCGAACCCCCGGAGGTGTGACCCTCAACAGTTTTCAAGACTGCCGCATTCGACCGCTCTGCCATTTCTCCAATGGTCTAAAGAATTCAACATCCCCATTACTAACTGGGCTGTCTTTAATCTAAATTCCTTTACAGGATTTCTTTAGAGATTGCAAATATACTAAGCTTTTTGATTTATCAAAACTATTCTAACTGGAATTATTATATTTTTTCTCTTCAAAATAGAAAAGTAAAACTTTGTACTTTTTCTATTTTGAAATTTATCTAAGATCAAATTAAATTTTAATGTCGCACTGATAAATTGAACTGTACTACGACGTAGCTCAGCACAGGTTTTTTGATGGATTGAAGAAAAAATAATTAGCATAGCCTTGTCTATGCCCCTTATTTTTGATAAAAACAGACGAAAGTAGTCCGGCATCAACTTCATTTTGGCAAAACGATTTATGGCGACATCATAGGTTTAATTTGGTCTAAAAGCTTTAAACTCTTATTTTAGCACCAAATAATGAACCCATGAGAAAAATAATAGTACCCTTATTCTTAGCGATAAGCTTAGTAGGATGTAAAACACAGATGAAAGATGTGACTAAAGTTGATCCAAATCAATTTTCAAAAACCATCACATCTTCAGAATTGAGTGATTACCTGTATACCTTTAGTTCAGATGATTTCCAAGGAAGGGACACTGGCGAACCCGGTCAAAAGAAAGCTGCCGAGTACCTAAAAGATTATTATAAAAGTTTAAATATACAAGGAGGCTCTTTTGAAGAGGAAGACTCTTATTTCCAAACCATTCCTTCAGCCTATTTTAATGACAAGTATAAAGCTAGTGAGAATGTAATTTCTATTATTAAAGGAAGCGTATTACCAGAAGAATATCTTGTGATTACTTCACATTATGACCACGTAGGGATGAAAGATGGGGAAATTTATAATGGAGCAGATGACGATGGTTCTGGAACTGTAGCCATCATGGAAATTGCTGAAGCTTTCCAAAAAGCGGTCTCCCAAGGGTATAGACCTAAGCGTTCAATCATATTTCTTCATGTAACAGCAGAAGAAAAAGGCCTGTTGGGGTCTAAGTACTATTCTGAAAATCCAATTTATCCTCTAGAAAATACTGTTGCCAACCTTAATATTGATATGATTGGGAGAATTGATGAAGCCCATCAAGACGATCCTAATTATGTCTACCTTATAGGAAGTGATAAATTAAGCACAGACTTACATGAAATTTCTGAAAAGGCTAACTCTACTTACACCAATCTAAATTTAGATTATACCTATAACGATGAGAACGATCCTAACCGTTTCTATTACAGAAGTGATCACTACAACTTTGCTAAATTTGATATTCCGATCATCTTTTATTTTAACGGTGTTCACGAAGACTACCATCAACCAACGGATACTCCAGAAAAAATAGAATATGACCTTTTAGAAAAAAGAGCTAGACTTGTATTTTTTACGGCTTGGGAAATCGCTAATAGAGACGAAAGACCTTTTGTAGATAAACCGACCCTATAATAAAATATAAGCTTTAAAGCAAAAGCGGGGCATCTCAAGATGTCCCGCTTTTTGTTTTTAATCAATTTGTTTTAAATATCTGCTGACCCTTTACCCTGTCTAATGAGCTTTGGTTCGGTTTCTGTTAAATCAAATACTGTAGAGGCAACATTGTCCCCAAAGCCTCCATCTATGACAACGTCGACCAGTTTGCCCCATTTTTCTGCAATAAGCTCCGGATCAGTTGTGTATTCTATAACATCATCTTCATCCCTTATGGAAGTAGAAATAATTGGGTTTCCTAGATGTTGGACCAAAAGTTGTGCAATTTTATTATTGGGAACTCTTATACCAACCGTTTTCTTTTTCTTGAAGACTGAAGGCAATTTGTTATTTCCAGGAAGGATAAAAGTATAGGGACCAGGCAAGTTCCGTTTTAATATTTTGAAGGTTGTCGAGTCCAATTGTGCAACATATTCAGATAGATTGCTCAAATCCTGGCACACAAATGAAAAGTTTGCCTTTTCGAGTTTAATCCCCTTTATCCTCGCTATTTTTTCAAGTGCTTTTGTATTATTGATGTCACAACCAAGCCCGTAAACAGTATCTGTAGGATAGATCACTAAGCCACCTTTTTTTAAAATCTTAACGATGCGTTTTAATTCTTTTTCTGAAGGATTTTCTTCGTAAATTCTTATGAGTTCTGCCATGGTCTTAAAATATTAAATACAAAATTAAATTTACAAAAAAATTAATCAAGAGATGATTTCCTCTTGATGGTATTCACTCTATCTGTTATATAGGATACGATAGCGCCGAAGATGGCAATACCATTCAAAATCAAGATGCTTGCTGTTAGTTTTCCAAGATTGGTGACAGGATAATAATCACCATACCCAACAGTAGTTATTGTGATATAACTCCACCACAGAGCATCTTCAGCAGTTTTAATATTACCTACATCTTTTTCAAAGTATAAGACCAATGTAGAGCTTAAAACCAAGATAACAGTAGAAACAAAAACAATGAAACCGTATAGACTTGCTTTTTTATGAGTTATTACAAATTTATAAAGGAGATGAAAGGATTTCATAATCCTAAAGATCCTAAAGATCCTCAATACCCTTATATATCTAAATTCTGAAACAACGGGAATAGATGATAACAGGTCTAACCACCCGTAAGTGAAGAAATAGCGCCACCTCTTTTTTCGTTTCCTCAATTGACTGATAAAATCGTATAAGAAGACTGCACACAAACCAAAATCATAGTAATTAATAAGCTTATTAATTTCAGAATCTTGTGGAATAAAATAGCTTACAGAGAGAAGTAGTATACTAAATATAGAGAGTAAAGCAATAATAAGGTTTGAGACCGAGAGCATCTAAGAGAGTATTTTCAATTTTGCAAATTTCAGAATTAGATTTTTCACACCTCCATTTTCAAACTTAATCTCTGCTTTCTTATCCATCCCCGCTCCTTCCACATTTAGGACCTCTCCTTTACCAAATCGAGTATGCTCTACCATTTGACCCACATCCAACTGTATAGGTTTTGCTTTTTGGGTAGGAGTAGAGTCTCCTTCTGGTTTAATCTTTCTAAGTCGTTTTAGTTGCTGTTCGGTTGGTTTATGACTTGGAGGAGGGGTCCCGTTTTCTGGTTTAGTTTGCCTTAACTTGGATTTATCTACTTCGTCAAATATATCTTTGTCGATAAGAGGTTTGTATCTATAATCGTCTTTTGGAATCATATAGTCTAGATACTTCTCATCGATTTCTTCGATAAACCGACTTGGTTCAGCATCGATCAATTTCCCCCAGCGGTATCTTGAAACAACATAGGTAAGGTAAGCTTCTTTTTCTGCTCTAGTCAAGGCTACATAAAACAATCGTCGCTCTTCTTCAAGTTCAGATCTAGTACTCATGCTCATAGCAGAAGGGAATAAATCTTCCTCAAGGCCTACGATGTATACGTAAGGAAACTCGAGTCCTTTGGCCAAGTGAATCGTCATTAAAGCAACGCGATCTTCATCGGCTGTTTCCTTGTCTAATGAGGTTGCTAAAGCGATATCTTCCAAAAATTCTGTAAGTGATCCCTTAGCATCCACCAGTTCTTTTTGGCCTTCTACAAAATCGCTAATACCATTAAGCAACTCTTCAATATTCTCTATTCTAGCAATTCCTTCTGGGGTACCATCTTTTTTAAACTCTTGGAGAAGTCCTGTTTTTTTGGATACAATTTCTGTGATTTGGAAAGCATTCAAGGAGTCATTCTGAACTTTAAAACTTTTAATCATATTAACAAAGTTGACCAATTTTGTCTGAGTGCCTTTATTAATACTTAAGTCGAGTTTATTTATATTTTCGATGACTTCAAAAATTGTCCTTTTATAATGATTGGCCGCCAGTATCAGTTTGTCAATCGTGGTCTGGCCTATGCCTCTTGAGGGATTGTTAATGACCCTTTTTAGAGCTTCCTCATCTTTTGGATTTACAATCAACCTTAAATAAGCTATAATATCTTTGACTTCTTTTCTCTGATAAAAGGAGAGACCGCCATAAATACGGTAGGGAATATCTTTACGTCTCAGGGCATCCTCAATAGATCTACTTTGGGCATTTGTACGGTACAATACAGCAAATTCTCCGTTTTTGGCACCTTCTTGCATGCACTTCTCCGTAACAGAGTTGGCAATAAACCGGCCTTCTTCAGCATCATTCACCAATCGATTTACATGAATTTTAGAACCTTCAAGGTTTTCCGTCCACACCACTTTGTCAAGCTTGGTTTTGTTTTTTTCAATAATGGAATTGGCAGCATCAACGATGTTTCTAGTAGACCTATAGTTTTGCTCTAGTCTAAAAGATTTTACATCGCCGTAATCCTTTTGGAAATTTAAAATATTATTGATGTTGGCTCCACGGAAGCCATAGATACTTTGTGCATCGTCTCCAACCACACATATATTTTGATACCTATCACTTAACGCTCTTACGATAAGATATTGAGAGTGATTGGTATCTTGATACTCGTCTACTAAGATGTATTTGAATTTGTGTTGGTACTTCGCCAATACCTCAGGAAAACGAGTTAGAAGTTCGTTGGTTCTCAACAACAAATCATCAAAATCCATAGCCCCAGACTTAAAACAACGATCAACATATTCCTGATAGATTTCTCCTAGTCTAGGTCGCTTAGCCATAGCGTCTGCCTCTTGCAACTCAGGGTTTTTTAAATAGGCATTTACAGTGATCAAACTGTTTTTAAAAGAAGAGATTCTCGATAAGATTTGTTTGTATTTATAGATGTCCTTATCAAGATTTTTTTCTTTAATAATAGATCTCATCAATTGTTGGGAATCGTTGGAATCATATATCGTAAAGTTGGAAGGAAAACCGAGTTTATCCCCTTCAAATCTCAATATTTTCGCAAATACAGAGTGAAAAGTCCCCATCCATAAATTTTTGGCTTCTGCTCCAACAATTTTAGATATTCTATTCTTCATCTCCTTAGCTGCCTTGTTGGTAAATGTTAAGGCAAGGATATTGAAAGAGTCTACACCCTCACTCATCAAATAAGCAATTCTATAGGTTAACACTCTTGTTTTGCCAGAACCTGCTCCCGCGATCACAATCATTGGTCCATCCTTCTGTAAAACAGCTTCGCGTTGAGCTTCATTAAGTTGTTTAATATAATCTTGCAAGATTCTAATTTTAAGTCATGTGGTTATTCGTCCAAAATTAATCAATTTACACCCAATCTTTAAGTCTTCCAGTTTTTAATTTATAGTCTAAAAAGCTAAAGTTGATCATAATATCTATATTTGAATCAAAACTAAGCCATGCAGTCAGCTTCAGAACTTTTAGGATATTTATCTTATTTAATACCATCGATAATAGTAGGGGTAATAGCCTTTTATTTTTTTAAAATCTTTGTAGATCATCAAAAGGAAATGCAATATATGGAGCTTAGAAAAGAGAATAGGAGCGAAGTCTTACCCCTTAGATTACAAGCTTTTGAACGGTTGGTTTTGTTTCTTGAACGCATTTCACCTGGTCAATTGCTTTCTCGGATAAAACCTGTTGGAGAAAATAAATTCGATTATGAAAATTTACTTATAGCATCAATTGAACAAGAGTTTGAGCATAATTTGGTCCAGCAAGTTTATGTAAGTCAAAAATGTTGGGATGCTATTAAGGCTTCCAAAAATTCGACTATTTCATTAATCCGAAAAACGGCTATGAGTGATAAAATTACCTCCGCTCAAAAATTAAGAGAAGTGGTGTTAACAGAATTATTCGAAAGATCTTCACCAAGTGACACCGGTATTGCTTTTTTAAAAAATGAAATCAGGCAATTATTCTAATACCTAGTGTTGAAAAAAGTCTTTTCTCGGATACTAAAATCTTGAGCTAGTTTATTTAGGGCTTTAGAATGCTTTTCAGAATTCATCAAGGTATCCATAAGTTCTCTGCAAAATTTTTTGAATTGCCACACAGGATGGAAAACGCCTTCCATTAAATCCTTATAATTTTCATTTGAAAAGGTGTCAATTTGGTATAAATATCCAAAAGCATTCTCTCTCACTTGGTACGGATAGCCTGGTTGGGTATGTTTGCTTAACTCACCATAAACAGAAGGTTTTTTGTCAGGCTGATAATCTGGTGTAGCTAAGTTGAGAGTGAGCCAAAGGAGTTTTATATTTTTATTTTGAAAACCAACAGAAGTTTCCGTGGCTTCCAAATAGGTATGCCTATCTTCAGGGAAGGCTCTCCAAAGGTTAAATAGTGCTTTTTCGACAGTAACATAAGAATCGTCCTTAAGCAGGCTTTCGTAGTCTGCTTTAAGTTCTGTGGGAATAGAGGTCAAAGAATTAGCAATGGCCTGCCTAACGTATAGATTATTGGTTTCAAATGCCTTTTTATAGAGTGGAATCGAGAGGTCAAAGTCTTCACCATTAAGCTGATGTACAGCTTCCTGTCCTAAGTAATCATTCACGGGGAAATCAAGAGCGTCACTAATTCTATCTGTTTTAAGACTCAGTCGGGTTTCTCTAAAAGCAGCCAATTTCATGTAGTTTTGAATAAACTCCTGTTTCTTCAAAAACAGTAAGGTTTCTTTAGATTGAAATGCTTTCTGGTTAAGCCATAGTTCTTTAAAATTAGTGAGAGGTTGACCGTAATGAAACTCAACCTCAGTCATAAAATCTTCTGTGGTGACATTCTTGTAAGCATATTTAGTTAAATAACTTTCAATAGCTTTTTGAAACACCGCCTCGCCAACAGTGTTTTTTAGAATAATAAGCGCCCAAGCTCCTTTTTCGTAGTAAGTCAAAGAGCTTCCTCCAGGGCTTACGAGTACTTGTCCTTGTCCAGAATCACTTTTAGCTTTAAGTTCTTCTGCGGTTTTAAAAAGTTTAAAATAATAATACTCCTCCCCAAATACTTCCTTTTCTACCTCCAAGGCATAATAGGTGGCAAAGCCTTCGTGAAGCCAATGGTGTCGAGATGAAGTTTCGGTCACTAAATTACCAAACCACTGGTGAGCCAATTCGTGTGCCTGGACGTTTACAAAACTCCTGTCATTTGCTCCAATACTATCCACGACAAATTCTTCAGAAAAGGTATTGAGTGTTGTATTTTCCATACCAGCATACAAAAAATCTCGAACTGGGACTTGTTTAAAATTTTGCCAAGGATAATTTATATTGATTTTGTTTTCTAGACTATTAAAGATTTCGACATGGTCTTGATACGTATAACTCATTTTATCCAGGTGTCTGGTTTCAAGATAGACCTGAAGTGGAATACCTTTTTTACTTTTTGCAGACGTTCGCCTGAAGTCTCCCATCACAAAACCTACTAAGTAGCTACTCATCGGCTTTTGCATTTCATAGTGCCAAGATTTATGGTTCAATCTAGACCTTGTCTTGTTTAGGTGGCCATTAGCAATCACTTCATAATTTTCAGGAGCCTCGTAAGTAATACTAAAGATCACTTTATCATTCATATCATCAAGACTCGGCAACCAGTGGGAAGTGTATTTGCCTTGTCCTTGGGTCCAGACTTGAGAGGGATAGGCTTTCAAAGTGGAGTTGAAACCCACAAAGTAAAGCGCTTGTTTAGGCTCGCACTCATAAGAAAAGGTGGCCGAATAGCTTTTATCTTTTTTAAAATTACTGGTCATCCAAATTTTATCGTCTGTATTAACAATCTTGAGCGTATTTGATTCCGAAGGTGTAATGCGCATATCGACGGCGTCTAGATAAACAGAATCCGCATCTATTAGGGTCTTGAAACTGACTTCTACTTGTCCCTTTATTTCAAAATTGAGGGTATCGATAGTCACTGTAGCATTAAGTTCTAAAAAGTCAACCTTTTCAGTTTGTTGCCCGAAGAGTAGAGAAGAGGTTAGAAGCAAGAATACTATAATTTTTATCATTCTACAAAGTTAGGGTTTTGCAACAAAAAAAGCTGCTAGATTTCTCTAGCAGCTTTCGTAAATAGTATAATAAATGAATGTTTAATTCACATCCCAGAATAACGGACTTGTGATCAAATCTCCACCTAAAGCTTGAGCTGCAGCAGCTCTGCTAGCTTCATTTAAGGTTTGAAGAATTTGAGGATATCTTAAACGCTGTGGCATTTCATCAATATCAACCCTTGGTATGAAAACATAAGTTGGATCGGCATTGGTTAAAGCTTCAAACTGATTCTGATCCAAAGTAATTGTTTCACCTGGTAAAACAATCAAGTTAGGGAATCCTGTTCTTCTATATTCAGCCCAAGCTTCGTGTGCTTGCATGTATAAAGCAATGTATTTTTGATTTAATACATTTGCCTCATTCGCAGCAGGAAGATTAGATATAAAAGCTGAAATATCAGCGGCATCTACACCCCATTTTTCCATAGAAGAAGTTACACCTTCTTCATATTCTGCTTGTGAGAAACCATTTCTCTCTGAAATGATAAACTGAACTTCTGCATATTCCATCAAGACTTCACCATAATCAGGCTTCAACACATTACTACTTGGAAAACTGTATGTAGAAAATGGTAATTGTTGAGTTAGTGGAAAAGCATAGGGAAGACCTTGATAATCAGCTGGATCTGTGCTTTCAGCATAATCATCAGCTTGTATATCTTGGATACCTACCATACTTGGTGCAGCCATTTTAAATAATCTTGGATCTTCACCAAAAGCATTATCATCACCCTTCAGGATATCAACGAATGTATTGGTTACTGCAAAATCAGTTCTTCCAATAAATGATTGCCAAAATGGTGAAGCTGTTGCATCTTCAGTAGAATATGCTTGTACAGCATTATCAGCATTAGAAGTCATGACACCAGAGGTGATAGCTGCATCAATTGCAGAATTTGCTGCTGCGGCATCTGTATTTCTCAATCTATTAGCAACTCTTAGAATTAACGAATTAGCAAACTTTTTCCATTTTGTAGCATCTCCACCAAAGATATTATCACCAGCCGTAAAGACAGTTTCTGAAGTTACTAATTGGTTTGAAGCTTCTCTTAATTCTTTCAATAAATCCTGATAAATCAATTCTTGATCTGCAAAAACAGGAGAAAGAAATTCTTCAACTTGTAAAGCTTGAAAAGTTGGATTATCAGAGCCGTAAGAATAATAAGGAACATCTCCAAAAGTATCAGTTAATGTATGGAAAACATAGACTAACATTATTCTAGCAGCAGCAATTTGATTTTCATTATTACCAAAGGCAGCTTGAGTAGGCCTTGTCTCTTCATTAGTATTTAATTCTATAACAGCTTTTAAGTCTGTCGCAACTCTATATGAGTTTGTATAAATACTTTCTGCTGTTGTTTCTCTGTATAAGAACCTATCTTCATCAGCATAACTAGTTTGTCCCCAGTATTGCAACCAAGGAAGTGTAAGCCTTCCTGTGTTAAAGGCGTCTCTCATGAAGTTTGTGTATTCTACTGTTGCACTGTTAAAAACAGTGTAGGCAGGAACGACTTCAGGAAGATTTGTATTCACATTGTAATTCTCTAAGCCATCGTCACATGAGCTTACGAAAAACAATGCAATCGCTAGTGTTGTTAAAAATGTATATTTCATAATTTCTTAAAATTTAAGTTGTAGGTTAAGACCATAAGATAAGGTTGATGGTAATGAACCACCTTCAGAACCTTGTATGTTACCACTACCACCAGTAGCGATTTCTGGATCAAAGTTTTCATTATCTAGTCCCCAAACTGCTAGGTTTCTTCCAAAAGCTGATAATTGAACATCTTGAACAAAACCTCCGAACCACTCTTTATTGAATGTGTAAGTAAGATTAAGTTCTCTTAATTTAACATAATCAGCATCAAAAACATTCTGGTTATCATTCCCAAAGAAATGATCTTGTCCTTCTTGTTGAGCAGATATAACAGTAGTATTAGCTGCTGTATTTGTTACAGTATAGCTACCGTCATCGTTAAAAGTGACATCACCAGTTACGCCTGGCAAAACAACACCATCTTCTCTAATGTTTCCTCTAGCGGTTTGCTCTAATATACCAGAGTAGTTACCCCAAATATTAGTTAAGGATCTAAACTTACCACCCTGTTGGATATCGATAAGTGCACTTAGTCTAAAGTTTTTATAAGAAATAGAATTTCTTATCCCCATATTGAAATCTGGTAGAATACTACCTAGATTTTCAACATCTTGAGTTTCTAAATAGCTACCGCCTGCACTAATAACTTTGTTGCCTAGGTCATCAAAAACATAGTTAGTACCTCTTATCTGTCCATACGCTTCTCCAACTACAGCGTTTAAACTAACACCATTGAAAGGAAAACGAGCAAGTTGTAAAGATTCTACACCGTCAATCAGAGATAATAATTTATTTCTGTTTCTAGCAAAATTCACAGTAACATCCCAAGAAAAATCTTCTGTCTCTATAGGTCTTACGTTCATTAAAATCTCTATACCTTTATTTTCCAGTTCACCTGCATTTACTGTAGTTCCTGTATATCCAGTACCTGGATCTACAGTCACAGGAGTAATTAAATCCTGAGTTCTTTCATTATAATAGGTGAAATCAAAACTAATTCTGTTTTTTAAGAATCCCATTTCTAAACCAACTTCCCAAGTTTTCTTTTGTTCAGGGAGTAGGTTAGGATTAAGTTTATCCCCCGGTTGGCTAAACGTTGGATTACCCAAGAAATTTAAATTATTAGGATTACTATATACTGTTCTTAAATTCTGTGGAGATGTACCACCACCAACTTGTGCATAACCTCCTCTTAATTTACCAAAGTTTAACCAATCAAAATCTACTAGTTCAGAAAACACTAAACTCGAGCTTATTGAGGGGTAGAGGTAAGAATTATTATCTGCTGGTAATGAAGAATCCCAGTCATTTCTAACACTTGCATTCAAGTATAAAAAATTGTCATAGCCTACAGAAGCTGTAGCAAACACACTATTTACTCTTAACCTTGAATCAGAGTCATTAACAGTTGACTGGTTAGCTGAATTTCCAAGATTAAAAAGACCATCTACAATTAGGCCTCCTTGCGTTTGACCACTCAACGTTGAAATTTCAACATCTCTTCTATTTAAACCTCCTACAGCATTCAAGCTAAGTTTGTCATCTAAGAATTTCTTGTTATAAGACAATCTACCTTCGTAGTTGAATTCTTTATAGTTAGTATTGAACTGTGAGTAGAATGATTGTGCTTGTGAGCCATTAGCTATTCTTTGATTAATTTCTGCTCCATAAGTGTCACCATAAGCATTTATTTCTGCACTTAAACCGTCCGTAATTTGGTAATTAGCAAAAATCTTTCCAAAAAATCTGTTTCTTTCATCTTGAGCAGTGTTGTTATTGATAATCCAATATGGGTTATCTGTATAACGAGGAGTTGCATTATCAAAAGCGACCCTGTTCCAAGTTCTTTGCTGACCAGACGGAGTTACATATTTTTTCAAACGCTCTGAGTCAAGTTGGGTCTGTCCAAATTGATAAAACTGAAGGATAACACTGTTTCCAGAATATCCTGTAGAAGGTCTGTTGAAACCGCTAGTTCTTGTATAATTAAAGTTAGAGCCTACCTTTAATTTATCTCCAACTTTAGTTGTTCCATTAAAGTTAACCGTAGTCTTATCTAAATTTGAATTAGGCACAATACCTTCTGCTTGGATATTGGAAATAGATGCTCTATACTGGCTATTATCATCTCCATTAGAAAAGGACACACTATTGTTAAGTGTTACACCAGTTCTAAAGAAATCCTCTTGATCATTTTCAGGATAAACCCAAGGTCTTGGATTTAAGAAATCGCCTGCAAATTCAGGATCAAATGCATCCCAATGTAATACGCTTGTATTGGGATCATATTGTGGTCCCCAAGATTCATCCGTTGCATAATCTACCAATTGAAAGTCAGTTCCACCAATAGTTTGACTATTAAAACTTCCGGGTCCAAGTGTGTTAGGGTTTCCTGCACCACCACCATATTTTTTCTGAACATTAGGAGTGACATTTACAGATTCAAAAGAAAGACCTGAATTTACAACAACTTGTCCTTTTCCTTTTTTTCCAGATTTAGTAGTAATCAAGATTACACCATTAATGGCTCTGTTTCCGTACAAAGCTGCTGCTGGTCCTCCTTTAAGAACTTGCATGCTTTCAATATCATCTGGATTAATGTCAGAGCCTGTGTCACCAAAGTCACGGCCTCCTCCACCTGTAGAAGTACCTCCGGGGTTGAAGTTATCGTTTGCTAGCGGCACACCATCAACAACATATAATGGCTTATTTTCCTGAGTTACAGAACCAATACCCCTGATCAATATTCTTGTTGATCCACCAAGATTAGCGGAAGAATTTGAAATCTGAACACCGGCTACTCTACCACTTAAGGAATTGATAGCGTTAGAGCCTCTTGTTACAGTTAAATCTTCACCATCAACTTGTTGTGTAGAATATCCTAAGGATTTTTTCTCTCTGGTAATCCCTAATGCAGTTATAACTACCTCATCGAGTTGACCGGTATCATTCATTAATGTTACTTCAAAAGAAGATTGACTACCTACAGTCACTTTTTGTTCTTTCATTCCTAAATAAGAAAACACTAGAACGGCACCTTGTCCAACTTCAATAGAGAAATTTCCATCAAAATCGGTTTGAGTACCATTACTAGTTCCATCTTCGATTACGTTTACTCCTGGTAAGGGTAAACCACTGTTGTCTACAACAGTTCCTGTTACTTCTTGACTTTGCGCAAAACCTACATGTGAGATTAAAGCTAAAAGGAATAAGAAGATCCAATTTACATTTTGTTTCATTTGTTAATTTTTGTTTGTTAGAATTAGCCGCCGCGAAATTAGTAGTCTCAAAAGGTATTAACAATTAGCTAACGTTAAATTTACAAACTTTAACAAAAATAGGTTTAATTTAATTTTTATTGCGCTGGAAACGAGTAGTTTACTTTTTACCTAAATACGGACCAATCCAGCTTTAAAGAAAAAACATTGGAATATAAGGCAAGGCTTTGGTCTCCAATATCGGTAAGGGCATAGTCAATTTGAATTCCTTTATACCGAAATCCCACTCCAAAATTGGGTTGGAAGCCAATGTTGGTTCCCTCACCACCAAGGGATTCAAGATTTTGAAAATTACCAACGCCTCCTCTTAAATACACTAGCTTGATATAGTCAACTTCAAAACCAAAAGCGGGAGTAGCACTCATAGATCCAGAGGAAATAATATCATTGGTTTCTGCAAAGCGAAAGTCCATATTCAAGGACGTAGTAAGATCAAAATCTCTGTGAATACTGGTGGTTTTAGCAATGCCAAGTTGAAGTTTAGGCAGTGTAATTTCAGTCGCCTCAGGTGTGGTTTGGTTTTGTCCATCGATGGCACCTTGGATAGTGGCTAGTTCAGCATCATCAAAAGTCCAAGTGTTGTACGTCGTGGTGATATCCCTAGCCATAACTCCAAAAAACCAACTCTTTCGTTGAAATTGAATCCCCGCGTCAAAACCAAATCCCCAGGCTTGCGCAAAATCACCGATAACCCTTCTTATTACTTTAGCATTTACTCCATATGAAAATCCCTCCAAAGGTAAATTCCTAGCATAAGATAGGGTAAAGGCATAATCTGCTGTAGAAAATAAACTTATTCTGTTGTAGTCGATATTTCCTTGATCGTCAATGAGTTGTGTAGTGTTTAAGATGTCGTCCACACCAAAGCGGATAATACTAAACCCCACAGCACTTTTGCTGTCTATAGGCATTGCTCCAGCTATATAATTGTAAGTAGCAATGTTTGCAAAATAATTGGCATGCATAGCCGAGACTTGATTATCTTCTAGATTGACCAAACCCGCAGGATTCCAATACCCAGAATTAACGTCATTAGTGGTTGCAGTTACCGCATTTGCCATACCAAATGAAGCCGCATCTACGCCTATGTTCAGAAATTCATTAGAATATTTTGCAGTTTGTGAAAAAACTGAACACGACAATGCAAGGGTTAATGTAAGGATAAGCCTCTTCAATGCGATAATTTTTTTAGCAAAGATGCTATAATTAATAATATTAAAACTTATTTTGCTTTTTCTTATTGTATCAAATCTAGATAGTTATTGAAAATATGATTAAAAAACAAATTCCAAACTTTATAACACTTCTCAATTTATTATCAGGGTGTATGGCAACAGTATTTGCGGTCCAAGATAATTTGACAGCAGCAACCGTATTTGTTTGCATTGGAATTTTCTTCGACTTTTTTGATGGTTTAGCGGCCAGGGCTTTGAAAGTGAAAAGCGACTTGGGTTTACAATTAGACTCATTAGCAGATATGGTCACTAGTGGCTTAGTTCCGGGACTAGTTATGTGTCAACTTCTGTTTAAGTCCTTGAACTCCTCTGCTTCTAATCTCACTTTTTTTTCCACTGAAACCAGTTGGGTTGTCTTTATAGGTCTAATTATTACCATGGGTTCAGCTTATAGACTTGCTAAGTTTAATATTGATGATCGACAAACGGATAGTTTTATAGGTCTGCCCACTCCAGCCAATGCTCTTTTAATTCTTAGTTTCGGCCTCATTTTGGACTATCATCCCAATTCTTTTTTATCAGAATTAATTCAAAATACCTATTTTCTTATAGCGATATCAGTTTTGAGTGTTTTACTATTGAATGCCGAGCTTAAGTTGTTTTCATTAAAGGTTTCTAACTTAAAGCTTTCTGAAAATTGGTATAGGTATCTAATCGTCGTTTTAAGTATTATTTTATTGGTAACCTTTCAATTTGCAGCTATTCCAATTATAATTTTTGTTTATATCCTATTGTCCTTGGCATTGCAGAAGATAAGTTGATTTATTTTCTTTTTCGGGTGACTCCGAAAAGCAAAATAAACAAGGCTAAAAAGTTTGCTATACGTGGTATGTAATCCCCGTGTTTAACATAGAACGTTTGTCCTTCATAAAGGGGCAAATCGTAAATCAGGGCTGTCTTTTCATTATAGATTGTCTTTTTGATAATTTCACCGTCCTTATCTATGAAACCGGAAATTCCAGTATTCGCACTTCGTGCTACAGCACGTCGCGTTTCAATAGCTCTTAATCGTGCATAACTCCAGTGTTGTAGATGACCTTGAGTTTCTCCCCACCAGGCATCATTGGTTATTATGGCGAGGGCATTTGCTCCATTTTTGACATAACCATTCACGAATTCGCCATATACAGATTCATAACAAATAATGGGAGCAACACTATAGCCCGTATTCAGTTTAAAAACGCTGCGTTCTGGCTGGGTGGTTTTCATAGCGACCGTACCACCAAGGTCTATCATAATATTTCCAAGTATAGGTTTAAGGGTAGATTGATAGGGAAAATTTTCTACGCCTACAACAAGCTTAGATTTATGATAAAATTGAGTTTTAGAACCCTTTTTTTCAAAAACAGCGCTGTTGTAGTCATTAAACCAAAGCCCTTTTCTTAAAAAATTGCTTTGAGGAGATAAGTCAGTTTCTTTTTTTAGCAATTCATACATAGAAATTCCAAAAACCAAATTGAGTTGATCGTTTTTTTCGAGTAAGAGTTTTGAAAAGCTTCGAGCTTCAGAATAGGTATAGCTTGTAATTTCTGTACCTTCAGCAAAGACAGTTTCTGGAGCGATAAGCAGCTGTGGGTTTTTGTTCAATAGAGGCTGAGTTAAGTCTATTAAATCTTTAGAAATCCCCTGATCATTTGTATTATATTTTTCAGTATAAGGATTTATATTGGGTTGAAGGACAATAGTTTCGATGCTATTGTCAACACTAGTTTCGGGCCTTAAAAGAAGGCTAATACCTATAGGGATCCCTATAAGCAGAGCAAGTCTTATTCCACTGCTTACTATAATTTTTGAATCTTTATGTTGTAAATAAAGAATAAGCCCTTTTAAGAGAATGAAATTACTTGCTAAAATCCAAAGGCTACCACCAAAAGTACCCGTATACTCATACCATTGTATTAATGAGATATCATTTGCAAATACATTTCCTAAATTTAACCAAGGCCATGAAAATTCCCAGCCCAAATGCAATTTCTCGAAACTGAGCCATAGCACCACAAAAAACGAGGAAGCCGCTGTAAAAGCAACTCGTTTTGCAACAATATGATAGATCAAAAAGACAAGACTCATCAATAAGGAGTTAGCAAGTATGGCAAAAATTCCCCCAAACGGTGTTGAGTAGTAAAGCCAAAAGGTGGTAATGCTATTCCAAAGGAGAAAACCTAAATACGCATGGCCAAAAACCTTGAGGTTTGTTCTTTGCGTATGAGTTGTTCTAATAGTAAATTCAGCAAAAAGTAAAGGGACGAAACCAATAAAACTCAATACACTCCATCCATTTGTTGGCCAGCTTAAGGCAAGAAGTAAACCTGTAGCAACAGCTAAAAGTATAGTTTTCAATATAATTTTTTTTTCAAATTTAGTTTAAAAATGAGGGTTCTAAAAAGAAATTAATCAAAACAAAGTTTAAAAAGTAAATTCCATCCCTAGACTATTATTGATAACTTTTTATAAATTTACTCTTAGTCATTCTAAATAAATGAAAACTAATTCAACTACTCATTTTGAAATATCTGAGCGAAAGGTATTATTAAGAGTTTTTGACGTGCTGTTCGTATGGTTAGCACTTTATTTAACTTCAGAAAGCTTTAAGTTCACTTATTTTTCGTTCAAGTCCAGTGTTTGGATTTGGTTGCTTACACTTGGTTTTTATCTTCTTTTATTTGGAACTGTTTTCGAAATTTACGACCTTCAAAAAGCAGAATCTAGAAAAGCGACGATCAAAAATGTGACCTTAACTTGTCTCCTTGTCACTCTCTTTTTTCTGTTAACACCAATCCTTTCACCACCTCTTCCAGACAATCGGTTTCAAATTTTATATTTTTTTGGAATTATCCTATCGACACTCATTGTTTGGAGATTTCTCTATATCGGATTAATAGCTTCTCCTAGATTTTTTAAGCGCGTACTTATTGTTGGCGATGAATTTGAAATTGATAAATTAGGTCAAGATTTGCTCCAAAACGATCCCAATTATGAGATTAAAGGCTTTATTTCCTTAAAAAATAAAACCTCTAAACTATTTGAATCTTATAAGATAGAGGATCTTAAAAGTATCGTGATTGAAAAAGGTGTAAGCGAAATTGTTGTAGCGAATTCTTTTGATGGCTTGAGTGCAGAATTATACCAGGCTTTAGTCCCTCTTTTAAAAACGGGTTTCCCAATTAAAGCGTATGCATATGTTTACGAAGAAATAACCAGTAAAGTTCCTGTTCAACAAATAAATAATGATTTTTACTTTTATTTCCCCTTCAGTAGGAGTAATCAAAACAGATTGTACCTTTTGTATTATCGAGTAGTCGATATCCTTATAAGTTTAGTGGGTTTGCTGTTTTGCATACTTATCATTCCCTTCATTTTAATTGCTAACCTTATGGCCAATAGAGGTAGTTTGTTTTATAAACAACTAAGGATTGGGAAATCTGGAATGGAATTTTATATTGTGAAGTTACGTACCATGGTGAAAAATGCTGAAGCAGACGGAGCCCAGCTTGCCTCTAAAAGTGATATTCGTATTACCAAATTTGGGAAGTTTTTGAGGAAAACACGATTGGATGAGATTCCTCAATTTTATAATGTCCTTATTGGAGATATGAGTTTAATTGGTCCAAGACCAGAGCGGCCCGAGTTTGTAGAAAGCTTATTCAAAAAAATCCCCTTTTATGAAGTCCGTCAAGTGATAAAGCCGGGCCTTACGGGATGGGCTCAAGTGAATACAAAGTACGCCAATTCTAATGAGGATATGATTGAAAAACTACAGTACGATCTTTACTATATAAAGCATCGAAGTGTGTTTTTAGACCTAAGAATCTTTCTAAAAACTATAAGTACTGTGATTTTCTTAAGAGGGCAATAGTGGTATTATTCGTCGAAAGCTAACAAGTCCTTGGAATTAAAACCAATTTTAATGGTTTTTCCCAGAACAGGCTCATTAGTTACCACCGTTAAATGCTCTCCGTTGTCTAACTTAAGGAGTAATTGAGAATGAGTGCCAAGAAAAGTTCTCTTTAATATCTCAGCTTCAGAAACATAGTCACAGTCCTTATTGACTGTAAGATTTTCATTTCTTATCGCATGACAACAATCTTCTTTTAATGGACATTTAAAAGCAATTTGTAACCCCTTATTGAGCTGAACGGTATTTCCAAATAGGGAGGCGACATAGATAGATTGGGGTTTTTTATACAATTCAGAAGCTTCGTCCTTTTGGACTAATCTACCATTTTGTAAAATCAAAATCTCATCGGCAACAGCTAGCGCATCTTGAGTATCATGCGTAACGAAAATTGCAGTGACCCCTGTTTTTTTTATAATATTAAAGACCTCATTTCTCAAGCGATGCCTCATCATAGCATCTAGATTGCTAAAGGGCTCGTCCAATATTAAAACAGAAGGCTTCGGCGCTAGGGCTCTAGCTAGGGCTACTCGCTGTTGTTGTCCTCCGGATAATTCATGTGGATAGCGTTTTTCATAGCCTTTAAGACCAACGAGTTCTAAGGTTTCCAAAGCTCTTTCTTTCTTAGCTTTAGAGGTTTTAATCCCATAAACAACGTTTTCCAAAACTGAAAGATGTGGAAAAAGAGCATATTCTTGGAAGACCATACCTACATCTCTCTTCTCTGGAGCTATGTTTTTCTTTATCGAGGCCACCAGTTTATTTTCAATATGAATTTCACCAGAATCCAATTCTTCTAATCCTGCAATAAGTCGAATTAAGGTTGTTTTTCCACTTCCACTTTCACCAACAACTGCACATATGTCTCCTTTGTTGACAAAAAAGTTGACATCGTCCAAAGCTTTTACCTTTCCTTGATCGAAGGATTTAGTAAGGTTTTTTATGTTAAGAGTTGTTTGCATTCTTCAAAAGTAATTTATTTAAAAAAATAGCGGGGACTAAAGCCGTTAATATTATTAGAAGAGATGGAAGAGCAGCAGATCTCACCATTTCATCGCTTGCATATTCAAAAGCTTTTACAGCTAGGGTATTTACATTATAAGGCTTCATGATAAGAGTTAAAGGTAGCTCTTTTAAGATATCTATAAATACTAAAATGAATGCACTAAGTAAACCTGCTCTTATAAGAGGGAATTCTATTTTAAAAAATGTTCTAAAATTTCCTTTACCCAAAACCTTGGAGGAATCGGATAAGCTTCTATCAATTTTTAGACTTGAGGATTCTAGAGGTTGATAAGCAACAGCTAAGAATCTTACCACGTAAGCATATACCAAGGCAATAAGAGTCGCATTCAAAATTAGTTTTGAAGTAATGCCTTGCTCTATAAGCCATTTATCTAAATAAATACTTGGAATTAGGACGCCAATAGCGATAATAGTTCCTGGTATGGCATATCCCATAACGCCTAGTTTTGATGTGGTCTTTAAAAAACCAATTTTATTCCATTTAGAGAAGAATAGTAGGAGGAGGGCGATCAAAACCGTCATCAAAGAAGTCAGGAAAGCGATACCGAAACTCTGTAAGGTTATTCCGATAAAATCTACACTCCACACCTTTGTAAAGGTTTGTGAAACCCAGAAAAGCAACTGTGTTACAGGTAGAAAAAAACCTATAAAAACAGGTAAAAGGCAGATGAGGCTAAAGACTACTTGTTTTCTTTTTGTGGGCTTTATTCTTGAATTATGCTGTTGTTTCGAGGACTTAGCCGAAGTGAATTTTATGTGTCGTCTTTGCCATTTTTCAAAAATAATGAGTCCAAAGACGATGACCAAAAGTATAGCTGATAAATAGATAGCTGTTTCAGGTTCTCCAAGAGAGAACCAAGATCTAAAAATACCTGTGGTAAACGTACTGACTCCATAATAGCTAGCAGCTCCATAATCATTTAAAACTTCCATCAATACTAAAACCAATCCAGCAATAATGGCAGGGCGAGCTAAAGGAAGAATTAATTTAAAAAATGATTTAAATTCAGTGATACCCAGCATTCTTGAGGCTTCAAGTAAATTGGTTGCTTGTGCTAAGAAAAAAGTTCTGCTACTTACGTAGACATAAGGAAATAAAGATATACTTAAAACAAAGGACAAGCCATATATGTTCATGAAGTCAATACTGAAGTTTTCAATACCTAATAGTTCAACTGCAGAAGAAAATAGTCCAGAATAACCAAATATGCCTGCATAAGAGTAAGCCATTATATAAGCTGGTATTGAAAGTGGTAATATTAATAGCCATTCTAATTGTTTTCTAAATGGAAATTCAAACCTAGAGACCAACCATGCTGTTGTTACCCCAAAAACGATAACGAATACAGAGCATAAAAGGGAAAGTATAAATGAGTTTACCAAATAATCTACAAGGACATAATTTACAATATGTGTCCAGCTCTCGCCTGGTCCATCAAAAAGTTTAAAGATGACCGTTAATATAGGAATAGCTACTGCAGCAACTATCAAAACCAAGAAAAGAGACCATTTATTAAGGTCTCTTTTAAATTTATAAAATCTGTCAGTTATTTTCAAGGGCTATTTATTTCCAACCTACTTTATCAAATATGATGACAGCTTCTTTATTATTTTCTCCCAATTCATTTAATTGGAGAGTGTCTTCTTTGAAACTTCCCCAACCTTTTAGAATTTTCGCGGGTTCAACATTTCTATTGATAGGGTATTCATAATTTGATCCTGCAAATATTTTTTGGGCTTCTTCCTGTAGAAGGAACTCTATAAATTTTATCGCATTTCCTTTATGAGGAGCGTACTTGGCAACACCAATGCCACTCACATTAACATGAGTTCCTGATGTATCTTGATTAGGAAAAAATATACCAACACTATTTCCAGCTTCTAACTCACTTTCATCTTCAGAGTTTAATAATTTTCCTATATAGTAGGTATTTACTATGGCAAGGTCTCCTTCGTTATTAGCAACCGCCTTCACTTGATCTCTGTCATTCCCTTTTGGAGATCTAGCCATATTTTCAACCAAACCATTAGCCCAATTTTCAGCAAAATCTTTACCTCTATTCGAAATTAGAGAGGCTAAAAGAGATTGATTATAAATATTTGAAGAACTTCTTACCAGAATTTTATTTTTCCACTTTTCAGATGTTAAATCTTCGTAGGTTGATAAATCATTTGGATCGACTCTGTCTTTGGAATACGCTATCACTCTAGCTCTTTTGGTAAGACCAACCCAGTGTTTATCTGTATCTCTCAAGTTGGCTGGGACAATAGAGTCAATAAGTGAATTTGAAATAGGTTGAAGTAAACCTTCAGACTTGGCTCTGTACAATCTTCCTGCATCTACAGTAATGAGAACATCTGCAGGAGATTGTTTCCCTTCCAATTTCATTTTTTGGATAAGTTCGTCAGCACTCGCATTGACTACATTTAATTTGATGTCATTTTGCTTTTCAAAAAGTTTAAAAAGTGCTTGATCCGATTCATAATGCCTGTGAGTATAAACGGTAAGTTCTTCAACTTTCTCTTCTTTTGGTTCTGATTTACAACCAAAAACAAAAGCTGCCATAATAATTACATAAAAATAGTTTTTCATATCCTTTTTTTACAAATTTAGATATCTATATTTATTTAGACTTATTATTAATAAAAAATTTGATAAAAAAAATGGCCCCTTGGTATAGAGACCATTAAACTTTTTAATAACAACTACTACATTGCAGCAACATGTTTGGTCAACTGCGATTTTAAATTGGCTGCTTTATTATTGTGTATAATATTCTTTTTAGCCAATTTATCAATCATGGAGATGATTTCTGGAAGACTTTTGGTCGCTTCAGATTTATCTTCTGTAGATTTTAATCTTTTGATAGCATTACGAGCCGTTTTATGTTGATAGCGATTTCTTAATCGCTTAGCTTCGTTGCTTCTTATTCTTTTTAATGCTGATTTATGATTAGCCATAATTTTTAAATATAAAATTTTAGTAGTAGTCCGTAGGGGAATCGAACCCCTGTTACCAGGATGAAAACCTGGCGTCCTAACCCCTAGACGAACGGACCGTGTTAATAATAATTAATGAACGTAAAACAGTAGTCCGTAGGGGAATCGAACCCCTGTTACCAGGATGAAAACCTGGCGTCCTAACCCCTAGACGAACGGACCTTAAATTAGCGAGTGCAAAAATAACTAATTATTTAAATTGCACAAATCTTTTCCCTGAAAATTAGTAAGCTTTTGCAAATAAAACGCGTTGCTTGGATTCTTTTCCTGAAAACACACATTTTCCAGTCTCTTTTGTTTGCTCTAGAGGGATACATCTAATGGTGGCTTTAGTGAGCTCTTTAATCTTCTCTTCGGTCTCTGAAGTCCCGTCCCAGTGGGCAAAAAGAAAACCTCCTTTAGAATTTAAAATATCTTTAAACTCTTCAAAAGTATCTACTTTAGTGATATGATCATCTCTAAAAGCCTCAGCTTTAGCAAATAAATCTTGTTGAATATCTTTCAATAGATTTTCTATAACTACTGCTAAACCTTCCTGATTTTCAAAAGACTTGGATAATGTATCTCTTCTGGCCAGTTCTACAGTTCCTTTTTCTAAATCTTTAGGTCCAATAGCGATTCTTAATGGAATACCTTTTAATTCATATTCAGCAAACTTCCAGCCTGGTTTATGTGTCGTTCTGTTATCAAACTTCACTCGAATTCCTTTTGACTTAAGATCATTTGCTATAAGATTTGCTTTTTCGCTAATGAGTTCTAATTGCTCCTCATTTTTGAAAATAGGGACGATAACAACCTGAATTGGCGCTAAGTTGGGAGGTAATACCAGCCCGTTATCATCGGAGTGGGTCATGACCAAAGCTCCCATAAGTCGTGTTGAAACTCCCCAGCTTGTTGCCCACACATATTCTTGTTTGCCTTGGTCTGAAGTGAATTTTACATTAAAAGCTTTTGCGAAATTTTCACCTAGAAAGTGAGAAGTTCCTGCTTGTAAAGCTTTTCCATCTTGCATTAAGGCCTCTATACAATACGTTTCCTCAGCACCAGCAAATCTTTCGCTTTCAGATTTTAGTCCTTGTATAACCGGTATCGCCATAAATTTTTCAACAAAATTCGCGTAAAGATTATTGATGAGTTCTGCTTCTTCAACAGCTTCTGTTTTGGTAGCATGAGCTGTATGGCCTTCTTGCCATAGGAACTCTGTTGTTCTTAAAAAGAGACGAGTTCTCATTTCCCACCTTACAACATTAGCCCATTGATTAATTTTTAAAGGTAAATCTCTGTAAGATTGTATCCAGCCCTTAAACGTATTCCAAATAACGGCCTCAGAAGTAGGTCTTACCACCAACTCTTCATCTAGTTTAGCTTCTGGATCTACTCTTAATTTTCCTGGACGATCAGGGTCACTTTGCAATCTATAATGGGTCACAACAGCACACTCTTTAGCAAAACCTTCTGCATTTTTTTCTTCAGCCTCAAATAAGGATTTTGGCACAAATAGAGGGAAGTACGCGTTTTCGTGACCCGTTTCTTTAAACTTAGAGTCCAGTTCAGCTTGTATTTTTTCCCATATGGCATATCCGTATGGTTTTATCGTCATGCAACCTCTCACCACAGAATTTTCTGCGAGATCAGCTTTTACCACCAATTCATTATACCATTTAGAATAATCTTCTTCTCTACTTGTTAGGCTCTTTCCCATCTTATTTCATTTGGCACAAATGTTGCACCTGTGTTAATAGTTATATTTGTTAGCGCAAAACTAACTAAATTTGATAATAGTAATTACAAAAACCACAAGTTATGATACAATCAAGCAAAATTTTTAGCCCATTTTTATTAGGAATGCTATCTGTGGTTTTCTTGACTTCGTGTTCTTCTTACAGAAATGTAAATTCTACTAGTGATGGAATTTATGGATCTAGCGTCCCTTCAGAGACTAGAAGGTCAGCTTCTAACGAGAATTTACAACAAAGAAGTGATCCATCAAATGTTCCCCGACAAACTTCTGATACCTATTCAAAATTTTTTTCTGATCAAGGTCAGAGGATATCCGAAGCTAGAAACTCAAATAATGAAGTTTTTACAGATATAGACAATTATGCCTCAGATACTATAACTTACCCTAGGGAAGAGCGATATTATGAAGAGCCTATTTATAACGGAAATAATGCAGGTTGGGGAACTAATCCTACATCCGTTACTATAAACTACATTGATAACGGATTTAATGGAATGGGTATGGGAGGTTTTGGTTTTGGAAACCCTTTCTTCGGTGGTGGATTTGGCGGATTCGGCGGCGGATGGGGAGGATTCGGTGGATTCGGGGGAGGATTTTACGGCCCAGGCTTTGGCTTTGGTAATCCTTTCTTTGGTGGAGGATTCGGTGGATTCGGAGGAGGATTTTACGGCCCAGGATTTGGCTTTGGTAATCCTTTCTTTGGTGGTTTTTATGGAGGTTTTGGTGGCTTTTATGGTAATAACTTTAGCTATGCCAACTCTTATAGAGGTAACTCAAGATCGCGGAACTTATCTAGAAGTGATTATGCTAACAACAGATCTAATGTATCTCGAGCAAATTCAAGTAGATCAAGATCTAATGTGACTAGAGCTTCGTCCAACAGGTCTAACGTAGGCAGGACTTCTAGATCTAATTCTTCTAGATATTCTAACAGAGTGAACAACCCCAGAAATATAGGGGCTAGAAACTCTTCCAATTATTCTAGATCTGGAATTCGAAATTCAAATAATGTGAATGCAGGACGAAGCTCTACTTATAGGAACTCATCTTCTAGATCTACGTCAAATGGAGGTGTAAGATCCTCAGGAAATTCCTCACGAAGTTCTGGAGTAAATAGAAGCTCGGGTTCATCTAGAAGTTCTGGAATGAGGAGCTCAGGTTCATCTAGAAGTTCGGGAGGAAGAAGTAGTGGGGGCAGAAGCTCTGGTGGTCGTGGTGGAAGAAGATAATGTAAAACTCAAAAACAGGTAATGATGAACTATTTTTTAATCCCTTTTATGCTTTTGAGTTTCAGTATAATGGCTCAAGATATCACAGATGCTCTAAGGTTTTCAACACAGAAAGTAAATGGAACCGCTAGATATACGGCTATGGGTGGAGCTTTTGGAGCTTTGGGAGGAGATATCTCAGCTATCAATATTAACCCTGCAAGTTCCGCTGTTTTTCTAACTAATAAATTTTCAGGGTCCGTAGATTTTACATCAATTAATAATAATTCTTTTTACGGAAATAATTCAGTCCTCAGTTCTACTAGCGAAACCGATTTCGATTTAAATCAAATTGGGGCTGTATTTGTATTTGAAACCAATAATCAGAATGCAGTGTTTGATAAGTTAACCTTAGGATTTTCATACAATAGAACCAATACGTTTGATGATGAGTTGAGATTTCAAGGAAATAATTCTGAAAGTATTTCAGATTATTTTTTGAATAGAGCACAGGGAGTCCCATTGGATTTATTAACACCAAGATCTGGAGAGAGCGTCGCTGAACTTTACCAATTTTTAGGCGAAGATCAAGGGTTTGGCGCCCAGCAGGCTTATTTATGTTATGAAGCTTTTTTAATCAATGCAGAAGATCCACTAGATTTTCAAAATACAAGCTATTTATCTAATGTTTTTGGTAATAATTTTACTCAAAACTATTTTGAACAAACCAGAGGTAGCTCTGGTAAATATACCCTCAACGGCGGAGGTCAGATTGGCGATAGAATTCATTTAGGAGTCAATTTTAATATTCATTTTTTGGACTATAGAAGATTTACTCGTTTCGATGAATTTAATTCAGAGCCCACAGGAATTAATGATATATTTTTTGATAATGAATTGAGAACACGTGGGAGCGGAATTTCTTTGCAATTTGGAGGGATATTTAAAGTTACTGAGGGGTGGAGATTAGGATTCACATACGACACACCTACTTGGATGAACATATCTGATGAGCTTTCACAAAGATTAGAAACTATTAGCGCTAGTCAAGATATAGCCCTCGTAGATCCAAATGTGATAAATATCTATCCAGATTACAATTTTAAAACACCAGGACGTGTGTCCTTAAGTACAGCTTATGTTTTTGGAGCTTCGGGTTTACTTAGCTTCGATTATAGTTATAAAGATTTTTCTGCTATGGAATTTACTTCCGACGGTTTTGATATTCAAAATCAAGATATTTCGAACCTGCTAACGGGCGCCGCCACTTATAATTTTGGTGGGGAGTATAGGATTCTTAACACTAGCCTTCGTGCAGGATATTTCCTACAAGAGAGTCCATATAATAACAAGGTATTTTTGGATGATACCTTTGGATATTCGTTTGGTTTAGGCTTTTCGTTCGGGAACACGACTTTAGACCTATCTTATCAACGTATGGAACAAGATAGACAAAACATTTTGTATCAAACTGATTTTTCTCAAGAAGCACAGGTTCAAAGTGTTTTTAATAATTATATGCTTACGCTCTCGTTTGATTTATAAATTTCAGAATATCAAAACTATTTTTTATAAAGCATATCTTACAAAATCCTATTTTCGCTAAAAATATTTTCGATGGACATTTTTTTAGTGATAATAGGATTAATCCTTTTGGTAATTGGGGGTGAGTTTTTAGTGAGGTCATCTGTTGCTTTGTCTTTTAAATTCAACATTTCTAAAATGATCATTGGGCTTACTGTAGTCTCTTTTGCTACATCTGCTCCAGAGTTACTGGTCAGTTTGCAAGCAGCATTGGCCGGCTATTCTGATATCTCCCTTGGAAATGTCATTGGCTCCAATATTGCAAACATCGGCTTGGTGTTGGGATTAACGGCTATCATTTCATCTATGGAAACCGACAGTGACTTTTTAAAGTTCAATTGGCCGGTGATGATGATTTTAACAGGAATGATGTATCTCTTTTTATATACTGGAGAGAATATTTCAAGACTAGAAGGAGGAGCACTCCTTCTAGTTATTATAGTTTTTTTGGGGGTACTCATCAAAAAAGCTAGAACTAAAGGGGCGGGAACCGAAAGTGAGGTGGATCCTAGCCTAGAGCAGACCTCTGGATTTAAAATTACACTATGGTTGCTTATTGGTGCTGCTGGGCTTTATTTTGGTTCAGAATGGCTGGTAGATGGCGCGGTAGGCATAGCTGAATCTTTTGGAGTAAGCGAAAGAGTCATTTCTGTGACCATGATTGCAATAGGGACAAGCGTACCAGAGCTAGCAGCTTCCGTTATTGCTGCTTTAAAGCAGGAAAAAGGCATATCATTAGGAAATCTAATAGGGTCCAATATCTTCAATATTGGTTCTGTTATTGGGCTTACGGCGATAATTCAACCCATTTTTCTTCAGTCCGAAGAAATCCTGACCAATGATATTTTCTGGATGATAGGCTTTTCATTTATTCTTGTTCCATTGATTTTTATACCACCAAAAAAAGTTATCTCTAGATATAAAGGAGTCATATTATTTTTAGCCTACATTTTATTTGTTTTACTAGCCTTTCGCTCTTAAAAAAAACAGGGGGGTGTTTGATGGTTTTAATTAGTTTAAAAGATTACCCCCCTTATTTTTGATATATTATTTGAAAATTAATTACATTTGGTGCACAAAAATTAAAAACGTATTATGGCTATTTTAAGATTCAATGCATTAAAAGAAACACTTCATAGAACTCCTGTTAAAATTCAAGAGGACGAGAGACGTTCAGATATGTTTGGTAGAAACGTCTTTAACCAAAAGGCTATGCGTCAGTATTTAACTAAAGATGCTTATGAAAGCTTAAAGAATGCTACTGAGAAAGGTCAAAAAATAGATCGGTCACTTGCGGAAAATATTTCTGCCGGTATGAAAGAGTGGGCGATTTCAAAAGGAGCTACACACTATACACACTGGTTTCAGCCACTTACGGGTTCTACAGCTGAAAAGCATGATGCTTTTTTTGAAACTACAGAGGATGGTGGCGCTATGGAAAAATTTAGCGGTTCTCAATTGGTTCAACAAGAACCAGATGCTTCTAGTTTACCAAACGGAGGAATTAGAAACACTTTTGAAGCTAGAGGATATACCGCTTGGGATCCTTCATCTCCTGCATTTGTTTGGGGTCCAACCTTATGTATTCCAACAATATTCGTGTCCTATACGGGAGAAGCTTTAGATTATAAAACACCTTTATTGCGTTCAGTTTCTGCTTTAGATAAAGCAGCCACAGATGTCGTGAGGTACTTTGATAAAAAAGTCAATAAAATTATAACTACATTAGGCTGGGAGCAAGAGTATTTTTTAGTAGATTCAGCATTAGCTTCCACAAGACCAGATTTGATGATGTCTGGTAGAACACTTCTTGGTCACTCTCCAGCAAAGGGCCAGCAATTGGATGATCACTATTTTGGATCTATTCCAAGTCGTGTACTCAATTATATGAGAGATTTGGAAAGAGAGTGTATGCTTTTAGGGATTCCAGTAAAAACAAGGCATAACGAAGTAGCACCAAATCAATTTGAATTGGCTCCTATTTTTGAAGAAGTCAACTTAGCTGTAGACCATAATTCCCTATTGATGGATGTAATGGATAAAGTTGCAGAGCGTCATTATTTTAAAGTTCTTTTCCATGAAAAACCATTTCAGGGAGTTAACGGAAGCGGAAAACATAATAACTGGTCTTTAGCAACAGATTCAGGTTCAAATTTATTGAGCCCAGGTAAAACCCCTATGAAAAACATGAGGTTTCTTACTTTTTTTATAAATACAATTAAAGCATTTTATGAAAACGAGGAACTTATAAGAGCAACAATAGCTTCAGCATCCAACGATCATAGGTTAGGAGCTAATGAAGCTCCTCCTGCTGTAATGTCAGTTTTTATTGGCTCTCAACTTACAAAAGTACTTGATGAACTGGAAAAAGTAACAAATGGTAAATTGTCGCCAGAGGAAAAAACTGAACTTAAGTTAAATGTTGTAGGAAAGATACCCGAGATACTTCTTGATAATACAGACAGAAACAGAACTTCTCCTTTTGCTTTTACAGGAAATAAATTTGAATTGAGAGCTGTGGGTTCTACAGCAAATTGTGCGGATCCAATGACAGTTCTAAACGCTATTGTCGCAAAACAATTAATAGAATTTAAGGTTGAAGTCGATGGTCTTATCTCTGATAAGAAAATGAAAAAAGACGATGCTATTTTCAATGTTCTCAGAGAGTATATTAAATCTTCTAAAAAGATTCGCTTCGAGGGTGATGGATATGGAGATGCTTGGCAGAAAGAGGCCGAAAAAAGAGGTCTAAGTAACCATAGAACCACACCTGAAGCCTTAAAAGCTAAAATCTCTAAAAAGGCTATTGATTTATTTGGTGAATTAAACATTATGAACGAGATCGAAGTTAAAGCTAGGTATGAAATTGAAATCGAGGATTATTCAAAACACATTCAAATAGAAGGAAGGGTCTTGGGGGATATTGCAAGAAACCACATTATTCCTACAGCTATTAAGTATCAAAATATCCTCATCGAGAATGTAAAGGGTTTAAAAGAGATTTATGGGTCTAACTTTAAGGGTCAAGCTAAACAACAGATGAATATTATTGAAGCTATTTCAGAACACATTGAAAAAATTAATGAAGAAGTAGACCAAATGATAAATGCAAGAAAACAAGCTAATTCTATAGAAGATCCAACTGAAAAGGCTTTTGCTTACTGTGATAATGTGAAGCCTTATTTTGATGATATCCGGTACCATTGCGATAAGTTAGAGCTTTTGGTTGATGATGAAATCTGGCCATTGACAAAATATAGAGAGCTCTTATTTACTAAATAAGAGTTTATAAAAACTATTTTTTAAACCCAGTGTTAGATATCTAATAACACTGGGTTTATTTTTTATAAATTTGCAACAAATTTCCTAAAATGAGTGATCAAGCAAGATATGCCAAACGTGGAGTATCTTCTCAAAAAGAAGATGTTCATAAAGCTATAGAAAATATTGACAAAGGCCTGTTTCCAATGTCATTTTGTAAAATCATACCAGATTATCTTGCGGGGAGCCAAGACCATTGTGTCGTAATGCACGCTGATGGGGCTGGTACAAAATCATCTTTAGCCTATTTGTATTGGAAGGAAACAGGAGACCTTAAGGTTTGGAAGGGAATTGCTCAAGATGCCCTTATTATGAATGTTGATGATTTGCTATGTGTTGGAGCTACAGAAAATATTTTAGTATCTTCAACTATAGGTAGAAATAAAAATGTAATCTCTGGAGATGTTATTGCTGAAATTATTAACGGCACTGAATCTATTGTTGAAGATTTGAGGAATCATGGTATTTCTATTCATACTACAGGAGGCGAGACTGCAGATGTAGGGGATTTGGTAAGAACAATTATTGTAGATTCTACTGTAATTGCTAGGTTAAGAAGGGATGAGGTAATCGACAATGCTAATATAAAGGCGGGTAATGTTATTGTTGGGCTTTCCTCTAGCGGACAAGCATCTTATGAGACGGAATATAATGGTGGTATGGGTAGTAATGGACTTACTTCAGCTAGGCATGATGTCTTAGCTAATTACTTATCTGAAGCTTATCCAGAGTCTTTCGATCCTAAAGTTCCAAAAGACTTGATCTACTCTGGCTCTAAAAAATTAACCGAAAAAATTTCAGAAGATCTTCCAAATGTCGGTAAAATGATTTTGTCCCCCACTCGGACTTATGCACCTATTGTAAAAAAGGTGTTTGCAAAATTAGGAAGGGCTTCCATCGATGGAATGGTCCACTGTAGTGGAGGAGCACAAACAAAAATTCTTCATTTTATAGAGAATCTTCACATTGTTAAGGATAATATGTTTGAAGTTCCCCCGTTATTCAAGCTCATACAAGATGAAAGTCAAACCGATTGGAAAGAAATGTATCAGGTTTTTAATATGGGGCACAGGATGGAATTCTATGTTGATGAATCCATAGCTCAGGATATTGTAGATATTTCCAAGTCCTTTAATGTAGATGCTAAGATTATAGGAAGAGTAGAAGCTTCAGTATCAAAATCTCTCTCAATCTCTTCAGTTTATGGCCATTTTGAATACTCATAAATAAAATGAAAAGAGTTTTACTCCTTTTTTTATTCTCATTATTTATCTCAAAAAGTTTTGGACAATCCTTTGGTGAGATCCAGAAGATCGAATCTGTTAGTAAAACTCTGTATCCTAAAGGGCCTATGCCTTTAATCAATACTAGTTTCGATGTCTTAGGTAACTATATATTTACCTATAACCAATTGATTCCTCGAAAAGGTAGATCGAGCTTTTGGGAGCAAGTGAACGAATTTACTTTAGATGTAAGCGAAGTAGCTTTTGTGAATTGGAATGCAGGAGGAACAAACTCTATATCTGGAATGTATGGGATGAATGTAGTAAGAACCTATAGAAATAAAGGTTTTAGGTGGGATAATCAATTTCGGTTTAGATATGGAATCAACCAGCAAGAAGGTCAGGAATTAATAAAAACGGAGGATGATTTGGAACTTATTTCTTCTTTTGGTTATGAAGTTTCTAAAAATTCTAACTGGTTTTATTCAGGTAAATTTAGTTATAAAACTCAAGCTTCAAGAGGTTTTAATTATCCAGATACTGAAGTTTCCATCTCAGAATTTATGGCACCAGGCTATATTTTCCTTGGTATTGGAGCCAAGTATGCTCAACCCGACGAAAGCTTTGAGCTTTACTTATCTCCAATTACCCAAAAATCTACCTTTGTTCTAAATCAGCGATTAGCCAATGATGGTGCGTTTGGTGTAAGAAGCGCAGTGATGGATAGTGATGGAAATATTATAAGAGAGGGGAAGACCTCTAGGAATGAGTTTGGTATATTAGTAACCAATGAGTTTGAGCAAAAAATTTTTGAGAGTACGGCTATTGTAAATAGGATAAGTCTATATTCAGATTACATCAACAATTTTGGTAATATAGATGTAGATTGGGAGCTAATTTTCAATTTTAAAATTAATAATTTTATGCGTGCTAGCATAGGTGCCCATATTAGATACGACGATGATATCAAAATTAGAGAGGAGGCTCCTGATGGCACTATGGTTAATGGCGGTTCTAGAATCCAGCTTAAGCAGCAGCTTGGCATAGGAATCGCTCTACAGCTTTAATCTATAATCTTAGATTTATTGATTTTTATGACGGTTTCTGTTAAAAAAAATCCCCTCAAATAACTTAAATTTGCGACACATAAAATTCCTATGCTAGATAAACTAAACTTTATAAAACAAAGATTTGACGAGGTGAGTGATTTGATCATTCAGCCTGATATCATGTCCAAGCAAAAGCGGTATATAGAACTATCAAAAGAGTATAAAGACCTCAAAGCTATTATGGATGAGCGTGAGATTTATATAGAACTCACCGATAACCTTAAGGAAGCTGATGATATTATTTCAAACGAGTCCGATGCTGAAATGGTGGAAATGGCAAAACTTCAATATGACGAGGCTAAGGTAGAATTGCCTAAGCTAGAAGAGAAGATACGCATGATGCTTATCCCTAAAGACCCAGAAGATGCAAAGAATGCTGTAGTAGAAGTACGAGCAGGAGCAGGGGGTGATGAAGCCAGTATTTTTGCAGGAGATATTTTTAGAATGTTGACCAAATACTGTGAACATAAAGGCTGGAAAGTAGATGTTGTAGATTATAATGAAGGGACCAATGGAGGATACAAAGAAATCCAATTTGAAGTCTCAGGTGAAGAGGTGTATGGAACATTAAAATATGAAGCTGGTGTTCACCGTGTTCAACGTGTACCACAAACTGAAACTCAAGGTCGTGTCCACACTAGTGCTGCAACGGTAATGGTTTTTCCAGAAGCCGAAGAATTTGATATTGAGGTCAATCCAAAAGAGGTAAGAGTAGACTATTTCTGTTCTTCTGGACCAGGGGGGCAGTCAGTAAACACGACTTACTCCGCAGTAAGACTTACTCACGAACCTACTGGAATTGTAGCTCAATGTCAAGATCAAAAGTCACAACATAAAAATAAAGAGAAAGCTTTTAGGGTTTTAAGGTCGAGACTGTATGAAATGGAGCTGGCCAAAAAACAAGCTGAGGATGCTGAAAAGCGAGGCTCTATGGTTACTAGTGGTGACCGAAGCGCTAAAATTAGAACCTATAATTATTCACAAAGTCGAGTGACCGATCATAGGATAAACCTCACCCTCTATGATCTCGATAATATCATAAACGGTGACATAGAGAAAATTATCAGTGAGTTAAAACTTGTCGATAATACAGAGAAACTCAAAAATATTTCTGACGATCTATAATCAATTATGCAACTTCAAGAGCTTATTGAACAAATTCAAAAGAAAAAATCCATGCTTTGCGTGGGATTGGATGTTGATTTAGAAAAAATCCCTAAGCATTTACTAGAGTTTGACGATCCTATTTTTGAATTCAATAAGGCTATTATTGATGCTACCCAAGAGTATTGTATAGCGTATAAGCCAAACATAGCTTTCTATGAAGCCTATGGATTAGAGGGCTGGCATGCACTTCAAAAAACGATTAATTATATTAACGAACATTATCCAGAGCAATTCACCATTGCAGATGCCAAGAGGGGAGATATCGGCAATACCTCAAAGATGTACGCTAAAGCTTTTTTTGAGGACTTGAATTTTGATTCTGTTACTGTCGCGCCATATATGGGAAAAGATTCTATAGAACCTTTTCTTCAATTTAAAGATAAGCACGCTATTATGCTTGGCCTTACATCCAATGAAGGAGCTAAAGATTTTCAATTTTTAGAAAACAAGGGAACTTTACTTTTTGAAAGTGTTTTGAAAACTTCTCAAACATGGGTAAATTCAAAGCAGTTGATGTATGTTGTTGGAGCCACTAAGTCTAGTTATTTAAAAAAAATAAGACAAATCTTACCGGATAGCTTTTTATTAATTCCAGGGGTAGGAGCTCAAGGGGGAAATCTAAAGGAAGTTTGTGAGTATGGCTTAAACTCTACTTATGGATTGATTATTAATTCTACCAGAGGAATTATATACGCTTCACAAGAAAAAGATTTTGCAATTCAGGCAGCTTTCAACGCTAAAGCGCTACAGGAACAAATGCAGCCTTATATAACTTAAAAAGCTTATACATTTTACTGTATAAGCTTTTTATAAAGTTTTTAGATTAAATCTAAGACTTACATTTCTTCTTTAGTAGCTTCTTCCATTTCTTCAGCACCTTCTTCCATAGCCTCTGCAGTTTCTTCAGCTGCATCTTCCATAGCATCTCCAGTTTCTTCAGCTGCATCTTCAACTGCATCAGAAGCATCGTCCATAGTTTCTTCTACATCGTCTGCTGCTTCTTCAACATCGCTTTTTTGTTCCCTGCAGCTTACTACACCTAAACCTAGCAAAGCAGCTATCGTGACAGATAAAATTGATTTTTTCATTTTGTTTTGATTTTTAATTAAGCCCCAAAAGTATAGATTTTTCTTAAATATATTAAAAATTACTAGGATTTTTTATTATTTCTTTAGATCGGCTGATATGGTGGTCTAAAGTTTCTTTATTCATCTTTTTTAAAAGACTCATCATCATATTCATGCGTTGATTATTTTTGAAATGCTCCTGTTTCTCGTAAAGAAAATTCCAATAGAGATTATTAAATGGACACGCGTCCTCACCTTCTTTTTTACTAACAGAATAGTGGCAGGACTTGCAGTAATTCCCCATCTTATTGATATAACTCCCGCTAGAAACATAAGGTTTTGTGGCCACAATTCCACCGTCTGCAAATTGACTCATTCCTCTGGTGTTGGTAAGTTCTACCCATTCTATGGCATCTATGTATACTCCTAGATACCAAGCATCCACTTCATCGGGATCTGTCATAGTAAGCAAAGCAAAATTCCCTAAAATCATAAGGCGTTGGATATGATGTGCATAAGCATCGTCTAGACTTTGATTTACCGCATGTTTCAAACAATTCATTTTAGTATCACCAGTCCAGTAAAAGTCTGGAAGTTTGTTTGTATTTTGTAACTCGTTCTTGGATTTATAGTCTGGCATTTCTTTCCAGTAAACTCCTCTCATGAACTCTCTCCATCCGAGAATTTGTCTTATAAACCCTTCAATTTGCGAAATGTCAATCTCTTCTTTGTGTTCGTAGTAATAGTCTAAAGTGGTTTCTATAACCTCTCTTGGAGAAAGCATTTTACTATTCATAGCAAACGATAGCCGAGAATGGAACAAAAACTTCTCATCTGTATGTAAAGCATCTTCATAATCTCCGAAGTGGACCAAAAGATGAGTACAGAAGTAATCGAGTACCTCTATGCATTCTTTTCTTGATGTTGGCCATGGAAATTTCTCTGGGTCGATTCTACCCATAGTCTTAATGTCCATGGTCTCAATTTGTTTTAGGACGTCTTCAACATTCTTATCAAAAGCCTTGAACTCGGGGATTGGTGGTTTCCCTGTCCATTTTTTACGGTTGCTTTTATCAAAATTCCATTGACCACCTTCTGGTTTTTTAGCGTTAAGCATCATGATTTCATGCTTTTTACGCATGTCCCGGTAAAAGTATTCCATCGTCATTTCCTTCTTTCCCTTATAGAAGTTTTCTACATCATCTCTTTGGGTAAAGAAATGTTCTGTGTCTTTAGCTTGACTTGAAATACTAAGCTTCTTGCAAATTGTTTTCAGATTTATATCTAACCTATACTCGTCTGGGTACAGATATTCAAAATGCTCTATCTCTTCTTCCTTAATGATTTTATCGAGATTATCGGATAAAACTTGTTGATTGACTTTATCATCGATTTGAAAGTAAATCACTCTATGTCCTTGGGATTCTAAGTCTTTTTTAAAATTTCTCATCGAAAGAAAATAGGCCACCACTTTTTGAATGTGATGCTTCACATAACCGGTTTCTTCTTGATTTTCGGTCATGAAATAAATCACGTTATCAGATTTATTTTCAAACCAAGAGTGGTTGAGGTTGAGTTGGTCTCCAAGGATTAATCGTAGGGTCTTTTTCATTTCATTTTTTTTAACTGAATTTTATTTTCTTCATCTCAGCTCATCGAAAAGGTATAAAAATCTCATAGCTCTGATAGAAGCGGTATCCCCGATGGAAGTAGTGCTTTAGCACTATTTCTTGACAGAAGCGACTGTAAAGATGCTTCTGGCTAGATATTTATTGCTAGTGCTACCAGATCAAGATATAGCCGATAGCAGGTTCTTGGCTACTAAAATAGACTATTCTGTAACCACGTTCGTTGATATTTTCCACCACTATCGTAGCGATCGGCTTGATTTTTAATATTAAATTTTCGGTCTCGTGGATCATTGCCCACACCAGAATTATACATCCAGTTGCCCCAATTGCTATGTACGTCATAATCTACAAGCATAGATTCGAAATAGGCGGCTCCAATGCGCCAATCCTGTTTCCATTCTTTGGCCCAATAGCTATTCACGTTCTGGCGACCGCGGTTACTCATAAAGCCAGTTTCTCTAATTTCTATCATATTGGCATTTACAAAATCCTCTGGTGTGTTGCCATGCATCCAGTCTCTTAGGGCCTTTTTGTTATTTCCCCAATCGTAATCCTTATTTAATACGCCTCCAATTTGAAAGATTTTGTTGCCGTGTTTAAGCGATATATATTTGAAATAATCACGCCAAATTAACTCAAAAATCAGCCAATAGGTGTCTTGGTTTTTCTTCACTTGTTTCTCAAAAGCTTTGACCTCGTGGTAAATGGAAACAGCTGAGATAGTGCCATTTGCAAGCCAGGCTGAAAATTTTGAACTATAGTCTGTGCCTAAAAGACCGTTACGAGTCTTTTTATAGTACTGTAGCTTTTTGGTGTCCCAGAAATAATGTTCAATACGTTTCCAAGCTTCATTTTCTCCCCCTTGAAAAGGAAAGGCCGATCGTGGATCGGTTTCAAAGTCTTCCAAACCTAAATCTGATAGACTGGGTACTTGGTTTCTTTCTTCTAATAAATGATGGGCAGGTCGGGGTTGAGGGAATGGAACTTCTGGCCTTACCTCACTTTGTTTTTCACATTTTTTTCTGAAGTTGGTATAGACTTCTGGTATGTCTTGGAAACTTTCGTAAGGCAAGTCTTCTGGGTGAAATAAAAATTGATTGTAGTTTTCTATAAAATCAGTATTTGGAAGAGTTGATTTTACCCTAGCTTCAACTTTCTTCTCTTCACGGGTCCATTCAGTTTGGTAAAAAACAGATGTGATCTCATACCGTTCAGAGAGTTGTTTGAATACTTCAGAAGGATGCTTGTGTGCTACGTGAAGGCTTATGTTTAAGTGCTGAAGGTTATTTGAAAGTTGATCAACACTTTCAATTAAGAACTTAGCCCTGTACTTTTCAGTTTTTTTAAACCCATATCGGGTCGTTTCAAAATGACTTGGATCAAAACAATAGACGCCAAGAACAGCGTTTTCATTTTGACAGGCCTCGTAAAGAGACTTTTGATCTCGAGTTCGTAAATCGTTTCTAAACCAAACAATCGTTATTTTTTGTTTCTCCTGCATTTTTCGCTACAATATTTTACGTTATCCCAATTTTTCTCCCATTTTTTCCTCCAACTAAAAGGTAACCCACAAGTAGGGCAGATCTTTTCGGGTAAATTTGTTTTCTTGTGTGCCATGTTTAATCTAAGGCTTTAATATCTTGATCTGGTCTTGCATAGGCAAAACGTTCAATAAGTTCTGTGCTTACATATCCATCCAATCCAATAATTCCCGCACTTTTTGCTTTAGATAAATTTAATAAACCATCTTTTTCTTGGACCTCATTAGGGAAAAGAAGGTGTTGAATTTCTCCAATAATTAATCGACAGCCATTTTCCTCGATGAAATATTCATTGATGAACTCGCAACCCATTTTGATGACAGATTCTTTTACAAAAGGGGCTTGAAAGTCATCAATATATTCTTCAGATAAACCAACTTCTTTAAATTCTGAAATCCACTTGTCATAATTGGCCGAGGTTTGGTGAGCCTTGTCTACAAAGCTTTCATGAATATGATTCACTGTAAATTGTTTGGTATCCTTGAGGTTTTCGTATGTATCTCTATCTACGGTTATAGGACGCAACATAAAGCTAAGCATAGGGGGGCTGCTGCCAAGGTGTATAACCGAATTGAAAATAGCTAAGTTGGTAGTTCCTGTTTTGGAAATAGTGCCTATGAGATTACCAGATTTCACTCCTCCACAGCTATTAATGAGGTGCATGCGTTCCAGTTTCGGGAGTTCACTAATGTCTTTTTTGGTAAAATGAGTCATAAAAAAAGGTCGATGATTAATCGACCTCAATTTAAATATTGTTAAACCTTTTAGTGTTAAAAATTAAACAAAATTAAGATACTTTTTTTTCTTCTAATTTTGGATAATCGGTGTACCCTTTTTCGCCAGGCACATAAAAGGTATCTCGATCCCAGTTTTGAAGCTCTGCATTTTTTTCAAAACGAACTGGTAAATCTGGGTTAGAGATAAATAATCTACCATAGGCTACCATATCGGCATTGCCATCTTCAATTACTTTATTTCCACTTTCTTGATTAAATCCTGCATTAATCATCAGGTTTCCTTTATAAAGAGGTCTAAAGTGTTCTGCAATATTGGTGACTAGAAAATCCTTATCACTTACATCATTAAAGGGTTCTGATAAATGTAAATAGGCTAGGTCGTAGTCATTAAGTTTTTCGACAATATATTCAAAAGTTGGAATTGTTTCTTTGTCTGCTTCGGTACCAAAAACACCATGCAAAGAAGGATTTAATCTCACACCAATTCTATTTTCTGGAAAGAATTCTTTTGTAGCTTCAATGATTTCAAATAGGATTCGAGCTTTATTTTCTTTTGAACCTCCATATTCATCTGTTCTGTGGTTAGATGTATTATTGAAGAACTGATGGATTAAGTAACCATTTGAGGAGTGAATTTCAATACCATCAAAACCAGCCTCCACAGCATTTTTTGCAGCCCTTTTAAAATCTCGTACGGTTTCTTTCACTTCATCAGTGGTTAATGCTCTTGGTTCTACGGTGTCCATAAAACCTTGGTAAGTGAAAGCTTTATCATTTGGATTCACAGCACTTGGCGCCACAGGTTTATCACCATTATGAAAGTCAGGGTGGGACATACGTCCGACATGCCAAAGTTGTATAAATATTTTGCCATCTTCTTTATGAACAGCATCGGTCACTTTTTTCCAACCTTCTATTTGTTCAGGCGTGTAGATTCCAGCTGTATTAATATAACCAATCGCTTCAGGAGACACCTGTGATCCTTCACTTATAATTAGACCTGCACTAGCTCTCTGTGTATAGTATTTGACGTGCATGTCTGTTGGAGTATTGTCTTTATTGTCGGCACGACTTCGTGTTAAAGGTGCCATGATAACTCTATTTTTCAATTCCAAATCACCCATTTTTATGGGTTTTAATAAGGCTTGTTGACTCATAATTAAACTAATTTTATGTAAAGCTAGGGCATAATTAATATTTTATTAGTTAATGCCTTTATAAATAAAAGCTACTTTTGTCTGATTCCACTATAGATAAAACCTATAGTTAAACTATATTATGATGAATACTTCTGAACACAATTTGAGTTGGTCTGATTTTCAAAAAGTTGAAATGCGAGTGGGAACTATACTTAAAGCAGAGCAATTTAAACAAGCAAAAAAACCTGCTATACAGTTAGAAATTGATTTTGGAGAAATAGGGATTAAACGCTCATCGGCTCAAATTACAGAACTCTATGAGACACAAGTTCTTATTGGAAAGCAAGTGATCGCTGTCCTCAATTTTCCTCCAAAACAAATCGCTACGATGATGAGTGAGTGTTTAGTCCTTGCAGCTGTAGATTCTGAAGTAGGTACTTCACTTTTGTCCCCAGATCATAAAATTGTAAATGGAACTCGGATTTCTTAATTTTCAATTTCAGCGTGTAAGAGGGTTAAGAAGTTGTGTCTACTTACTTCCTCTGCTCCAAGACTTTCGAGGTGTTTGGTATACACCTGACAATCTATAAGGCGGATACCATTTTTCTCCATGTTTTTAACCAAAGTAATAAAGCCGTATTTGGAAGCATTATCTACCTCTGTAAACATACTTTCCCCGCAGAATACGTTCTTGTCTTTCAGTAACAAGCCATAAAGACCGCCCACAATCTTATCATCCTGCCAGACTTCTATAGATTTGGCGATACCAGCCTCATGGAGTCCAATATAGCTAGTAATCATGGCCTCTGTGATCCAAGTTCCGTCTTGTTTTTCCCTATTGATGTTAGCACATTTATTAATGATATATTCAAAATTCTCATTGTATGTGACCCTGAAGGCTTTTTCTTTAAAAAGCTTTTTCATGGATTTAGAAACATTTAATTTATTTGGAAAGAGAATCATTCTTGGGTCTGGACTCCACCATAGAATAGGTTGACCTTCTTCATACCAAGGGAAAATACCATTTTCGTAAGCAACTTTTATCCGCTCTAAGCTAAGATCTCCCCCAAAGGCTAATAGGCCTTTTTCATCGGCGAATTTTGGGTGTGGAAAAATGATATCTGACGTGAGTTTATACATGATTTAAAAATAAAGTATTAAAACTACTTCTAATACCAATTTAACCCTATAATATCTCCATAAATCGTTTTACCGAAACGAATTCGGCACAGGCTTTTTTCGCCTGCTTTTTATCAAAAATAATTACCGTAACTAAGGCTAAGCTAATTATTTTCAACTTCAAGCAATCAAAAAACCTGTGCTGAGCTACGTCGTAGTATAATTCAATTTATTCGTATGACATTATAAATTTAATTTGGTATAAAATGCAAAGGCATTTTGCCTTGAGTATTTTAAAAGTAAAAAGCTTCAGAATTCCTCTGAAGCTTTTTGATCTTAAATTGAATTAGATTTAGAATGGTAAATCGTCCTCATCATCATCATTCAAATCTTGAACCGGTTCAAACTGATCTGAAGGTGGAACAGGAGGGGCTCCTGCTGCACTATTCTGCTCTGCATTTTCAATTCTCCAACCATTCAAAGAATTGAAGTATTTGGTTTCTCCTTGAGGGCTTACCCATTCTCTTCCTCTTAGGTTGATTCCAACTTTTACATCTTGACCAACATTATAGCTGTCTAATAGGTTGGTTTTATCTTGAACAAATTCAATTAAGATGTGCTGTGGATACTGCTCTTCAGTAGTGACCACCATTTCTCTTTTTCTGAAACCGTTACTTCCAAATTCTTTTGTTTCTCCTAAGACTTTAATTTTTCCTTGTACTTCCATAATTATTGTTTTGCGAGTAAAATATGTAAAGCTTTTTCAAGCTCATTTTTTTTTATATAGTCTTGAGCAGAGGCATGAAGCTGTTCTTTCGAGCTGCCATTAACCAAATGCTCTAATTCATTCTTGTTGATATAAAATTCATTCTCTTGTTTTGTAGGTAGGTATTCTAAATTTCCCAATTGACCTAAATTGTTCCCAGTTAAAATAGAGCTTAATCGCACTGATTCTGGGAGCAAGTCTACACCAATACCTGTTTTGGAAATAGGTTTTTCAACTTCAAACATTCCTTGATTAGCTCTAGAATACCAGTTGCCACCCATTCTTGAGACTAAATCTATTTTATGTTGATCAATATGTAAGCCTTCATCTAATAAATCTTCTCGAATATGGATTTTAACCACTTCTGCAATGATCAAGTTTCCTGCTCCACCTTCTTTACCCAGAGCAATAGTGTCGTTTACTTTACATTCAAACTGGACAGGAGATTCTTTCACCCTTGGCGGAGTAACAAGATCGGACTTCAACATAGTCAAGCCAGATTTGGTAAACTCATTAACGCCTTGATCGTATTCTGTACTCGATAAGGACATTTGCTGTACCATATCCCAGTTAACGACATTTATGACGACTTCTTTGGTTTGCATTGCATTTTCTAAAGTGTGTTTTATGGAATTATCTCTCATTCTTCGCACTGGAGAAAAAATCAAAATAGGGGGATTTGCACTAAAGACATTAAAAAAACTGTAAGGCGATAAATTGGGAACTCCATTTTCATCTACTGTACTAGCAAAAGCGATGGGACGAGGACCTATAGATCCTGACAGCATACCATATACTTTTTTGGTTTCTAATTCAGAAGGTAGAAAACTTTTCATATTTAAATTTTTTCCAAAGGTAATTAATCTCTGTTGAAATTCTTTAAATAAGCACCAGGTTAGACCGTATTTCTAATATTTTATTTTTCCATTTCGAAGAAGCTAAAAACAGAATTGCCATAGCGGCGTTGTTGTTTAAAACTCTTTATGTGGTCAAGTTTAGAATGTTTGGAGTGCTCTATAATAAGAATTCCATCTTCATTCAATAGCTTTCTATCTCTCACAGTCGTTTCTATAGTCTCAAAATTTTCTAGAGATAAATCGTAAGGAGGGTCTGCAAAAATAAGATCTGCTTTAAGTGGTGTTTTTAACAAATAGTCAAAAACATCACTTTTAATAACATCTAAGGGCACCTCGAGTTCATCAGCGGTTTTACTTAAAAACTTAATGCAGTCGTAGTTATTATCAATAGCAGTAATACGTTGAGTTCCCCTCGAAGCAAATTCAAAGGAAATACTTCCAATGCCAGCAAATAAATCTATGACTTCTATGTCTTGAAAGTGAATTCTATTATTCAATATATTGAAAAGCCCCTCTTTGGCCATATCTGTTGTAGGTCTTACGGGGAGTTTTTTGGGAGCAATAATGCGTCTACCCTTTAGATGTCCTGATACTATGCGCATAAGTTAGATCAAATTATAATGTTCATTAAACCCTATTTGATTCTCAAAAAGATACGGAGTTTTTTTATTTGAAAACGCAATGGTTTTAATAAAGTTCGATAAAATTTGATAAGCTTTATTATCTTCAGACTTATCGAAATTACCGGTGAAATCGAGAATGAGTTCTAGTCGGTTCAAGTTTAATTCTTCAATGGTAAATAAAACATAATAGGCAAAATCTTCAGCAGTTTCAAAAGTAAAAGCGTTGGAAAGTAAAAGTTGTTCATTTTTAAAAGCGGCAAGATAAAACATATGCTTTGTTGAATGAAGTAGGAGATACTCATTGCTGGCTTTACTATTTATAAGTCCTTTTTCAAAAAGACCTGTAAAAAGGTGAGTAAAAGTGAAGGTTCCAAAAATATCAAAAAGATAATTATTAATATTGATGTAGGGAATATAAACTGTAATAGCCTTAGCTGGAGGAATCTCATCGAACGCAAAATCATCTCCCTCTATCAATTGACTACTGTATTTAAGGTAATGAGGTAGGTAATTTTGGTCGAAAAGATCTTGAGGTACTATGGTAAATTGAGGATTTCCATAGATAACATCTACAGATTGGATGTGTTCTCTCTCTATAAAAGCGGTATTGATGTATGGTTTAATCAGATTAAGTAGTTCTGATGTTGAAGAAATATTAGGAAGCTGAAATGACTTATACTCTAAAGGAGTTTTATATTCATCTAGAATTAAAAAAGAAAATCCATCTTGTAAAATGAAGATGGATAAACTTTTATAGATATGATTTGAGTGATCACTCATTTAATTGTCACCAAAGTTTTTTGGCCAGTTTCCATTTGTATTTACCTGTTTCATAGAACCTACTTGGATGTAAGCACCGTCTACACCATCTACAGATTTTATTTGTTTTTCTTGAACAACCAAATCTCTATCTTGGTCTGCAAGAATAACATCCTTAGAAGCTTTTACTTCAAAAACTGGGATTTTATTTCCATTTTCTTCAATATAACCAGCGTTCATTTCAAACTTTTTCTTATCGGTATGTGGGATATACATGATATCTTTATATCTGTCTGAACTTCCAAAAATAGAATCTTTTACGGAAGCAAAGCTAAGGGTGTCTATCACCACATCTTCTTTATATTTATCTACTCCATAAATTTCTCTGTATTCTTCATCTAGGAAGGTAGTATCTCTTCTTTGTGTAATCACAAATTTTGCTGTGTCGACAAATTTCAATAGATCATCGAAATTATCCTCGTAGTTTCCTTCGATATCTCTGTGGGCTAGTTGGAGATCACGAATGTCTTTCATTTTTTCTACAACATCTATGTAGCGTGTATCGCGAATTTTGTTGAATTCAACAGGGCCGTAAACGGCTTGGTAAGTAAAATAACCTAATACTCCAATAACAACCCACAAAACAATTTGTATTACAATCTTCATAACTTAAAATTAAGAATTTTTGATAATAGCAAAACTACACCTTTTTTTCAATCACAAAAGTATAGCACAAAAAAATCGTCCTTATATTTGAAATTTAAGATTTACCTCAATTTATATGGACAACCAAGAGTTTTATAAGGCATTACTAGCAGATTTTGGGCATATCCCAACGTCAAAGCAAGATCTCACACTTCAACTTTTATCTAAATTTGTCTTAGAAACATCTGTAGATCGTATTTTTTTATTGAAAGGGTATGCTGGGACTGGTAAAACAACCATTATTGGGACTCTTGTAAAGAATATCTGGAAAGTCAAAAAGAAAGTAATTCTTGCAGCGCCAACGGGGCGTGCGGCTAAAGTGATAACAAGTTATAGCAACCAATACGCACAAACCATTCACCGTAAAATTTATCAGCCTAAAAGCACTTCTGGTGGAGGTGTCGAATTTGTTCCTCAAGTTAATAAACATAAAAACACCATTTTTATAGTGGATGAAGCTTCTATGATTCCAGATTTTCCAAGTGGAGATCAACTTTTTAATCGGGGTTCTGTATTGGATGATCTTATGGAGTATGTGTATTCTGGCGATAATTGTAAATTGATTTTTATAGGAGATACAGCCCAGTTACCACCTGTGAAATCCAATCTGAGTCCAGCTCTAGATGAAAAGACTCTGTCTACGCATTACCAGATGGACGTGATTCCCGTTGAACTCGATGAAGTCGTCCGCCAGCGTTTTGAAAGTGATATTCTTTTAAATGCGACTCGGATTCGAGAAACTATTGAAACAGAAGACTTTGAGAATTTCAAATTTCAATTGACCAACAATACTGATATGGTAAGGCTCATAGATGGTCATGAAATCCTCGATGCCATTAACGATGCCTACGGTAATCTTGGTCACGAAGAGACGGCAATTATCGTAAGGTCTAATAAACGCGCAAATCTTTATAACCAACAAATACGGAGTCGGATTTTAATGAGAGAGGATGAGATTGCCCCAGGTGATTTTTTAATGGTGGTCAAAAATAACTACTTCTGGGTCAAGCCAAAAAGTGAAGCTGGTTTTATAGCCAATGGAGATATCGTAGAAATTCTAGAAATTTTTGGATTAAAGGAATTATACGGTTTTAGATTTGCCGAAGTAAAAGTCCAATTGGTAGATTATCCCAAGATGAACCCTTTTGAGACGGTGATCATGTTAGATACGCTAAGTATGAATTCTCCATCTTTACCCTATGAAGACTCCAACAAACTCTATCAAGAAGTGATAAAAGATTACGAGGACATCACCTCAAAATATAAAAAATTCATGAAAGTGAAACAGAATACCTTTTTTAACGCTTTACAAGTTAAGTTTAGTTACGCCATTACCTGCCATAAGTCACAAGGTGGACAGTGGGATACGGTATTTGTTGAACAACCTTACCTGCCAGATGGGGTTGGAAAAGACTATCTAAGGTGGCTCTATACAGCTTGTACTAGAGCAAAGGAAAAACTTTACTTAATAGGATTTAAAGATGATTTTTTTGAAGACAACCAATTATAAGCTCACATAAAACCCATAAAAAATGCTCAAAAATTTTAAAGCTATAGCTATGATTCCAGCTCGTTACGAGGCGTCACGATTTCCAGGAAAACTCATGCAAGATTTAGCGGGGAAAACGGTGATAGTTAGAACATATGAAGCAGCCAAATCAACCCAACTTTTCGATGAGGTCTATGTGGTGACAGATTCTGAAATTATTTTCTCTGAAATTGAAAAAGAAGGAGGCAAAGCGATTATGAGTCAAAAAGAACACTATTGTGGGAGTGATCGCATTGCTGAAGCTGTGCAAGATATGGAGGTAGACATTGTGGTGAATGTTCAAGGGGATGAGCCCTTTATCAATGAAAAAGCTTTGAGTTTACTTTTGAAAGAATTTGAAAACGATACAGAGGGTCTTATTGATTTAGCTTCTTTAAAAGTTAAATTAATAGGGGAAGATGATATCCAAAATCCTAACCACGTCAAGGTGATTACTGACTTAAGGAATTTTGCGCTTTACTTTTCTAGATCGCCAATTCCCTTTCATAGAGCAAAAGAGATAGAAGTTGATTACTTCAAGCATGTTGGTATTTATGCGTTTAGAAAAAAAGCACTAACAGATTTTTATAATCTGCCGATGAGTCCGCTTGAGGCCGCAGAGAAAATTGAATGCATTCGCTATTTAGAAAATGGAAAAACCATAAAAATGGTAGAGACCTCAGAAGTTAGTATAGGGATCGATACCCCTGAAGATTTAGAAAAAGCAAGACAAAAATTTAATTAATGACTCCCTCTTACGGTGTGTCGTTTTAAGATTTTTCTTCCCTCCATTTTAGATTTTTGCGATTGAATAATTTTCCAAATTGAATCTGAGGCATGTTGCCGAGTGGTATCCATTTCTACGATAGGTCTTGGATAATCTTTTCCTAATTCAAAATTATACATGCTTTGTTCCATTGCGGTAAGCCTCCAAGGTTCGTGCACAAACTCTAGCGGAATCCCTTTCAGACTGGGGAGGTAAGTCAAGATAAATTCTCCATCAGGATCATGCTTATATGAATTTTTGACAGGATTGTATATTCTTAAGGTGTGAATTCCAGTAGTTCCAGCTTGCATCTGTAATTGCGGATAGTGAATACCCGGTTCAAAATCTAAAAACAGACTTGCCAAATGCGAAGAGGCCTCTTGCCATGTTTGCCAGAGCAAGTGTGTAAAAAAAGAGACTAAAAGGGCTCTCATTCTGAAATTTAAATAGCCTGTTTGTATCAAACACCGCATACTAGCATCTACCAATGGAAAACCAGTGTCTCCTTTTTTCCAAGCTTCTACCAAAGCTTTGTTGTAGGGCTTTTGTAGAACATTAAAGGCACTATTGAAATTTTGAAATTCTGCTCGGTACTCCATCTCAAATTTCTGAATAAAATGAGCCTGCCATCGAAGCCTAGATTGAAATTGGGAGAGTGCTTGCTTGTGTTTCGTTTTATCTTGAATCTCTATACTAGCTCGAATGACTTCTCTCATAGACAAGACTCCCCATGCAATGTAAGGAGACAATCGACTACAGGATTTTCTAGCTAGTAGTGGTTTTGAAATATTTTTTTGGTAATTGGTATAGCGATCTTGCAAAAACCCTTTGAGATAGCGAAGGGCTGTTGGTCGACCCCCTTTCTGAAAGTTCAGGTTTCTCTCTGTAGATAAATCTACTGGACTGAGCTGACCCTTCAGACTATTGATTTGATTTTGATCTGCAAACTGACCTAGACTTGCGGAAAAAGACACTAGGTCTTGAGACATGAAATTTTCCCACAAATTAATCCATGTTTTTCTATTTTCAAGACCTCGAATCACGCCATTATTTACAAACTCTTTCCACTGTATGCTTAGAGACTTGAATAGGATCTTTAAGCTTTTATCTCTTTTAAATGTGATTTGAAGACCTGTTTCTTGGTGTGAAAAGACAGATTTGATAGTAAGTTGCTGGTGTATGGTTTTGAAAACAGCTTCAGCGTTCCCTTCAACAATTAAAATCTGGGTGTGATAAGCTTCCAATTGTTTTTGAAGTTCTTCTAGTGATTCTTTAATAAACCTAAAATGGCGTTCGCTATAGTGGGAATCCTTGAGAAGTATGGGCTCAAAAATATAAAGTAGGAGGACAGACTGTCTTTTTTGCAAAGCCAGATGAAGAGGCGCATGGTCTTGCAACCTCAAATCTCTTTTAAACCACACTACATTTACCATAATAACCTATTTATAAAACATATCTAAGACTTTACTGCTTCTTTGTAAATTTTTAAACAACGTTCCCTAGCTATTTTATGATCTACCATAGGTTTAGGATACTGATTTGTGTTTAATTCTGGAATCCATTTCATAATGTATTTTTTATCCTTATCAAATCGGTCGGTTTGAGAATAAGGATTAAAAATCCTAAAGTAAGGAGCGGCATCTACTCCAGAGCCAGCAACCCATTGCCACCCACCCACATTGGATGACATTTCATAATCTAGGAGTTTTTCAGCAAAATATGCCTCGCCCCAGCGCCAGTCGATTAGGAGATGCTTGCATAAAAAACTACCAACAACCATTCGCAAACGGTTATGCATCCACCCCGTTTCATTCAGTTGCCTCATCCCAGCATCTACTATAGGATAGCCAGTTTCACCTTTTTTCCATTTTTCAAATTCATTTTCATCATTTCGCCATTCGATGTTATCGTACTTAGGTTTGAAGGCTTTGTCTTCGGTTTCGGGATGATTATAAAGAATGGCTTTATAAAACTCTCGCCAAATAAGTTCATTTAAAAAAGTTTCGTTTTTAACTGACAAGGCTACCTGAACGAGTTTCCTGTAGCCAATCATTCCAAACCTTAAGTAAGGGCTCAATCTTGAAGTTCCCTCTATGGATGGAATATTACGAGTATCTTCATAATGCTCAAGTAAATCTTTAGTAATGTTATACTCTGGAACTTGTATAGAAGATTTTACAAACCCCATATCCAATAAGGATACATTTGGCAAATTTGAATCTTTATAGGTGTTGTCGAGGTGATTTTCAGAAGGGAAAGTTTTTAAATCAATGTTTTCAAATTCTTTCTTCCACTGTCTCATGTAGGGGGTAAAGACCAAATACATTCCACCATCATTTTTCTCAACTTCAGTTTTTTCAAAGATGACTTGATCTTTGAAATCGTGAAATTCTATACCTTGTTTTGCTAATAAGGTATTGATTTTAGCATCTCTTTGGTGAGCATAAGGTTCATAATCTCTATTGGTATAAACAGCTTCCACTTCAAACTCTTTAAGGAGCTCATGAAAAGCCTCTTCTGGAGTTGAATAATAGGTTGCGATTGATGACCCATAATGCTGCTGCAAATGCGATCTCATTTTTTGTAATTGTTCAAAAATAAAGCTTATTCGAGCATCGTCTTCTTGAAGTTTGTCAAGACTATTTTTGTCGAAAATAAAGAGCGGTACAACTGGCAAAATTCCAGACAAAGCATGATAAAGTCCTACATTATCCTCTAGCCTCATATCTCTTCTAAACCAAAATACTCTTACTTTATTTTTCATTTTGAATTGTTTTAAAACCTATTTATAAATTTAAAAATCTTCTTACAAGTTGAGTGACTTGCAAGAAGATTTCTTTAAAATTATTTTATACCAAATTAATTTGGTATTGTAGGGATCTAGTTTACATTTAAACTTCCCATGCCACCGTCAACTCCAATAACTTGCCCTGTCATCCAAGTAGAGTTATCCGACAATAAGAAACTTGCCATTTTACCAATATCTGAAGGTTCACCAACACGTTTTAGGGGGTGTCTTTCGTCCATTTTTTCTTTCTTCTTATCGTTTCCTAATAATTTATTAGCTAAAGGTGTATTCACGAGTGATGGTGCAATAACGTTTACTCTAAATGCAGGCGCATACTCTGCAGCCAAAGATCTAGCAAATCCTTCTATAGCTCCTTTAGCTGCCGCAATACTTGTGTGATAAGGTAAACCTGTTTGTACAGCTACAGTACTAAAATAAACGATACTAGCTTGTTTTGAATTATTCAATTTTGAAAGAACTCCGTGCGTGGCCTTCATTAGACTTATGAAATTGATTTGCATATCTTGTTCAAAAATTTCAGACTTCATCATTTTAAAAGGTTTCAAATTGATGCTACCAGGACAATATACAAACCCATCTAGGGTATCTGGTAAATCTAATTCAGAAATATCATCAGTTAAGGCATCAAACTTATGATGGGTTACATCATAATCAGATAAATTTTCATTAGTTCTTGAAGCAACAATAATATTATGATCTGGACTTAGTTCTTTTACGATTTCAAGTCCAATTCCTGATGTTCCTCCAATTAATAAAATATTCTTTCTCATAATTTATAAATTTAAATTTAATATTGACCGAATTTTTCGACCATTTTGGCTTCGCGAGCCTTAAATATTTCGTTTAATTTTGGTTTAACTAATAATGGGTGCATCATCCTTCCTAAAATCCCAAAGGGGATTTTGTAATGAACAAGATCTTCAATTTCCACTCCTCCTTCAATTTCATGAATAAAATGTTTATGATGCCATAAAGCATATGGGCCATACAATTGGATATCCACAAAATAATCTGGTTTCTCTACATGAGTAATTTCAGTAACCCAATTAGTCTTGAATCCTGGTAGTGGTGTCACTTTATATTGCAACAACTGGCCAGTAAACATTTTACGATCTGCACCAGATATAATTTCGAAACCCATTTCGTCTGGCATTATTTCCTGTAAATTTTTAGGATCGGATAAGAAGTCCCAAGCTTCTTGCTTGGAAATAGGAAGTTTTTGTCTAGTATGAATTTCATAAATCATGTTCCAAAAATAGAGATTTTATTGTTTAATAAAATAGGTTTGTAGTTAAACAAAAGTTATTGTTAGCGCTTTCGTTTTTGTTAAACTGATAAATTATTGTTTAAACCTTAAATGTTTTAATTAAGTATGCCTTCATTTGCATATGACTAAATTTAAAATTAGATATTTTGCCTTTTTGGCTATTATTTTTCTCACGGCTTGCAAAAGTTCTCAAACTGATTTACCATTGCTTCAAGATTGTCCTGGCGATGGAGATTGCGAAGTTGAAGTCTTTAAGGAGTCGAGACTTATTTTAAAAGAAGATAACACAGGAATAACTGAAGTTACCTTAGAGCAGGATAAAGATTTTCAAGTGGTGTTTATTAAATATAAAGATTCAACCAATAAAGGCTATAGCGAAGAGATTTATCTTCAAATACCGCTTAGGTTTAAAGAAATTCATTCAAAAAATCACAGCTTGAAAAATCAAAAAGTTGTGTTTGGAAAATTATGTGATTGTCCAGATAAAGGTTTTGAACAAATAAATTCTGGAGTCCTTAAGCTCATTAACTTGAATGACTATATTTCTTTACACCTAGAGATAAAATCAAATAAATCTCAAGTCGTTCAAACTATAGACTTAGATATTTAATTATCGATAACATCACCTGAAAATGTGGGGACACCAGGAGAAAAGCCAGTTTTTTTGGAATCATCTTTATATTTGCCTAACTTTATAATATTATAAGGAAAGTTTTTACTTCTTATTTTCTCTCTCTTTTTACAATCTAAATCTGAATAAATAACTTGATATTTTTCTTCTGAATAAGTGTCCCAAGCATACAAATATATTTCCCTAACATACCTTAAGATAAGATCGTAATTTTCGTGTTCGCCATAAGATCCTAAAGCAATTATAGCCTGCTTGGGAGAGTCTGACTTAGTTTTTATATTAGAAGGGTTTGCCAAAAAATCATATACCGATTCTTTAAATTGTATTTCTGAAAGGCCTTCTTTCTTTTTTCCGTTCATTAAAAGCTTCCCTTCTTGATCTATAATCAGCGTTAAAATATTATTGGATTGAGCTGAGGTATATTCCTCATTGGTTATTTCATTTTCAATTTTACAAGTTTTATCTAGCCATTGCTGTCCAAAGCTTAAACTCGATAAAAATAAAATTGATAAAAAGGAGAGTAAGGTTTTCATTTTAAGTGATTTAATAAGTGCAAAGTTAAGAACTTATCTCATTAGTTTTTCTGAAATAGAATTATAAATTTGAATCCATTCATTTTATGAACAGGTTTAAATCTAACTATTATTTGGAGCATTCAAAAACTCGAAGTGTTCCTTTTCAAGATTTACAGGCATAAATCGAACATAACACAAAGTTGCATATTTATAGTCCCGATTCATTCTCTCAAAAAAATAAGATCTTTATAAATGTCGATTTTAACAAAAAATATACTTAAGAATAGGCTGTTTATTGGTTATCTTCTTCAAAATTAACTAGTTTTAATATATAATTCTTATATAATTTTTAAACAGAGCTTATGAAGAGAGATTCGTTATACGATCCTAGTTTTGAACGTGATGCTTGCGGAATCGGAACAGTTATAAATATTGATGGCAAAAAAGAGTTTAAATTAATAGATGATGCTTTAACCATGTTGGAAAATATGGAGCATCGAGGAGGAACTGGTGCAGATCCAGAAACTGGAGATGGTGCAGGGATACTGATACAAATTGATAAAGACTTTATCACTTGGATATCAAAAGAAGCTAATGTCATTTTAGACTCAAAAAGACCTGTAGGGGTGGGGATGTTGTTTTTTCCAAAGATGCTAAGCGTCGCTGCGCAATGTGTGGAAATCCTTAAAGAACACGCAGAGGATTTAGGCCTTAAGATCTTGGGGTATAGAGAAGTACCAATTGATCCTAAAGTTCCTGGAGTTGGTGCTAAACCAGTAGAGCCTCTCATAAAACAAGTCATCATACAACCTAAAACTGAAATGTCTACTGACGAATTAGACCGAAAATTATTTGTCTTTACAAATTCTGTGACACATTATATTGGTCACCATCTTAAAGGAAATAATAAAGCATTTTATGTTTGTAGCATGTCTACAAAAACGATTGTCTATAAAGGTCAATTAAGGACTAATCAATTAAGGGCTTACTTTGAAGATCTTAGAAATACTAATTTCAAATCAGCCTTTGCAATTATCCATTCTCGATTTTCGACCAATACTTTTCCAAATTGGAAGTTAGCGCAGCCTTTTCACTTTACAGCTCATAATGGAGAGATCAATACCATTCGAGGTAATCTAACTAAAATGAAGTCGAAAGAAGCAAACTTCAAATCTAAAGTTTTTTCAGATTCAGATTTAAAACGTTTGTTACCAATTACAAATCCAGAACATTCAGATTCTGCTAATTTGGACGCTATGGTAGAAATGTTAGTATTAGATGGACGCCCATTGGAACATGCAATGATGATGCTAGTCCCAGAGGCTTGGCAAGACAATGTCTCTATAGATCCAGAGCGTAAAGCCTTTTACAAATATCACGCTTCTATCATGGAACCTTGGGATGGCCCAGCTGCTCTTATTTTTACAGACGGAAAAAGCGTTGGTGCTACATTAGATAGAAACGGTTTAAGGCCTTCACGATATTACATCACCTCTACCAATAGACTTATAATTTCTTCTGAAGCTGGAGCACTTCCAGTAGATCCTAGTGAAATCATTAAAAAAGGAAGACTACAACCAGGTCGTATGCTTCTTGCAGATCTAGATCAAAATAAAGTCCTTTTTGACGATGAAATCAAACACAGAATTGTAAAAGATAAACCCTACTCACAGTGGATCAAAAATCAGAGAATTAAGCTTAGATATCAGCCAGTTCCAGAATTTGAAAAACAGATCCTCTCCAGTAAAGATCTTCTTCACTTACAGAATGCTTATGGGTACACTTCAGAAGAATTGAAAATCATTTTAGGTGATATGGCTGTAAGAGCTGCGGAACCCATCGGTTCTATGGGAGCAGATACTCCGCTCGCTATTTTGAGTAAACAAAGTCAACATATTGCTAATTACTTCAAGCAACTCTTTGCCCAAGTCAGTAATCCTCCTATTGATCCTATACGTGAACGTATGGTAATGTCCTTATTTACAAGGGTGGGAGAAAGTCTTAATATTTTAGATGAAACAGAATTACACACCAAACAAATACATATTTCACAACCTGTGTTGCTAAATTCTGATATAGAAAAATTTAAGCATTTAAAGGAAAAAGGATTCGATTATGCTTTTATCAACTGCGTTTTTGAAGCGGATGGTAAGACTGATAGTTTGGAAAAAGCCATTGATTTGGTTTGTAAAGCATCAGAGAAAGCCGTGGAATCTGGTAAGAAAGTTCTGATACTTTCAGACAAAGCTATCGATATAGGTCATGCTCCTATCCCTTCTTTACTTTCTACAGGAGCTGTTCACCATCATCTCGTAAGACTCAACTTAAGAACCAAGGTGGGAATTGTTGTTGAAGCAGGAGATGTAAGAGAAACACATCATTTTGCCACATTAATTGGTTATGGAGCAAGTGCGGTAAATCCTTACTTAGCTATTCAATCTATAGAACATCTTCAAGAAGATGGTAGGTTGGATGCAGATATTACAAAAGAAAAGGCAGTTTCGAATTATCAAGATGCGATTGGGTATGGCTTATTGAAAATCTTATCCAAAATGGGCATTAGTACCTTACAATCTTACCAAGGAGCTCAAATTTTTGAAGCTTTAGGATTGCATACCACGGTGGTAGAAAAATGCTTTGAGGGTACAATTTCGAGAATTGAAGGCATCGATTTTGATGGACTTGCCAAAGAAGTTTTGGTTAGACATCACAAGGCTTATCCAGATAATAAAGGGGTGAAACAGAGCCTCGAAGTGGGCGGAGTATACCGATGGAAACTACGTGGTGAAAAGCATCTGTTTAATCCACAAACTATCCACTTGCTTCAACATTCTACCAAAACAAACAACTTTGCGCTTTATAAAAAATTTGCTAACGAAGTCAACGATCAGCTTAAAGAGTCTTTGACGCTTAGAGGTCTTTTTGAATTTAAAAAAAGAACGCCTATTCCGTTATCTGAAGTGGAACCCGCCAAAGATATTATGAAACGTTTTGCAACGGGAGCTATGTCCTTTGGTTCAATTTCCCATGAAGCACATTCTACATTGGCTATTGCTATGAACCGGATTGGTGCAAAAAGTAACAGTGGAGAGGGAGGCGAAGACGAAGCTAGATTTGATGTAAAACCCAATGGAGATTGGGAGCGATCTGCTATAAAACAAGTGGCTTCTGGACGTTTTGGCGTCACAAGCTATTACCTCACCAATGCGGATGAGTTACAAATTAAAATGGCACAAGGAGCCAAGCCTGGAGAAGGGGGGCAGTTACCTGGCCATAAAGTGGACGAATGGATAGGAAGAGTAAGACACTCAACACCAGGAGTTGGATTAATATCACCTCCACCTCATCACGATATCTACTCCATAGAGGATCTAGCTCAACTTATCTTTGATTTGAAAAATGCAAATCGTGCTGCCAGGATAAATGTTAAGCTGGTATCTCAAGCAGGGGTAGGAACTGTGGCTGCAGGAGTATCCAAAGCCAATGCTGATGTCGTCCTTATTTCTGGCGCTGATGGTGGGACAGGAGCTTCCCCATTAAGTTCTATTCGTCACGCGGGTTTACCTTGGGAATTAGGGCTATCTGAAGCACACCAAACGCTTGTCAAGAACAATTTAAGAAGTAGAATTACGCTTCAAGTAGATGGACAAATGCGTACAGGAAGGGATTTGGCTATTGCTACCCTTCTAGGAGCAGAAGAATGGGGTGTTTCCACAGCAGCTTTGATTGTAGAGGGTTGCATTATGATGAGGAAATGCCATACCAATACATGTCCAGTAGGGGTGGCTACTCAAAATCCAGAATTGCGAAAATTATTCACTGGAAAACCAGAACATGTAGTGAACTACTTCAATTTTTTAGCTGAAGACCTTAGAGAAATCATGGCCCAACTTGGTTTTAAAACTGTTAGTGATATGGTAGGTCATTCTGAAGTCATCAAAGTGAGAAAAGAAGTTCCCTTCTGGAAACTCAAAGACTTGGATTTAAGTCCGATTTTATATCAAGAAAAAATCCCAGAACAAGTTGGAGTTTATAAACAAATAGAGCAAGACCATGAAATTGATGAGGTGTTGGATTGGGAACTTTTAGAAAAAGCAAAACCTGCTTTGGAACATCATACTAAAGTAAAGCATGCTTTTTCTCTCAGAAACGTAAATCGTGCTACGGGCGCAATTTTATCTAATGAGATAAGTAAACTATATAAAGCTGAAGGTCTGGCAGAGGATACTATTCATTATAAATTTAAGGGCTCTGCTGGGCAAAGCTTTGGTTGCTTTTTAGCGAAAGGAGTTACTTTTGAAGTAGAAGGGGAGTCTAATGATTACTTCGGAAAAGGACTATCAGGCGGTAAATTGATTATATATCCACCTCAACAGTCTGGATTTAAATCCGAAGAAAATATTATCATTGGTAATGTTGCTTTCTATGGAGCAACTTCAGGTTACGCCTATATTAATGGAATGGCAGGAGAACGTTTTGGAGTGAGAAATTCTGGAGTAAATGCAGTGGTTGAAGGTGTTGGAGATCATGCCTGCGAATACATGACAGGAGGTAGATTAGTCATTTTAGGAGAAACAGGCAAAAACTTTGCTGCAGGGATGAGTGGAGGCGTCGCCTATATTTTTGATGAAAAAAACACGTTTAGATCCAATTGTAACAAAGCTATGGTGGGATTAGAATCTCCTTCCAAAGACGATTACAAAGAACTAAAGACCTTAATCGAAAATCATTATCATTATACTAAAAGTGAAAAAGCAAAATCAATACTAGATCGTTTTGATGAGATTTACACTCAATTTATTAAAGTGATACCAACTGATTACAAGCGTATTTTAGAAGCAAAAAAACAAGAAGAAGAAAATAAAAAAATAGTAGCATAATGGGACAACATGATGGATTTATGAAATATGATAGGGAGCTTCCAAATACAAGGAATCCCAAGGATAGAATTGGAGATTTTAAGGAAATCTTTGAGCCTTTTCCAGAGGATAAAACCAAAACTCAAGCTGCAAGATGTATGGACTGTGGAGTTCCATTTTGTCATTCTGGATGCCCTTTAGGAAATATCATACCAGAGTTTAATGAAGCTGTTTACGATGAGAATTGGGAAGATGCGGTTTCTATATTGTATTCTACCAATAACTTTCCGGAATTTACAGGTAGGATTTGCCCTGCTCCTTGTGAAGCTAGCTGCGTGTTAGGGATTAATAAATCTCCTGTAGCCATAGAACATATTGAAAAAACAATAGCCGAAAAAGCCCATGAACTCGGGTTTATAACCTCCAACACACCAGAAGTGAGGACAGAGAAAAAAATTGCAGTAATTGGATCTGGTCCTGCAGGTCTTGCTGCGGCAGATCAACTTAATAAAGCAGGACATTGGGTGACTGTTTTTGAAAGAGAATCTAAAATTGGAGGCTTGCTTCGTTATGGAATTCCAGATTTTAAACTAGAAAAATGGGTAGTGGATAGACGAATTCAAATTATGGACGATGAAGGTGTTCGTTTCAAAGTCAATGCAGAAGTAGGCAAAAGCATCAATCCTGAGATGCTTAATGAAGATTTTGATGCGATTGTTGTTTGCACTGGGTGTACATTACCTAGAAATTTACCTATCCCTGGACGCGATTTAAAAGGCATCCATTATGCAATGGATTTTTTAACGCTTCAGAATAAAGAAATCTCAGGGATTAAGTGTGATGATAAAATATCTGCTAAAGGTAAAAATGTGATTGTTATTGGTGGTGGTGATACAGGCTCAGATTGTATAGGAACCTCTCATCGACAAGGTGCTGCTTCTGTACTTCAACTTGAGCTTATGCCCAAACCACAAAGCAAACGAGGCGAAAATGACCCTTGGCCTATGTGGCCCATGACGTTAAGGACTTCCTCTTCTCACGATGAAGGTGGTGAACGTAAATGGAGTACTCTGACCAAAGAATTTGTAGGGAATGATAAGGGAGAACTTGTTCATATCAAACTTGTTGATACCGAATGGGTAAACGACCGAGGTAGACAACAAATGAAAGAAATTGAAGGGACAGAGCGATTGATACCTTGTGAGTTGGCTTTGCTAGCTGTGGGATTTACACAGCCAGAAAATGCTCTTCTAAAAAGTTTAGGCGTGACGCAATCTAAGGCAGGAACTGTGGAAGCTAAAGAGTATAAAACTAGCGTAGAATCGATTTTTGCAGCAGGGGATGCTCGAAGGGGGCAGTCTTTGGTAGTTTGGGCGATTTCTGAAGGTAGAGAAGCTGCTAGAGAAGTAGATCAATTTTTAATGGGAAGTACAGAATTACCTTCTAAAAACGATTCCTTTTTAAACCTTGAAGTCTAAATTTTATTTAACTTTGATGCTATATGGAACATAAACCCTACGCAGTTATTGATAACTCTGCCTTTCCAATAGTGAAAGTTAGCTTTACAGGAGAGAAAAGTACAGATTTGAATTTTCATCACTACTTAAAAGCACTTAAAGAATGCTATTCCCATCAACAACCCCTTGCTATTATTTTTGAAGCGACTAAAGCGGTTATTCCTAAATTCTCTCACCAGAAACAACAGGCGAATTGGATAAAAGAAAATTGGACACTTATTCAAAATCAGTGTCAGGGAACAGCCTATATAATCCCAAGTCTTATTATTCAAATGGCTTTAAAATCGATTTTACTACTTCAGAAACAACCTGTTCCTTATAAGGTGTTTTCTAATGAAAAGGATGGTGAAGACTGGTTAAAATCATTGTTATAAACTTTTGTTTATTATAAATTATAACCTTTATCGAATTGTATTTTTGCAATACAATTTGAAACCTTCTTCACATGAATTACCAACTCAATAACGTTTCCTTAGAGGAAGCGGCTTCAAAAGTTAAATCTGGAGATAGAGTATTTATACAAGGTGCAGCCATGACGCCGTACAAACTGATTAATGGTTTGGTATCCCGTTATGAATCCCTTAATGATGTTGAAATTATTCATCTTCATACTGAAGGTCAAGCGGCTTATACAGAAAAACCTTATTCTCAAGCTTTTAAAATGAATAGCGTTTTTGTTGGACCCAACGTAAGGCAATCTGTGAAAGAGGGACATGGCGATTATATACCGATTTTCTTAAGTGAGATACATCTGCTGTTTAGGCGATCCATATTACCATTAGATGTTGCCTTTATCCAAGTTTCCCCTCCAGATAGTCATGGTTACTGTTCTTTAGGGACATCTATTGATATTACTATTCCTGCTATCCAAACCGCCAAATTGGTGATAGCACAAGTGAATCCTCAGGTGCCTAGGACCCATGGAGATGGGTTTATTCACGTGAGTGAGCTCGATTTCGCAATTGAAGAGGACGCTCCAATTTATGGTCATGATCTTCCCGTTGCATCAGAAATTGAAAATAAAATAGGGGTTAACATAGCCAGTCTTGTGGAGGATGGTGCGACCCTGCAAATGGGTATTGGTGCCATTCCCAACGCTGCCTTGCAAAACTTAGGAAATCATAAAAATTTAGGCATCCATACCGAAATGTTTTCAGATGGTATTTTACCTTTAGTGGAAAGTGGTGTCATCAATGGAAGTCAAAAGGAAGTAAAAACAGGAAAGATTGTAACTTGTTTTGCTGTAGGCTCACAAAAGTTATATGATTTTATGGATGATAATCCGTTAGTCCACATGAAAGAGGCTGCATACACAAACGATACAGCTATTATAAGACGAAATCCTAAAGTCACCGCGATCAACTCTGCCATCGAAATTGATTTGACAGGCCAAGTATGTGCTGATACTATTGGGCAAATGCAATTTTCTGGAGTGGGTGGTCAAATGGATTTTATTCGTGGAGCTTCCCTGTCTGAAGGAGGAAAAGCGATTATTGCTATGCCCTCCGTTACCAAAAAAGGAATTTCAAAAATCACCCCGTTTTTAAAAGAAGGTGCTGGAGTAACAACAACTCGCGCTCACGTTCATTATATAGTAACAGAGTATGGTGTAGTAGATCTTTATGGTAAAAATTTAAAACAGAGAGCAAAAGCTTTGATATCAATTGCACACCCTGATCATCGTGAGAGTCTTGAAAAAGCAGCTTTTAAACGTTTTAACTCTTAGTAAGTTTATCTTTGTGTAAAGTTAAGTCTAACAAAAAACAGTGAATTATGAGTCAAAAATTTAACGAATTGATCAAAAGTGAAACTCCAGTTCTTGTTGATTTTTTTGCAGATTGGTGTGGACCTTGTAAAATGCTTGCGCCTATTTTAAAAGAGGTCAAAAGTGAATTGGGAGAAAGTATCAAAATCATTAAAATTGACGTTGATAAAAACGAAAAGCTAGCCGCAAAATATCAAGTGAGAGGGGTGCCGACTATGATTATTTTTAAGGGCGGCGAACAAAAATGGAGACAGAGTGGTGTGCTTCAAAAACAAGACCTAGTTGAGATCATTAAATCACATTCTTAAATAAAAAAGCATCTTAATCTTGCCGTTTTTTTAATTTCCTATGACTATTCCAAGGTTTAAGGTTGAAAAAATATTTTTATTTATAAAATTTTGTTCCGCGGGAGCAGTTTCTATAGTTTCTGAAAGACTGAAGTGAACATTTGCCCCAAAACTAATTCCAATTACTTTTTTATCACTTAAGTAGCAAACCATATTTAGTCCAGTTACAACACCACTAAGGTTATATTTCAAATTACCAGTTTTTAGGGTGCCTCTGTTTTTAATAGTGGAGTCAAAAAGTCCAAATTTCAATTCAGCTGTCAAATTTTTATAAATTGGCTGTTGGTAGTATGCGAAAATCATAAAAGAATGGAATCGACTTGTGGGGAAGTTAGATCCAAAAAATCTTGAATCATCAAGCTTAAACTCATATCGATTATAATTCAAACCAATTCCTATAAACTCTTTAATTCCAAATCTTGCTGCCAAATTGAAACCAATATCTTGAGAATAGGCCTGACTTATAAAATTATCATCTAAAGAAGTGAATATTGAACCTTGAAAGCCAACTTGAACAGCTAAAGGATTATCAATTCTACGTTGTGTTAAGCTATCTTTTTCTATAGATTGGCTATAACTAAAAGAGTACCAAATTATGAAAACAGAAATTGTAAAATTTTTCATTCAGACGGTATGAGTATCAAATCTTCAAAATCAAGATCTAGAGAATTTGAATCTTCGACAATCAGAATAGGAAAATTTTCATCTAATTCTGTAGATTGAAAATTTAAACCCTGGTCAAGATCAATGAATAGAGCAAGGTTAAGACTTGACCTTGGAAAGAAAAATTTAAATTCTCCTCTTTCATTTGAAACATCAAAGACATCAATACGGTTTATATGACTTAGGTTGAAACCAAAGTTTTGAAGTTCTTGGGAAGAGTTTATATCAGAAGAAACCAATTCAATTTTTATATCTTGAATTGGATTGAGTTCTCGGTCAATAAGAACACCTTTTATGGTAATTACAGTATTATCTTCTACAGCAGTACATCCAAAGATTATTAGGATTAAAATTATAGATAGCATTGTTCTTTTCATAATTTAAAAATAGTACTATTTAATTTACCTAAATCTTAAATCTTAAGAGTAAGCACAGGAAGTTCAGAATGATTAACTACATCTTCACCTACACTACCGTTAAAAAAATGAGAGATCCCTTTTCGACCGTGTGTAGGAATAATGATGAGGTCTGCTTTTAAAGATCGTGCTCCATTTAGAATTCCTTCTCCCAGAGAATAATCATTATAAATCTCGATGTAATCTCTTGTCAGAGGGACTTCCATCTTATTCAGAAAGGATCTCATATGCTCCTGAATTTCAGTAGTGCTATAAAATTGGTTTCCAGGTAAATTCACATATAAGAGTTGCATTTTAGCCTGAAAGCTATCAACAAAAGCTTTTGCTGTTTGATAAGCCTCCATATTCTCTAACTCAAAGTTTGAAGCAAAAACAGCATTTTTAATATTGATATCTTTTAATTCGTTTTTAATCACCATGACAGGCACTTTAGAAAAACGAACTACTTTCTCTGTATTGGAACCTACTACAATTTCTTCAAGGCCAGAAGCTCCACTAGACCCCATAACAACGATGTCGATGTTATTTTTTTCTACTACATCTCTTATAATTCTTGAGGTGGATCCTGGTTCTACGTGTTCTACAGTTGAAATATCTTCGAGATAATCTTTGTCTAAAAATTCAACAAATTTCTTATTGGCCATTTTCATGAAAAATAGTATTTGCTCGTCATTCACGTTAAATTGCTCAGTGCCGAAAAGCGACTCAGCTAACTCGATCACATGAAGAATATGAAGCTCAGCCTTATTTTTTGTCGCCAGCTTAGCAGCAACTTTTAGTGCATTTTCTGAGGGAATTGAAAAATCGATAGGAACTAATATCTTCTTCATAAATTTAGATTTTAACTGGTTATTGAAATTGCTTTCTTGAGTTGTTTGTTTTCAAATTAAAGGATTTACTAATCTTAGTCTAAGCCTTGAAACCTTGCACTTCTATGTTTTTAATTGAAAATTTAAAAATCAGCTTAAAGTTAATATTTTTTTCCGAATTTTAAGAGTGTATTATGAAAAATTGAAGTAAATAGTATAGACAATTTTGGGTTTTATAAAGCTTGTCTTAAGTAGAATATTAACTTTGAAAAAAAGGAATTATGCTTAAGTTAAAAGACTTTGTCTTAGTGATTCTGCAATTTATAGGTTTCATAAGTTTTTTTCTAAATATCACCTGGTTTAAGATAGAGGCCTTAGAGCATTTTTTTTGGTTTTACTTAGGTTTAGTTGGAGTAGTTCTAATCGTCATTGCCTTACTTCAACTCAATATAAATTTTTCTCCATTTCCTCCTCCAAAAGCGGATTCCAAATTAATAACCAACGGCGCTTTTAAATACATAAGACATCCTATCTATTCTGGGATACTCCTATTTATGTTTAGCTTTTCTTTATGGCTTGGCGATGGGTTTAAATTGTGTATAAGCATAGTCACACTTTTTCTGTTTTATTATAAATCTAGTTACGAAGAATCGCTTCTGGAGACTGCTTTTGAAACTTATGGTGGATATAAAAAAAGGGCAGGTCGGTTTTTGCCAAAATTTTAGAGACTACTGTGATAAATGTTACAGAAAGAGAAGGTGCTAAACTTTAATTTTGTACTTGATTATGGAAAAGTATAAAGACCTATTTCTGAACTCCTTTAGTGGTTATTTTAACTACCTAATTAACGAAATTCAAAACCCTTCCTTGACTAATTATTTTTGGTGGCTAATTGGCCTTTCTCTTTTAGTCTTATCTATGGAAATCATAATTCCGTGGAGGAAAAATCAGCAAATAATTCGAAAAGGCTTTTGGCTAGATCTCTTTTATGTGTTCTTCAATTTCTTCATATTTTCCTTAATTGGTTACAATGCCGTTTCCAATATCGTCGTTGAACTGTTTAACGATGCTTTAGGGTTTATAGGCATAGAAAACCTTGTGGCTTTTCAAATTCAGAATTTCCCTATTTGGTCTCAATTTCTTATCATGTTTTTGTTGGCCGATTTTATTCAATGGAACATTCACATTCAGTTGCACAAGCAACCTTGGTTATGGAAATTTCATAAGGTGCACCATAGTGTAAAAGAGATGGGCTTTGCTGCACAATTTAGATTTCATTTTATGGAGACTATTATTTATAAAGGAGTGCAGTATATTCCTTTGGCGATGATAGGTTTTGGTATCCAAGAGTTTTTTATAGTCCATATGTTTGGAGTTTTTGTAGGTCATCTTAACCATGCCAATGTCGGCTGGGACTATGGTCCACTGAGGTATATTTTTAATAACCCAAAGATGCACATCTGGCACCATGCCAAAGCATTGCCAGGCGACCATCCTTACGGAATGAATTTTGGCTTATCGCTAAGTGTTTGGGATTATATTTTTGGAACAGCTCACGTTCCTGAAGACGGAAAAAATATTGAACTTGGTTTTGAAAACGACGAAGAGTATCCTCAAGATTTTTGGAATCAACTCAAAAAACCCTTTAAAGAATAAATTTATTCATCAAATAAGGCTTTTACGATAGTTCGAATTCCCTTAAAAATAAAATATCCTGCTATAGCACTTAATAATATTCCCAATATTAGAATAGGCCAATAAAGAGGCTTATCTTGATTGTTAAACGCACTGAAGATAATTGAAGGTCCAATAAAAATTAAGGGGATGGCTCCAGCCATAAATCTTACTCCTTTCGCTAACGTATCTTTATTGGTGTGTTTCATGTTCAATAGCTTTTCTAACGCTTCCGTATTGTTTTAGGAGTTCTATGGCTTTTTGATCAGAAATCCCTAAGGCTTTAGAAATTAGAGAGCTTCCACGTTGCTTCAGTTTATCATTACTCAATTGCATATCGACCATCTTATTGTCTTTTACTCTTCCGAGTTTTATCATCACAGAGGTGGATATCATATTCAAGGTTAGTTTTTGTGCAGTGCCCGCTTTCATTCTAGAACTTCCCGTTAAGAACTCAGGACCCACGATCACTTCGATAGGATAATCTGAGACTTTAGAAATATCTGTATTGGGGTTACAGACCATGCAGCCTGTCACTATATTTTCTGACTGACATCTTCTTAGACCCCCAACAACGTATGGTGTAGAGCCCGAAGCTGCGATTCCAATAACAACATCTGCCGAGTTAATGTTATGGGTTTGCAGGTCCTTCCAAGCTTGTTCGGTATCATCTTCAGCATGTTCAACTGCTTTTCTAATGGCTTGGTCTCCTCCAGCGATAATTCCGTTGATCATATCTGGTGAAACCCCAAATGTAGGTGGGCATTCACTAGCATCCAATATGCCTAAACGTCCACTGGTGCCGGCTCCTATATAGAAAAGTCTGCCCCCTATCTTCAATTTTTCTACAATAACATCTACTAGTTTTTCAATGGATGGTATTTGCTTCTCCACTGCTAAGGGTACGCTCTGGTCTTCAGTATTGATAGATATCAAAAGCTCTGAAGTCGACATCTTTTCTAGGTGTCTGTAGTTTGAATCTCGTTCGGTTATTTTTAAAGATGTTTTACTCATTCTTCAATGGTGTATAGGACTTCATCGACTTCTGATAAACTAAAGTAACCAAAAATTAATTCATCCCCATCTGCAGAATTGCTAATATTACCTCTAACAGTAGCAGGCTCAGTTTCAAATGGTCCACCCGCACTTCCAGCTTGAGCTAATAGTATGATTAAAAAATTATAGTAAGACTCAGAAACCCCATGGTTTTCTATAACGATATCCATCCCAGGTTCAAGACCTTCATCTGAATATAATCCAAAAATAGAATTTCCATCATTGAATTCATCATCGTAAATTTCAAATTCTGGGATGGTAGCAAAAGGAACAAAAAACTTAAAGAGGTAGTAGTTTTCTACTTCTGCTGGATCTGTGTAAAACGCCTTCAGCTCAATATCTTCACCACCGAATCCTCCTTCATTGTTTTGTTGTATAGAGTCGATTGGGACAACAGTTTTTAAGGTTTCTGCAGCAGTATAGAACTGGTTATCGACTTCTATGGATAAGGTATAATCCATATCGATTTCCGGTATAAAATTTTGAGTGACATATTCACCCGGATTTTGTTCTTCAAAATTAAATGTTGTGCCATTAGTATTGACCACTGTTATATTTGCATTACTAACAGTAACAGGTTCTTGTTCAAAAAAACCTCTCGTTCTGCTAAGTTTTATCGTTTGTCTTTCCCCTGTTGTTCCTTTCTTCCACTGCAAAGCAGCATCCACCACTAGTCTTGGTTGAGCTTCTTCTAGATTCACTTCTACAACATCTTCACAAGAGATAAGAAGTAGGGCTAGGCATAGAAATGTGAGTATATTTTTCATGCTCAAAATTTAAAATTATAACTTACTGAGGGTACAATCCCAAAAATAGAAAATCTTACGGCTTCATTTTGACCGGTGGTAGGGTTTTGTTCAAAATTCAATGAAGCAGCGTTTCTTCTATTATATACATTATAAATACCGAAATTCCAGGACGTAGACCAATTTTTGTTTTGCCGCTCTGGGGTGTAAGTTGCAGAGATATCTAATCTGTGAAAACTGGGTAGCCTATTTAAATTCCTACCTTCAAAAACAGGAATGTTGAGGTCTTGAAATTCAAATTGTCCCACTGGAAAATTAACAGGTCGCCCAGTTTGAAGTACAAAATTGGCATTTAACTGCCACTTGGGGTTAAGTTCATAACTACTTGTCAATGAAATGTCATGTGTTTTATCGAATCCATTCAAATACCAATTGCCGTTATTAATGCCGATTTCATTGGGGGTTCTTCCTGGAGTTCTTTGCTCGCTTCTGGATAAAGTGTAGGATAACCAGCCTGTAAGTCTACCTGTATTTTTCTTCAGATAAAATTCCAATCCATAGGCTCTTGATTCACCATTTAGAATAGAGCGCTCTATAGCATCATTGGCTATTAAATTGGCACCATCTATATAGTCAATTCTGTTGGCAATGCTTTTATAGAATACTTCAGTTTCTAAGGTGAAAGGTAGGTTTTCAAAATCTTTAAAAAACCCTAAAGCATATTGATCTAATTTTTGGGGCTTCACATAAGTTCCGCTGGGGGTCCACACGTCAAATGGAGTGGGAGAAGATGTATTGGAAAGCAGATGTAAATTTTGAACCATACGATTATAGCTCGCCTTTATGGAGGTGTAATCGTCTAGAGCATAAGAAATCCCTAGTCGAGGTTCAAAATTGATAAAACTTTCACTGATATTTGAGGTATTGCCTTCTCGCGTATCTATGGGTTGAGCTTCTACATAAATGTCTCGAGTCTCGTCATATAACAATGGATTATTGTTGGCATACACATCTATGGACTCATCTTCCATTCTTAAAAATGCACTCACTCTCAATCCATATTGAATATTGATGTTATTGGTTAAAGATTGATTCACAGAAATAAAGGCCGCATTGTCGAAGGCATATTTATTATCTAAATCTCTAGAGTTGATACCAGAGTCTGCGCTGGTAGGGATAATTTCACCCGGATCGACGGTATATTGAATGCTGCTCAATCCATAAGTTAGACTCATTTCAGAATTGATCTCGTGATTGATCTTATAGCTTAAATCGAAATTGGAAATACTATTTTGAAAATTAAATCCTACTAAAGACAAATCCAATTCATAATTATATCGACTAAAAGAGAAGTTTAATTTTGAATTTATATTATCATTAAATTCATGTCTCCAGTCCAAAATTCCAAAAGCATTACCGTAGATGTTGGTAAAACTATCGTTGATGTTTACATAATCGCTTCCGTAATAACCTGAAAAGCTCAGCGAATTTTTATCATCAATATCGAAATTTAATTTGGTATTTAAATCGTAGAAATAGGCAGAATTTTGGTTGTCTGCCAATTTTAGAAATAAATGTGCATAAGTCCCCCGACCACTTATTAGAAATGAACTTTTATCTTTTTGTATTGGGCCTTCCAAAGTCAATTTACTAGAAATAACACCAATACCACCTTCACCTTGTAAAGACTGGCTATTTCCTGTTTTTTGCTGAATATCCAATACAGATGAGACTCTACCACCATAGTTGGAGGGAATACCCCCTTTGTAGAGTTTTAAATTTTTGATTGCATCTGGGTTAAAAATCGAGAAAAAGCCAAATAAATGCGAGGAGTTATAAATAAGAGCATCATCAATAAGAATTAAGTTTTGATCTGTAGATCCACCTCTTACGTTAAATCCTGAAGCCCCTTCACCAGCATTAGATACGCCAGGCAATAGAAGTAGAGATTGGATGACATCTACTTCTCCAAAAACCACTGGTATTTTTTTAATGCTAGACGCATCGAGTTTATTTACACTCATTTCTGGATCCCTAATATTAATACCTTCAATATTATCTGTAATTAAAACTTCATCAAGGCCTTCAGTTTTAGAAAGAATGGTGAAATTTATGATTTTATCGCTGTACAATGATAATTCCATTTCGATATCTTGGAAGCCCACGTAAGAGACTTTCAGCATGTAAATTCCTTCAGCAAGTTGAAGTGAGTAGTTTCCATTTTGATCTGAAACTGTTCCCCTATTTGGATTAATGATCTGGATAGTTGCTCCAAAAACTGGATAACCATCGTCATCAGTCACTTTACCAGATAACTTATATCCTTGGCTAAATAAAACTTGGGTGATGAAAAGCGTAAAAAATAGTATGGAAGGCTTGATAGTTTTTTTTTAGCCAAATATATTTAACCTATTGGTCTTAAACTCATTTTAACTTTTAAATAAAACCAAAAACTTTTATCTTAAAGTATCAGCGTTTTCTAGATAGGGTAAGACCGTCTCTAATGGGAAGCAAAACGGTTTCTATTCTAGGATCGTCCTTTAAAACTTTATTGTAGGCCAATAAGGCTTTGGTATCCTTATCTTTTGGGTGTAGAGTTTCAACAACCTTACCACTCCAAAGTACATTATCGGATAAGAGTAAGCCTCCTGGTTTTAACTTATCAATAATTAGTTCAAAATACGTTGGATACGATTTTTTATCCGCATCCATAAAGATTAAATCAAATTGGATGTCCATCTTTGGAATGATACCTCTGGCATCTCCCGTATACTGTATAATTTGAGCACCAAAACCACTTATATCAAAATACTTACGTTGTAAGTCGTATAATTCTTCATTGCGATCTATGGTGTGTATTTTACCTTCTTTTGAAAGACCTTCAGCTAGACTTAAAGCCGAGTAGCCTGTGTAGGTTCCAATTTCTAATATAGACTTTGGCTGGATTAATTTTGAAATCAAACTCAATAAACGGCCTTGGAAATGTCCGCTTAACATTCTAGGTTGTAAGACTTTCTGCCAAGTTTCTTTGGTTAATTGCTGAAGTAATTCAGGTTCCACTTCAGTATGAGATTCTGCATACGCCTGAAGCTCTGATGGGATGAAATCCATTAACTTATTATTTTTTTGACAAGCTTTTCTTTTTCGGCTTCATCTTCCCCAAATAACCATTGTAAGACATTATCCGACCAGATTTCATTTTTCTCAGATTCAGTGATAATCTTTTCGCTTAAGGCCAGATCTAAGATTTTGCCAGGATAAGAAGATTGAGGTTCACTTTCCATCTCTCCCAAAGGATATGGATCGTCCAAGCCTGCTAAAATTTGAGAACTGTTTTGATTTTCTAACAATAGCTTTAAAGATCTGGTATCATGAACCAGCGTGTCAAAAAAGATATTTTTATGCCCTACCGATTTTCTTGGGTGGACTTTGCCTTCAAACAAATCTGGTCGACCATCAAAGCCTTGGATTCGTCTCCCTAAATTGATTTGTGCCAATTGTCCACCATGAGCAAAACAGACCCGCATATTGGGGTATTTGTCGGGATATCCATTTAGCGTTAAGAAATGGTAGGCGTCTGCACATTGAGCCAACATCCAGATAAGATGAAAACGCCAAGAGGTGTTTTCTAACTTGATAAATTTTTCACCATCGTAAGGATGGATTTCAACAGCCAGATTATATTTGCTCGCCAGTTCAAAAATAGGTTCATTTTCTTCATCAAAAATACATCGCCAGGTCCCAATAGTATCCATATAATGGGTGGGAAGGCATAGCAATTTCAAACCTAGTTCCTTCACGCACCTTTCTATTTCCCACAAAGCTCCATTTACAAAGCCTGGGTGAACCACAAAGCCGCAGGTGAATTTTTCTGGATGATTTTGTTGAACTTTAGCATTAAAATCATTTTGAAAGCGCAAAGCTTTCTTCATTTCCTCTACACGTAAGCCATTGCCATAAAGTTGAGACAAATTTAGAACTACGGCATGATCAATCTTGTAACGCTCCATCCATTCCAGTTTTTCTTTTAAGAAAAAGCTAGAATCGGTGACGGGGCGTTTCCACCCTTTTTGGAGCATGAATTTTCTATCCTCATCTATCCAAAAGATTTCTTTTTCCCTCATAAAATCAGGAATCTCTTCAGGATAGGGAAGTAGGTGAGAATGTCCGTTTATTCTAAGATTTCTTTTCGTCATCACTTTTGGTTTAAACAAACTGAGCTATAATCTTTATAAAAAGGAAATGCTCAGTCTTTAGGGAGAACTACCGCAATTTAATCATAAATTAAAGTATTTAATTCTTAGCAAGCTTACTAAAATGAAGGTTTATTTTCACTTCACGGGAATAGTTCAATCTCAGTAATAGCAAAAATAAATCAAACTTCAAATAAGAGTTCCCCCTCCAAAACCTGTTGACTTACTTTTTGAATCAGTGTAAGCTGGTCTCTTAAACTTTGATTTTCATTAAATTTATGGTGCTTTAGGAGTCCCAAAATGGCTTTATCTTGAGCGCGGCCTTTGTCCATAGCTTCTTTATAGGAAACTTCTTCACTAAAGGTGACTAGAGAATATTTAGAAAAATACTCCTTAGGAAATTCTTTTTCTAGAGCCAATTCAAGCTTTCGCTTTTCCAAAAATATATCTAGAGCCGTGTGGGATTTCATTTCATGAAAATTATCCAAAGCCAAGTCAGCAATGGCATCTGCATTTGGTTTTCTAGAGTCGCTAAACGCCTTAAATGCTGCTTTCAAATCGAAATCGGTTTCTTGTAAGATATCATCAAATTCCACAACATCTTCAAACGAGGCATTCATCCCCTGCCCGTAAAACGGAACAATCGCATGAGAGGCATCTCCCATAAGGAGTGCTTTTCCATAAGTCCATGGATCACACCTCACTGTACCTAAGGGCGCCGTAGGATTCTCAAAAAATTCAGTCCCCAAATTAGGCATCAAAGCGAGCGCATCTGGATAGTCGGTTTTGAAGTAGTCCTCAACGCTTTCTGCGGTAGTTAAGGAATTAAAATTATGCAGGCCACCTTCATAAGCCAAGAACAAGGTTACCGTGAAGCTCTTGTCTTGGTTGGGTAAGGCGATCAACATATTTTCTCCTCTTGGCCAAATGTGTAGGGCTCCCTTTTCTGCAGCATACTCACTTTTAGCACTGGGTGGAAACGTCAATTCTTTATAGCCATGAGTCAAGAAATTTTGAGAATGACTGAACAAGAAACCTCGTTCTTTTTCCATTTGCTTCCTTACCACAGAGCCAGCGCCATCAGTACCAAAAATCATATCTGCTTTTATGGTATATTCTGAATTGGAATCTGCTGTCTTAAAACTCGCGTGGGTTTGCTTCAAATCTACATCAACACAGGAGTGATTGAATTTAAGATCGACATTTTTGAAGGTATCCAACTCATCCAATAGAATTTTATTAAGACCGCTTCTGGAAATGGAGTTGATATACTCTCCATCTCTTCCGCTGTATTTTGAAAGCTGAGTATGGCCTTCTTTATCGTGAAGCATACGTCCTAACATAGGAATGCAAAGGGCTTCAATTTTATGTTCCAAGCCTACCCGTTTGATACCCTTTAAGCCTCTATTTGATAGGGCTAAGTTGATAGAGCGACCTGCAGATAAATCGACAGTTCTCATATCTTCTCGTTTTTCCACTAAAGTCACATGGTAACCATGTTGAGCAAGGCGAAGAGCTAGCAGCGATCCGCAAAGACCGGCACCTATAATAAGTACAGATTCAGTTTTAAGCATATAATAAGTGTTTTAAAATTTGAACAAAAGTGAATACATCGGTATAAGAATTATAGAGTGGAGCAGGAGCAATCCGTATTACATCCGGTTCTCTCCAATCTGCCACCACACCTTTGTCCATCAATTGATGGAATAGTGATTTATTAGCATTTTTGACTTGTATAGACAATTGGCAACCTCTTTCTTCAGGGGATCTTGGGGTTAAAATTGAAATCTCTTCCATATCTAAATCATCGATGAGAAATTCCAGAAAACCCGTTAAAAGCACAGATTTTTTTCTAATGTTGTCAAAGCCTGCTTTATCAAAAAGATCCAAAGAGGATCGAGTCCCTGCCAAAGATAAAATTGGTGGATTGCTCAATTGCCATCCGTCAGCGGTTGGGATAGGGTCGAAGTCTACTCGCATATTAAACCGCGAGTCTTTGTTATGTCCCCACCATCCTACGAAGCGATTGATATGCTCATTGGCAATATGTTTTTCATGTATAAAACAACCGCCTAAACTTCCAGGCCCAGAGTTGAGGTATTTATAGGTACACCAAACGGCAAAGTCGGCACCAATGTCGTGCAAATTGGGTTGGATATTTCCAGCTCCGTGCGCCAGATCAAAGCCAATGGTGATATCCTTTGTTTTCGATACCTCTGTAATTCGTTTTAAATCATAAGCTTGACCAGAATAATAATTGGTACTGCCTATCATCACCAAAGCAATCTCATCGCCGTGTTCCTCGATAATTTGTTCAAAATCTTCTGTTCTGCAGAGATGCTCACCAGGCCTCGGTTTCCATAGCAGTAATCCCTCTTTAGGATCTATATTATGGAATTTCAATTGAGATTCTACGGCATATTTGTCAGACGGAAAGGCATCGCTTTCAATAAGGATTTTAAATTTTTTGGGACTAGGTTTATAAAAAGAAACCATCATGAGGTGTAAGTTCACCGTGAGGGTATTCATAATGACCACTTCTTCAGGTAGGGCACCAACTATTTTAGCCATTGATCCAGCGAGGTCCTCATTAGAGGTCATCCACGGATGTGTTGCATGGCTATGACCTTCTACGCCTAGATCTGCCCAGTCTTGTAATTCTTGTTGAATAAAAGTAGAGGTTTGTTTAGGTTGCAGTCCTAGTGAATTCCCACACAAATAAACTTTCGGAGAGCCATCTTTAGCCTTAGGAAAAAGAAATTCAGATCGAAAGGCTTTCAGCGGATCAGCTTCGTCTAGTTGTTCTGCAAATGCTTTTGTGTTTTGGTATTTCATATATTAATTTACACTGATGTTTGTAAAATACAATCTAAAACTGCCGTCTTTGTTTTTATGCTCTTTGGCCAATTGTAGGCCTTTAAAGTCTTCGTAATCCTCCCAAGTGGTTACTAATCTTGGTTCTTCACTCCCCCTCGGAGTATAAGACCACTCTTGAATTCTCATGGCATCATCCAAATATATTTTGTAAGTATCTCCTGGCGTATAGCCTGCTGTTTCTGAATACATTACCGTGACTTCCATTAATTTTTCTTTAGAAATAGGCGCTTCTACATTTTCTATAGTTTCGTAATCAAAATTTTCATCCCAAACCAACTGAAATGGAAAGACTAGCCAATATTTATCATTGATAAAAGCTCGATCTATCGACTTTAATTCTTCTGTCATTTCACTTCTTTTATACGTGAGAGTGGTGTCTTTGGTCGTCATATTCACTTGGTCGGTTTTTGGGTTCCATTCCCAAGACCGCTCGGAGTGATTTCCTCCTGCATCTACGTTGAAGGTATATTTAAAAGTCTCTACATTCGACCAGTTTTTGTACCCATTGGCATTGGCAATTTCCTCCAGTAAACTAGGCTCCTCCATAGAAGTTTCGTTGGTTTCTGGGGAAGACTGATTTTCTTCTTTTTTATCTTTCTGAGATTGACAGCTCCAAAGGACTGCCGATAATAAAATAAGTGCAAAGATTTTCATGATCTGTTTTTTTGTAAAGTTAAACCTTTCAATGAGCCTCTACAAATTATGTCTTTTGGAAGTCTTATTTATTAACATTTGTAGGATGTAAAACACAAGACTTAGTTTAGGACTTTTTCCTATTTACATTTTTATCGATAAAAACCGTGAATCTCTAGGATTTTCTCACCGATAGCCTTGAAAACAACAATACCAACGTTATCGCTACGCCATTACAAGAATCTAATGGGCAAATTAAATTAGCATAAGCAGTTCCAAAGGAGAATATAGGCTGAAGCTGGAAAGCAAGCAGTCCTATCTTATAGAAGTGAAGTATCTGGGGTTTAAGAAAATCATGGATACACTTCAACTTTCTCAAGACCTTACCAAGGACTATATCATGGTGGAATCTACTGAAAGTCTTGAAGAAATCCTTATTGAGCAGCAAATGGCGGTGATTGTAAAAGAAGATACCATTACCTATAGGACCGACCAGTTCAAAACAGGCGAGGAAAGAAAGCTGCGGGACATCCTTAAAAAATTACCGGGAATGGAAGTGGACCGAGAAGGAAATGTCACCGTAAACGGAAAACCTGTGACAAAACTTATGGTAGATGGCAAAGCCTTTTTTACGGGGGACGAAAAACTGGGGTTAAACAACATTCCCGCCGATGCGGTGGATGAAGTTGAGGCGCTGGATAATTATAGTGAAGTAGCTTTTCTTAAAGGTTTGGAAGACAGCGATAAGATGGCGTTAAACATCAAATTGAAAGATGGAAAAAAGAAATTTATCTTTGGCGATATAGAAACTGGCGCAGGAGTAGAAGATCGGTATTTGGTGCACCCTAAATTGTTTTATTACAGTCCCAAGACGGCTGTAAACGCCATTGGCGATTTTAACAACACTGGTCAAAAGTCTTTTACCATTCAAGATTACTTAGATTTTGAAGGCGGTATGGCCTTAGCTTTGGAAGATCAAGGGGCTTATTCTAGATTATATACAGATGATTTTGCTCAGTTTTTAAGACAAGATGATTTCGTTTTCAATAAAAACGATTTTGGCGCGGCGAGTCTCTCTCAAGAGCTTGGGGGTAACTTCAGTCTGGATGCGTATAGCATTTTTAATAAAAGTAAATTGAGAACCCAAACGCTTGAAGATTTCACTTACCAAACGACAGAAGCTCCGGATGAATCCCGTGAGCAATCCAATCAAAATGACTTGCTTTTTAGCATTAGTAAGATCAAGTTAAGATACGACAATAACGATGATACCGACTTGCGGGCCAATACCAATTTTAAATACAACACGGCGGAGGCGCAATCTCTTCTTAATTCTGAAGTAGGTAACACGAACCGATTTGTCAATACAAACACCCAACCCGAGAATTTTGAATTCCTCCAAACCTTTAATCTCAATAAGCAGTTTTCTTACAAACATACCTTAAAGCTCGAAGCTAAAATAAAAAGTGAAGACCAAACGACAGACAGGCTTTGGGATTTCAATCAGCCCTTGTTTACTGAGTTAATTCCTTTGGTAGATGAAGGGGATGAGTTCAGGTTAAATCAGCTCAACCAGAAGGAAGTTACCAACTTGAGCCTTAATGCTAAGCATTATTGGGTGCTAGCCGATTTTCATCACATCTATCCTGTGGCAGGTGTGGATTACTTTACCTTCAACTTGAATACGCTGGACGAGCAAATCTTAAACGATGTTAGCACCACTAGTTTTGAGTCAGCGGGATTTAATAATCAGATGGATTTTGAGCTCTTTAATGCGTCGCTAGGGTTTCAGTATAAAACTCAGATTGGAGAATTGGTTTTAAGGCCAGGTTTGGTCGTCAATAATTTCAACTGGAATGTATCGCAATTTGGTGATGAATTGGTCAATGATCAAACCGCTGTTTTACTTCCCGAGTTTTACGCGGAGTACGAATTCAAAACCTCTGAAAAACTAAGGTTTAATTATAACCGGTATACCAACTTTGGAAATTCTTCAAATTATGCCAACAGATTAAGCCTGCAAAGTTTTAATCAGATTAGACGAGGAAACGAGAATTTACAAAATCAAATTTACCAAACGGCGAGTTTACTTTATAGTCAGTTTAATATGTTCAAGGGTTTGTTTTATAATGCTAGATTGTCTTATACGCATCGAGAAAGCAGCATTAGAAATCAGACTCAGATTGAAGGCATCGACCAAATAAGCACTAGTATTTTTACTGATTTACCTGAAAATACCTATAACGTTAATGGAACCATCAACAAACGTATTCCTAATTATACGTTTACTCTAGGAGGCAATGCAAGCCTGTCGGACTACTCCAGGATCATCAACGATGAGGTGTTGGATTATGAAAGTATTAATTTTGGCTATACTGCAAAAGTAACCACGCGTTATGACGATTGGCCAAATCTGGAAACGGGCGTGAGGCAAAGCTTTTCCAGACTCAACTCAGATGCCATCGACAACAAGTTTACCACTTTGTCTCCCTTTGCCTATTTGGAATATGATTGGGAAGATTTTATTTTTAAGTTCAATTACGATTACAATTATTTTGAAAATCAAACCACAGGAGACATCAATAGATTTGAACTGGCGGATGCTTCTTTATTCTACGGAAAAGAAGATTCAGCTTGGGGATTTGAGTTAAGCGCTACCAACTTGTTTGATATTGAATTTAAAAGGCAAAATTCTGTTAATGAATTCATAGTCTCGGACCGAAGACTATTTATTCAGCCTCGGATTGTGATGTGTAAGGTGATTTATAAACTGTAAGGATAATAATATTAGTGAAGATACTTCCACTGAAATGTCTTAAATTCTCTCGTTTTATACTCTCATTCCAATAATCAATTGGCAGTTTTATTTTTTGATATTTCTTAGTTTTTCATAATTTTTTTATAGATTGTATTCCAATAAATAAATAAGATTAACGTTATTTATAGAATGACTGCATTTAAAAAATCGATTAATATTTTTCGAAAAAAAGCGACTAGATTATTGACTAGTGGGTTGCTTGATAAACAAAGTGTTAATTTTCCTAATTCATCTGAAGTCAAACGTGTATTAATCACTCGGCCAAATCATCGACTTGGTAATCAATTATTGATAACACCATTGGTAAAAGAGGTTCATGATCAATTTCCTGAAGCTAAAATCGATTTATTTCTTAAGGGTAATTTGGGTGGACTCATCTTCGAAAATTACGATTATGTAGATAAAATTATCAGCTTACCCAAAAAGCACTTCAAAGAGCTAGGTAGATATTTATTGGCATGGACAAAACTTAAGCAAAAAAAATATGATTTGGTAATCAATGCAGAAGCTTCATCATCTTCTGGGCGATTATCTACCAAAGTATCCAGAGCAAAACACAAGTTTTTTGGCTTTGAACGCCATCATAATTTAATCACTTGTGAAGATGGGATTCACATATCCAAATACCCAATTTATAGTCTTCGCTATTTTCTCAGGCAATCACTCACAGCTGAAGTCTTGCCAAGCTTGGAAATTAAATTATCTAGTGAAGAAATCTGTAGCGGTAGGGAATTATTGAAACAATATGCCAATTTGAATAAACCAACCATTTGCTTATATACTTTTGCAACTGATAAAAAATGTCTTGAGAAAGTTTGGTGGAGTAATTTTTATGAGAATTTGGCCAAAGTGTTTCCTAACCATAATATTATCGAACTATTACCAGTAGAAAATATATCTGCTTTAGACTATAAAATCCCTTCTTTTTACAGCAAAAACATTAGAGAAATAGCTTCTTTTATTTCTCATGCTTCACTATTTATAACTGGCGATTGTGGAATAATGCACCTTGCAGCAGCAACTCAAACTTCTACTGTAGGCTTGTTTAATGTGACGAACAAAGATATGTACGGACCTTATAACACCGGCTGCCTTAATATCGATGTAAATTTAAAGAACGAATTGGATATTTGTCTTTCGATAAAAACGCATATCGAAAGCTCAATACTTTATGATACGAAAGAATGATTATGAAAAACTTGTTTTAAGTTCGTTCTCCAATTTACATAACCTACAACCTTTCAAATTCCTGGATTGAATCTATCTATTTGATGATTTTTTTAAAATTAATAAATAGATAGAAACTTTTGATTTGTATGTCAACTTAAATTTTGAATGTCATGTATAGACTCTTAATTATTTTTTCCACCTTCAATAAAAAAAACTACCCATAGCCTACGTTATTGTTCTCTTTTTAAGAAATTTAAACGATCCAAGGAAAAAAAATCATCGACTACGACATTTGATATACAAATTAATATAGCATTTCACCTTACTTTACAACTAGTATTAAATTTAAGGTCGTTTTATAAATACACGACCATGTTAAGGATTTTTATCGCTTGGTTTTTTTTTAGGATATCAAAATCAAAAAAAATTATAAACCAAAAGCGTCTTTCAACTTATCGACATAATCTAGTTTTTCCCAAGTAAATAGTTCCACTTCTCTACGTATTTCACCAGAATAATCGGATCTGAAGATTTTAGTTTCGAATCTAGGTTCTTTTCCCATATGGCCATAAGCAGCGGTTTCTCTATAAATAGGATTTCGAAGTTTCAAACGCTCTTCGATCATCCCCGGACGCATGTCAAAAATGTTTCTAATTTTTTTAGCAATATCTCCATCGCTCATATCGATTTTTTTATTGGTGGTGTTCACCAAAATGGAAGTCGGTTCACTTACTCCAATCGCATAAGAAACCTGTACCAAAACTTCATCGGCGATACCAGCAGCCACCATGTTTTTGGCCACGTGTCTAGCGGCATAAGCAGCAGACCGGTCTACTTTACTAGGGTCTTTTCCAGAAAAAGCACCACCTCCGTGCCCCCCTTTACCGCCATAGGTATCTACAATAATTTTACGTCCGGTAAGTCCTGCGTCGCCATGCGGCCCTCCAATAACAAACTTGCCTGTAGGGTTGATGTGGTAGGTAATATCATCGTTAAATAAGGCTTGAATGCTTTCAGCAAACAAAGCTTTTACTCGTGGAATCAAGATAGAATGAATGTCTTTTTCTATCTTTTTGAGCATAGGCTCATCCTCATCAAAATTATCGTGTTGTGTAGAAATTACAATGGTATCGATACGCTGCGGGATATTATCATCAGAATATTCAATAGTAACTTGCGCTTTGGCATCTGGTCGTAAGTAAGTAATGTCTTTGCCTTCTCTTCGTAATTTTGCTAGTTCTATTAGCAGTTTATGAGAAATATCCAGCGCCAAAGGCATATAATTTTCAGTCTCATTGGTGGCATAACCAAACATCATCCCTTGGTCGCCAGCCCCTTGGTCTTCCTTGGAAGTTTTATCGATGCCTTGGTAAATATCTTTAGATTGCTCATGGATAAGAGAGATGACACCACAGGAATCTCCAGAAAATTGATATTCTCCTTTGGTATATCCAATATCGTTGATGACGTCTCTTGCAATTTGTTGCACATCGAGGTAGGTATTACTTCTTACTTCTCCTGCCAAAACAACTTGCCCTGTGGTCACTAAGGTTTCGCAAGCTACCTTGGAGGTATCGTCAAAAGCTAAAAAAGAATCGAGTAAAGCATCGCTAATTTGATCTGCGATTTTATCGGGATGTCCTTCAGAAACACTCTCTGAAGTAAATAAATATGACATAAAATAAATTTTAAAGTTATAGTCGTTGGGAAGGAAATGACGTTAAACGACTCATCTAAAAATGAAACTGCTTTAGCATTTTAAAAAGAGGTTGCAATCAGTCAAATCCTTCCTCGATGCAAACTTAATAAATTTGAGTCATTCTAAATTGTATTAAGTTATTTTTAGCAGATTTATACTTAAGATTCATTTGCTTTGTATAAAACTATAGAATTATGAAAGTAAGCTTACATAAAAAACCAAACAGTGATGTTCATTTTGAAGCTGAAAATGCCTTAGGTCATAAAATAGAAATTTATAATTCTACAGCGCCAGATCCCAAAGCACCTAGTCCAATGGAGCTTATTTTAATGGGAACTGCAGGCTGTAGCAGTATTGATATCATCCATATTCTTAACAAGCAAAATTTAGAAGTTAAAGACCTAAATGTAGAGGTAGAAGGTCTTAGAAACGATACTGATCCTAAAGTGTTTCATACGATTAAACTGCTGGTGAAGTTAGAAGGTGAAATCCCACCAAACAAAGCCAAGCGTGCTGCTCAACTGTCTTTTGAAAAGTATTGCTCGGTGTCCAAAATGCTAGATCAAACGGTAGATATTCAATACCAAGTGGAGCTCAACGGGATACTTTTAGAGTAATTTGTTCTTGGTGAACTGGTCAACTTGTTAACCGGTCAACTTGAAAACTCTTTACTATTTATAGGTTGAACTCAAGCTTATATTCACTCTGCCTTTGTGGTGATGAGTAAAATAGCATTTGGGTAAATTGGGTTTTGAGAGGTGAGTAAAATCACCTTTTGAGGCGAGCTTTTAATTCCCCCTTTGGGAGTTAGGGGACTTTCTTTGGTAAAGTAAATAAGGTTTGATTTTGGATTTGTAATTTTCCAAATTAGCTTGCCAGCTTTCCTTTATGTCTTCTGCGGTTTTTCCCTGCTGAATTTGCTCCTTCAAGCTTGAATTTCCTGCCAGTTTATTAAAAAATGAGTTGAAAAATGAAGCTTGGTCTTGAGTATGATCATACGCCTGAAGCAACCAGTCTAAGTTCAAATGATCAAGCTCTTTTTCATTTTGAAGATTTTTTCCGAAGCAAAGTTTATTCTCGTGTTTTGGATACTTGGCCCCAGGGTTGGAGATTGGAGTAAATTCAAAGTCAAAATACGTAGAGTCTAATACTGGAGATCCAAAAACTTGGAATTGCATACCAGTTCCTCTCCCTGCACTTACATTGGTTCCTTCAAAAAAACATAAGCTAGGATACAAATTAATGGATTTTGCATTTGGTAAATTAGGGGAAGGTTTTATCGGTAAATCATAAGCTCTAGACGCAGAATAATTTTCCATTGTGATGACCTTCAGATCGCATTGAAGTCCATTCATAAGCCATTTTTCACCATTAATCAGTTGTGCATATTCTCCAATAGTAAGTCCATGAACCACAGGAACAGGATGCATGCCGACAAAGCTTTTGTAGTTTTCTTCTAGCACTGGGCCATCGATGTAATGTCCATTGGGATTGGGTCTGTCCAAAACGATGAGTTGAATACCTTGTTCTGCACAGGCTTCCATCATATAATGCAAAGTTGAGATGTAGGTATAAAATCTAGCACCAACATCTTGAATATCGAAGAGGATAACTTCCAAATCTCGGAGATGTTGTGGATCTGGTTTTTTTTGATCGCCGTAAAGAGAAATAATAGGTAAACCCGTTTTAGAATCTATACCGTCCTCAATGCGCTCTCCTGCATCTGCAGTTCCTCGGAAACCATGTTCTGGGGCAAACACGCGTTTAATGGAAACAGAACGACTCAAAAGTGAATCCACAAGATGGGTATAATCCTTTTCAGATTTGAAAATCACAGAGGTTTGATTCCCTACTACTCCTACATTTTTTCCTTGGAGGAGTGGGAGGTAGGCTTCAGTTCTGTTAGCCGCTACTTGAATAGTTTCTGTAGTGATTTTTTTATTCTCCTGAGCCGTGCAAGAAATGCATACCAAAAGAATAAAATAAACTGTATTTTTGAGCTTCTTAAAAATCATACTTCAACTTGAATTTTGAATATTTTATTTCCAAACGCCTTGTTACTAAAAGCGATTATAAAAGTAGCATATCGGCTCCGATAATTAAAATTGCTATTTCGGCAATTGCTATTGGTGTAGTCATGATGTTCATTGCGATTGCAACTGGTTTCGGATTACAGGAAAAAATCAGAGAAAAAATTGCAGCCTTCAATGGTCACATTGTCATCAATAACTTCACCAATAACCAAGCTACCATCACCCAAAACCCTGTGAGCACTCAGCAGGAATTTTATCCTTCCTTTACGAGCATTCCAGAAATTGAGCATATCCAAAAAGTAGCGACCAAGTATGGTATCATTCGGACTGAAACAGATTTTGAAGGTATTGTTGTTAAAGGAGTCGATGAAGAGTATCGTTGGGAATATCTAGAAGAATTTTTGGTAGATGGAGTTTTACCAGTTTTTGATGAATCCATAAGTCGAGAAGTATTAATTTCTGATTATTTGGCTAAGCGTCTTGGATTTAAAACTGGTGATAACCTTATTGTTTATTTTTTGAGGGAGGATCAGGACCGTTTACCGAGATCTGTGGGCTTAACGATATCAGGAATATTTGACTCTGGTTTTAAAGAATTTGATGAAACCTATATCATTGCCGACTTAAAGCAAATCCAAAGACTCAACGATTGGAGTGCTAATGAAATTGGTCAATTTGAACTTTTTTTAGAAGATTTCGACGATATTCAAGAAGTCGGCTACAAGGTCTATGAAGAAGTGGATTCCTTTTTGAATGCGAGCACCATAGTCGAATTATATCCCTCCATTTTTGAATGGTTAAAAATGTTTGACTTTAACATAATCCTCATTATTGGGATTATGATTTTGGTGGCAGGAATTAATATGGTTACAGCTTTATTAGTCCTTATTTTGGAGCGGACTCAAATGATCGGCATTTTAAAGGCTTTAGGATCTTCAGATTGGTCCATCCGTAAAATATTTTTATACAATGCTGGATATCTGATCTTTAAAGGTCTGTTTTGGGGCAACTTAATAGGAATTGGTCTTTTATTAATACAGAAGTATTTTAAAGTCATTCATCTCAACCCGGAAACCTACTATGTTTCTGAAGCTCCTATTTATTTGAGTTTAGACTATATCTTGATGATCAACTTTGGTACTTTACTCTTGTGTTTATTGATGCTGTTAATTCCTTCGGTTATCATTGTGAAAATTTCGCCGGTAAAGGCAATGAAGTTTGAATAGCGATTATAGCCTTGATTATCTCGCTGTTTTGAGTTTTACTTTTTTTATATTTGCCACACTAAAATTAAACTATGGATTACGCTGAAAATATCCTTGGAACGATTGGTAAAACACCAATGGTGAAAATGAATAAAATGGTAGAAGAAATTGATGCTTTGGTATTGGCCAAATACGAAACCTTTAATCCTGGAAATTCTGTAAAAGACAGAATGGCTTTGCAGATGATTGAAGATGCCGAAACTTATGGCGCTTTAAAACCTGGAGGGACTATTATTGAAGGAACCTCAGGAAATACTGGTATGGGATTGGCTTTAGTTGCAATTATAAAAGGCTATAAAGTAGTTTGCGTTCTTAGCGATAAGCAGAGTAAGGAGAAAATGGATATTTTAAGGGCCGTAGGTTGCGAAGTCCATGTTTGCCCTTCAGATGTAGCTCCAGACGATCCAAGATCTTACTATTCTACTTCTGCAAGATTGGCAAAGGAAACTCCAAATTCTTGGTATGTCAATCAATACGATAATCCGTCCAACTGTAAAGCTCACTTTAAGACAACAGGTCCAGAAATCTGGGAACAAACCGATGGGAAAGTGACCCACTTTGTAGCAGGCGTAGGAACTGGGGGTACAATTTCTGGAGTAAGTAGTTATTTGAAAATGAAAAATCCAAATATTAAAGTTTGGGGGATAGACACTTACGGTTCTGTTTTTAAAAAATACCATGAAACTAGGGAGTTCGACGAAAATGAAATTTACCCTTATGTCACCGAAGGAATTGGAGAAGATATTCTACCGCTGAATGTAAGATTTGATGGCATCGATGGCTTTACGAAAGTCACCGACAAAGATGCAGCTGTTTATACTCAAAGACTCGCTAAAGAAGAAGGTATGTTTTTGGGGAATTCTGCTGGAGCTGCTGTAAAAGGTTTACTTCAATTGAAAGAGCATTTCACAAAAGATGATGTGGTGGTGGTTTTATTTCACGATCATGGGAGCAGGTATGTTGGAAAAATGTTTAATGATGACTGGATGCGTGAAATGGGATATATAGATTAAACTCTCATTCATACTTATAAAAAAAAGCTCTTGATGAATTCTCAAGAGCTTTTTTTTAGCTTTAATTCTAAAATCTTGAAGGTTTACGGGTTGGCCCTAGCCCTTATTGTAGCGGAAAGCCCGTAAGGTTTGAGCTTTGCAAAACACAAGCACCAAAGCAACCAAAGGAAGCTTTTGGTGCGTTGATGTTTTTGCTTAGTGAAAACTGCGGACTTGATGCGAAAAGCAGGTTCTCGGCTTCTAATACTTTTAGTATTTTTTAAAAAAGTGTTTAAAATTCTGAGGTGAAATGAAATATGATATTAGGATATTTTTGTTGAGTCATTTGCAAGGAAAATTCTGAATCTGCTAGAAACACCAATTGATTGGTTTTATCCTTGGCTAAAAACTTTGATTTTACACGTTTAAATTCTTTGAACTCTTCGCTTTTCCCATCTTTAGGTTCAATCCAACAGGCTTTATACACGTTGATGTTTTCATAAGAGCATTTAGCGCCGTATTCGTGTTCCAATCTATACTGTATCACCTCATATTGAAGCGCCCCTACAGTACCAATAATTTTTCTATTGTTTAGTTCTAGTGTAAACAATTGCGCAACACCTTCATCCATCAATTGTTCAATCCCTTTATTAAGTTGCTTAGACTTCATAGGATCAACATTATTGATATATCTAAAGTGCTCAGGCGAAAAGTTGGGGATGCCTTTGTACTGAAGAATTTCACCTTCTGTTAAGGTGTCACCAATTTTAAAAGTTCCTGTGTCGTGAAGCCCAACGATGTCTCCTGGAAACATTTCGTCTACAATTTCTTTACGTTCAGCAAAAAAAGCATTCGGACTAGAAAATTTTAGAGTTTTGTTACTGCGGATGTGTAGATAAGGTTTGTTTCTTTCGAATTTACCGGAAACAACTTTCACAAAAGCTAAACGATCTCGGTGTCTAGGATCCATATTGGCATGAATTTTAAAGACAAACCCAGTAAATTTATCCTCCTCTGGCTTAATTTCTCGAATATCACTTTGCTTAGGTCGTGGTGATGGAGCAATTTTGATGAAGCAATCTAGTAATTCCCGAACTCCAAAATTATTTAAGGCTGAGCCAAAAAATACAGGTTGTAAATCTCCGTTTTTGTAGGCTTCGATATCAAAATTGGGGTAGACGCCTTCTACAAGTTCTAGCTCTTCTCTTAAAGTATCGGCAGAGTCTGTGCCTATAAGTTGGTCAATTTCATCGGTAGATAAATCGTTGACTTCAACAGTTTCTTCAATATCCTTTTTGGGGTCTCCGGTAAATAAATTGACATTTTTTTCCCAGATATTATAAATTCCTTTAAAGTCATAACCCATACCGATAGGGAAACTTAAAGGAGTCACACGTAAGCCTAATTTTTGCTCGATTTCATCCAACAATCCAAAAGCGTCTTTACCTTCTCTATCCATTTTATTGATGAAAACAATAATAGGAATATTACGCATTCTGCAAACTTTTACGAGTTTTTCAGTTTGCTCTTCAACTCCTTTAGCAACATCAATCACAACGATGACACTATCTACAGCGGTTAAAGTTCTAAAGGTGTCCTCAGCAAAATCTTTGTGACCAGGTGTGTCTAAAATGTTGATTTTAATGCCTTTATATTCAAAACCTAAAACAGAAGTAGCAACGGAAATCCCTCTTTGACGCTCTATTTCCATGAAGTCACTTGTGGCTGTTTTTTTGATTTTATTCGATTTTACAGCACCAGCTTCTTGTATAGCACCTCCAAAAAGGAGTAATTTTTCTGTTAGCGTTGTCTTTCCAGCATCAGGGTGAGAAACAATACCAAAGGTTCTCCTCCTGTTAATTTCCTTATTTAATTTCATGCTGCAAATTTAATTTTTTAATTGCTGATGTCAATCGTTTTGATACATATATTGATAATGTTTGCTTAAAAACCCTTAATCGTTAAAAATCTTTAAACTATATTTATTTCAAATCATACTTGCACGAGAATAACTACTTCATCTATGCTATTCTTATTGATAATTTTTTTTAAATCTTGCTGCATCCGCACAGAAAAGAAAATCTTTCCTAATCCTTTTATAGAATTTTAAATTCAGCTTAATGCATCTGGAATTGTAGAAGGTTTTATTTATTTAGATTTTAATGGTAACGTCACCCAAAATGTTGGAGAACCCAATATGCCAGATGTTCTTGTTCAAATTGTAAATGAGAACAGCATAACTCAAAAAGTGACTGCAGGTGCCAATGGTTATTGGTCAACACAAGTAGCAGAAGGAAAATTAACTTCGACAATAGATGAAACCGATCCCAACATTCGTCAAGGTGCCGTTCAAACTCAAGGAAATAATCCAACTACAACCACAATAATCGCCGGAGATGAATTCCAAGAAGAACCAGATGGATTTTTACAACTTTTCAAGCAGGAGTGTTAAGTGGTATTGCTTACTAAGATCTAACTAATAATGGTATACAAGATACCAATGAATCCGGTCTAGCAGATAATAATGTAGAAATTATAGAATCTGAAGGAAATATCCAAACTATATCAACCATCAATATATATAAACAGTACTAATTTTCCTCAGGGAGCATCTAAACCCAAGGAACTAAACCAACGATCACCTTTATAGGGTCGAATTCTAATAGTTCTGAAATACCTGATGGATTCTTTTTAGAAGAAACCACAGGATTTTTAACGGGAAGACTTTATTTTGATAGCAATGGAGATGGGATTCATGATACAGACAAAGTAGAGATTACTAATGTAACTATATTAATTACCGATTTTGTTGGTGACCAATTCGAGGTAGAAATTGATCTTCAAGGCGATTGAACCATTGAAGTTATAACTGGAGAAACAATTTCCACAATATATGTTGCCGATTTAGATTTTCCCTCTAATGTGTTTCAAACTAAAGGAACCAATCTCACAAAGAATTTGTTGAACGCGGGAGATTCTATAAATTAACATAATAATGGGTCCTTTACTGATGACATCATCATATTTAATAGGACCTTTTTTAAGGTAAAGCTTTTCGGAATACATTTTTCAGAATACAAGGTTTAGAAAACTATCCTGAATATTCAGAATTTTCTCCATCTTTTTATGGAAATAAACTAGTATTTGCTTCCAATAGGCCAAATTCTTGGTTGGTCAAAAGGATTCATGAGAGGAATAAGCAGCCTTACCTCAATTTATACAGCTTAGACTTATCGGATTCTCTAGACATAGAATCTGATCCAATTGTGTTTTCAGAAGAATTAAATTCCAAATTCCATGAATCCTCCGCCGTATTTACTAAAGATGGAAAAACAGTTTATTTTACTAGAAATGACTTCTCCGGGAATAAACTGAACAGAGGTGATGATGGAGTGAGTTATCTTAAACTTTTTAAGTCTAAACTCAATCAGGACAACACGTGGACTAAACCTGAAGAACTCCCTTTTAATAGTGATAATTATTCAGTAGCTTATCCTGCATTAAGCAAAGATAATAAGACACTTTATTTTTCTTCTGATATGGAAGGTACAATTGGGATGTCCGATATTTTTAAAGTTGAAATTCGTGAAGACAATACTTACAGCATTCCTGAAAATCTAGGAGAGAACATAAATACTGAAGGGAGAGAAAGTTTTCCTTTTGTGAGCGATGATGGCCTCCTTTATTTTGCCTCAGACGGACATTTAGGCTTAGGTGGTTTAGACGTTTTTGTTGCAGTGATAAAAGATAATGAAAAATTAGGGGAAGTTTTTAATTTAGGTAGACCGATCAATAGTAATAAAGATGATTTTAGCTTTATTATCAATTCAAAACTGAAGAAAGGTTTTTTTGCCTCTAATAGAGGTCAAGAAGGGGCAAGTGATAACATTTATGAATTAACCCAATTAAGAAAATTAATTACCGATTGTTTCCAACTATTGAGTGGCAATATTTTTAAAACTAATGGAGAAGATCCTTTGAGTGATGCAAAAGTATCCCTTTTTGATAGAGACTTAAAAATATTAGACTCTACTATTACTGATTCCAAAGGTTTCTATCAATTTGAAGTGGACTGTAGCACCAGTTATGTTGTAAGGGTTTCCAAGGATGGATTCTCTACATCTGGGGAGGTAGTAGAAATGAATTCGGATTTTGGAACTGAAAATTCCTTGGATTTTTCCATGAATGAAGGAGGTGAATTAGGGATTACAAAAGCAGATGATGGAGACGACTTGAATGATTTACTTCAATTGGATACTATTTATTTTGATTTAGATAAATACCAAATCAGACCTGACGCTGAAGTTGAACTTCAAAAGATTATTGCGGTAATGAAATCTTATCCTAATGTGCGTATTGATGTGAGGTCTCATACAGATAGTAGAGCAGGAGATGAGTACAACCAAATACTCTCAAGTAAACGAGCTAAAGCAACCATAAATTATATCATAGAAAAGTCAGGTATTTCAGCTGAACGCATATCTGGAAGAGGCTATGGTGAAAGTCAGTTAGTCAATAAATGCTCTAATGGAATAGATTGTTCTGAATCTAAACACGCTTTAAACAGGAGATCAGAATTTATTATTTTAAAAAAAAAGCAAAGTTTTGAAGGGTCTATAAAACAACAAACTGAACTAAAAACATCTAAAGTTTCGTTTTATGATTTTGAAAATTCATCTGAAGAGTTATATACAGTGCAAATAGCAGCATCTAGAAGAACAAAATCAATAAGTAAATTTAATCAAGTTAAGAATGTATTTAGTTATGTCTACGACGATGGTTATAAGCGCTACTTTTCCTCAGTCTTCAAAACTAAAGATGAAGCTAAATCTTACAGAGCTATACTTATAAAATCTGGGATTAAAGATGCTTTTGTAGTTGGCCTTAGGGGTAAAACTAGATTTTAGGAATCCCTCCATTTTTTAAATAATTCATAAATAAAACCTTTTATCGATAGGTTAAGTTTTTTTTATTGAATTCAAATTCAACTTATTTCGTATTTTTGAGATATGGAAAACAGAAATGAAAACTATGTCATCCTAGTCGATGAAAAAGACAATCCTCTAGGAATTATGGAGAAAATTGAAGCTCATGAAAAAGCGAAACTTCATAGAGCTTTTTCAGTTTTTATATATAATTCTAAAAATGAATTGATGCTCCAGCAAAGAGCTCTAACTAAGTACCATACTCCTGGTCTATGGACCAATACATGTTGTAGTCATCAAAAGCTAGAGGAATCTAATATCGAAGCTGGGAAGCGGCGTTTACAAGAAGAAATGGGATTTTCTACAGAGCTCAAAGAAACCATTTCATTTATTTACAAAGCCCCTTTCGAAAATGGTTTAACAGAACATGAGTTCGATTACATTTTAGTTGGGGAATATCAAAATGATCCCCAACCCAATCCAGATGAAGTCCACGATTGGAAATGGATGAGTCTAGATAATATTGAAAATGATATAAATAAGAATCCAAACCTTTACACAGAGTGGTTCAAAATTATTTTTGAAAAACATAAAAGTGAAATGGTTAAATCATCAACTTAAACTTATGAAAGTAACAGTTCACCGCAAAGCGCATTTTAATGCAGCACACAGACTCTATAGAAAAGATTGGGATTTTGAAAAAAACAACGAAGTTTTTGGGAAATGTAACAATCCACAATTTCACGGTCATAATTACGAATTGATAGCCTCGGTAACAGGCGATATTGATCCTGAAACAGGATATGTTATTGACATCAAAGTGCTTAAGGATATGATAAAAGCTGAAGTAGAAGATGCCTTCGATCATAAAAACTTGAATGAACAAGTCCCAGAGTTTAAGGACTTGAACCCGACAGCCGAAAATATTTCAGTAGTAATTTGGAACAAACTAAAGGCTAAATTAAATAAAAATCATGATCTTGAAGTGACCTTATACGAAACCCCAAGAAATTTTGTAACCTATAAAGGAGAATAATATGTCTATTGAAAAAGGAGATTCTATACCTAGTTTTCAGCTGAATGACCAGAATGGTAATGTTTTCAATTCCGATGAAATCATTGGTAAGAAACCAGTAGTCATTTACTTTTACCCAAAGGATTTCACTCCTGGATGTACCAAAGAGGCTTGTAGTTTTAGAGATAGTTACGAAGAATTTAAAGAAATAGGAGCAGAGGTAATAGGTATTAGTAGCGATTCTGAAAAATCTCATGCCAAATTTTCATCAAAATATAACCTCCCTTTTATTTTGTTATCAGATGCCAACGGAAGAGTAAGAAAGAAGTTTGAAATTAAAAAAAACTTATTAGGCTTAGTGCCTGGTCGGGAAACCTTTGTGATTGACGCCCAAGGAAAATTGATTTTTAAATTCAATAGCCTCGATGCTTCCAAGCACATGAAGAAAGCGCTTAAGGCCATAAAAAAAATGAATTGATGCTTTACCCTCTTAAATTTAAACCAATTCTCAAAGAGAAAATTTGGGGTGGTGATAAATTAAAGTCTAAATCTAAGGTTGATTTTTCTCAAAAGCGGATTGGCGAAAGTTGGGAAATAAGTGGTGTAAAAGGTGATATATCGATTGTCCAAAATGGAGCATTAGCGGGTAAGACTCTAAGCCAATTAATTTCTGAATTCAAAATTGAATTGGTAGGAGAAGTTGTTTTTGAAAAATTCAATACCGAGTTTCCTATTCTAATAAAATTCATAGAAGCTCAAGAAAATTTATCGGTTCAACTTCATCCAAGTGATACATTAGCTAAAAAGCGACATAGCAGTTTTGGGAAAACAGAAATGTGGTATATTATGGAAGCTGAGCCTAATGCTGAGCTTATTGTCGGTTTCAAAGAACATATCACAGTTGATAGGTACGAGGATAGCTTGGCTAAAGGAGAATTAGAAAATGTTCTGAATAAAATAAAAGTTGAGGAAGGAGAGGTTTTTTTTATAAAACCGGGTTTAGTTCACGCTATAGGAGCAGGAGTTACATTGGCGGAGATTCAACAAACCTCTGATGTCACCTACAGGCTGTATGATTGGCTTAGAGTGGATAAAGAAGGCCGTTCTAGGGAATTACATACAGAGCTTGCTTTGGAAGCTATTGATTTTCAATTTAATTCAGACTATAAAATTGAGTACGATTCTATATTCAATTCTAAAGTTCCTATTGTTGATTCACCTTACTTCAAAACTAATTTTTTAGAAATTAATAAGCGAATCTCTTTAGATTATTCTTCAGTAGATTCTTTTGTTATCTATTTGAATGTAGGGACTCAATTCGCTGAACTTATTCACGATAATAACTCATTTGTGTTATTTCCAATGGAGACTATTCTACTTCCCGCTTGTATTCAAACCATCGAATTTGAATCTTCAGGAACCAAACTTTTAGAAATCAGTATTTAATATTAAAATTAGTTTACTTTTGCCAAAATTAAATTTTTATAAAAATGGCTAGTAAAAAGCAACTTAAAAAAGACTTAAACAATCGCTTTGGTGAAATCATCGACGGAGCACTTATCAATCAAGAAGCAGATTCAAAAGATTCTAGTATCAAAACGGAAGAGCTTGTTGACGATATTATTTCAGAATTTGATACTATTATTGAACAAATCAACAAAAGAGATTCTGAAGATAGAGCTAAGCATTTGGAATCTGTCAAAAAAAATATAAATAAAAAGGCTGATGAGTTTATAGAAAGACTCAACACCCTTTAATTGTTTTTATCACTGAGGTTATTGAATTACTCTTTAGAGACTTCTTCAATAACTTCAGTTTCTACACTTTCTTCATCATTTTTCTTCCTTTCCTTAATCAATTCGTTTAGTTTTTTACCATAGAGTGACTTCCTTATAGGTTTGTCAAAAGCATTGTAGACAGTATCTAAATATTTTATGTTAGCGTCAAAAGCCTCTGATAGTAATACATAAGGAGAAACTTCCAAGTTTTTATTATTTAGTGCAAAATTTACGGTATATAAATATTTTCGCTTCAGTATAGAATTGAATCTTTTGTTCAAACTGTCTAGTTTTTCTTCATTTTGAGACTTGCTGGCCTCAAAGTTAGCTTGTATGAGCTCTAGCCTTTGGTTGTTAAACTGTTTAATCACTTCATTATATTCTTCCAGCTTTTTCTGATTCTCAAAATTAGATGTGATTTTTAAATCAATCCCATAATTTTTTAAAGAAGTCGTTAATTTCAATTCTCCTGGCTCAGCGAAAAAATTGATGAAATCAGCGTAGTCATCTCCATCATTTCTGTCCAGCTCAATAAACATAATTTGTGGTTCATCGATATAAGTATTGAAACTAAAATCTGACGAGCCCTCAACTTGAATAGAATCTACATTGACTAGACTAGTATCTCCAAATTTCTGTAAGTATAGGGTTCCTTTTTTTAGACCGGCTATATGGCCAGTAATTATCAAATTGCTTTTTTTATTCTCACAAGAGCTAACTAAAAAGGCGAAGAGTAAAATTGGTAAAAAATGTTTCATTGGTACTTATATTTAAAGATTAGATGAAATTTCCATTAAGATCGTACAGCCTATAGCTGCGTAAGTTCCTACAATATATCCAAATACAGCGAGAAGAACCCCAACACTGGTTAATGAAGGATGAAATGCAGAGGCAACTATGGGTGCAGATGCTGCACCCCCAACATTAGCTTGACTCCCAACGGCTAAGAAAAAGTAGGGCGCTTTGATGAGTTTGGCAACTAAGATGAGTAAGCCTGCATGAATAGACATCCACACAATACCTATCAAAATAAGGCCTGGGTTTTCAAAAACGGTAGTTAAGTCCATTTTCATACCTATGGTTGCGACTAAGAAATAAATAAAAACACTACCTAGTTTACTAGCGCCTGTTCCTTCGTATGATTTAGCTTTTGTAAATGATAAGCCAACTCCAAAAGCGGTGGCAATGGTAATCATCCAAAAAAATGTAGAGGTGAAGGAAGCTAGGGCAGAGGTTTTATCATTAAATATTTCAAAATTAGAAATTAGAAAATCTGAGATATATTCAGATGCCCAATGTGAAAACCCAACAGCTGTAAATGCAATACCTAGCATTATCATATAATCCTTAAGCTCGGGTTTTCTAGAGACACTTTCTGTATAAGAAGACATTTTCTCTTTTAAGTCTTCAATAGCGGTATTATCAGCATTGAGCCATTTATCGATTTTATCAGACTTTCCTATTCCTAAGAGTATGATAGCAAGCCACAGATTAGCGACAATAATATCTACCAAAACCATACCTCCATACTTTGCAGGATTATATTTGAAAATTTCGAGCATTGCCGCTTGGTTAGCTCCACCTCCAATCCAGCTTCCAGCAAGAGTAGATAAACCTCTCCAAACCGCATCTGGACCAGCTCCACCAACGGTTTCTGGAGAAAATAGAGAAATCAACAAAATCGCAATTGGTCCTCCAATAACAATCCCAACCGTACCGGTAAAAAACATAACCAATGCTTTATATCCCAGATTTTTAATGGCTTTTAAGTCTATGCTCAAGGTCATTAATACCAAGGAGGCTGGAAGAAAATAGCGGCTGGCTACGAAATATAAATTAGAAGACGAATCACTTATAATTCCTAAAGAATTAAAAATAGCTGGAAGAAGATAACACATTAACAGCGCTGGGACCACTTTATAAAACTGACTCCAAAATCCACTTTTTAAATTTGAACTGTAGAATATAAAACCGATGGAGAGCATGAGTACTCCAAGAACAACAGCGTCGTTAGTAAATAGTGGTGTTTTATCCATCTTAAAATCTTAAGCGGTAAAAGTAAAAATTATTAGCAATTGTATGACTCTATTTCGTTTTAAAATAATGGGACAAAAACTCTGCAACTCCATCCTTTTTGGCATCACCTATGATCTTATCGGCGACTGCTCTAACTTCTTCTTTAGCATTTCCAACAGCAAGGCCAAGACCAGATGCCTGCAGCATATCAATGTCATTGTAATTATCGCCAAAACTCATGACTTGAGAGAACTTAAATTTGTATTCAGAGGAAATCAAAAATTCAATAGCGGAACGTTTTGAGATTTGCTTAGGAGCTATTTCTATATAAGTATCCTTGGACCTGTAAAGGTGTAAATCATTTGAAAATTTATTGGATAACTCAATATAGAAATCATTAACTAAAAAAGGGTCTCCCATACACATGATTTTGTGAGCACCAGTTTGCTGGGGTTCCCAGAGATCGAGAACTTCGGTGTTGCCCTTGATTTCAGGATTGACTTTTGTATTATTTATTTCTCTTTGTGTCCATTGGTCTTGCACAGGCGCATACCATTTGTCTTTTTGATATAAACTTAAATGTAAACTGTCTTTATTCAGCCCAATGATTTTTTTGACCAGCTCAAAGGATAGGGTTGTGCTTTGTTTTACTTCGTTATCAACCACTATTAATCCACCATTATAGGCCACTAAAGGCAAGTTTTCAATGCCTAGATCTTTTTGTAAATGTCTTATCGCAGAGGGCATTCTAGAGGAAATAAGAATGATAGGTAATTTATCCTTTATGTTATGAAATTCAACCTTAGTTTTGTTGGAAACCTCTCGCTCAGCATTCAACAAGGTCCCATCAATGTCGCTACATATAAGTTTTATCATCGTCTTTTAGGTTGAATTTATTACTGCTCAAATTAAAGAGTTTAGAATGTAAATCTCTACTATTTACCTATTAATTATGTTTCAAATTTAATAGAAGATTTATCTGAAAATTTAATACTCACTTAAAACTATTACTTATATATTTGAAATAAAAAGTCAAAATGAAAATTATACTCGTTTTTTTAATTTTATCACAATCGGTATTAGCTTCTAATGATTGGGGACAAAATGGTCACCGATCTGTTGGAAAAACTGCAGAACATTACCTTAAATCCAAAGTGAAAAATAAAATTGATCGAATTTTAAACGGACAGTCTCTAGCAGATGCTTCGACTTACGCGGATGAAATTAAAAGCGACGATGACTACGATAAGTATAAACCTTGGCACTACGCCAATATTCCTTTTGATAAAACGTATGCTGAAACTGAAAAAAATTCGGAGGGGGATATCGTTTTTGGTATTCAAGAGTGTATAGAAAAACTTAAAGCAGGTGCTCTAAATGAAAAAGAAGAGCAGTTTTACTTGAAAATGCTTATTCATTTAGTTGGTGATATGCACCAACCCTTACATTTTGGTCTTAAAGAGGATAGGGGGGCTAACGATTTTAAAGTAAAATGGTTTAACCAACCTACCAATATGCATAGGGTTTGGGATACTCAAATGATTGAAAGTTATAATATGAGTTATAGCGAATTAGCTAGTAATTTACCTAAACTTGATAAGGAAGTAGTAAAAAGCATTAAATCTGGATCTTTGTTAGATTGGGTTGAAGAAAATAGGGAATTGACAAAAGAGGTTTATAGCTCTGCATCAGCAAACGAAAACCTAAGCTATAGATATATGTACGAATGGTTTGATGTACTTAAGATGCAGATTAATAAAGCTGGAATAAGACTAGCAGTAATACTGAATGACATTTATGCTTAACGCTTTGAGATTTTGTTGTGAGTAATTTGCTTTTGTCTTGAAGATTTAAATTTTTTCATAGAATTTTCACTAAGCTTTCTATGTTTTGTAGACCTTCCTTGAACTCTTTTTCTCCACATTTTAAAGCTTGAGGGTTTCATTTCTTTTTGCATGATTTTAATGACTTCAGCTTCAGTAACCCCAAACTGAAATTCTATAGCTTCAAAAGGTGTTCTATCCTCCCAAGCCATTTCTATAATTCTATCATGTTCTCTTTCTGTAAATTCTTTATTCATAATTATATGTATAAGTAAGCCCACCAAATTAAAACAAATTGTAGTGGAATTCTAAATAATAGTATCCATTTTGGGACTTTCATAGCATATTTTTCACCTCTAAGCATATTAAAATGAACGCTTAAAAAGACTATGAGTATTAAAACGAGACCTATAGCAGCCATGCTTCTTGTATATTCAAAAAATAGTCCGATGCCCAACAAAATTTCAATGGCGCCAGAAAGATAAATAAGAAACTTTCTTGCCTTAAAAAATTTAGGCATTACTTTTAAATAAGATCTTGGCTTTATAAAATGCATAGTACCTGCAACACTATACATAACTCCCATTAAAATTAAATCCCATTTCATACTAGCAAAGTATAATTATTATTGAGTTTTACATGAGTCTTTAATTTATTTAGGTGTTTTTTCACATTTTGATAATCTTTTTTTCTCTAGCTTCTTATTTTCAGCTCTTTACTATTAAATTCAATTTTCTTGTAAAGAAACTGCATTATTTATTTGGTTAGAAGGCAAAAAAGGTTGTAGTTTTGCATCCCGCTAAATGATGTATTGAGAGAGTCACACAAGTAAAGGCAGAGAGATTGAGTTGCAGTAGTTGTGTTATAGGTTTTAGTTTTGTTTCTCTTTATATTTCGGTTAGAAAGTTCTTTAAAATAAGATTTAATTTTTTTTACAAAACGGCTTGTTAGGTTAAAAATAAGTATTAATTTTGCAACCGCTTAGAGAATTACACGAGTTTAAGGCGTTTGAAACGGTTTAAACGACAAGATAAATTCCATTTCTTTCCTTTGGGAAGATGTTCTTCAGGACAGATGGGCTAAGTTCATTGACATATTGAATTGACAGCACAAATAAGAGATTATTTGTAGAATTAGAAACATTAAGATTATACTCTAATATTAGAGTTGATTCCTGAGAATAAGATGTAAGAGTCGAATTTGAGAAAAGCGTTAAGATATATAAGATTTAACGATGAAGAGTTTGATCCTGGCTCAGGATGAACGCTAGCGGCAGGCTTAACACATGCAAG
>Ga0307979_1000021_pt1 | contig 108259 bp, 105 predicted proteins | sample OrgLakmetage1058_FD_201833 | JGI IMG/M metagenome (GOLD analysis project Ga0307979, IMG submission 201833) | Saline water microbial communities from Organic Lake, Antarctica - #1058 | ecosystem: Environmental > Aquatic > Non-marine Saline and Alkaline > Saline | place: Antarctica: Organic Lake...
TATTCAATGGGATAAACTCTTTCGTAAAATAAATTACAACACATATCTAATCAAAAATAGCCAACCAAAACATACAAATCAACAGTATCACTATGTATACTAATTTTGAAAATCAGCAAGCCCTATTATAGAGCGCTGAAATCGAGAGCTTATAAACAATCCATTGCACAACAGGTCATTGTCTTGGTGCGTGGGATTCGTAATATAATGCCTTGGTTGGGCACCAGAAAGCTATACCACATACTTAAAATGGAATTATCAATCTTAAAGGTAGGCAGGGACAAGCTTTTTAGAATACTAAAGGCTAATTATATGCTTATAAAGCTTAAAAGGAGCTATCATATAACGACTGATTCTCATCATAAATTCAGAAAGCATAAGAATATAGTGAGTAATCTTGAGATTGAAGAGCCCTAAAAAATATGGGTAAGTGATATTACCTATGTGGGAACAAGAGCCAACCCGACCTATCTTGCATTGATCACAAACGCCTACTCCGAGAAAATAATGGGGTACAATGTCTCAACAGTCTAGCTGTTGACGGTTCGTTACAGGCTTTGGAAATGGCTCTGAATAATAGGAGTAATAGAGACAAACCATTGATCCATCATTCAGACAGAAGCCTTAAAATACTGTTAAAATGATTATCAAGCCCCGCTTAGGGATAATAATATTAAAGCAAGTATGACTGAAAAATACGATCACTATGAGAATGCCATTGCAGAAAGAATCAATGGTATACTCAAGCAAGAGTTTGGCATTGCCAGAAATATTAAGAACATAGATTTAAAGAAACAGCTCATCAAAAGCGCAGTCGGCACCTACAATAATTTTAGACCACATTTATCAAACCACATGCTAACACCTGTAGAAATGCACAAACAAAGCAAACTCAAAAGAAGACAATACAAATCAAAAAAGCTTAACGATGCTAGCGTTGTTAAGCTTTAAGTTATAAATTTAATCCTTTAATAATCTGTATCGATTATTTAGGACTAGACAAAAACTTGTGTCAAAGAATTAAATGCATTTAGGAAGAAATAGTTACAGTATTACTTTTATGTTTTGCGTTTATGGCTTCTACTGAGATGTGTCCTCAGGAATTTTTAGAGGAAAACCAGAGAATACAACAAGAAAAACAAGACAGCAATAAAAGCTATTTGCAAATACATCCAAATACAATTTTAAAGAATGAGAACTCTCTCCTATGGGATGTCATAGACAATAACCCAATACACGTTGAGAATTACCATGCAAGAGCCGCAAAAGCGACAAGGACAACAATTATAGCTCCAAATGGTGGAATACCACAACTCGATCATCCAGAATTGGTGATGAATGATGGAAGAATGTTCGCCACGACAAACGATAATATTATTGTAACAGGTGGTCCATTTTACCGTTCTCCTTTTCAATACAACACTAATGTGACTTGTTTTATACCAGAAGATTATTTTGTAGGTGAATACACGGTTGAACAAATATCAAAGCAACAAAATGCTTTTGCTGATGGAAGTGGACCTGCTTTTTCAGAAGCTGAACAAATTGTTACTGTAGAACGTAATGGAACTCAAAGAATATTTACTTACACTTACTTCCCTGAAAGTTTTGCTAGTGAAATTACGATAACACTCGATTTAATTTGTGATGAAGTTTTCGTAACAGGAACAGGAAGTAATTTATCTTGTGAAGCAGGAGCACCTTTTATTGGACAATCTACACCTGAGATTCCATCGACTTATAGTGTAGAAAATGACATAGAGATTTTATTAGATCTCATAGATTTCGAACCAGATGGAGGTTGTGGAACAGGTGGTTACCCAGTAACCCTAAGATTCACGAAACAAACTTTATCTAACACAAATTTTGAGTCGAATTCAATCTCTTTCTGGCCTAACCCAGTTGACAATAATCTTAACATTACCGCCAAAGATTTCGGATTTAGTAATGATGTAAGTGTCTCTATTTATGACATACTAGGAAGAGAAATCTTAAGGGTAAGTGATTTCAACAATCCCAATACTTTGAGTGTAGATGTAAGCTCTCTATCTAAGGGTGTGTATATTGTGAATTTAACGGATGGTGAACAAACTATCAATAGAAGAATCATTAAAGAATAAGTAAGTATTTTATAGGATTACTAAAGGGATTGACATAATTGTATCAATCCCTTTTAAGTTTAGGATTATGAAAATAAACTCAATAATGTTAACGAAAACATAGTGGGGTATGGCGCAGGTATTGGACTGAAATCTCAGGCGGGCATTTTTAACCTCATCATAGCAAACTCAGTATCTGGCGTGCAAGAATCTACCTTTTCTAACACAAGAATACATATCAATTTCACATCTTTTTTCTAAAAACCATTTTGTAGATATTAAGTTTTAACATGATTTATATTAAAATAAAACTAATATAAGTTGTGAGATTAACTTTAATTTTTAATTTTTGGCATAGGCTAATTCAAATAAACAAAAAAATGAGAACAAAGTTAAATGGAATTTTAACACTAATATTAGTGTTAGTTGTGCAAATAACCTTTGCACAGACAAACACTGTTACTGGGACGGTAACAGATCCTGACGGGCTCCCCCTGCCAGGTGTAAATATTTTAATCAAGGGAGAAAATACTGGAACACAGACAGATTTTGATGGAAATTATTCTATTCTGGCCAGTCCAGATCAAACCTTAATCTTTAGATATGTGGGTTTTACGACTAAGAATGTAAAAATTGGTAATAAACTGCAAATAGATGTAAGTATGTCTATTGACTCTGCTACATTGGATGAAGTAATCGTTACAGGATATTCTAACAGAAACCAAACGGTAGCAACTTCTGCTACAGTAACCATTTCTGCTGCTGAAATAAATGAACTTGCTCCTACAACTACCATTGATAATTTACTACAAGGTAAAGCAGCAGGGGTACAAGTAACCGCTGCAAATGGAAAACCAGGACAAGGTGCATTTGTAAGGATACGTGGTACAGGTTCTTTAACTGCTGGCGCTTCTTCACCTCTTTACTTAGTTGATGGGGCACCTATCGATGAGGATGCTTTAGCTGCTATACCTAACAATGATATTGCGGAAATTAAAATTTTAAAAGATGCTTCAACTACCGCAAGATATGGATCTAGGGGTGCAAACGGGGTTGTTATTATAACCACTAAAACCGGTAACCGTAATAAAGAAGCTCAAATCACTTTAAATTCAAGATTTGGTGAAGTTCAACGAATAGAGCCAAATTTTAAAATGATGAATGCTCAGCAAAAACTACAATATGAAGCTGAGATGTTTGCTTTAGGCGTATCTGGTGCTGCTGGATTACCTGGGGTTACAACTGCTCCTGGAAGTCCAGAACGTCAATTTCTTTTGGATAACCAAACAGACTGGGAGGACCTTATTCTTAAGAAAGGTATTGTACAAAGTAATAATGTTTCCATTTCTGGAGGTGCAGAAAAAGTAGATTATTTCTTCTCTGCAGGCCACGATAGAAACACAGGTATTATAGATCAACTAGGCGGTTTTGAAAGAATAAATACTCGTCTTAACGTTAATTTTGATGCTAAAGAATGGTTGAAAATTGGTGTAAATGTTGGTTACTCAAGATCTACTAGTGACGAGCCTAGAGATAGGAACAACGTACAAAACCCATTTAGAGCAATGTTGGACTATAATCCTTACGAAACAGAATTTGTTTTGGATGAAGGAGGCAATCCAGTTTTGGATGCAAGTGGAAATCCTGTGTATTCACCAACTTCAACAAGTTTTAATGTTAGAGGTGCATTAATATCAGAGCCAAGCCAAGACATTGATAATCTTTTGTCATCAAGCTTTACTGCTGACGTTAAACTATCGGATAATTTTTCATATAATTTTAGAGCATCTATCAATAGCTTAAGCGAAAGAGGCGAAAGATATTCGCAACCAGGTGGTATTCTTCAGAATTTAATTGGTGATGCTAATTTTCCAGGATTAAAAACAGATAATGGTTCTTATCAATTCGACTTAACCATAACCAATTCGTTAAACTATAATCTTAGAAAGGGTAAAAATACCTTAAACTTACTTGGATTATATGAATACAATATAACCGAATTTAATCAGTACTCTGTAACCAGTAGAGGTTTTGCCTCTCCATTACTAACTACTCAAGCTAACGCAGCTGAAGTAACCGGCGGTTTTACAGGAAGAAGCAGATTGGCATTGGTGTCTTATGGTCTTTTTCTGGATTATGACTTCGATCAAAAATATCTATTTACAGCTTCTGGGCGTTTTGATGGCTCCTCAAACTTTGGTGCTGGGGAACAATACGGTTTCTTTTTTAGTACAAGTGCGGGTTACGACATCTCTAAAGAAGACTTTTTTGATATAAAATCTGTAGATAAATTGATATTTAGGGGTTCTTATGGTACAACAGGTAACAGAACAGGAATTGGCAGATATTCTTCGCAAGGCACTGTTCAATTCAACTCTTATCCGGGAGGTAGTTCTACTATCCCTTCAAATATTGCTAATCCAGCTTTGAAATGGGAAACTTCTTATAATACAAATATTGGTGCACAACTTAGTATGTTCAATGGTCGTTTAACGGCTGTAAGTGACTATTTCATAAGAGATACAGAAGACCTATTATTTGGTATTCCTAGAGCAGATGAATCAGGAATAGGATCTGTTTTGGGTAACCTAGGAGAAATTCAAAACTCAGGTTTAGAAGTCACTTTACGAGGTGATGTTGTAAGAAACGAAGATGTATCTTGGTCACTTGGCGGAAATGTACTCTTTTTAGATACGGAAATTGTTTCCTTACCTGACGGTGAAGATGTAGCCCCTGGAAACACATTTAATATTTTATATAGAGAAGGCTCTAAGATTAATGAGCATTACTTGGTGAGATGGGCAGGTGTAGATCCAGCAACAGGACGGTCACAGTATCTAGATGCAAATAACAATGTTGTATTTGCTGATGCTTTGACTGCTGAGGGTGCAGAAGATGCTCGTGTACTCCAAGGCAAATCTACTATAGCAGATATAGAAGGGGGGTTCTTTAGTAATTTTAGATATAAAAATATAAGCCTAAGAACAGATTTTGTTTTTAAAGCCGGAAACTTTGTCAATAATTTTGTAAGATCACAAAGAAACGCTGATGGTGATGCTGTAGACAGCAACCAAGCAACTTCTGCTTTCAATTACTGGAAACAGCCAGGAGATACCGGTGTGCAGCCAAGCCCACGTTTCAGACAAGATGATATAGATGTAAATTCAGATAGATTTCTAGAGAAGGCTGATTATATAAGATTAAGAAATGTCACTTTAGCCTATAACTTTTCAAGAGAGGTACTAGAGAAAACACCATTTAGTAATGTAAGATTTTACGTGCAGGGTCAGAACTTATTAACCTTTACAGATTTTTACGGAGATCCTGAAGTTGGTTTAGCCTCTGGTGAAACTATATCTTTTGGAAATTCAGTTGCTCCAGGTGAGGCAACTCTGTATTCCTATCCAAATTTAAAATCATTCCAAATTGGACTTGATGTAAGCTTTTAAACAAAAAAACAAAAAGAAATGAAAAATATATTTAAAAAATGCTTAATTTTTATCTTCACCATTGGTTTTTTGACCTCTTGTGAAAGTAATCTAGATCAAATTCCTTTCAATAGTTTTGGGACAGAAAACGCCTTTGTTTCAGCCACAGATTTTGAAAATGGAATAAGAGGTGTTTACTCCACTCTAGTAACTGGTGGACTTTACGGAGCTGGTGATGGTGGTTCCATCTTGTCTGCGCCAGATGTTCTTGCAGATAATGTCACATTAGCAACCGTTGGAAGGCTAACCAAAAGATATTTACATGAATATACATATTCTGTAAATAATACTATGAGGGGAATGTATACCAACGCCTATTCTCTTATTTTCAGAGCTAATCAAGTTCTGGAATTTGCTGAAGGTTTTGAAGGGGAAAATAAAGCTAATATTGTAGCTGAAGCGAAAGCCTTAAGAGCCCTTGCCCATTTTCATTTAGTATCATTTTGGGGAAAGATACCAACACAATCTGCCGATGCAAATTCTAGCTTGGGAGTCGCGTATGTAATTGTCGCAGATCCAAATATAGAACCAGCGAGAAATACTGTAGGAGAAGTTTATGGTTTTATTGTTGACGATCTTAAAGATGCAGCTAGGGATATAAACGATACCAATCCTGAAGGACGTATGGGTAAAGAAGCTGTGAATCTTTTATTATCTCGCGTTTATTTATATATGGGACAATGGCAAAACTCAATCAATGCTGCAAACCAAGTTACAACTCCAGTTGCTGCTAGAGATGGTTTTGTAGGAATTTGGGATGATAGTACAACTTCTGATGATGGATTAATATTCTCAATTGAAAACGAAGCCCCTATCTTAAATAACTCAATAGGAGTAACTTGGAGTCAAGGAATACGTACGTCTTTAATTGCTGAGTATGTAGCCTCTAAAGAGTTGGTTGATCTATATCTGGAAGACGATATTCGTAAAGAGGCTTATATATTTGATGCTGCTAACGGTGGTAACGATCTAAATGGCATAAGAAAGCTTTTCGGAAGAGAAGGACAAAATGATGGTATTGTAGATTATAAAATATTTAGAGCTGCTGAAGCTTCTTTAAATAAAGCAGAAGCTCATTTTAGATTAAATCAACCTGCACAAGCATTGGCAACTCTAAACGAGGTAAGAACAAGACGATACTTAAACCCACCAAATGGTGAATCTGGAAATGCATTATTAGGCGCTATAAAGTTGGAAAGAAGACTTGAGTTTGCTTTTGAATATCAAAGATTTCTAGATATAAAAAGATATGGTGAAAGTGTACAAAGAGAATCTTTTGGTGAATTTGCGGATGGTTCAGGAACTCCACCAGTAGTTCAGACTCTTCCATCTGGAGATATTAGATTCCAGATGCCTATTGATCAAAGGACTCTAGATACCAATCCAAACATAATACAAAACCCAGGATATTAAAAAAATAAAATTATGAAACATATTTCAAGATTAATTGTGCTTTTATTGTTAACGTCCCCCTTCATTTCTTGTGATGATTATGAAGATTTTGAACAAGACAGAGATACAGCTGTAGGATTTAGTAGAGTTGTAGGAAGTAGCAATGTAAATTTGGCACCAGGGAATTTTAGAGAAAAAAAAGCTATTGTGTTCGTCTCAGATGTATCAAATTCCGAAAGAAGCTTTGGAATAGAGATAGATACAGCTTTAAACAAAATTACAACAGATAATTTTACGTTCGATGCTCAAGTAGTTATTCCTGCAAATGAAAGAACTGCAGAAATTACCATAACTGTAACAAACAATAGCTTACCTGAAGAGTCTGAGCGAATTGTTTTAAAAATTGTAGATTCTCCAAATTATGTAACCGGAGGACGAGCAACCTTAAATTCGAGAACAAATTAATTACTAATCATTAAATACTAATAAAAGGGCTTTGTTATAAATACTTAGCCCTTTTTTTTATCGATAAAATATTTTATTGTATTTTTAAATAAAAAAAATGAAAACAATTACAAGAATATTATCAATTCTTTTAGTCTTTATGACCTTTACTAGTTTTAGTCAAGATAGCAAAGTAATTACAGAAGAAATTGAAAGCTATGAAGAAGCAAGAAAAGAAAGAGTAAGAACTTATTTGGATAATCACCTAAGTTATAGAGCAGATAGGTTTAGTGTTTTAGTAGATGTCATTAATGGAAGACCCATTCATGTCGAAAACCACAATGTAAAGGCTGCAAGAGCTACCAGAACCAATTTTTTGCAATTAGGCGGAGATTTAGGTTTAGATTTAGAAGGTGAAGGCTTAGAAATTGGAATTTGGGAAGTCGGTGGTCACCCTTTACTCAACCACTTTGAATTCAGAGATGAAAATGGAGACAGTAAAATAACTGTCTCAGACAATGTTAGTCAATCTAGTTTCCACGCTACTCACGTAGCTGGTACTTTGGCCGCTAAAGGTTTGAATCCAGGAGCTCCTGGTATGGCAACGAAAGCAAACTTACTAGCTTTCGATAATTTAAGTGATGTTACAGAAGCTTTGGCACAGGCAAGAGATAATGACTTATTATTTTCTAATCATTCTTATGGTATTCCGGTTGGAAGCTTAGATGGTACTGAATGGTATATGGGTGCTTACACTGGTCCTGCTAGAACATGGGATGCTGTCATCGAATTAAATCCGGGTTATTTAATGGTAGTCTCCGCTGGAAATGATGGCAATTCGGTATATCAAGGTGGTTTAGGGTCGAGATTGGATAAGTTGACGGGAAATAAAAATTCTAAAAATAATTTAGTGGTAGCCAATGCGTCAGATGTAGAATTAGATGATGAAGGTGAATTGGTTTCTGCAACAATTAATAGCAGTAGTTCACAAGGGCCGACTGATGATGGAAGAATCAAACCAGATATCACCGGATTAGGAACTCAAATTTTATCTACAAGCAATGCAAGCGTCTCAGCTTATAGCGTAGCTACGGGTACATCAATGTCTGTACCAAATGTAACTGGCTCTGCGGCTCTCTTACAAGAACTTTATAAGCGTTTAAATAACAAATACATGTTAGCTTCAACTCTTAAGGGTTTAATATGTGTAACAGCGGATGATTTTGGGCCTGAAGGGCCAGATCCAATTGGGGGGTGGGGTATAATGAACAGTAAAAAAGCGGCTGAAGCCATTATAAATAACGAAGATATGACGATGATCTTTGAGCATACACTTGTAAATAATTCAACCTATACGTTTAATATAACAAAAGATCAATTTCAAGAATTGGAAGTTGGAGTAGTATGGACAGATGTAAGAGGTACTGCTTTAGAAAACGATATTAATAACCCTAGACCAGCGCTAATTAATGATATTGATTTAAAAATTATCGGCTCTGATGCAACAGAATATTTTCCATGGAAATTAGACTTGGAAAATTTAACTTCACCAGCAATCAAAGGAAATAATACTGTAGATAATGTAGAAATTGTAAGTATAGACAATAGCTCTAGTGATACCTATACAGTTGAGATTTCACATAAAGGAATACTTGATGATGAAACTCAAATTGTAAGTATAATAGTGACAGGAATAACCTCAAGCACGCTAAGTTCTGAAAACTTCACTACAGAATCTATAAGCTTTTGGCCTAACCCGGTTAATGACAATCTTAACATTACCACCAAAGATTTTGGTTTCAGTAATGATGTAAGCGTTTCAATTTATGACATAACAGGTAGAGAAATCTTAAGGGTAAGTGATTTCAACAATCCCAATACTTTGAGTGTAGATTTAAGCTCTCTATCAAACGGTGTATATATTGTAAACTTAACTGATGGTCAACACTCTATCCAAAGTAGAATCATTAAAGAATAAGTGAGTATTTTATAGGTTTACTAAAGGGATTGACATAATTTTGTCAATCCCTTTTAACTTTAGAATTATGGAAGAATCTAACATCATTTTTGGAATACATAGCATTGTTGAAGCCTTAAGGCAAGACAAAGACATCGAAAAAATCATCTTATTACGAAATTCTGACAATCCTAAACTTAAGGAAATTGAAGGTCTGGCGGAACAGAACACCATAAAAGTATCCTACGTTCCCATCCAGAAGTTTAAAAAATACGAACAATTTAACCACCAGGGGGCAATTGCTCATGCTTCAAAAATAGGCTACAGTGATTTTGAAACAACTATTGAGAAGGTTTTGGAAAGTAAGGAAAAACCTTTGTTCTTGCTTTTAGATAGTATTACAGATGTAAGAAACTTAGGAGCTATTCTAAGAACGGCAGAATGTACTGGTGTAGATGCTGTCATTCTACCCAAGAGCGGAAGTGCTCAAGTGAACAATGAAACTATAAAAACCTCTGCTGGAGCAGCTTTCAATATTTCTATATGTAAAGTAGATCATCTTAAAGATGCTTTATTCTATTTAAAATCATCTGGAGTTGAAATCGTTGCGGTGACAGAAAAAACAAATACATCCATTTATGAATTGGAACTCGATAAGCCACTAGCTCTACTTATGGGTGGTGAAGGAGAAGGTATACAGCCAAGCATATTAAAATTGGTTGATCAAAAGGGGAAACTTCCTATGTTAGGCAGTATCGAATCTTTAAACGTTTCTGTAGCCTGTGGAGTAGTCTTATATGAATGCCTAAGGCAACAAAACACCACTGCTGCCAAGTAAACTAATCTTTATCCTCAGCCTTATATTTAATTTCAACTTCATCTGCGGTTGTAGATTGTGAGAAACTTGGATCTTCATGATCTGGATCTAAAGGGCTGAAATTTCCATTTTCATCAAATTGTTTCATAAATTCATCTTCTGAAATCGTTTTCTTTTTCTGCTTATTTAAAGAAGGTAAATTTTGAAAATGGGTAGATTTCAAAAAGAGACTCAAAAAAAATCCTGAAATAAACCCGGACAAATGCCCTTCCCAAGAAATTCCAGGTTCGCCAGGCATAGTCCCCCAAACTAAACTACCGTATAAAAAGACCACGATAAGGGCTAAGGCGACAAGCCTATAATTTCTGGAGACTATACCTTTAAAAAATAAAAAAGAAGCTAAAAAGTAAACTATACCACTAGCACCTATATGAAATGAAGGCCTTGCAATAATCCAGGTTAACAATCCTGAGCTTAGCAATCCAAAAAACAAAGCCTTCCAGGCAATATCTTTGTAGAAGTAAAATAAACTAGCTAATAAAACTAAAAGTGGAATTGAATTTTTATAAAGGTGCTCTATCCCACTATGAATAAACGGTGATGCCAAAATTCCGAATAAACCTCTCACTTGTCTTGGGTATACCCCAAAGGATGTAAAGTTAAATCTGAACCGGATTTCAATCCAATAGACTATCCATATTGAGAATACAATTAAAAGCGGCCATAGTATGGCCGGAGCTAAGGAAGATTTATGATGTTGGTCTATGGGATTTATACTCTTCATGGTTCAAAAGTATTAAAAAGTGACTATTAAATAGAGGTCTGTTAAGAAATCATTTAAATAAAACAGGCTGAAAAGAAATTCTTAATTTTGAATTATGAAAGCACCCTTAGCCGAAAGATTACGACCAAAACAACTCTCCGATTACCTAAGCCAAACTCACCTTATTGGCGAAAAAGGGACTATTTCTCAAATGATTAAACGAGATTTAATACCTTCGATTATCCTTTGGGGACCGCCAGGCATTGGTAAAACCACCTTGGCAAACTTGATTTCCAAAGAAACCAAGAGAAGCTTTTTTACTCTCTCTGCTATAAGCAGTGGCGTAAAGGATGTAAGAGAAGTCATCCAGAAAGCCAAACAAGATCAGGGTTTATTTGAACAAAAGAATCCTATTTTATTTATAGATGAGATCCATAGGTTTAGCAAATCTCAACAAGATTCACTTTTGGGGGCTGTAGAAAAAGGCTGGATTACCCTTATAGGAGCAACTACAGAAAATCCAAGTTTTGAAGTCATTCCAGCACTACTTTCCCGCTGCCAAGTGTATGTCCTTAACGAATTTTCTAAAGAGGACTTAATTCTGCTTTTAAATAGAGCCAAATCTGAAGACGACTATCTTTCCAAAAAAAATATCACTTTAAAAGAAACGACTTCTCTACTTCGGTTAAGCGGAGGTGATGCCAGAAAACTTTTGAATATGTTTGAGCTGGTCGTTAATTCTGTAGATGATGAGAATATCGTTATTACGAATGATCTCGTTGAAGAAAAAATTCAACAGAAAACGGCTAGATACGATAAAGCTGGGGAGCAACATTATGATATCATATCGGCTTTTATAAAATCGATAAGGGGAAGCGATCCCAATGCAGCCGTATACTGGCTAGCAAGAATGATAGAAGGTGGTGAAGACGTCAAGTTTATTGCTAGAAGACTTATCATTTTATCAAGCGAAGACATAGGTAATGCAAATCCTACAGCTCTTATTATGGCTAATAACACCTTCCAAGCTGTGAATACGATTGGTTTTCCAGAAGCTAGGATAATCTTAAGTCAATGTGTGATTTACTTAGCAACTTCGCCAAAAAGCAACGCCTCTTACCAAGCCATAAACGATGCACAAGCCCTCGTAAAACAAACTGGAGACCTTTCTGTACCTCTTACTCTAAGAAATGCTCCCACCAAATTGATGAAGGACCTAGGCTATGGGAATGAATACAGATATGCCCAAAACTATGAAAACAATTTTATTCAAACTGAATTTATGCCCAGAGACTTAACCGATAAAGTTTTGTTTAAACCCGGCAAAAACAAAAGAGAAGATCAATTAAGACAGTTTTTAAAACAAAAATGGACGGGCAAGTATGACTACTAGTCGATTTTCTTGAACGTTACATTTTGAATTTCATTAAAGTCTCGGTCCATATATTCAACCATAAGGTTTCCTTCTGCGTCAAAATAAGCAGCTCCGTTTATAGTTTTTGAATTAAAAATATAGGAACCCTTATCTGCCTGTTTAAGCTGGGCATAATTTATCTTACCCTGGCTGGATAAAAGATCATAATCCCCTGAAGAATTGGAAACCAGCCAATAAGATTCACCGCCAAACTTATAAATAGATTTATTCGGGTACTCATCCTCTAGGTTTGAATCTGATCTTTCCGAAACCTCATCTAGTTTACTAGCTAGATCTTTCGAAGTATCCAAAGATTCATCGTAGATATAATTTGCTGTGGAAAAGGATTCAAAAGCCTTTCTTAAGGCATCCTTATATGATTTATCAAAGTCTTTTAACCTACTTACTCCTTGTTTCGTTTCATAAACAACATCATTTGAACAATCTAAAAGAACAAACTTCAACTTAGTCGTTAGGAAAGCATCTTCTAGGATAATATTTGCTCTAAGAGAGTTACATGGCTCTAGCCCCAAGGCTAATGGCTTTTCCTCTTGATCCATATATACTTCAAAACCCTCCTCTTTAAGCAAAACTCTTGCAAGAATATTAAGGCTATATTGGTTGGGCTCCGATTGAAAATTAAACTGCATGGGGACAATAACATATTCATAAGCATTTAAGCTTTTGGTTTGTCCAAAACTAAATTGAAGTGATAATGCGAAGATGAAAATTAGTATATATTTCATATTAAAAAAAGGTTTTGAGTTCGTTTAAATTTTGAATTTGGAGACCTTTATAGTTAGCGTCATATCCAAAAAATATGGCTTCTATCCCTATAGCCTTTGCTCCTTCTACATCCGCTTCAAGACTATCTCCTATCATAATACTCTGGGAGTGCTTTGTTTTTGCAAGGTCTAAAGCATAATCAAAAATAATCCTGTTAGGCTTTTTGACTCCTGCGTCTTCCGAAGTGGTTATTGTTTTAAAGTAAGGGGACAATTTTGAATTCCCTAGCTTCTTATGTTGCACTTCATAAAAACCATTGGTAATGATATGGAGCTTATATTTACTGGATAAATAGTCCAGCACCTCAAATGTATTGGGAAACAAGTGATTGTAGTTTGGTAATTGATCAATATAAGCTTGAGATAAATCATCGATGAGCTGTTCGGATGCTGAGAACTTAAGCGTATTAAAAACTTCGCTCAACCGTTGGAATCTCAGGTTTTCTTGCTCGATCTTACCCTCCCTAAAAAGCTTCCAATACTTTCTATTCACAGGTAAGTAAACCTGCAGAAAATCGTTTAGCGGTAGATCGACATTATAGCTTTTGAAAATAGTTTCAAAAGTAAGTTCTGAGTTTTTATCAAAATCCCAAAGTGTGTGATCTAGATCAAAAAAAATATCGGTTATCTCTTTCATTGTTTCATTTCTTTCATGAGTGCAAATATGGCATTTTTAGAGTAGGTATCTGCAAAATCTGAATTTTCAAATATAAAATTCATTTGTCCATCTACTGATTTTATAGTGGATCTCAATTCTTTTAGTTCTTCAATTTTTTCATAGATATCTATGCCTTTTAAAACTCTAGAATTTAAAATATAAGGCTGTATAACCAGTCCAGACACTTGCTCCAAATTCAAATCATAAAACTGGAAAGCAGTACAAGTCCCCGCTCGAAAGCCTATATTTTTTTGATAGCCCATAGAAAAATCCTTCTCGACTTCCAACTTGTTGAAATTGAGATAGGCATCCGGAAAATTAAGATGGTAATTCTTTATAAGCGTTTTTACTAAGCTTCTGTTTACGATACTCTCCCAACGTTTTATTTCCTTCTTGAGAATTTCATAGTCGTGGAGTGCATCAAAACCTGGCAAAAGTCCTAGGTCTCCATAATCTCCCATAGATTTAATAAGCTTATGATAGATTCTTTTATTGTAGCTAATACTTTTGCTGTATCTGGAGTAGTTGCTCAATTGAAAATAAAAATCGAGCTTCAATTTGTTCTCCTTTGCAAAACCTATAAGTTCATCATAAATATCATAAGGATCTGACTGAAACCTCAACATAGTTTTAAATCGTTCAAAAAGAGATTTGATCTGGAGTTGAAAAATATCCCTAAAAGAAGCCCCCACAAATCTTACAAACCCGTTGTGCCTATGTTTAAAAGCTTTGGACACTGCTATTAAAAAATGACTGTTGAATCTTCGCTTTGGAAAAGTAATGCTAGGAAACTTAGCCTCCAATATTTTTTTTAGCTTATAAGCCCAGACATCTACCACTGGCTGTTTTAAAAAATCATGTTGGTGGGCCAAGCTTTCTTCAATAGGATAAGAATCTACGTCATTTTTCACATGCGGCTGATACTCTTCATATCTGGTAATCAAATAGAATGCAGCTGAAAAAATATCGAAAGGAATTTCACTTTCCGAAGAGACTCGAAAAAAGCACGGGACATCTTCCCAAAGATCCATGCTGAAGTTAAGATCATTAATCCCTTGCTCATCCAACAACCCAAACTTTTGGATAAAAACTTCATTACCCAATTTTTTCTTAGCGTAAGAAAATTTTACCCCCTCAAAAGCAATGAAATCTTCAACTTTGGTGCAGAACTTGACTTTAAACCCCAGTATCCTTCCACACATGTGTCTGAAAATATAGTTGATTCTTGGGGTTTGTTTTGGAATGTAAACTAATATTTCCATAAATTAAAGTATACCTTCATCTGCGAAGCTAAAATAAGTTTTTTCTGTTACAATAATATGGTCCAAAATCTTTATGTCCAAGAGGTCACCGGCATTTTTCAATTTTTGGGTAATGGTTTTATCCGCTTGGCTAGGTTGCAAGGTACCAGAGGGGTGATTATGTACCAAAATAAGGGCTGTAGAACCATGAGCTAAAGCACTTTTATAAACCAAACGAGTGTCGACCATAGTTGAAGTAATACCGCCTTTGCTTAAAGGATATTTATAAATAATTTTATTTGAATTGTTCAACATTAGTATCCAAAACTGCTCATGGTCCAAGTCCCCTAAAAAGGGATGCATTATCGTAAAGACATCCTTACTAGTAGAAATTTTATTAAGCTCTTGGACAGACTCCGCTCCTCTCCTACTCCCCAGCTCAAGTGCTGCGATAATACTTATCGCTTTGGCTTCACCAATTCCTTTAAAATCTTGAAGTTGGCTTAAATTGAATTTTGCGAGTTTTTGTAAACTATTTTCAGAGGTATGTAAAATCCGCTTACAGAGCTCAACAGCACTTTCTTCCCTATTACCAGAGCCAATCAAGATAGCCAAAAGCTCTGCATCACTTAAACTGGATTTCCCTTTATGAATTAACTTTTCTCTTGGTCTATCACCTTCAGACCAATTCTTTATGCTAAAAGATTTTGAGGAGGGTTTCATACTATTGCTTGTTTAGATAAAGGTAATCAAATGGGAAATACCCTGAGCTTTAAAACTCACAAGTCATAAATAATTGACTCGGAATTAAAATTCAGCTTAAAAACTTTGTAATTTTGATAATATTATTTCTAAACTATGAGCTATTTACCAAGTCATTTTACATCCAGAAATTGGGAATCTGTAAAAGCCTTTATCGAATTATTTCCGCTAGCTACCCTAATAAGTCTACACAACCAAGAAATTTTTACGTCGCACATCCCTTTTATTATTGAAAATGATAAATTAGTAGGACACATTAACAAGGAAAATCCCCAATTTGAACATCTCCATAAATCTAAAGTAGAACTTATCTTTCATGCTGGTGATGCCTACATTTCACCTTCAGAATTTAAAACCGACGAACTCCCTACTTTTAATTTTGCAAAAGTCCATTTAAAAGGGAAAGCTAATTTTATAGAAGAACACAAAATGGTAGAGAGTTTAATAGCCATGACCAACCAATTGGACTTTAGCTTTAAGCTTGAATCAAACCATCCTAAACTACCAAAGTTGAAGCATTTTATACAAGGCCTTGAAGTCTCTATAGATGAGTTTCACGGGAGGTTTAAAATGAGCCAAGATAAATCTGAATCTCATTTTAATAAAGCTAAAACACTCCTCCAACAAAGTCAGGAAAAACGCTTAAATCTGTTTTTAAACACCTTAAGTCAATAAGGTTATTGAATCCAATTTTTGATGTCTTCAAAATCCAATCCCCCATAATTACCGCTACTCATCAGCAACAAAACGTGGTCTAGATAAGACTTCGACTTCAAAAACTCTCTAAAAGCTTCAGGATTGGTGAATATTTTCAGGTCTTTTCTTCCAAAAGCCTCAAAGATTTGTTCTTCAGTAATAGCTTCAAGCTGTTTAATTTCTAAAGCTTTAGGTGAGTAAAACACCACAGCTTCATCTGCTTCATTTAAAGCTTCTTTATACTCTTTCAAAAACTCTGAATTCAAGCTACTATAGGTATGAAGCTCTAAACAAGCTAAAACTACCTTCGAAGAAAATTGTGCTTTCACCGCTTTTGTCGTGGCCGATACTTTGGAGGGAGAATGCGCATAATCCTTAAAAACGATAGCTGTATTGGATTCTGCTATTTTTTCCAGCCTTTTGGACGCCCCTTTAAAGCTCGTGATCGCTTCGTAGAAATCATCTTGGTCTACCCCCATATGTTGACAAATCCATTTTGCCCCTGCTATATTTTGTAAGTTATGCTTTCCAAAAACTTCAACAGGCAATGGGCCTTCTGGAGTTTCCAAATAGGTTACCACATCATCTATGGTGTGTTCTGGAGTAGAATAGGCATGCTTCCGAGTAGGTTTTTTAGCATTTAGAGCTAGTTGAGTGAGTATATCATCTTCCTCGTTGTAAACCAAAGTACTCCCATTGGTCATGGAATCAAGAAATAATTCAAACTGTTCTACATAATTCTCAAAGGTAGGAAAGACGTTGATATGGTCCCATGCAATTCCACTTAGCAAAGCGATATTGGGTTGATATAAATGAAACTTTGGCCTTCTATCCAGTGCTGAACTCAAATATTCATCCCCTTCCAATAAGATAAAATCGTTCTCTTTTGTGAGGTGAACCATAGTATCAAAGCCCTCCAATTGTGCTCCAACCATAAAATCTACTTCTTTATCGTGATAATGCATCACGTGTAGAATCATAGCGGTAATGGTAGTCTTACCGTGAGAACCTCCTATCACTACCCTAGTTTTTTGCTTAGAATGTTCAAAAAGATATTCTGGATAAGAATAAATTTTAAGACCTAATTCTGTAGCTTTTAGAAGTTCTGGGTTGTCCGCTTTGGCATGCATGCCAAGAATAACAGCGTCTATAACTGATGTCAATTTTTCTGGAAACCAACCAAACTCCTCTGGCAATAAGCCCTTTACTTTTAGCCTAGATTTGGAAGGCTCAAAGATTTCATCATCGCTACCTGTGACTCGGTCTCCCTTTTCATGTAAGGCGATTGCAAGATTGTGCATGGCGCTTCCACCTATCGCTATAAAATGTATATGCATGTGTTGAAATTTAAATTAAAGGTAATAAATTGAATAAAAAGCTCTACAGCGTAAGTCTTATTTTAATTTTTAAACTGACTTACTTCAGTTTAGACCTCAGCAGGTCAAGTTTTTTTATCTTTTGAATTTGACTCGTCTAAGTTTAAAGCCTCTAAAATAACTAAAGCCTTTCTCTTATTTTTATTTAATGTGATGGCTAATTCAGCATAATCTGAAGCCAACGGTAATGAGTTTAATTTGGTAGCTCCTTTTTCCAGAGCCTCAAACCGTTTTGTAGTTTGCTTTGAGCGTTTATAAAGTTCTACTAGTTCTTTATACGTCGTTTCAGATTGACCCAGTTCTACGGCTTCTTTATAAAAGCTTTCTGCTTTATCAAAATTTTCTTGATCTCTTTCGATATACCCATAAGCCAAAGCACCATCAACAAGGCTAATCGACTTCAACTGTGAGGCATATTCTCTAGACGTATCTTGACTACCTCCTAAAATTCCTGGGATTTCCAAATAAATTTGAAGCAGAACCCATCTGGATTCTATGTGCTTTGGGTCTAGTAGGATTGCTTTTTTGAGATGAAATTTCACATCGCCCAGTAAGCTCATAGCTTTAAAAGGATTGGCCTTTTTAGAAACTAAACCCAATGCTCCTCCATATCTAAAGTTATATTCAGCATCTTTTGGATAATCATCTACTAGTGTTTTATAGACTTCAGCACTTTTTTCCCAATTGCCTAGCTTAGCGTAGGAGTGTCCCAAATGATCTCTTGCCATCTTATCTGAAGGCTCTTCTACAAGCCTATCTAAAAAATAAATAATCGCTTGCTTATAATTTTGATTATCAAAAGCTGTTGTTCCTTTTTGAAACTGAGTTTGAGCCATTAACAGCATTGGCCAAAGAAATAATATTAACGTTTTCATTCTTTAAAACTATTAGATTTTGGGAATAAACTCTTTTAATTATAAGAAATTAATAAAAAAACCAAGCCTAAAAGGCTTGGTTTGATTTAAAATACTAGTTCAAAACTAGTATCTATAATATTCAGGTTTATAAGGACCTTTAACTTCTACTCCAATATAATCAGCTTGATCGGTTTCCAACTCTGTGAGTTCAACTCCAAGGCGTTCTAAATGAAGTTTCGCTACTTTCTCATCCAAGTGTTTTGGGAGCATGTATACTTCATTTTTGTACTTGTCTACATTTTGCCATAACTCTATTTGAGCAAGAGTTTGGTTAGTAAAGGAGTTACTCATTACAAAACTTGGGTGGCCTGTTGCGCATCCCAAATTCACAAGACGACCTTCAGCCAATAAAATAATGTCTTTACCATTTATTGTATACTTATCGACTTGTGGTTTAATTTCCACACGGGTACTACCGTGATTATTTTTCAGCCAAGCTACGTCAATTTCATTATCAAAATGACCGATGTTACAAACTATAGTTTTGTCTTTAAAAGCTTCGAAATGCTTAGCTCTTATGATGCCTTTATTACCTGTTGTTGTAATAACAATATCTGCCGTTGGAGCTACAGTTTCCAATTTCTTGACTTCAAAACCGTCCATAGCGGCTTGTAAAGCACAAATAGGATCTATTTCTGTAACTGTAACTATAGAACCTGCTCCACTAAAAGAAGCGGCGGTACCTTTACCAACATCACCATACCCACAAACGATAACGCGTTTTCCAGCAAGCATGAGGTCTGTTGCTCTTCTTATGGCATCTACAGCACTTTCTCTGCACCCATATTTATTATCAAATTTAGATTTGGTTACACTATCGTTAACATTGATAGCTGGCATAGGCAAAGTTCCATTTTTCACTCTCTCATAAAGCCTATGAACCCCAGTAGTTGTTTCTTCAGATAAACCTTTTATAGAATCTGCAAGTTCTGGAAAGTCATCGAGAACCATGTTGGTTAGATCCCCACCATCATCCAAAATCATGTTTAAGGGTTTTCTATCCTCCCCAAAAAACAAAGTTTGCTCTATACACCAGTTAAACTCTTCTTCCGTCATTCCTTTCCAAGCATAAACAGCAACTCCAGCTTCTGCAATTGCGGCTGCCGCATGGTCTTGAGTAGAAAATATATTACAAGAACTCCACGTTACTTCAGCACCAAGCTCAACAAGTGTTTCTATTAAAACAGCAGTTTGGATGGTCATATGAAGGCAACCAGCTATGCGAGCGCCTTTCAAAGGTTTCTGTTTTCCAAACTCTTCTCTCAACGCCATTAAACCTGGCATTTCTGATTCTGCTAACTCTATTTCTCGCCGTCCCCAGTCTGCCAAAGAAATATCTTTAACTTTATAAGGAGTATAATGTAATGTTTCCGTACTCATAATTAATTTTTATTATATTTTTGAATACGAAATTAAGGAAACCCTTTATAACTCTATGCCGATTTACAAAAGAATAACAGTAGATGAACATACTACCGCCCTTATCTGGATAATAGAAGAATCTTTAAAAAGTCTGGAAAAGGGTGTCGAGTTAACTGATCATTGCAGAGAGCGATACAACGGCATGAAATCTCAGATCCATAAAAAAGGGTTTATGAGCATCAGGCATTTATTAAAGGAGTTTGGATATTCTGATTTTGATTTAGACTATGACACCAAAGGCAAACCTCATCTTAAAGATGGTCACGAAATCTCTATTACTCACTCTTTTGAATTTACAGGAGTTATCGTATCAAATAAAAAAGTGGGAATTGATATCGAGAAACAACGCGACAAAATAAAACTCATCGCACCAAAGTTTACCCCTATTGAAGAATATGAAGCTCTAGGAGATACTGAAGATCTCGTTAGAAAACTGACCATTGTTTGGGGAGCAAAAGAATCTCTTTATAAGCTTTACGGAAAAAAAGGATTGCTTTTTTTACATGATATCTTTGTGAACGATTTTGAAATTTCAGCTAAGAAAACTACAGCTAGGGTAACTTCAAATAATGAAATCACTTTTTATAACTTAAATTTTCTTGAGTTCGAAAATTTCACTTGTGTTTATGCTCTTGCCAATGATTAATCCTTACTCGCATCCTATTTACTTTAAACAAGTTGATCTGGGTTATAGCCTATAAATTCTTTTTCGGTCTCCTCAAACTTAATATCGTAATCCTCTAATGATTTTAATATGGGATTGTATATTTCTGGATAGATAGGCCTTAACACACCAGACTTTTTAATTTCTCCATTTAGAATTTTGAGGGCAGCAATACCAACAGGAAGCCCTACAGTTTTAGCCATGGCCGTATAAGTTTGGTCTTCACCGATACTTACCATTGTAGAATCGATTTGCTTTCTTTCCCCATTAAGCTCAAATCCAAATTTATGATACATCACAATCATATCTTTATCTTCTGGCTTCAAAGTCCACTTTTCTTCTAGAATTTTTTGCAGAGCTTGGGCTGGAGTTGCATTTTTGAGTCCAATAATTTTCTCTGAATTAAAAATATCCAACTCTACAAGTTTATCCCAAATGAGATCGTCTTGGTCAATTTTTAAGCTCAACCTTAGCTTGAGTTCGACAGAATCTGTTGGTGAATAGGGCAAGAATGAATTCACAAAAGACCTATAACTCATGTGTTCTGTGTCTTGCATTGCATAGGTATCGTCTGTCAATCCTAGTTGGACAAAAACGTTCCAAGCTTTGCTAAAACCAATGCGTCTTAGGGTCCCTCTATAGAGGGTAGGGATATTCTCCAATCCATAGATACTTCTGTAGGCTAAAGAGTTTCGATTAGCTAGACCTTCGAAACGCCCATATTTTGGAATGCTTAAAAATTCGGTTCTACGAAAAAGGCGTTGGTAAGGAATATATTTATACTGTCCTGCTTGGATAAATTCTGCGGCTCCGCCTTGTCCTGCCAAAATAACGTTTCTGGGGTTCCAAGTAAATTTATAACTCCAAAGATTATCATCGCTTTCTGGAGCAACGAGTCCCCCTGTAAAAGATTCAAAAAGCAACATTTCACCTCCTTGAGACCTTATTCTATCAATCACTTGCATAGCACTCATATGGTCAATACCAGGGTCCACACCTATTTCATTCATAAAGGTGAGACCTTTTTCTTTAACTTCTTTATCCAATGCTTCCATCTCTTTAGATACATAAGACGCTGTGACCATGTTTTTATTAAACTTCACACAATCTTTTGCAACTTCTATATGAAATCTGGCAGGTAGCATAGAAATGACAATATCTGCATTTTGTATAGCTTCTTGTCTATTGGCTTTATCAAAAATATCTAGTTGAATAGCCTTTGCATTGGGATGATCTGCTGCTAGTCTTCTAGCATTATCAATAGAAATGTCTCCTATTATCAACTGAAGGTCTTCTTGATGAGAAGCCTTTAGCAAAAACCTGACGAGTGATGATGTGGATTTTCCTGCACCTATGATTAAAATTGATCTCATATTCAAAAATGGATTTTAATGATTAATTTTGTGTAAAAATTGAAATTACAAATAATATAGGGATAGAAGAATGAAGCAAAGAAAAAAATTGGTTTTACTCGGAAGTTGTTTTGGAGGTGTAGGAATTATTCTGGGTGCTTTTGGAGCTCATGGTTTGGAAAGCATAATTTCTGAAGATGCCATAACTACCTTTGAAACGGGAGTGAAATACCAAATCTATCACGCCTTGTTTCTGCTTTTTCTATCCATACAAACCTTCACTACAGAAAAACTTAACAAAATCCTCTTTTGGCTCATACTCGCTGGTGTTATTTTCTTTTCGGGTTCTATATACGGCCTTGCAACCAACGAGCTCACAAGCTTCGACTTTAAAACTATAGCTTGGATTACACCTATAGGGGGAACTTTGTTGATTTTGAGTTGGGTCTTACTCTTTATTCATATTATTAAAAAAAGCTCATAATTTATAGTAGTTACCTCCTTAATTTAAATATAAACTCGTTAGCTTTGTCTGTCATAATAACAACACAACAAATTTATGAATAACTTAAAGCGAATTACTAAAACGATTGAGTTAAAGAATTATGGCATCGATTCAAAAAGAATCAACTATCAATTTTCCCCTGAAGATTTACATGAAATCACCATTCAAAAAGGAATGGGTGTTGAGGTAGATAGTGGTGCACTAGCTGTCAACACGGGAGAATTTACAGGACGTTCTCCGAAAGATAGATTCATCGTAAAAGATGAAATTACCAAAGATGAAGTATGGTGGAGTGATATCAACTTAGAATTTGATCCTGATAAGTTTGATAAACTATACGATAAAGTGGTTAACTACCTCAACGATAAAGAACTTTTTGTTAGAGATTGTTATGCCTGTGCAGATGAAAATTACCGACTTAACATAAGAGTCATCAATGAGGATTCATGGAGCAATATGTTTGCTTACAATATGTTTCTGAGGCCTACGAAAAAGGATCTTGAAGATTTTTCACCAGAGTGGACCGTAATTAGTGCTCCTAGTTTTAAAGCTAACCCTGAAGTGGATGGCACACGGGCTCACAATTTTGCTATTCTTAATTTTACTCGGAAAATCGCCTTAATAGGAGGCACAGGATATACTGGAGAGATTAAGAAAGGGATTTTTTCTGCTTTAAATTTCATACTCCCGGTCATAAAAAACACTCTACCGATGCACTGCTCTGCCAATGTCGGAAAAAATGGAGATACTGCGATTTTCTTTGGTCTTTCGGGGACAGGAAAAACGACTTTATCTGCAGACCCAGACAGGAGATTAATTGGAGATGATGAGCATGGATGGACCAATGAAAATACAGTCTTTAATTTCGAAGGAGGATGTTATGCAAAAGTCATAAACTTATCTCGCGAAGGAGAACCAGAAATATATGACAGTATTAAACCAGGAGCCATTCTTGAAAATGTAATTATTAATGATGGGGAAGTAGATTTTAAAGACAAAAGCATCACTCAAAACACCAGAGTAAGTTATCCTATTTATCATATAGACAATATTCAACCTGGCTCTGTAGGGAAAAATCCTAAAAATATCTTCTTTTTAACGGCAGATGCCTTTGGTGTGTTACCTCCTATAAGCAAACTTACCCCTGGACAAGCCGCTTTTCACTTTATAAGTGGTTATACTGCTAAAGTGGCGGGAACAGAAGCTGGGGTTACAGAACCCATACCGAGTTTCTCTGCTTGTTTTGGCGCTCCGTTTATGCCTTTACACCCAGCCCGGTACGGTGAAATGCTAAGTAAGAAAATGAGAGAAGCGAAGGTAAACGTTTGGCTAATTAACACAGGGTGGACTGGAGGACCTTATGGCACAGGAAACCGAATGAAACTGAAGTATACGAGAGCTATGATTACAGCAGCATTGGAAGGCCAACTTTCTGATGTGGAATATAGAACACACGAGATCTTTAATATTGCTATGCCTAAAAGTTGTCCAAACGTCCCCTCTGACGTATTAAACCCAAGAGAGACATGGGCGAACAAGGAAGCCTACGATCTTAAAGCTAAATCCCTAGCGAAATCGTTTATAGATAATTTCAAAAAATTTGAATCTTACGCCGATGAAGAAATTTTGAATGGTGCCCCCAACGCTTAAAAACTGGAAAACCTTATTAATTAAAGAGCCGATATACAATTGTATATCGGCTCTTTAATTTGATGGAATGAAAATAAAAAATTAGTTCTGTTTTACATAGTTTTCAATAGCCATTGTCATAGATGGATTTTTTGGAGTAGGAGCTTGTATTTGAACCTTTAAACCTTTCTCTTCGGCGGCTTTGATAGTTGAGTTACCAAAAGCAGCAATGCGTGTATCTTTTTGTTCGAAATCTGGGAAGTTCTCGTAAAGTGACTTAATCCCGCTAGGACTAAAGAAAACCACGATATCATAAGACACTTCTCTAAGGTGAGAAAGATCGCTTACCACCGTTCTATAAAAGATGCCACGCGTCCAATCTACACCAAGTTTGTCGAGCTGTTGTGGCACAATAGATTTAAGCATATCTGAGGAAGGCAATAAGAATTTTTCATCTTTATGCTTCTTAATACTCGCTTCAAGTTCTTGAAATGTTCTTTTCCCTACATAGATTTTACGCTTTCTATACACCACATACTTCTGTAAGTAGAAAGCTACCGCTTCACTCAAACAAAAATATTTGAGACTATCCGGGATTTTATATCTCATTTCTTCAGCAATTCTGAAGAAATGGTCTACCGCATTTCTACTGGTAAGGATAATAGCGGAAAACTTGGTGATGTCAATTTTTTGCTGCCTTACCTCTTTAGAATCTACTGCCTCTACATGAATAAAGGGTATAAAATCAATTTTTAATTTTAATTTTTCTTCAAGTTCTGAATAGGGCGAGTTTTCTACATTAGGTTTGGGCTGTGAAATAAGGATACTTTTCACTTTCATATAGCTTAGATTTTACTTGCGAAATTCTAATTAGCCTGTGTTGAACACTTTAAAAAGAATTAAGTAAGGTGCGATTTCAAAAGCGCAAAGGTACAAAATAAAATAAAACCAATAAGCTAAAATATGCTTTTGATATGAGAGAGCATAAATCAGTAGCTTTGCATTGTAAAGCAAGGTTACAAGGGCGATGACAAAGATCACAGAAGATGAATTGTCTATATTTTGAAAATAAATAAGCAATCCAAAAGGAAATAGGATAAATAAACTTATCCAACTTAAAATGCCTTGCTTAAAAAAAAGATATTTATTTATGAGTGAATCTATTTCAAACAAGTCTCCTACCATTTTTTCAATAAGGTATTTACTTAATAGAAAAATCAATAGCAATAAGAAGATTTGAAGATATGGCGTGATATTAAAGTCACTATTATCGGATATGACATAGAGGAAAAAAGATAATCCCAAGAGACTTGATAAAAAAATAAAAACCTCAGGGAGCTCTATAGGCCTTTTTTCAGAGAATTTTTTATTGAAAAAAGACATGTCATAAAAAGAGTTTACATAAGAAAAAAAATAGTTGGTCTTGTTCCACTTTATAATCAACATAAATATCAAGATAAGCAGGATAATTCCCACAATCCAATGATGATCTTGTGATAGTCTTAAGGTCAAAAACAAGTTTAGAATTTGAGACAAATGTAAATTAAAATGAAATTTTATAGATGAGATTTAGCTTGTAAAATATATATTTGTCGGTCAACATTCAATACAACTTGATGTCTCACAAATTAGTCATCATTCCTACATATAACGAAATTGAAAATATTGAAAAGATCGTCAGAAATATTTTCTCCCAGCCTGTCGATTTTGATATCCTCGTTGTAGACGACTCTTCCCCAGATAAAACTTGGGCTTTAGTTCAAGAATTACAAGAAGAGTTTAGGGATAGGTTACATTTAGAAATAAGAAAGTCGAAGAGCGGTTTAGGGAAAGCCTATTTACACGGGTTCCGTTGGGGTCTAAAAAGATCTTATGACTATATTTTTGAAATGGATGCCGACTTTTCTCATAATCCAAATGATCTTATAAGGTTATATAACACTTGTCTTAAAGATGGTTTTGACATGAGTATTGGGTCTAGGTATATAAAAGGCGTTAATGTGATCAATTGGCCTATGAAAAGGGTCTTGCTGTCTTGGCTAGCTTCAAAATATGTAAAAATTATTATGGGATTACCTATAGAAGATCCTACTGCTGGGTTTATTTGTTATCATCGGAAAGTACTAGAGGATATGGATCTTGATAAAATAAAGTTCGTAGGTTATGCGTTTCAAATTGAAATGAAATTTAAAGCCTTTAAAAAAGGCTTTAAATTAAAGGAAATCCCTGTTATATTTACAGACAGAACAAAAGGAAAGTCGAAAATGAGCACAGGGATTATCAAAGAAGCCGTCTTTGGTGTAATAAGCCTGAAATTGAAAAGCCTTTTAGGTAAAATTTAAATTATGAGAGAATATCTAATCAAAAATGCTAAAATCGTCAATGAGGGTAAAATCTTTGAAGGCGACGTTCATATCAAAGACGATTGGATAGTAGAGGTCTCTTCGTCGATAAGTGCAAAAACGAGTAACATCAAAATTATTGATGCCGGGGGAAAACATCTTATTCCGGGCATTATAGACGATCAAGTTCACTTTAGAGAACCTGGATTAACCCATAAAGAAACCATACTCACAGGATCCAAAGCTGCAATTTCTGGAGGCATCACCTCCTATTTTGAAATGCCCAATACCAATCCTCAGACCACTACTATAGAGAAGCTAGAAGAAAAATTTAGTATCGCTAAAGAAAATTCTTACGCTAATTATTCCTTTATGTTTGGTGGCACAAACGATAACTTGGAGGAGATCAAAAAAATAAACCCTAAAACTACGGCGGCCTTAAAGTTGTTTTTAGGTTCTTCAACTGGGAATATGCTGGTAGATAACGAAAAGGTCCTTGAACAAATCTTCAAACACTCACCCCTCATCATTGCTACCCATTGTGAAGATGAAGACACTATAAAAAGAAACTTGAACGCTTATCTAAAAACCTATGGCGAAGATATCCCTATAAAATATCATCCAGCCATTCGAAGCGAAGAAGCCTGCTATTTATCTTCGTCTAAAGCTGTTGCTTTGGCCAAAAAAACAGGCGCTAGATTACATGTCTTTCACCTATCAACTGCCAAAGAATTGAAATTATTTTCCAGTAAGCTTCCGCTTAAAAAGAAAAAGATTACTGCCGAAGTTTGCATTCATCACCTCTGGTTTGACGATACAGACTATGAAAAAAAAGGAACCTACATTAAATGGAATCCAGCTGTAAAAACAGCAAAAGACAAAGAAAAACTCTTAAAAGGACTAAACAGTAACTTGATAGATGTAGTTGCATCGGACCATGCTCCACACACCAAGGAAGAAAAAAACAACACCTATACCAAAGCACCAAGTGGAGGCCCACTAGTACAACACGCTTTACCAGCCATGCTAGAGCTTTACCATCAAGGAAAATTAAGCTTGGAAAAAATTGTAGAGAAAATGTGCCACAATCCTGCCATCTTATTTGATGTAGACCAACGCGGTTTTATAAAAGAAGGCTACAAAGCAGATTTAGTCCTTTTAGACTTAAAAGCACCTTGGACAGTTAACTCTAGCAATATATTTTATAAATGTGGGTGGTCTCCTTTTGAAGGGTCAACCTTCAAGTCTAGGGTAACCCATACCTTTGTAAATGGCCACTTGGTCTATGAGAATTTCAAATTTAAGGAGGGCAAGTTCGGTCAACGCTTAGAATTTAACAGATAAATGAAATACACTCTATATTTAGTATTCATTTGTATTCTCTCACTACTAGGTTGTCAAAAAATTGATGAGGTTGAAAAACCAGATAAACTTTTAAACAAATCTGAAATGAAAGGCCTTATTTATGATATGGTTCTCCTAGATGCTGCTTATGGAGTTAATGAGAAGAAATCTGAAGATATGAGTTTGGATATGCTGGAGTTTCTCTCTCATAAATATCAAGTGGATAGTACCCAAATCAAATTGAATATTGAGTATTACAACATCAACTTTGATGACAATCTTGAAATTTATGAAGCAGTAAAAGACAGTCTTGAACGATTAGATAAACTCTACTTTAATCGCGAAAAGGAAATGGATAGTTTGAAGAAACTAAATAGATTAAAACAAGATTCTATTGCCAAATTGGACACCTTGTCTCCGAAAAAAATACTTAAAATGCAAAGTGAAAACTGATTAGGACTTTTGTGAAATCTTCGACGCATAGACAGCAAACGCTTCAAATTTAAAATCTAACTCAGACTTGATTTTATCTGAAGAATAGAAAGAGTCTTCAAATAAATTCGGTATAGCATCTAAGGTTAATTGTCGTTTATAAGAAGTTAAAGAAGACCTTAGGATTTCAAAGCACCAAGCCAAGTATAACATCCATGGTTTCAGAGCCAGCTTTGGAGTTGAGACTTGATATAATCTGGAAAATTCATCAATGACTTTTTTAAATTTTAAATTCTCGGCGACCACTATAAAACGTTCATTAATTATAGAGCTTTTCATAAGTTGATGCATCGCTTTACTCACATCATACACACTCACAAAACCAGTGACTTTTTGGGGATAAAACTTAAGTCCATTTTTAATCTTAGAAAGCAGAAGCCCACTCCCCGACTCGTAAAATCCATCTCCCAATATAATTCCAGGATTTACAATCACAACGTCAAGACCTTCTTGAGACCCTCTCCATACTTCCATTTCTGCACCATATTTGCTTATTTCGTATGTAGACTGTTTCAAATCTTCCGTTAAAACAGTTTCTTCTGTGACAAATTCATCACCCAGGGTTTTTCCTAAAGTTGCGATAGAACTCACGTGACAAAACTTCAAAATAGAAAAATCTATGGCCAAATTGACCATATTAGAAGTGCCTTCAATATTTATTTTTCGCATCATTTTATACTCCGATGGACTATTGCTTATCAATCCGGCACAATGATACACATGAGTTACATCTAAGAAAGCCTCTTCAAGCCTTGGTATATCTAAAATATCCCCTTGAAACCACTCGACAAATTGATCTACTTCTAGTGGAGTAATACCATATTTCAAAATAGTAGAAATGGCCTGATCCTGTTTCGCTTTGGTTCTGTATAAAGCCCTAGTTTGTTCTTTATTCAAAATAAGTTGAACAAGAAGATGCGCTCCAACAAGACCAGTAGCTCCCGAAAGTAAATTCATTTGGTAAATATACAAATTTCGAAAGTTGAAACCTTTTTCATTATAATATCTTTGCCCTAAATCAATACAGATCATGAAAAACGATTTTATAGAAGAAGTAACTTGGAGAGGGATGATCCACGATATTATGCCAGGGACTCAAGACCACCTTAATGAAGCACCAAGAGCGGCTTATGTGGGGATAGATCCAACTGCAGATTCCCTTCATATTGGCCATTTGGTAAGCGTAATGATGCTGAGGCATTTTCAACTTGCAGGACACAAGCCTGTAGCTTTGGTAGGCGGCGCTACCGGTATGATAGGAGATCCTTCTGGAAAGTCTCAAGAACGAAATCTTTTAGATGAAGCTACATTAAAACATAACCAAAATGCCTTAAAAGAACAATTATCTAAATTCTTAGAGTTCAACGCTAAAGAAGATAATTCTGCTATCCTAGTGAATAACTATGACTGGATGAAGGATTTCTCTTTCTTAGATTTTATTAGAGATGTAGGTAAGCACATTACGGTAAACTATATGATGTCCAAAGATTCTGTAAAAAAACGCTTGTCTTCAGAGTCTAAAGAAGGAATGAGCTTTACAGAATTCACTTACCAGCTTGTTCAAGGTTACGATTTCTTGCACCTCTATAGAACCCAAGAGTGTACATTGCAAATGGGAGGAAGCGATCAATGGGGTAATATTACAACAGGTACAGAATTGATACGCCGCATCGATCAAGGTAAAGGCTTTGCACTAACCTGCCCACTGATTACCAAAGCTGATGGTACCAAATTTGGTAAAACAGCAACAGGGAATATTTGGTTAGATCCTGAGAAAACATCGCCTTATAAATTTTACCAGTATTGGATCAATACCAGTGATGAGGATGCCGAAATATTTATAAAGATTTTCACCTTCCTTTCCCAAAAGGAGATTTCAAACTTGGTGAACACCCATAAAGAACAGCCACATTTAAGGCAACTGCAAAGTAGGCTGGCAGATGAAATCACAGCTGCAGTTCACTCTAAAAAGGCATTAGACAAAGCAAAAGAAGCTTCTCAAGTCCTATTTGGAAAAAGCACTGAAGAAGACTTAGCAAAGCTCGATGAAGCCACATTTTTGGATGTCTTCGAAGGGGTTCCTCTTAAAGAATTAAGCAAAGAGATCTTAAATGATAATTTTGACATGATTGCTGCACTTTCCGCAGAAACTGAGTTTTTAAGCTCAAATGGTGAAGCAAGAAGAGCCTTAAAAGAAAATTCTATATCTGTGAATAAGTCTAAAGTAGGGTTGGATTATACGCTTACAGAAAAAGATTTGATCAACGGTAAATATGTTTTAATCAATAAAGGAAAAAAGAACACTTATTTGATAAAATTTAACTAGATAGACTTAAACTCTATTAAAAGGCTTTCTAAAGGGAAGCCTTTTTTTGTGACTTAAAACAGAAAAGCCTTGAGCGAGTGCTCAAGGCTTTTCTTAACTAACCAATCTATTATGAAAAAACTTCATCCTGATACAAATATAAAACACATATTTATATTGTAAAAACAATTGCAAAATAATCTTCAAATTATTAACAATTAAAAGCTTAAACATCTCATTTTCATTGATCTGCATTATCACAAATTTATAATAACTTTTAGAAAATAAAAGATTTTTCTGCGAATTCATAAAATATGTGTTCTAAAAAAGATTTAAATTTTAGAGGCAGACCTCGAGAATAAACTCGGCAGCGGTAAGCTTAAGCGCTCAATGGGGAATTAAAATTTTAAAACCCTCAAACTAAGTTGTAGAGGTTTGTGTATTTTTGAATAAAAATGAAGAAATGAAAATTATTTCATACAACGTCAATGGCATAAGAGCCGCTCTCAAAAAAGGATTGATAGATTGGTTAAAAGCTGCAGATGCAGATGTGGTGTGTTTCCAAGAAACCAAAGCACAACCAGAACAGATAGATAACAGTATTTTTGAAAACATTGGCTACAACTATTGCTACTGGTATTCCGCAGAAAAAAAGGGCTACAGCAGCGTTGGTATCCTTTGTAAATCTGAACCAAAACACATCGAATATGGGACGGGAGTAGACTATATGGATAGAGAAGGACGGAACCTAAGGGTCGATTTTGAAGACGTCTCTGTAATGAGTCTCTATCTTCCTTCAGGTACCAACGATGCTAGGCTGAACTATAAGTTTACCTACATGGATGATTTTAAAGTTTATATCGAAAATTTAAAAAAAGAAATTCCTCATCTAGTCATTTGTGGAGACTACAATATTTGCCATAAGGCCATAGATATTCACGACCCCGTAAGATTAAAAACGGTTTCTGGTTTTTTACCAGAAGAGCGTGAGTGGCTTTCTAAATTCCTAGAGGAGTCTGGCTTTGTGGATTCCTTCCGAAAATTAAACGAAGATGTTGTACAGTATTCTTGGTGGAGTTATAGAGCGAACGCCCGGCAAAATAATAAAGGGTGGAGGCTAGATTATCTCTTGGTTGCTCAAGAAATAGAAGACCGTGTAACTAGGTCTGTCATTTTACCCGATGCTATCCATAGCGACCACTGTCCTGTCTTACTCGAATTAAAATAAACCAACTTAACTCTCGTTTTTAATTAAAATAGCTATACTATGAGAATAATTAAATATCTTTTAATCGGATTTACAGTTTTAAATCTTATAGGCTGCGTTAGCCAAAAAAAATTCTTAAAGCTAGAGGATGAATTTGGCAGCTTACAAAGAGTCAATACTCAGCTTAACCGAAAGCTGGACGATTGCAATTCTGAAAAAACAGCCCTGGAAGATGAACTCACCTATTCCAAAGATAGAATTGAGGTTTTAAAATCTCAACGCGACGATCTTACTAAAGACTTGCAAGCCACTAAAAACTACTTAGAAAAGCTAAACGATTCTTACGATGCTTTAGAACAAAACAGCTCTCAGACCCTAGCCGCTAATTCTAAACAAAACAGAGAACTTTTAGAACAGTTGGAGCTAAAAGAAAATGCTCTCGCTAAAGAACAAAACCGGCTAGAACAACTTCAAAAGGATTTGCAAGCGAGATCCAACCGGATAGAGGAATTACAATCTCTCATTGCAGATAAAGAACAAAAGATGATATCGCTAAAAGAAAATTTATCCCGAGCATTAACCAATTTTGAAGGACAAGGCTTAAGCGTAGAGTTGAGAGATGGTAAAGTATATGTGTCCATGGAAAACAAACTCCTATTCGCTTCTGGAAGCTGGACCGTTGGGGGCGAAGGGCAAAAAGCTGTAAAGGAACTTGGTAAAGTCCTCGCGGATAATCCTGATATAGCTGTCTTAATAGAAGGCCATACCGATAATGTACCTTACGGAGGAAATGGACCTTTAACAGATAACTGGGACCTATCGACCAAGCGCGCTACCGAAGTTTTGAAACTGCTGTTGAAAAATGGAAATATCAATCCTCAAAATCTAACTGCAGCAGGTAAGGGTGAGTTTGCCCCCCTAGCTTCTAACACTACGGAAGAAGGGAAAGCTAAAAACCGCAGAATCGAAGTGGTATTGACGCCAAAACTAGATGAGATTTCGAAATTATTAAGTGAATGAAAAATTAAACAAGTTGAACTGAAAAAGGATTCTTATACCAAATTAAATTTATAATGTCGTATACATAAATTGAATTATACTACGACGTAGCTCAGCACAGGTTTTTTGATTGATTGAAGTAAAAAATAATTAGCATAGCCTTAGTTACGGTAATTATTTTTGATAAAAAGCAGGCGAAAAAGAAACGATTTATTGCGACATTATAGGTTTAATTTGGTATTATTACAAGAATCCTTTTTCTTTTGCCTTTTCTACCAATATTTTATCGTTGGTGTTGGGAATATCAAAGAAAGATTTCATCTGCTTCTTTCGCTTTTCAATAGTGCTTAAGGAAAGATCCATGTGATCGGGAATGTTTTTGGTAAGAATACCTTTAGAAATTAAATAAAGAATTCTAAGGTCTTCTTCATTGATATTATGAGCAAACTCAATGGTCCTTTTCATCATTTTTTGTAAGGTAGTACTGTGGTAAGTCTGCCCCTTGAGTAGACTTTCTATAGCAGCAATTAGGATATCTGGGTTGGTATCCGACTTGACAAGAAATCCATTGGGGTCTATTCGTCGCAAAACATTTAATACCTTATAGTTGTTTTCCAACATGGTACAGATTAAAAGTTTGGCTTGTGGCTGACTTTTCTTGGCGAGTTTGGCCAAGTCTTCTCCAGAGTTATACTCCCCGTCCTTGCTCCCCGGAAGGGAAAGATCTAGGCAGATAAGATCATACTTTTTATCTTCGTTTAAAATTTTTTTGGCGGCATCAGTACAATTTAAGGCTGAATCTTTAGAGAATTTTAGTGTATCATCACGCTCCTTTATGATTTCCAAGGCTTGTTCAAAACCTGCAATTATCATTGGATGATCGTCAACAAGAAGGACATTATACTTAGGCATAAGTTTTATTTGAGGGGAATAAGAATACTAATTTTAGTTCCAGTACCAAGCTTGGAATCAATACTTATTTTACCGTGGACTTCATGGACTCTAGATTTTATATTCTTTAATCCAATGCCCTGTTTTTTTTTGATTATTGAAGCCTTTACCATCATCTTTAATGATGAGTTCAATTTCCTTTGCAGACTCATTTAAGCTGAATTTGATAAATACAAAGCTGGCTTCAGCGTGTTTTTGAATATTCATGATGGCCTCCTGAAGGATGCGGTAAGTATGCATTTTCACTACCGAAGCTATTAAGGACCAGTTCACAGAATCGTCTATTGTAAGCTGGTGGCTTCTCTCTAACTGTTGCTTTTGAATGAGATCTTGAATAAGATCTCCAAATTCTTTATGGTCATCAAAATAGGTGTTGGATAATTCGTGAGATAAGCTCCTGATCTGGCGTTCTACATCCATCAAATTATCGGTGAGTTGGCCAAACTTTTCATCCCCTTTCATTCCGGTTTTATATTTGTAAAACATGAGGTTCATCCGGTTGGCATAAAGCTCGGTGAGGATATTGTCGTGTAATTCTCTAGCGATGCGATCCCGTTCTTCTCGCTTGCCTTCGTTTTTCCTTGCACTTTGAAGAAGAAGGAGTTCGTATATTTTTTCATCCGCCACTTTTTGATCACGTTCCAATTCTAAAGCTCTGTTTTTGGATCGAAGAGCGTAAAATATAAAGACTGAACTTCCTAAAATAATGATGAGAGAGGAAATAAGGAAAATGATGGTACGCTCTTCTTCGAGCATTTCTGCACGTTGCTTAACCTCTTCCGTTTCAAAACGGATACGTTCAAATTTATTACGCACTTTTCTCTCTTCGACTTGAAGACTATCGCTAAGGTTTATATACGAAGTAGTGAAGGAGTAACTAGTATTAGGTTGCAAGTCTGCCAAGAGTTGCCAAGAGGCTAAGATATCTCTATTGTTGTTATTGCTTTGTGCTGTGGAATTTGCTTCTTCGGCAAATTGTACCGCTTTTGTGGTGTTTCCTATAAATTGATAGTATTCTGCGATATGAATCTTATTAATAGAAATACCAGCGAGATGCTTAATATTTTGTCTTATTTCTAAAGCACTTTGCATATCGGGAAGCACATTTTGAGTTTCTCCGCTTTCCAATCTGTTATAGGCCAGATTGTCTAAAGCCATCGCATAGAGATAAGGATCTCTTTCGTAAAGGTTTTTGGTGGCTAAGGTCTTTCGATAGTTTTTGATAGCAAGCTCAAAGTTTTTTTGCTTTTCGTAAACATTACCTATATTATTGAAAGTCGCTGCTCTAAATAAACTTGGGTCTTCTACTTTGCCTAGAGCTTGCAAAGCATTATTATGATAATTCAAAGCAACATCAAAATTTCTTAAATTATAATTAGTTACACCTAAAAGACTATATGCTCTGTAAAGAAGTTTAAATGATTTTATTTGCTTGGAAACCTCAACAACCTTAATCAGATTCACTTCTGTACCTGTAAAATCTTTAGCTTGACCTTGAATTAACGCAAGATTATACAGCATTTGAGCATAATTTCCTAAATCATTAGTTTGATTGTAAAGAAATTGAGATTCATTAAATGCGTAATAAGCAAAATCGGTTTTATTTTCATTTAAATAACTATCGCCAAGATTCCAATAAAATTTGGCGAGTGATATGGTATCGTTAAATTGGGATGCTTTTTGGCGGCCTAACTCGTTAATATCTATAAATAAATCTAATCTAGAGTTTAAAGCTCTATAGTCTAAAGCCGATAAATACTTAATCTGAAGACTATCATTTTCAATTTGTTTCACAAACTGAAACGTTTTCTTTATACTTATTTCTTTATCAATAGAATTGTCAAATTTCTTTAGGTTGATTAAAATAGAATCCCTTAATATAGGATCAACCTCTGAATTTGATAGTTTTTGGTCTTGACAACTAAAACTGATAAGAATGATTCCGACAAGACAATACTTCCAATATTTCATTTACTGATTCCTAATATCTTGCTTAATGTAAGTATTTATATTTTAAAGATCACCGTCTTCATGTGTATTTTCTGCTCTATAAACTCTATTTTCTCCTCCATTTCCAAAGATTTCTTCTGGAGTTTCTCCTTCGTATTGGTCGTCACTAAACGCTTCTGGTGAGCATCCTGCAAAGAAAAATAAGCATACCATTGTGAAAATTCCGATAATCTTTTTCATAACTCTAATTTTTAAAATTAATTTTTTTGTTTGTGTTTGTGTTTTTGCTTTTACAAACGTAAGTGACCTAAAAACATTTGGATTACGGTTTGACCGTACACTTGTTACGGTTAAACCGTAATTTCCAATTATATCTCTCGGAAGCCTTGTTATTGCTGGAATGTAAATATGTTAAATTTTTTATATTTATACATTTTGGGTTATTTTTTCTGTTTTAAAGCCTTAAATCTTAATTTTTCACTGAAAAATAAGGTCTAAAAACTCAACATACTAACAGATTTTCGAAGTCTTAAAGCGTTTACAAACGACTACAACCGTTTGTAAACGCAAGTAAAAGGAAGTAACTGGATATCTGTCAATTAAAAGCAACTCGTGCTCTCATCTTTGCCCTGTCGATAGGAAACACCATCGATGTGGTTTAGAAAGACTAAGCCAATTTAAAAAACCATTTAATTTTATAGTTATGAGTACTTTAAAAAATTCAGTACAGTTAATGGGCCACTTAGGCCAAGATCCAGAAGTCGTCAACCTTGACTCTGGGAAGAAACTCGTTAAATTCTCTATCGCTACCAACGAGTATTATCACGACACTAGCGGCGAGAAAGTTACCAACACCTATTGGCATAATATCGTCGCCTGGGGCAAGACCGCTAGCTTTATCGAAACCTATGTCAAAAAAGGACAAGAGGTTTTATTAAAAGGGAAACTCGCTCCCCGCTCCTACGAAACTAAAGACGGTGAAAAACGCTACATCACAGAAATCAATTGTTCTGAGATTGTGACGACTTCGCAGAAGGCTTAAGCTCGGCTTTATTCCTTGCCACAACATAGCCCACGGTTTAAACCGTGGGCTATGTGTTATTACCTAACTAGCTAATGGTTTTAACCATTTACAGAATCTACCTAACAATTTGTTTCACTTAGAGGCAAACTCGCTCCCCTTTCCTACGAAACCAAAGACGGTGAAAAGCGCTACATCACAGAAATCAATTGTTCTGAGATGGTTACGACCTCGCAGAAGACTTAGACTATTCTTTATTAAAATTGAATACCCTCCCTGTTTTGAATAAAGAAGGGAGTTTTCAATTTTAATATATTTTAATCAGGCCTTTACGGGTTTGTAAAAATACCCAAGAATCAGAACCAATAGGACGAAAACAGAGGTTAAAAAGCCTTGTAAATCTTTTAGTATGATGCTACCCTCAAAAATGGATTCCCAGTCTAATGCCATTCCGTAAGCAATAGATGCCACTATGACGACAAGTATCAAGCCTATGTGAAGATTTCTATTTAGAGACATCGCTTATCCTTTTTATAGTTGAATAAGTCAACTTTTTACTAAAGATACTCAATCTACTTTAAAATCCGCGTGGATTTTATCAACTATAGTTTGAGCGAGTTTAATGTGGCTTTCAAAAGTCCAGCCGGCAACATGTGGACTCAATACTACATTTGGAGCATCTATAAGAAATCGAAATGCCTTAGGAATGTCTTTCTCTTTTGAAAACAAATCTTCAAAAGACGTTTTTTCATATTCTAGGACATCTAATCCTGCTCCAAGAATTTTCCCTGACTTAAGTCCATCAACTAGATCTTCTGTCACCACACTTTTACCTCTCGCCGTATTGATCAACCAAAAGGGTTTTGACATGGACTCTATAAACTTTGCATCGATCATACCTAAAGTTTTGGGCGTTTGCGGAGTATGTAAACTGATGACCTCTGCTTTAGCTTTTAATTCCTTCAAGCTCACTTGCTTGGCATTGGCATCGCCAAGGTTTTCTAAAATATCGTAACACAAGACTTCAACCTCAAATCCGCTCAATTTCTTAGCAAAAGCTTTTCCTGTATTACCGTAACCAATAATGCCTAGCGTTTTACCTTCCAACTCATGCCCTCTATTTTCCTCACGTCGCCATTGGCCGTTTACTACTTCATCGTGTGCTGTGCGTAACTTATTGAACAAAGAAAGCAACATACCAAGTGCGTGTTCAGAAACGGCATTGCGGTTGCCTTCTGGTGCGTTATAGAGTTGTATTCCTTTTTTCTGGGCATAATCGATGTCTATATTTTCTAAACCAGCACCTACCCGACCTATAAATTTAAGACGAGTGGCTTTATCCAAAAAGGCTTTGTCAATTTTAAAACGACTCCGTAGGATAACTCCGTCATAGTGGTGAATTTTGGCTTCCACCTCAGCTTTTGTACTCGTAAAATCTTCAGTGTTTTCGAAACCCAATGTGGTTAATTCCTCAATCATTAAAGGGTGATTACTGTCCAGATGTAGTATTTTCATAGTACTAAAGTTTTAAACTGAATGTCGCTTAAGCACTAAGCTAAACAGATTCAAATTCAATATAAGGCTTTAAAATAGCCGTAGTGATAAGACTTGGTTTTTTGGTAACTCTATCGATAAAACACCAACTGGTTTTGGCCTCCACCACCGTTTTTCCATCGGTTTTACGAGTGATATGAACCCGACGCTCCGACTTCACTTTGGAGTAAGTTTCTATCCAGGTAGTTAAGATGAGCTCTTCGCCTAAAAAAGCTTGACGCTTATACTGTATATGATGATCTAGGACAAACCAAGCGTGTTTTTCTCGAATTTCAGCCGGAGTTTTGGTGGTCCAATGCGCTTCAGAAATATCCAAAACCCATTTGATATATTCCAAGTTATTAACGTGATTCCACTCATCCAAATGTTGAGAGGCGACCGTCAATTCTTGCTGAAATGGAATAGGCGTCATACTAAAAGTTCAGTATTAATTTGGCGATATAGAAATAAGCTAGAATCCCAATGATATCATTGCTTGTCGTGATAAAAGGGCCTGTAGCAATAGCTGGATCTATGCCGCGTTTATTCAAAATAATAGGCACGAACGTTCCAATTAAGGCCGCCATGATAATCACTGTTAAAATGGATATCGCAATGGTAAGGCTTACTAAAAACTCCATAGAGGTAGCCGCTCCAAAAACCAAAACTAAAATCCCCAAAGCAAGACCATTAATAATACTTAACGCCACTTCTTTAAGCAGCCGCTTCACCAAGCTGTCTTTTACAGAATCATTGGCAAGACCTTGTACAATAATCGCCGAGGATTGTACCCCAACATTTCCAGCCATAGCTGCAATAAGTGGCGTGAAGAAGAACAGGATTTCATATTTCTCCAAAGCAGAATCGAAACCTTGCATCACATAAACAGCTCCCAATCCTCCAAAAAGCCCCAAAATAAGCCAAGGCAATCTGGCGCGGGTAAGTTCCCAAACGCTACTATCTGCCTCGACGTCTTCAGAAATACCTGCTGCCATTTGGTAATCTTTATCAGCTTCTTCTTTAATGAAATCTAGAATATCATCTACGGTAATTCTACCGACCAATCTTCCAAACTCATCCACTACGGGAATGGCTTCCAAATCGTATTTTTGCATTAGTCTTGCCACTTCTTCCCCAGAGGTGTGAACATCTACATAATCCACATTACGGATATAGACATCTCCAATTTCTGCTTCACCAGAAGCGGTAATCAAATCTTTTAAAGACAACCTGCCTTTTAGTCTTCCTTTGTTGTCCACTACATAGATTGAGTGGACGCGGGTCACATTTTCGGCCTGGTTTCGCATTTCGGTCATGCAGCCGGTAACGCTCCAATTTTCATTCACCCGGATAAGCTCTTTAGCCATAAGTCCACCGGCAGAATTTTCATCATATTTAAGAAGCTCTACAATGTTTTCTGCGTGCTTCTTATCCTTGATGTTGGAAATAACTTGAGTCTTGATATCCTCGGAAAGTTCCGATATAATGTCTGCTGCATCATCGGTATCCATTTCCTCAATCTCGTTGGCAATTTCCTTGGCATTGAGGTTTCTCAAGATCTTCTCTCGGTCATCCTCATCCATCTCCATCAAGACTTCAGACGTTTGATCACTACCTAGTAACTTTATGATATAAGTGGCCTCATCCATGGTCAATTCATCGAGAATCTCGGCAATATCGGCATGGTGAAATTCTTCCAAATGCGATTGAAGCTCTTGGTCTTTTTGTTCTTCAACAAGAACTTCTATTTTCTCAATAAATTCTTTGGTGAGTTCAAACGACATCTTGGCTTATTTTTAAAGTCAGATCGATAAATTGCTCAACGCTCAACTGCTCTGGGCGTTTTGTAAAGATAGGATCTTCTCTCAATTCTGGTGAAAGATTGAATTTTTTTAAGCTGTTACGCAAGGTTTTTCTTCTCTGTTGAAACGCTGTTTTTACCACATCCCGTAGTTTCTTCTCCTCACAAGGCAGCTCATAGTTTTCCTTGCGCTGTAACCTCAACACCCCACTATGAATCTTTGGGGGAGGATCAAATGCCTCTGGTGGGACTGTAAACAAATACTCAGCTTTATAGAAGGCCTGAACCAAAACCGATAAAATCCCATAGGTTTTACTCCCTTCTGAAGCACAGATTCGCTGGGCGACTTCCTTTTGAAACATCCCCGAAAATTCTGGGATTTGCTCTTTATATTCCAAGGTCTTAAAAACGATCTGAGTAGAAATGTTATAGGGGAAATTACCGATAATCGCAAATTGCGTATCTCTGAAATAGTCTGAAAGATCCACTTTTAAAAAATCGGCTTCTATCACCGTAAGTGCTTTCGAATCCCCCTCGATGTGGTGTTCCTTTTTAAATGAAGAATTTAAAAAGGCGATGGACTCCCTATCGAGATCTATAGCCACAAACTGACTGTATTTTCCCAGTAAATACTTGGTTAATACGCCAGTTCCAGGTCCAATTTCTAGGACACTGCTATAATTATCTTTTTGCAAGGTCTCCGAAATACGCTTTGAAACATCTTCATCTATAAGAAAATGCTGCCCCAAGTGCTTTTTGGCCCTCACTTCCCTAACGCCTTGCTCAAAATTTGTTTTAAACACTTTGTCGTCTATTGAAGTTCTTTCTTTTTCACTCATAATTCTTCGTGTACAATTTCCATTTCCGTTCTAAAACTTACAGACTTACCATCAAAAAGTTTGGTTTGCGCTCTAAGTTCATCTGCATCTTCTTCAAAATAACGCTCCAAAATAGTTTTATTCTGAACTTTATACTGCACAGAATAGGTGATACCTCCCATAGATTCTACCACGTCCACTCTACTCATGGTGGCACTTATAAACTTTCCCGTTTTTATCATGGCAGGGATATGCTCTTCTTTCATCCACTTCACCCATTGGTCATGGACATCTTCTTCTATATTGGTCGTTACGTTGTAAATAAACATTTTTATTGAATTTGATCTCCTCTTAGCGTTCTGAAGCGTTTTCTGGCATCTACAAAATATAGGCTATCGGGATGATTAAAAATTAGGGTTTCAAAATAAGGTTTTGCTTGGTCTGGAGCTTTCAGCTCATCCATATATAGCGTTCCAAGAAGAAAATTGGCATTGTCTGCCAAGATCTCATCGCTATGCTCGTCTACAATACGCTGTAGATAAGGAAGTGCTTTTTCCACGTCTTGGTTAACCAGATGTATTTTTGAAATTCTGTATAAGACCTCATCCACAATGGAAGACGATTGATAGTCTTCAAGAACTCCTTCCAAAATAGTTAAAGCCTGAGTAGGTTGGTTTTGAAAAAGCAACAAATCTGCTTTTGCAACAAGCTTCAAGTCTGTTCGCAACGTGTCTTCTTGGCTATTGTCTTTGATCAGCAAGGCCAACTCCATAGCATCGTTTGCTGTCAATTGAGAGGCCGATGATTTTAAAACCTTAAGTTGTGTTAATGCCCAATCGAAATCTCCTCTATAATAACTGGTTTTGGCCACTTTAAATCTAGCTTCTCTAGCGATATCTGTATTTGGAATAAGCTTCTCTACTTGGGTATACAAGAGTAAAGCTTGGTTGAATTTTGAATCTTGCACCATCAAATCGGCCTGTAGCAATTTCAGTTCTGCAGTTTGTTGCTGATATAAATCTTGACTCGCTATAAGTTTAATTTGCGCTAAAGCTTTTACAGCATCTCGCTTTTGGTAAGCAAAGAATTCAACAAAATCTTTTTGAATTAAAAAGCTATCTCTGTTTCTGCCAATCTTTTCAATAAACCTAGCGTAAGCCTCTTCAATAGCCTCATACTCATCTGTTGAAGCCATAAGTTGCTTCACTAGCAAAAGTTCCCGTTCTGCTGAAAGTAATTCCCGTTGACTTGAAGCCTTTTCGACTGCAAAATGAAGCATTTCTTCTGCCGCAGTTAGCTCTTTCTTATCTTTAGAAATTAAGGCTAAGTCGATAATGCGATTTAAAGACTTAAGATCTTGACGTTGATAAATGGCTTTTTCTTGCGCAAAAGCCTTTGCGTAATCCTCCTGCTGAACAAAGAGCCAGCTCAGCATTTGATTGAAGATAAGCTCAGGATTTTTTTGACTGCGTTGTAACAAGACTCTTCTTAGGGCCATATTGGCAGCGTTATTTCCATCTTCGGTGATATATTGAGTAAAGTTTCTATTTAAAATCTGGAAATAGCTTGTGTTTTCAGCGATGAGATCCATGTAATTTTCAAACATCTCTAGGTATTTACTTTGCTCTCCATAAATACGAGCTAACTGAATGGTGTTATTGCTTCTAGGCTCTATCTGTTGGGCCGTTTCGTAAGTTTGGACCGCAAGATCCAACAACCCATATTTTTGAAAAACATTGCCTACAGAATATGAAAATCCTGGTCTAGCCTTCACTTGTGCTATAGCCTTTTTGTAGTACTCTTGGGCTTTTAGCGTATCGCTTTGTTTTTGGTACAAATACCCTAACTCGATTTGAATATTGGGATATTCTCCAACTTCGGTGAGATAGGTTTTTAAGACACTTTCAGCGTCTTCGAGTTTGCCCATAGCTTGCAAAGTCTCTACATAACCAAGTAACCAGTTTTGTTGTCCTGGATTCTTTTTATGCAGATTACCAAAGATAGAGGCTGCCTTTTCATAGTCGCCTTGGTCTAAATAGTTTCTCGCCAAATCTTCACTTTGTCCAAAGCCCACGGTAAAGACAAAGCACATCAGAAGACTTAAAAAGCATTTCATCATTGAAAAATAGAGAGTTATCGAAAACATTCCCAAATTTACCGAAATATTTATGGGTGTCATCACATCTTAGAAAGATTTCTTTAATCTGAGGTGACTAGCAACTGTGATTTTAGCCTATGAAATCTTATCAAAGCCTGTATAAGGCTGTAAGGCCTCGGGGATAACTATACCCTCATCGGTTTGATAATTCTCTAGGATTCCCGCTAAAACTCTTGGCAAGGCCAAAGAACTCCCGTTAAGCGTATGGACCAAAGCTTTCTTATTATCGGCATCTTTATACCGAATCTTTAAACGGTTCGCCTGAAAAGTTTCAAAATTGGATACCGAGGAGATTTCCAGCCAACGGTCTTGTGCCGTTGAAAACAATTCAAAATCGAAAGTTAATGCAGAGGTAAATCCTAAATCACCCCCACACAATCTCAAGATGCGATAGGGCAATTTTAAATCCCTTAAGATAGATTTGACGTGCTCTACCATAGCGTCCAAAACTTGGTAAGATTCATTAGGCTTCACTATGTTTACCAATTCTACTTTATCGAACTGGTGTAAGCGATTAAGACCACGAACGTGAGCCCCATAACTTCCTGCTTCCCTTCTAAAACAAGGAGTGTAAGCCGTTAATTGAATAGGTAAGTCCTGGAAATTGAGCAAATCATCACGGTAAATGTTGGTAATAGGAACTTCAGATGTGGGAATCAAGTACAAGTCATCATTTCCAACGTGATACATCTGTCCTTCTTTGTCTGGAAGTTGACCCGTTCCATAGCCAGAAGCTTCATTGACAAGTAGCGGAACTTGGACTTCATTATAGCCAGCTTCGGTATTTTTGTCCAAGAAATAAGAAATTAAAGCTCTTTGTAAACGCGCGCCTTTACCTTTATAAACAGGAAATCCCGCCCCTGTGATTTTATTGCCCAATTCGAAATCAATGATATCGTATTTCTTGGCAAGTTCCCAGTGAGGTAAGGCTAATTTGGATAAGATGGGAATTTCTCCTTCAGAAAAAATCTCTTCATTGTCCTCTTCACTTTTTCCAGCAGGGACAGAGGGATGTGGAATATTAGGGACTTGATATAAAAAAGCCTGAAGCTCTTTTGCGACTTGCCCCATCTCTTCACCAAGACGCTTAGAATCTTCTTTAAGCCCAGCTGTTTTCTCCTTTGCAGCATTAGCTTTCTCGGTCTCACCTGACTTAAAGAGCATGCCAATTTCTTTGGAAAGCGAGTTGGATTCAGAGAGAATTTCATCTAATTCTTTTTGAGTAGAACGTTTTTTCTCATCTAATTTTAAAATAGCTTCAAAAACAGAGTCCGCTTCAAAATTCCTTTTCTTAAGAGCTTGAACGTACTCCTTTTGATGCGCTCGAATGTGTTTAACTTCCAACATAATGCTTGTGATTTGCAAAAAACTATAATGCCTGGTGTGGCTCTATAATTTTTTGCTTATTTCTTGCAAATTTAGCAATTCAAGCTTCTTTGGCAATTTAAAACTCAAATAAAAAATGGGTAAAATGAGGAAAGTTTACAAATGGTATTGAGGAACATATAATTCAATATCAACCCAACATTATTAGGCTTAGAGATATGAATTTCCTATCCGTCTGTCTTTTTGGATTTCGTCTTTAAAAATCAGGCAACAACTAAAGAAGTCACTACCCCATTATAAGTGTCCAAATCGTGCTTTGAGTCACATCATTTTAAGATTAAAATAAGCTTCTGCTTCTGGGGTTTTGTAATATCCTGTTTCTACTGGATAAGCTATAACCTTGGGAAAATAATCTGGTGTTATGACTGCAAACGTGATCCATTGCTTTGTACCAATTTAAACCTATAATGTCGCCATAAATCGTTTCTTTTTAGCCAATTTAAAAATAGTCTAACTTTCAAAAACACTCATTCTTCATATAAATTTAGCTTATTTTTGGTGATTATAAGCTCTTCTTGCAAAGTTTCTATCTTTTTCAACAAATTAAAAATAGTATCAATCCCTTCTATATTGATATCGAGCTCATGATGCATTCTAATCATTTTTTCAATATGAACTACATAATCCTTATGCACATATTGAGAGTGCTCTATAGTTCTAATTTCAATTAAATCGAAATCATTCAAATTGATCAAGAACGACATTTCGATATTGTAGTGGACACATAACTGTTGAAGGGGAATAAGACTCTCTAGATTTATCATGAGCGTAAGTTTTGGAGGTTGTTAAACAATTCCTTTTCCTTAGTCGTAAGTTGAGTAGGCAGTTTCAGATCATAAGTGATATATAAATCTCCAAACTCTCCTTCTTTTTTATAGACTGGAAATCCTTTTCCTTTGAGTTTTACTTTGGTGCCATTTTGAGTTTCTGGCTTCACTTTCAGTTTCACTTTACTATCTAAAGTCTCTACTGTAAGCTCACCACCAAGCATAGCGGTGTACAAATTAAGGTCTACGGTTTTGTAGAGGTCATTGCGATTTCTTTTAAATTCTGTGGAGTTAGCTATAGAAAACTTGATGAATAAATCTCCTTTAGGGCCACCATTTGTACCTTCCCCACCTTGTCCTTTTATTTTAATTTGCTGCCCATTTTTGACACCTGCAGGAATGGTTAGACGAATGTTTTTTGCATTTATAGTGAGCGTTCGCTTAGTGGTAGTGTAGACCTCTTTTAAGTCAAGCTGTAGCTCTGCATTGTAATCCTGACCTCGGAAACCAACCCCAGATCCTCCTCTACTGCTAGCTCCTCTCCCTCCAAACATAGACTCGAAAAAGTCAGAATAATCGCTTTCTGAATAATTACCGCCAGACTGTTGCTGGAATGGATTTTGAGTCTGCTGTTGCTGCTTGGCTTTCTCGAAGTCTGCTGCGTGCTTCCAATCCTTGCCATACTCGTCGTATTTCTTCCGGTTTTCTGGATGACTCAAGACTTCATTAGCTTCATTGATTTGCTTAAACTTTGTTTCAGCCTCCTTGTCGTTGGGATTCAGATCTGGATGATATTTGCGAGCCATTTTGCGATACGCTTTTTTGATATCGCTTTCCGTCGCGCTTTTTTCAATTCCAAGTATCTTGTAGTAATTGATATATGCCATTCTATGCTAAGTTGTAATTATATCTTTTTAAATACTGGAAACCAGCCTCATATAAAAGATACTACTTTTTTAGTAATTATCTCAATATGCCTTATCTAACTATTCACGTCTATAATTCAAATAAAGATTTGGGAATGGCATAAAAGGCTTACTTGGAAGTCTTTTATGCCATTCCCAAATCAACCAATAATACCCAAGTGAAAGCTTACATGATATTAACTTTAGCCAATCTTAAGTAAGTGAGGCTTAAAAGGCTTCAACTCTACTGGTCCAAATCTTCATTATACCTTAGGCCTATTTGCTTCCTAATAGTATCTAATGTTTGAAGCAACTCTAGAGAAGCCTTAAGAGACATTTCAGGACTTTGGGTAAGACCTTGGTCTAGACAGTCATGAACATGTTTGATCTCAAATTGGTAGCCATTTGGTAAGTAATGAAAGTCTAGATGCTCTTCACCGGCTTCAGTAGTAATGGTAAGTTGATCGGTTTGATGAAATCTAGATCCCAATTCTACTGTAGCCTTTTCAAAATAAACTTTAGCCTTAGAAGGTGTTGTTTTAGCAAAACTAGAAGACAGATGTGCCTCTGCTCCACCGGGATACTGAAACTGTATCGCATTGGAAACATCTACGCCTGTTTTAGAAAATTGAGCGGTTGCCTTGATATCCTGCGGCAACCCTAAAAGCTTTAAAGCCAAATACACAGGGTAAATCCCAATATCCAGGAGGGCTCCGCCACCTAGGTTTTTATTAAACAGGCGAGCTTCGGGATTAAATTCAGCTTTAAAAGAGAAATCTGCTTCAATTTTTAGGCATTTCCCATAAATTTCCTTTTGAGTAAGGTCATAGACTTTATGAAGATGAGGCATAAAATTGGTCCAGAGGCCTTCCATCAGGAACATATTTTTGCGCTTTGCTTCAGAAATCATGCGACTCAATTGAGCTGCATTCATCGCTATTGGTTTTTCACACAAAACGGCTTTATGGTGTTCGAGTCCTAGTAAGGCATGTTCAAAATGGAAAACATGTGGTGTAGCAACATATATAATATCAACCTCTGGATCTTTAGCCAAATCTATATAAGAACCATAAGCTTTTTCAGCTTTAAAGTCCGCAGCAAAAGCCTTAGCTTTTTCAAGTGATCTTGAGGCTACAGCATAAAGAATAGCACCTTCTATCTGTTTTAAATCTGAGGCAACTTTGTGGGCGATACCTCCTAAGCCTAAAATCCCCCAACGGTATGGTTTTGACATTGTGATTTGATTTTTCATAAAACTAAAACAATGATATGAATTGATCGTAAATAGGGTCTAAAAATTAAAATTACTCTATATCTGCAGTTTAACGCTTGTTAATTTGCCAATATCGATTGTATATTTAATTTTAAGTCCATGAATAATAAAAACATAAATTTTTACTATTATCCACTTCTAAATTCTAGAATAGGTTAGTGGTATAATATATTTACATTATAATTAAATCCCAATTCAATTGAATCGGGATTTTAATTTTAAAACAAATCTCTATGCAGGACATGTCTAAGTACACCAAAGATGATTTATGGGTTTGGAATACCCTATTTAATAGGCAAAAAGATAATATCCGAGGCAAAGCTTCCAAATCTTATATCGATGCTTTAGAGCATATGTCTCCTGTTTTGAATGCCTACGAAATCCCTGATCTTGAAAAGATCAATTCATGGTTTAAAACCGAAACTCAATGGGAATTGCAAGTAGTACCTGGATTGATTCCTGTAGAAGAGTTTTTTAAGTTACTTGCCGAACGAAAGTTTTGCTCCTCTACTTGGTTACGATCCAAAGACAGCATGGACTACTTGGAAGAGCCAGACATGTTTCATGATATTTTTGGTCATGTGCCTTTATTGAGTAACCCAGTTTTTTCTGAATTTGTATACGAGTTTGGGAAATTGGGGTGTCAATTTCTAGGAAACACTGAAAAACTCATACAATTACAACGCCTCTACTGGTTTACAATAGAATTTGGGGTTATAAAAGAGCAGGGAAGTATCCAATCCTATGGTGCTGGTATTTTATCTTCCTCTGGAGAGACCAATCAAATCCATGAGCAAAAAGCTAATTTTATAGAGTATTCTGTTCAAGCCATTATTGAAAAGGAATTCAGAACAGATATTATGCAGGAAGATTATTATGTGATTTCTTCTTTTGAAATGCTCTTTGAATCTTTAAAAGCCCTTGCTAATGTTTGGAATACCGAAACTGTAACAGCGGAGTAAGCATAAAAATAGTTTGTAGACGTAAACCAAGTTGAATTTTTTATCTTTAGTAGTTAGATATAGACAAAATTATAAAATCCCTATATATTAATGGGTTTCAGTCTAAATTTACATTTTATTTAGTTAAAATTGTATTCCAAACAATTTATGGCAATAATTTGTAATATTTTGTACTATAAATGAAGTTATTCAATTTACAATGAAGTTCAACTCTAAACTTGTTACAAAACTATTTGTAGTAGGATCCATCCTAGGCATGATTTCTTATACCATGTTTCAAAACTTTGCCTTTAGTAATTTTGAAACCGTCCCTTCAGATATCTCAAAAGTGACTGATCCCATTCCTAAAGAACCGATAGTAAATTATAGTTCACTATTTTCTCCAGAACTCCAAGTTTTTGAAGATCAAATTCAGAGGAGAGCTAAACTCAACACCATAAGTGGATCCGTGATTGTTGCCTATAAAGATCAAATTATATACGAAGAAGATTTTGGCTACAAGAATCCTATCACCAAAACTCCAATGGAACCCAATATGTCTTACCAATTGGCTTCGGTGAGTAAACAGTATACGGCAGCGGCTGTTCTAAAATTATACGAAGAAAAGCGTTTGGACATCGATAAATCTGTGTCTATCTATTTACCAGGCTTTAAATTTGAAAAAGTAACCATTCGAGATTTATTAAAGCATAGGTCTGGACTTTGGAACTATATGTACCTAACGGAACAGTACTGGGATAAAGATATTGCCCCCAACAATCTAGAGGTTGTAGATTTGATTAACACCAACGCCCCAAGACTTAATTTTCCTGCGGGTCGATATTTTAGTTATAGCAATACAGGTTACGTCGTTTTAGGAGCTATCGTTGAGCAGATAACTCAGCTCGGTCTTGGAGAATTTATTGAAGACGAATTTTTATTACCACTTTGCTTGGATGAGACCTTTATCGACAAACACGACAGAAATGAGAACGCTATTCTGGACGGCTACCAATCCTATAGACGCTCTTTTATTGAGCTTCCTGAGGGTTTTCATAATAATGCCATGGGTGATAAAGGAATTTATGCCTCTGCAAAAGATTTATTTGTATGGTTTCGCGATTTGAAAAATGGTAAAATAGTAAATGAAAATAGTGTTGACTTGATGTTTGGTAGAAACAAAAATGGCAAAAACAAACGCTACGGGATGGGCTTTAGACTTGAACATAAGAGTGGTGAAGAGGTTATTTTCCACAATGGATTGTGGGATGGATTTAGAAATGGATTAGAATACCATCCAAAAGATGATCTTGTAATCATTGTGATGACTCATACTCAAAATAAACAAAAGCATTATTTCCAAAACTATCTAGTCAAAAAGGCAAAAGACTTTATCCACACTGCTGAGCAGCGAACTGAGGCTAAGGATGATAAAAAAGAATTAATCCTTTAAAACTTAGTTGTACTTTATTATTTAATTAATAATTCTCCCACCCCCAAGACCGCTTTGGAACATCAATTGGTGACTCCAAATCAAAACCTATAGAAAATTTAATTGGCGAACCTATTCGCCTTAAGTTATAAGTAAATTGTTCGTCGTCCACGGTAATCCACCATAAGTTAGTGGCACTTCCCGGCAATAAATCTGCGGTTTCTTGGTCTGCCGGAAACATAGCTAAATCATCAGAGCCACTATTTGGTGTTACTCCACCATACATAGTGACTTCATCTTCGCTTCCATCTTCTTTACGGTGATCATGTTTAAGCTCTATTCCATTTTTAGTTTTGGATAAAATCCAGGTTCTTGACCGATTTTCTCCAACATTGAAAGGAATATAGATTTTATTTTCCTTCACATCCAACACATGCATAACTAAGTTTTTCCCTCTAAAATCATCTCCCTCTGGAGCTTCCAAAACTTTGCCTTGAAAAGCTTTTCCTTTCAATTTAGCAAGCCTGTTCCAAAACTCTTGGTTGACGATTTCTTCTGAATTTGCCTCTGCTACAATTTCGGTTTTAGTCTTTTTGGCTTTGGGCTCAGAAGAATCTTGACCAGCGATTATACCAGTTACCAAAAAGGCAAAAAATAAGTATTTCATGAGGATTTGTTTTTTTAGAAATAAAGATACGAAACAAAAAAAGCCACTTTATAAAAGTGGCTTTTAAAATTCGAATTAAAGGTTAATTAAGCATCTGGATTGAGAATTTTCTCAATTCGCTCTACTGCATCTTGCAGATGATATCTCGTCATTGTATCTCTAGTTCTATTGATTGCTCTTCTCATATCTTTTTGCAAAGTAGTTAACTCTGCTCTTACAAGAGGTCTAATATCACTAGTCTCCACATCGATATTACTTCGGCTGATGTAACTTCTAAATCGAGCAGGAATGCTAGATTGCTCCTCTGTCATAAGCTCATGCATTCTTCCAATATATGCTCTTTGAAGGTTTCTACGAATTCTACTGATGTCTTCACCACGTCTCAATTCACTGAAGAGACCAGCTCTTAAATCTTCCATCATTTCAACGATGTTGTACGCATCATCGTTTAGCTCTTCGTTTTCCATCATTCTTGCGAAACGGCCAAAGTCTAGAACATTATTTAAAGCTCTTTCCTGATAGCTTTTTATTTTTTCAAGATAGCCGTCAAATTGTATTTTGTTGAAAATGTCTGTATCAATCAACCATTCTGGAGTTTCAAACAATTCTGCCTGAAGAAATTCCATAGCTCTTACTTGCTTATCTCTTGGCGCGTGTGTGTAAACATCGCCCTCTTGATCGTAAGTTTTATAGATTTCGTAAACACCACCAATATTAGAGGCTACATGACCCATATAACGGTTATACTGTCCATAGACTTGGTTGTATAGGTCTTCTAAGTCATCGTAGTTTTTACCATCTTCTGCTGTCCATTCTATTAAGTTTGGAACAATTCTTTTAAGATTTTCAATACCATAAGTACTTGCTTTCATAGAATCATCACCAAGATCTTCAGTTTGTGAACTTGGATCGATCACACCTCCAGATTGTTGTTTTCCAAATCTATAGATAGGATCTCCCGCTTTTTCTAAGATCCATTGGTTAAGAACTTCTTTTTCCTCTTCTGGTGTTTTGTCCAAAATAGGTCTGTACCCCCAAGCAATTGAATACTTATCGTAAGGTCCAACGTTTGGCATTAAGGACACATCTCCATCACCAGGTTGAGCGATATAATTGAATCTTGCATAATCCATAATAGAAGGAGCTGTACCAAATTCTTTAGTAAATTCTGGACTTCTTAAGTCCTCAACACTATAAGCTACACTACTTCCCATGTTGTGAGGAAGTCCAAGCGTGTGTCCAACTTCATGAGACGATACAAAACGAATTAAACGTCCCATCACCTCATCTTTAAACTCAACACCTCTAGCCTCTGGATTGATTGCTGCGGTTTGCACAAAGAACCAATTGCGAAGCAAAGTCATCACATTGTGATACCAATTGATATCCGATTCTAAAATTTCTCCAGACCTTGGATCACTCACATGAGGTCCATTCGCATTTGGTATCGGAGACGCTAGATACCTCACTACAGAATACCTAACATCCTCAGGACTCCAATCTGGATCTTCTTCTTTTGTAGGAGGATCCATAGCAATAATAGCATTTTTGAAACCAGCTGCTTCAAAGGCTACTTGCCAATCTTCTATCCCTTGTTTAATATATTTTCTCCATTTTTCTGGAGTAGCTCTGTCTATGTAATAAATGATCTGTTCTTTAGGTTCGACTAACTCGCCATTTTTGAACTTCTCAAGATCTTCATCTTTCACCTCAAGGCGGTAACGGTCTAAATACTCAACCGTTTCAGACTTTTGATTATCTAAACCATAATCTGTTTGATTACTTGTAAACCAACCCACACGTTGATCGAAGTAACGTCGTCTCATAGGTTCTTTTGGCAATAAGACCATTGAGTTACTAAATTTCAATGAAACTGAACCCGTACTAGAATTGGAAGGTGGTTTGCCTGCATTGTAAGTTTTGACGTGTCTGATCTCTATGTTTTCAGGATAACTTCTTATCGTATCTATATAAGAACGACTATCATCTAGTCTAGAAATTTTATAAGGTTTTCTTCGTCTACTTTGCAAACCAAGAGCTTCAACATCCTTCTGGAATAAATCCGTAACATCTATAACTGTGTTATTGTGGATAGAATCTTTTTTGTAAGCTTTTACATCAAAGGAATATAAAATGGGTTCAAAATTGGAATTCAATACCGCTTCATAAATAGGTAACGAGTCTGCCGCTGCAATATCGTAGGAAACAACTCTAAGATTAACTTTGTCTCCTTTACGTTGCCAACGCAATACTTGTTCGTTTTGCTTTCCTCCACCAAAACCCATGCCTTGAGCAGTTTGAGCAATACGAGTTACCATTAACATCTCTCTATTGAAAAGCGAGTCTGGGATTTCGAAAAAGTAATCTTCGTCTACCTTATGAACAGTAAACAATCCTTCATCGGATTTAGCCTTTTTCGTAATAATTTTGCCATATGGTTTTATACCGTTTTTGAGCTTTTCCTTAGATTGGGCATCAGATTTATCATCTTTTTTACCCTGAAGGATAGAACACGATGATATCGAAACTACCATTCCTGCTACACACGTGTAGTAAAGTAATTTTTTGAACATAGTTGCTTTAATATTAAGTCATTTATACTGTGCTATTCAGCTTTATTAGTTTCTAGGACTAACTAAATTAGAAAAAGTTTAAACCTTCTCCAAAAAAAAGCTCCGTTAAGAAACGAAGCTTTTGTGTAATGAATAGTTTTTAATATTAGTGTGGAAGTTTGTTTCTGAGAAGTCCATAGAGGAATGTACCTACAAGCGCACCAAAAATTACGATTAGAATAGAACCGTAACCAGCTCCGGCGAGAACATACATGGGGCCAGGACAGGCACCAGCAAGAGCCCAACCCAGTCCGAATAAGATTCCACCAAATAAATAACGTGATATACTCATAGTTTTAGGGTTTAGTTGCATGTCTTGCCCTCCTAAAGCTTTGATGTTTCGGCGTTTTATAATCTGAGTGCCAATTACTCCTATGGCTAAAGCAGAGCCAATAATACCATACATATGGAAGGACCCAAATTCGAACATTTCATAAATTCTAAACCAAGACGCTGCTTCAGATTTGTACATGACGATACCAAAAAAGACACCTATAACTAAATAAACTAAGGTTTTCATAGGCTTAAAAAATTAAGGGATAAATAAAATTAATCATGATCAATCCTCCTATAAAAAATCCAATTACTGCAATTAATGAAGGAAGTTGCAAATTGCTTAAACCGGAAATAGCATGCCCTGAAGTACATCCCCCAGCATACCGAGATCCAAAACCGACTAGAAATCCGCCTATGAGTAAAACAGCAAGAATTTTAGGGTCGCTCAAACTCTCAGTGCCAAAAATCTCTGTGGGCAAGTACGCCTCTCCAGCACTGTTAATTCCATAGGATTCCAGTGTAGTAATGACATCAGGATTGATATCGACTGTATGATCGGACAAGTAATTAGCTGATAAAAACCCTCCGATGATAGCCCCTAAAACCACAATGAGATTCCAGCGTTCTTTTTTCCAATCAAAATCAAAGAAATCTGATGCTTTACCAGCTCCTCCAATAGAACAGGCTGTTCTTAAATTGGAAGACATCCCAAATTGCTTACCTACAAATAGTAAAGCAAACATAACTAAAGCAATAAGAGGCCCAGAAACATACCAAGGCCAAGGATTCATAATCCATTCCATAATCAAACATTTTATGCAAATTAAAGCTATAAATAAGTGTTTTATTGTAACAAAAGTTACTCATTTTTCAAATCGAGTTCTTGAAACTTACAACAAAACCCTGCAAGGTTAAAATTGAATTAACGAGGATTTACAAACCCTTAAAAAAGTCTAGTTTTATGTAAAATTTATTATTATGAAACTTTCATTATTAGCTATTATATCCTTGTTATTAGTCTCTATAACTACAAGTGCTCAACAGGAGTATTTTGAATACGGATTTAAAGGAGGTCTCAATTTATCGAATATCTCGGGAGATGAAGTTTCAAACTACGATACCAGAACTTCTATGAATATAGGAGGATATGGTTTATATAAAATCTTACCTAAGCTCGGTATACAAGCTGAGCTGCTCTATTCTGAGCAAGGGTTTTCAGAAAGGTTTGATATTGAGGAAGATGAAGATATTGATGAGATTAAGAGTCTTACCAGAATGCAATATATAAATTTACCTGTTTTAGTAAGTTATAACCTCATTGAACAGCTTTGGATAGAAGGTGGTGTGCAAGTTGGTTATTTGGTAAATGCTGAAGAAGAAGAAGAAAAAAGATTTATAGATGGCTCAGGCCAGTTGATAAGTGAAACTGAAACGATAGACCAAACTAGCAGGTATGAAAGTCTGGAACTGGGTTTATTAATTGGTTTACGCTACAAGCTCAGTCAAAATTTTATGGTACAAGCCCGCTACGAAAAAAGTATAAACGACATCGACAAAGAACTTGCGGGTGACCAGTTTAATGAAGTTTGGAGCTTTTCTGTAGGTTTTTTGTTTTAGTTAATTACAGAATCTTAAAGCATATAGTTTTTTAGCCTAATTTGTTTTGAGTACCGCCAAAAATAGTACAGTCTGTTTTTAATTAGCAAAATAAATACTGGTCTATTTTTTTATCTTAAAATTCATGACTTTAATTTTACACTAAACAAAAAAAACGAGTTTTTAATCAATTCAATTCTCTCAAGTCTAGAATCTATTTTAAGGAAATCCCTCAGACTCATCAAACTTTAAGAGCTCTTTCTTCTAAAATACTGAGGTAATCTTCAATCACAGCGTATATTTTGGCCAACTGCGCTTCTGTAATTACATAAGGAGGTAGAATATAAATGGTTTTTCCCAGAGGTCTTAAAAAGATACCCTTACTCATAAAATATTGAAACATCTCATCACGAGCATTGCCATAGCGCTCCATTTCCAGATTTAGATCTAAAGCTAAGATGACCCCAATCTGTCTTACCTCTCCAATCATAGGATGCTTACGCATTTTATCGGCAAACAGTTGATTGAGACTCATAATGGTTTTGATAGAGTCTTGGATTTCTTGAGACTGAAGGAGTTCAATGCCTGCAATAGCCGCAGCACAGGCTAAAGGATTTCCCGTATAGGTATGACCATGAAACAAACCTTTGGCGACGTCATCGGCATAAAAGGCTTTGTATACTTTTTTGGTACAGCTTGTAATTCCCATACCCACCATCCCTGCGGATAGGGCTTTACTTAAACACATGACGTCGGGTTGTTGGGATAAATAGTCTGAAGCAAAATGCTTACCTGTTTTTCCAAAGCCTGTCATGACCTCATCGGCAACGCAAATCACATCCTGAGCTTTACACAATTTCAAAATTTCCTCTAATCCATTAAGGTCATATGTCTTCATGGCAGCCGCTCCTTGCACCAAAGGTTCGTAGATAAAGCCTGCGATGCTATTTTCTTTTAAAATCAACTTCAATTGCTTAATGACCTCATCATTATTTTGACCGTCTGGCTTGGGAAGTCTAATCACTTTTATAAAATGATCTTCGAAAGCGCCATTATAGACAGATAAACTGGAGACCGACATGGCTCCAAAGGTATCGCCATGAAATCCATCTTCCAAAGCTAACATGACTTTACGGTCGTTTCCTTGGTTGTGATGGTACTGCAAAGCCATTTTTATACCAATCTCGGTTGCCGTAGAGCCATTATCATTGAAAAAAAGTTTGCTTTGATTTTTAGGTAAAATCTCCATCAATTTCTCAGATAGTTCTACCGCAGGTTCGTGGGTAAAACCACTAAAAACCACCTGATCCAAAGTATCCATTTGAGCCTTTACCTTTTTCACAATTTCAGGATGGCAATGGCCATACATACTGGTGTACCAAGAAGCGATAGCGTCTATATAGGTTTTACCAGATTCATCTTTTAAGATCACTCCCTTGGCCGATTTTATCGCTAGTAGCTCCGGGTTTAATTTATGCTGAGTAAGAGGGTGCCAAATATACTTTTGGTCCCGTTTAGAAATAGAGGGATTGGTAAAAGGTAATGTAAGAGACTTCCCAAAAAGTTTCATATTCTTGTATGTATTGCAAAGTTAAGGAACCTAAGACTAGGTTTTCTCTATTCTGAATTTAATCCAGATGATTTAAAAATTTTCTAAATTTAGCTTTAACCGTGCCGCATGCTTTAAAATAATCTCTTTTGAAATTTGGCTTTCTTCTGGAATACGTCCCAAGGAATGGAGCTGAGTTTTTTCTAAAATAATACGTTCAGTTGTTGGATGTTCATTTCCATTAAAAAGGATTCCTATGTTCGTAAACCCGCGGTTTTTTAAAGCTTCCACGGAAAGTAATGTATGATTGATACTTCCTAAGTAATGTCTGGAAACTAAAATGATTTTATCTGTTTTTTCAATTAAATCGATGATACAATCTTTGTTATTTAAGGGTACCATTAAGCCTCCCGCCCCCTCAATTACCAAATGGTTTTGGGTTTTCGGCCTACTTATAGATTTCAGATCGATGGTGACCTTATCAATCTCTGCAGCGGCATGAGGACTCATAGGTGTTTTTAAAGCATAGGCGTTATTGAAAAATTTCGATTTAGAGTTCGAAATTAAAGCCTTGACTTTATCAGTATCAGAATACTCCAAATCTCCAGCTTGTATGGGTTTAAAATAATCTGCCTGAAGAGCTTCGGTCACTACTGCTGAAACTATGGTTTTACCGACATCTGTGCCAATGCCAGTAATAAAATATGTGTTAGTCATAGGGTTGATAATTTATGGGGAGCATGTTTCCGAGTCTACCTTTACTCATGTCTCCAGAAAATAAAATAGTATTGATTTGAGTATGATTTCCGTAATCATCCACATAAAAGACTTTGGTCTTAAAAGTGATATCGGAACGATCATCTTTATGGAGTAAAGCTACTTTTTTTTGGAATTTGTTTTTGAGTAAAGCACTTTCAATATTTAGGTTTTCAAAATCATTTCCTAGAATAGTGATTTCATAACTATCTTCATAAGATTCCACTCCAAGAACTCGAGAAGCTCTCACCTTTCGGTTTACTTTTTTAATATGAAATACACTTGAAGCTGGCACTTGAAAACTCTTATGAAAAAGTTTAAATTTGCTTTCTTCCAAATGACCTGAGCATAGGCTTTTAAAAAAATGCATGGAAGAACCTTTATAAGCTTTTAAGCGTTTCCTTTTTATTCTTTGATCTTCTTCTGCTATATTTTCAAAAAAAGAGGTTCCACCAAAATAATTGGATTTTTGAACATCCTTATTCAGGGTTACTCTAGTAAATTCTGAAATAAAATCTACCAGATCAAATTCTACTTTGTAACCCAATTCCTTATTTATCACTTGAATGGGTTGCCTAGCTGATGCATAAAGGCTTTTCTCATCTTTATCGTAATAAAAACGAATATCATCTTCATTCAAAATAGAGGCTCTTCTTCCTGCTTTGGTTCTTCCAAGAAAATCGTGTTTGAAAGCCTTTAGCATTTGCTCTCGAGTAAAGGGGGATGTATCAAAAACGACTTCTTCCAATTGATTTTCCTTTGGGATTAAGCTTATCTCATAATTCGATTTTGGATCTGGATTGGGTAGGTAAAATGTTTCAAAGCCTATAAATCTTATGACTAGTGTAAGGTTGGATTGTTCTTTGAACTCAATATTAAAAGTTCCATCTTTCCTGCTTATTGTACCAACTGTACTTCCATCAAAATAAATAGTAGCCCCAGATAGACTATTATCTTTATCATCTAGGATTTTCCCTTTGATTTCTTGAGCATGCAGCTGATAACAAAGTAAAAAAGCAATACTTCCAAAAAAGAATTTCATTTGTCTAATTTAAAAGTTTTGATAATTTACTTAAACTTTTTGAAATTTCAGCTTCTGTATTATAGCTATGCAAGCAAAACCTCAACCTTTCACTTCCTTTTGGAACTGTTGGCGATAAGATGGGTCTTACATCAAAGCCTTCTGCCTGAAGTTGGTTTGAAATTGTCTTTACCTTTTGGTTTCCACCAATCACACAGGATTGAATGGCCGAATTGCTTTCTATAAAATAGCTCCTGAGTTCATGGGTCTTTAGGGTTTCTAAAAAATAACAGATGATAGACCTTAAGCTTTCAAAATCTTGCGATTGAGTTCTCAAATAGTCATGAGCTGCCCAGTTTCTAGCTATAGTATCTTGACCGAGAGCTGTGGTATAAATAAAGCTTTTAGCAAAATTGATCAAGTAGTCTTGTAAATCCTGAGAGCCAAGTATAAAAGCTCCGTGGGATCCAAACGATTTACCGAAAGTAATAATTCTAGCAAAAATCTTATTCCCCGAATCTCTGTAACCTGTATTTGACAAGGTCCCTATAGCGTGAGCTTCATCCAAAATAAAGCAAGCCCCATAAGTTTCACAGACCTCTATGGCAGCCTCTACCTCTACTTCATCGCCATCCATTGAAAAAACATGCTCCGTGATAACATAAATGGTTTCAAATTGATTTTGAAATTTGGAAAGTTTAGCTTCCAAATCTTTTAGATTATTATGCTTAAACTTATAGGAATGCGCTGGACTCAACGAAATACCGTCTCTTATAGAGGCATGACTCAACTCATCATATAGAATCAAATCATGAGGTCGCGCAAGGGATGAGATAAGACCTAAATTAGCATCATACCCTGAGTTAAAGACCAAAGCGCTTTCAGCATCATATTGCTTGGCTAAGTAAATTTCAAAATCTTTAATTAAAGGATAGTTTCCGGAAAGCAGCCTTGAGCCAGTAGCCCCGTGAAGCTTGCTGGAATACTCTTTAAGTATATCTTGAGCAAATTCAGAAATACTTTGTTTTTTTGAAAAACCTAAGTAATCGTTAGAAGAAAAATCAACTAAAGTTGGATCTGAAATCTTAAGTGCTCGGAATGAACCTTCGTCTTTACGTTTATCGAGTTTCTTTTGTAAAGTTTCAGGAAATTTAAGTTTTAGGGGTTGACTCTTTTTCATTTTCATTTTCACTTTCATTTTCTTTATCTTCTCCTTTTAATTCGTGGGTAGATTTATTGTATTTACCTTTCAAATCATCAATAACAGACTTACCCCATAGCTCATTTCCAAGAAAATAGGAGGTTCTACCTATAAGGTGTGCTCCCACGGGAGCGGTGATTAAAATAAATATAATTACAGTAACCACACGCGTGGACACAGAGATTTCTAAAAAGAATAGCGCAGCAGCGACCAGTAATAGTCCAACACCAAGAGTTGCCGCCTTGGTATTGACAGAAATTCTAAGATATTGATCTGGCATTCTTAAAGTGCCAACAGCGGCTAGGAGTACAAATAGCGCTCCAAGCCCAGATGTGATGTAAATAAGGATATCAATCATTTTTATTTCGTTTTTCTAAGTAATATGCAAAGGCTACTGTTCCTAAAAAAGCAATAAGAGCCAGAACCAGAGAAATATCAAGGAATGTTGGTTCATCACTTATGACACTATATATCGCTATAATACCAATTCCAATAGTAATTAATAAATCTAAAGCAACAACACGATCTACAATGCTAGGCCCTTTAAAAAACCTTACAAAAACCAAAAGTGAGGAAATGGAAAGAATAGGTAAAATAATATAATATAAAAAATCGTGTACGTTCATCGTAATATTTCTAATAAGCGTTTCTCAAATCCTGTCTTAATATCTGCAATGAATTCTTGTTTATCCTCTACATACATGGCGTGAATGTAGAGTACACTGCGATCTGTAGAGACATCTAAAGCAAGCGTTCCAGGTGTAAGTGTTATCAAATTTGCTAAAAGAGTAATTTCCAAATCTGTTTTGGCGTCCAAAGGGACGGCAACAATACCAGGCTTCATATAAAATCTTGGAGTACTGACTTCGTAGGCTACTTGAATATTTGCTTTGATAAGTTCCCAGAGAAAAAAGAAGATGAAAGAAATGATCCTAGGAATGATCTTAAAATATTTTTTACTGGTTTTATCCTCCGCACCGCTTAAGATCCAAAGGATAATGAAACTCAAAATAAATCCAAAAAGGAAATTATTGAACTCGTAGCCACCAGTCAAAAATACCCAAATGAGAGTCAACAAAATGTTAGATAAAAATTTACTTTTCATTTTGACTTATCTTTTTAAAACAGCGTCTATATATAATTCGTTATTTATTAATTCTGAAGCTATTCTCTGAGACAGCTGCTGAATGTGTTCCGCTCCAAATCCAATATATAAAGTTACAAAAGTTAGAAAAGCCACAGGGAAAATAAAGGTGAATTTTTGTCCCATCCTAAGTTGGTCAAAATAAATAAACTTTCTGGGAAAACTTATTTTTGGTTGATCTTTCCAGAAAACCTCCGACCAGAGTTTGGCAATAACTATAAGAGTGATTAAACTTCCAAAGATTAAAGCTCCAAAGAACCAATATTCTTCTGCATTAAAACTTGCTAAAATCAAGGAAATTTTAGGCCAATACCCCGATAGCGGAGGTATCCCAATAAGCGAAAATAATGGAATTGCCATAAGTAGACTCAACTTGGGATAATTGGCGTACAAACCACCTAGTTTCTTCATGTTGTTTGTGGCTTTGATTCTATAAATCAAACCACTTATCAGGAATAAATTCGTTTTGATGATGATATCGTGAATGAGATAGAAGATAACACCTGCCATGGCAACTTCAGTAAATAAGGCTAAACCTCCAATCATAAACCCAATATGACAAATGATAAAGTACATGAATACCTTCTTGATATTGTTTTGAATAATAGCTCCAACACCACCACTAAAAATAGTCATGATCGCGAGGGTTAAAAGCAAGGTATTCAAAAACCCATCTCCCTCATAAATGAGTGTAAAAATACGTATTAAAGCGTAAACTCCAACTTTGGTAAGCAGACCTGCAAATATTGCAGAAACTGCGGATGGCGGGGTATGGTAAGATGCAGGAAGCCAAAAGTACAGAGGGAATATAGCCGATTTGATCCCAAAGCCAACCAGAAACAAAACAGCACTTATATCCACTAGGTTTCTATTTTGGACTTCAGCAATCTTCAATGAAATATCTGCCATATTCAAAGTCCCTACCAAACCATACAGAACTCCCAAAGCCGTTAAAAAGATCATGGACGCAAAGAAGTTAAGTGCAAAATATTTAACAGCACCTTCCAATTGATTTTTTTCTCCCCCTATGCTTATCAAAACAAAAGAACTGATAATAATAATCTCAAACCACACGTATAAATTAAATATATCTCCGGTTAAAAAGGCTCCGTTAAGCCCTAAGAGCAAAAAATGAAACACGCTGAAATACCCAAATCTCAATCTTGCTCTAATAACGGATATCGTAGAAAATATAGACACTGCAAAACCTGCAATAGCGGTGAGTAAAACTAGGGTCGCGGCCAACATATCTCCCACGAATACAATTCCAAAAGGCGCTTCCCAATTTCCCGATTGCACCACTTGGGTTCCGTTATTATACACATAGACAAAAACCCAAATGGCAACAAGAAGTGCTATAAAATTAGCAACTACGCTAAAGATTTTTTGAAAATCCACTTTGTTCCAAAAAAACATCAATACGATGCTGAAAAACAGGTGAACCAGTAATGGTAGTATAATGATATCGTTTGTCATGAATCTTCGTCTGTAGTATTAAGTTGGTCTAAATCGTCTGTTTTAAGGACTTTAAAAGTTCGTTTCATCAGTATAATAGCAAAGGCTTGTAACCCAAAACTAATGACTATGGCCGTGAGTATTAAGGCTTGTGGAATTGGATCTGCATAAACTCCTTCTAAAACTTTTTTTGCAGAATCTATAATTGGAGGCTTCCCTTTGGTGATACGACCTAAAACAAATATCAATAAGTTCACTCCATTTCCAAGAAGGATGATACCCAAAATAAGTTTCACCATGCTTCGACGCATAATCATATAAATACCAGACGCGTACAAAACGCCAGTAATAATTGCTAAGAGTATTTCCATTTAAGCAGATTCTGAAATTGTAAAAATGATCGTTAAGGACGCTCCTATGACGACTAGATATACACCGAGGTCAAAAAATAATGCAGACCCAACTGCGCCGATGACTGGTATTGGATTTTCTGCCCAAAGTCCAGTCATAAACGGCAAATCTGAAAAAACCATTGGGGCAATTCCACTTAAAAAAGCCACTAGAAGGCCCAATGGCATCAAAAATCCTGGATGTAATTTTAATATGGTTCTCGTTTTATCCAATCCATGGGAAAAAGCATGCAAAACAAAAGCAATCGCGGCAACGAGACCACCAACAAATCCTCCCCCTGGTAAATAATGACCTCTAAGCAAAATAAACACAGAGAATATTAATAACACTGGAAGTAAATAACTAGATGCTGATTTTAAGATTAATGTCCTCATATTATTTTTTGTCTGTTGTCTTTAGTTTCAATTTCAGTAATCCAAAAACTCCTATGGCCGCTACTATAAGTACTGAAATTTCTATCATCGTGTCAATCCCTCTGAAATCTACCAAAATAACATTAACTATATTTTTACCGTGTGCTAACTTATATGCATTTTGAGCATAGAATTCTGTGACTTCGGTATTTTTGGGTTCGCCTAAAACTTTTAGGATAAGAATCGTAATTAAGACCCCAAAGCTTAGGGATAGTATACCGTGTTTTATCCTGACTCGATTATCGGATAGATTTAAATATTTCGGTAATCTGTAGAGTACCAAAACAAATAAAATAACAGTAAGGGTATCTACAGAAAATTGAGTCATTGCCAAGTCTGGTGCACCATAAAACAAAAATAACAAACTAAAAGATAGACCTACTACTCCTAAAGAAGCTACAGCGGCCAACCTAGATTTGGTAAATACAGTATATAAAACACCCAAAAGTAACATTATCAAAATTGAGATCTCATAAATAGTCAATTCCGCTAGCGAAGAGATGTCTATACTTAAAGAAAAGTCTGAAAAGATTAAGTATCCCAAAAGCAAAATGAGAAAGCTTACAATTATAAAAAGATAATGTCTTAAATAACCTGTCTGAAAACTATTAGTCCAGTATTTAGAAAATACAGCGAACCCCTCAGATGAGTTTATGAGTAGTGTTTTGGGTGCTATTGAATCCAGTTTTGCGATAGTGTTCTCGAGAGAGTGCTTTGGTTTCAAAACAAAATATAAAACGGTGCCCAAAATAAGCGTAGTGGCACTAAGCCCTAAAATGGTATTAAAGCCATGCCATAGTTTAAGATGAAAATCCTCGAACTGAAGCCCTTGTGTCATTGCAATAGGTTTTGCTATAGCTGTTTCGATAAGACCAGGAAAAAGACCAAATACCAATCCAGCAAAAGTCATGATAAGAGGTGGAACCCACATCAACGGACTTGGCAAATGAATTTTTTCAAACTTTTTTGGTAGTTTACCCATAAAAGGCTTTACTCCCACTATAAAACCAGCATAAAACAATAATACGTTTGTAGATAGAGCTAAAATAGTGAGTAAGATCGCATTATCTTTAAAATGCAAAGTAGATTCATAAATTAAGTCTTTACCTACAAAACCCAAAGTAGGCGGAACACCACCGCTAATGAGTGCAGCGATAAAGCCAGCTATAGCTACGGGCAGCAAGACTTTTCTAAGACCTGCAAGTTGAGTCACATCTCTGGTCCCTGTTTCATGATCTATAATACCGGCGATCAAAAATAAAGAAGCTTTATAAAGAGCGTGAACCACTATAAAAACTGCGGCGGCGACAAGAGCTGCTTGGGTACCAATTCCAATCAAAAAAACCAAAATTCCTAATGCTGAAATAGTCGAATAGGCTAAAATTCCTTTGAGATCTGTTCTAAAAATAATATGGAAGGCAGAGTAAATCATCGTTATCCCCCCCACTACCATCAATACGGTATGCCAAATTTCTCCACCATTTAAAACAGGTGACATTCTGAATAATAAATAAACTCCTGCCTTTACCATCGTTGCAGAATGCAAATAGGTAGACACAGGCGTTGGAGCCTTCATCGCTTCAGGTAACCAGAAATGAAATGGAAACTGTGCAGATTTAGTGAAAGCAGCACTAAATATAAAGATGAGGATTAAAACATAATGTGAGCTATCGGCTATGGCCTCTGTTGAGGATAGCATTTCAGAAATACGATAGGTACCAGCAACATCTCCAAGAAGAACAGCACCACCCAAAAGCATTAATCCCCCAATACCAGTTACACCAAGCGCAATTAATGCAGATTTTCTAGAATCCTCTTTATCGTTGTTAAAACCGATTAAAAAAAAGGAAGAAATACTCGTTAGCTCCCAGAAAATAAATATGGTCATTATGTTATCTGACAGAACTAAACCAAGCATTGAAGCCATAAATAGGCTCAGGTATCCATAAAACCTGTCTAAGTATTTGTGATCTTTTAGATAAGCAGAGGTATATACAAAAACCAAGGTACCCACACCCGTGATCATTAATGCAAATAAAAGTGCCAACCCATCTAAAGTAAAGCTAAGATTAACTCCAAAACTGGGGATCCATTCGTGATTTTCGTAAATAACTTTACCACTAGCTATTTCACTGATGAATGTGGAGAAATAAATAAAAAGACTCAACGGGATTAACGAAGACAATACAGCTAGTCTGCCTCTAAAATAAGAGCCTGCAAATACTAAAAATAAAGAAAATAAAAATCCTAAAAGTACCGCTTCTAGCATGTGTAAAATTATTTATTACAAATATATTGTTTATTGATCAAGAGTCTATGACAAATAGAGAAAGCTCTAATGAATTTACATAGAGCAAAACCTAAATAAAAATGCTGTTGACCTTTTCAACAGCATTTTTATAAATAATTCTTAGTGTTACTGAACTAAAGCAGCATCTACTGAAATTTCAGTAGATAAAAGCTTGGAAATCGGGCAATTCTTTTCAGCTTTACCAACTAAACTGTCGAATTTCTCCTGACTAATATCTGGTATTTTGGCTGCAAGTGTGAGATGAGAATTTGTAATAGACCCATCTTTAAGTGTTATTTCCCCTTTAGTTTCAAGACTTTCGGGAGTATAACCCTCCTCGGTTAAAAAAGCAGACAATTGCATCGAAAAACATCCAGCGTGAGCTGCTGCAATTAATTCTTCAGGATTTGTCCCTTTTCCATCTTCAAATCTGGACTTAAAAGAATAGGGTGTGTTATCTAAAATACCGCTCTGCGAAGAGAGGCTTCCTTTACCTTCTTTAATGCTGCCTTCCCAAACTGCTTTTGCGTGTCTTTTCATAATTTTTAATTTTTCTTAAAATTAGAAAAATTATCACTTATCTCACTAGATTTTCAAATAACATTAACCTAAGTCCTAAATTTAAATCTGCTAGTTTTTTTGAAATTTCTCAATAATCGCTTTAGCCTTGTCCTCATTATTTTCAGAAACAAAGAGTTCATACTGTCCGAAAATTCCAGCGTAGGAGCTATCCATTTTATCTTTTTCAAAACAGTCTATATCCTCGGACATTAACAGGTTCTTAATTCCCATTAATTCTACTTTAGACGTTGTAGTAAAAATTTTAATTTTCATAAGTTCCAAAATTTAGTTTCTAATCTTCCTCCTCTTCATTCATCCCGTTCCAACCTCTAGCCTTAATTGGGATTTTAGTATTCATCCTAGAAATGAGATGAATCCCTTCACTTTGTTCAGCCATATGGCCGATAATCGTTAAGTGTGGATTGGCTTTTATTTTTTTAAAATCAGTTTGGTCTACCGTAAATAAAAGTTCGTAATCTTCCCCTCCATTCAGAACCACTGTAGTTGAGTCCAACTCAAACTCTTCGCAAGTTGAAATACACATTGGATCAAGAGGAAGTTTATCTTCAAACAGGTTGGCGCCAACTTTAGAGTGTTTACATAAGTGCATCAACTCTGAAGATAATCCATCGCTAATGTCAATCATAGAAGTCGGTTTTACCTCCAAAGCAGCTAAGAGTTCTACAATATCTTTTCTCGCTTCAGGCTTTAATTGCCGCTCTACAATATAATTATATTTCTCGAGATCTGGCTGAGCGTTTGGGTTCACTTTAAACACCTCATTTTCTCGCTGCAACACCTTCAGCCCTAAAAAGGCACCTCCTAGATCACCTGAAACTACAAGTAAATCATTAGGTTTAGCACCACTCCTATAGGTGATTTCCTCTTTTTTAGCTTGACCAATCGCGGTAACACTTATCGTTAAGCCTTTTATAGCTGAAGTGGTGTCTCCTCCAACAACATCTACATCGTAGAACTCTGCGGCTGTTGCAATTCCACTATACAACTCTTCCAAGGCTTCCACTGTAAAGCGATTGGAACACGCAATAGAAACTGTAATCTGCTCTGCTTTTGCATTCATAGCATACACATCAGATAAGTTTACCACTACAGCCTTATAGCCTAAGTGTTTTAAAGGCATGTAGGCCAGATCGAAATGAACGCCTTCTACCAAAAGATCTGTAGTCACCACTGTATGTTTATCATGTTTTAAAACTGCTGCATCATCACCGATACCAGTAATAGTTGAGGTTTGCTTAATTTTAAAAAATTGGGTCAAGTGGTCTATTAAACCAAATTCACCAAGTTCTGATAATTTGGTTTTACTCTCTTTTGTATTTTGAAACATAACATTTTCAGTTTAATTGCAAAGTTACTCAAAGGAATTGAGAAGGACAGCATATTTAAGTTGGTCTCTATGGGTCTAAAAATCAAATCTTGAGTAGAGAATAATTACTTACATTTGAAAAAAAAAACATTTTGAAACACATCTACTCTTTTCTAGTCATAATTCTTATACAGGCTAGTTCATATTCTCAAACTCCATGTGAAAATGGTTTTGCTGGACAATATCCCTGTAACGATTTCGATCTAATGTCCCAAATTGACTTAAACACCCTTTCAGCAAGTTCTGGAAATGACTCTTGGGGCTGGACAGATCCCGAAGATGGCAAAGAATATGCCCTTATGGGTTTGACTAATGGTACTGCCTTTATTGATATTTCATCTCCTACAAACCCTATATACCTAGGTAAATTACCAACACATACGGATGCTAGTCAATGGAGGGATATAAAAGTGTATGGCAATTATGCTTTTGTCGTTTCTGAGGCCCCAGGACATGGCATGCAAGTCTTCGACCTAACCCGACTTCGCAATGTTAACAATGCACCCGCAACTTTCACCAATGATGCACATTATGATGGTTTTGGTAGGGCTCATAATATTGTGATTAATCCAGAACAACCTTATGCTTATGCTGTTGGGACCTCAACTTATAATGGCGGAGCTCATATCGTCGATATATCCGATCCTTTAAACCCTGACTTAGCGGGAGGCTACTCTGGTAGTTTTTACACTCACGATGCTCAGGTTGTCACTTATAATGGGCCTGATCTAGATTATGCTGGTAGAGAAATTTATTTAGGAAGTAACGAAGATGAAGTTGTCTTTGTAGATGTTACAGATAAATCAAATCCGACATTGATTTCAGATATTTCATATACAAATGTCAGTTATACTCATCAGGGTTGGTTAACCGAAGATCAGAGATATTTTTTCTTAGGAGATGAAACTGATGAAATAAACCCTGGAGCGATTAATACTAGAACCATAATTTTTGACTTGGAAGATTTAGATAACCCTGTTATTCATCAAGAATATTTTGGTCCAACTGATGCCATAGACCATAATGGGTATATTAAAGGAGATATATTTTATTTATCAAATTATACTGCAGGCATAAGAATCATAGACATTTCTGGTGTAGGTGCTGAAGAGATAAATGAAGTAGGCTTCTTCGATACCTATCCTGAAAGCGATGGCGCTGATTTTGAAGGCGTTTGGAGCAATTATCCTTATTTTGAAAGCGGTAATATCGTGGTAAGTGATATTAATAGGGGGTTCTTTTTAATCAGAAAATCAGGGACTCTAGAAACCCCTGATTTTCAAAATCAAGACTTTAAAATTTTCCCTAATCCTGCATCATCTTATGTCAATATTGTAAACACTCAAGAAAACATTCAAAAAATTGAAATTTTCAATCTTTTGGGTCAAAAAATATTTTCCGAAGCTTATCAAGATGAAAAGCAAATTCAAATCAATTTAGACACCTACGACTCTGGTATGTATTTGCTTAAAATAAATAATTCTTTCACTCGTAAATTGATCATCAAATAATGTTTAATAAAATAGTTTTCATAATAAGTCTAGGATTAATTCTTTCATGTTCCAAAGATGATGAATCAGTAATTCCGGAGGGAATTGACCAGGAATTTATGGGTGAGATAGACCTTATCAAGACTATTGGGGGATCTCAACAAGATGATTTCTTGTCTGTAGTAGCGACCACCGATGGCGGTATTGCAGCATTTGGTTTTACTCAAAGTAATGATGGTGACATCATAGGTAAGCCTTCAACTGATAGTGATTATTGGCTTGTAAAATTTGACCAAGATTTAAATATCCAATGGCAAAAGGTATTTGGGGGAAGTGATGATGATAGAGGACAAAGTATAATCCAAACCGATGACGGAGGCTTTGCCATCACTGGATTTTCTAGGAGTAATGATGGTGATATTTCGGGAAATTTTGGATTTCAAGATTATTGGGTTGTAAAATTAGATGCTTCAGGGGGTATTCAATGGGAAAAAAGCATCGGTTTTTCTGGAAATGATAGAGGATATGACATTATACAGACTCAAGATGGCGGCTATTTTGCTACTGGGTTTCTAGATGTTACTGCTTCTGAAGGAGAAGGGAATGATGATTTCGAAAATTTGAAGATTTCTCCTAATTCCAAAGGAGCAAAGCATGGCGTGGGAGAATATTGGGGTATAAAATTGGATGCTGAAGGTAATATGGAATGGAGACGCTATTTTGGCGGTACCAATAATGACAGAAGCTACGCTGTTACACAGACCCAAGATGGCGGTTATATCCAAACGGGGCATTCTGAAAGTGATGACTTTGATATTACCGACCCTGAAGGAAGTTATGACATTTGGGTGGTCAAAACTTCCGCTAATGGTGATTTGGTTTGGGAAAAAAGTTTTGGAGGAAGCAGTATTGAAATTGCTTTTGATATTATAAAAACCGAGGATAATAACTTTATGCTAGTTGGTGATACTAGGAGTAGTGATAGAGATGTTTCAAACCCAAGAGGCAATGCAGATATATGGATCATCAAATTCGATACGGATGGGAATCTGATTTGGGAAAAAACCTATGGTGGACCAGAATTCGATTCTGGAAAGTCTATTATAGCTATAGGAGATAATGAGTATTTTATAACGAGTAGTTCAAGAAGTGAGACAGATCAATTGGAGATCAACTATGGCTCTAGTGACATTTGGGGATTTATCATAGACGGTAATGGAGACTTAAAATGGCAAAAAACCATCGGAGGAAGTGGTCTTGACTTTGGGAATGATGCTGCAATTAATGCCAGTAGGGAGATTTTTGTGGTTGGAAACACGGCTAGCAACGACAATGATTTTCCAACAAATAAGGGTGATAACGATGCTTTTATTATAAAATTAAAGTGATATGAAAAAAATAATTTGCTTTGTTCTTATTTCAATGTTGGCAGTTTCTTGCAAAGACGATGATACTCTAGAGACCACTAGTATAGAGATCAGCTTTGCTAATAAGATAAATTCTCAAAACATAGAATTGAATACAGGAGTTTATCAAACTACATTAGGTGAGTCTTACTCCATCAATGAGCTAAAATACATCATCAGTAATATCTCATTTATTCAAGAAGATGGCAAAATCTTCACTTATCCTGTAGAAGACAGTTATTTTCTAATCGATGAAGAGGTACCTTCCAGTAAAATTATAAGCCTAGAAAACATCCCCGTTGCCAACTACAAGAAAATAGAGTTTGGGATAGGCGTAGATCAATCCAACTACCCACTCAATGGTGTAGATAACTTTGTACCCACAGCACAAGAAAGCCAAATGCTTTGGAGCTGGTCGGCAGGGTATATCTTTTTTAAAATAGAAGGTGAATATTCTTCAACTGGAGATCAGCCAGATGATGATTTTCTTTTTCACATTGGGAGCCACGGCACCAATCTAGATAATTACAAAACTGTAGAGTTATCTTCTGATTTTGGTTTTGATTTCACTGAAAATACCCTAGTATCTATCGAAGCTGACTTATCTAAACTCTTTAATGCGGTCTACGACATTAGGATAGAGGATAAACCTGATATCCAAGTAGATCCTGTAAACGCTCCGAAGATTGCAGAAAACGCAAGTCAGTTATTTTCTTCAGTTCCTCTTAATTCAACAGAATAAACCACAAACATGAGTAAAGTATTTCTCTTCCTGGTCTTGATATTATGTTTTGCCTGCAGCGGTGATGAGAATACTTATGTTGAGATTTCAGAAAATAAAAAATTGGACTTCCCTCAGCCAGATTTCTTTCCACAACCTGTTTACAATTTGGAAGAAAATCCACCTACAGAAAAAGGCTTTGAGTTAGGTAAAAAATTATTTTACGACGGAAAGTTATCTTCAACAGGAGTTATTTCTTGTGGATTTTGTCATGTCCAAGAGTTTTCTTTTACGCACCATACCCACGAAGTGAGTCATGGTGTAGATGGTGCTTTAGGAACCAGAAATGCACAGCCTTTAATGAATTTGGCTTACTTCGAAGAATTCTCGTGGGACGGGGCAGCCCAACATCTCGATTCTTTTTCCATCATCCCTATTACAACAGATACAGAAATGAATGAAACGGTGTCTAATGTGATTAACAAACTCAAAAGCGACCAAGTCTATAGTGAATTATTTGCTGAAGCATTTAACAATGGAGAGGTGAATACTCAAAATATGTTCAGAGCTTTGTCTCAATTTATGGTGATGATGGTATCTGCAGATACAAAATATGATAAAGTGTTAGAAGGAAATTCTGTATTTAGCGAAGAAGAGTCTGCTGGTCTGTCCTTATTTGAAGCTAAATGTGCAAGTTGCCATAAGGGTATCCTTTTTACAGATCAATCCTATAGAAACAATGGATTATCTATTGATCCTAGGTATAATGATATTGGACGTGAACGCGTAACAGGACTTGAGGAAGATAAATACAAATTTAAAGTCCCTACCTTAAGAAATATCGCAGTCAGCCTTCCCTACATGCACGATGGACGGTTTCAATCTTTAAAAGAAGTTTTAGATCATTATGACTCTGGAGTTGAACCTACACAAAATTTAGATCCTAGTTTACAACAAGAAAATAACTTGGGAATCTCACTCACAGAAACTGAAAAAAACCAACTGATTTCTTTTCTAAAGACCTTAACCGACGATAACTTTTTACTCGACCGGCGATTTTCTGAATTTTAAGACGTCTCTGCTTTAGATAAATTTATAGCCGTTTCTATCAATGCCAAATGAGAATAAGCCTGTGGAAAGTTTCCCAACAAGCGTTTTGTTTTAAAATCTATATCCTCACTCATCAATCCTAGGTGATTAGAATAACCGATTAACCTTTCAAATTGTTGCTTAGCGTCTTCCACTTCGCCAATTTTAAACAAACTATTGATATACCAAAATGTACAAATCGTAAATGACGAACTAGGCAAGCCAAAGTCGTCCTTGTTTTTATAGCGATACAGAAGTCCATCATTTGTTAAATGCTTTCCAATAGCCTTTACAGTACTTACAAACTTTGGATCCTTAGCATCGATGAAACCATAGGTTTCCATCAAAAGCACAGAGGCATCTAGATCTGTAGAATTATACGATTGAGTATACGCCTGCATATCTTCGTTCCAGGCATTCTCCATAATATCATTACGTATGGCTTTTTCCAAAGTTTTCCAGCGTTCAAGCTTGGAGGATTTATGAAAGAGTTTTGAAATTTTTATAGCTCTGTCTATAGCCACCCAGCATAAGACTTTTGAAAAGGTAAAATGTCGATCTTCCGTCCTGAATTCCCAGATTCCTTTATCTGGCTCTTGCCAGTGTTTTCCAACCACCCACGCAATCCCTTTCGTAATGGTCCATAACTCTTCTTTATTGTCTATATCTGATTTGAATTTGACTAATTCTTGATAAATGACATCCACCAATATTCCGTAGATATCATTTTGCTTTTGTGCATAAGCCGCATTTCCAATTCTCACGGGCTTAGAATCCTTATAACCAGAAAGATGTGTTAAGTGCTTTTCAGTCAATTGCTTTTCTTTATTGATTCCATACATGATTTGAAGTTTTTCATTCTTATCTGGAATCAAATCTATTATGAATTGTAAATAGCGTTTTATCATTCTTTTATGACCTAATTGAGAGACTACTTTCACCACCATGGAAGCATCTCTAATCCAACAGAATCTGTAGTCCCAATTCCTCACCTCCCCTATCGTTTCTGGTAATGAGGTAGTCGCTGCCGCTAGGATTGCCCCAGTTTTATCATAACTCAAAAGCTTAAGAGTCATCGCACTTCTTAAAATCATATCATCATAAATGCCAAACTTGGGCGTTTTAGAACTCCAGTTAAGCCAATAGCCTTTGGTTATTTCTAAGTCTAGAGAAACAGACTTCAGGTCTGGCAGCTCTATCTTCTCGTTATAAGACAAAAGGAAAAAAGCATCTTCAGTAAGGGAGATTTCTTTTGAATTTGCAACAGCTTGCTTATCTAAGGACGTGTAAAGAAACAAGGTATCGAACTCATCGGCTTCGGTAAGTCCTACGATAAAATTTTCTTTAATGAATATCTCCGTGTTTCCAAGAGCATACTCCAACTTTGGATTGAAATCAACTTTTAATTTAGGTGTTCCCTTAGTAACTTTCAAGTACCTTATGAGTTCTGGAGGGGTGTGATAACTCTTATCTTTTTTGAGAAAACGTGGCAAAAAATCATAGACTTCAAAGCTAGCCTCTTGAGACGAAAAAGTAGTTTTAAGAATACAAGTGTCTTTGACATAAACCTGAGATATTTCGTAAGAATCGTCCACATGAAAAGCGAATTGCCCCCCCTTCTTTTCATCTAATAATTTTGCAAAAACAGAAGCAGAATCAAATTCTGGTAAACAACACCAATCTATTGAACCTGTTTCAGAAACCAAAGCTGCTGTCCTACAATTTCCTATGATTCCGTAGTTAAGATTATTCATGAATCCTGATTTTTTGGGAGATTAAAATCATATTTTTGATTAAATAAAAGGAAATAATACGAGTTTAACAAAGTTTTTTCATGAATAAAATAATAATTGTATCCAATAGGCTACCTCTACAAATAAGTATAGAAGATGATCACCTCCAAGTAACTCCGAGTGTTGGCGGACTTGCCACAGGACTTAAATCTGTCCATAAAGAGAGCAATGGAATTTGGATTGGCTGGTCGGGTCTTACACAAGAGGAACTTACTCCAGAACTTGAGGCTAAGGTTGAAAAAGCCGTTCATAAAGAGCAATGTGTGTCTGTGAGTCTCACTCAAAGTGACCTAGACTTATATTACTACGGCTTTAGTAATCGAACATTGTGGCCACTGTTTCATTATTTTATAGAGTATACAGAGTACGATCCCGAATCTTGGAATGCCTATAAACGCGTGAATGAGAAATTTGCGGAAGCGGTTTTAAAACACGCAGAAGATGGTGACCAAATCTGGATACAAGACTACCAACTCTTACTGGTTCCTGCTATTGTTAAAGCTAAAAAACCCAACATTTCTATCGGATTCTTCAATCATATTCCTTTTCCTTCCTATGAAATATTCAGAACCTTTCCTAAGCGTAGAGAACTTTTAGAAGGTATGCTTGGTGCAGATTTGATTGGTTTCCATACCTATGATTACGAGAGACACTTTTTAAGTTCTATAAAACGCATTCTTAGTTTGGAGGTTAATTTCAACAAAATCACCTATAACAACAGAATCATAAAGGTGGACTCTTTTCCGATGGGCATCGATTACAAAAAATTTAAAAATGCTGCTCTTAAGCATGATAAACAAGATGAAAATAACAAATCTGAAATTCAAAAAAGACTAGATCAGCATCTTCAGAAAGAAGTTGGGATGAAAATGGTGCTTTCCATCGATAGAATGGACTATACCAAGGGGATCCCAAACAGGTTAAAAGCCTTTGACTATTTTTTGAGGAAATATCCAGAGTTTCAAGAGAAAATAAGACTCGTCATGCTAGCAGTGCCTTCAAGATCTCAGGTGCCTCAATATCAAAAATTAAAGCAAGAAACCGACGAACTTGTAGGTAGAATTAATGGTGAATTTTCCACGGTGAGCTGGACCCCTATCTGGTATTTTTATAGAACCCTACCTTTTGAAAATTTAATAGATCTCTATACCTCATCCGAGGTTGCCTTAATTACCCCTGTAAGAGACGGAATGAACCTCGTTGCGAAAGAATATGTTGCTACTCGAACCAAAGAAGACGGTGTGCTAGTCCTTAGTGAAATGACAGGGGCCTCAAAAGAACTCAACGAAGCTTTGCTTATCAATCCTTTCAATTATGAAGAAATTGCGGACACTCTAAAGCAAGCTTTAGAAATGCCAAAAGCAGAGCAAAAACAAAGGATGAAGGCTCTCCAAGAACGAGTATCTCGGTATAGCGTAGAAAAATGGGCTAGTGAATTTATGAGTTCTCTTAAACAAGTACATAAAGTTTACAATCTTATCCGGGCCTCAAAATTGAAATCAACTGATATAGAAAATTTCAAGAAGCTATTAAAATCCCCTGAAAAAAAGGTGATGTTTTTGGATTACGACGGGACTTTGGTCAACTTCACTAAAAACCCTCAAGATGCTAAACCAGATTCTGAACTTCTCCAATTATTAAAAGGACTTGAAAAAGTTGAAAATCTCGAGCTAGTCATCATTAGCGGGAGAGATAAAAAAACTTTGAATGAATGGTTCAAAAAAACTCCTTACACGCTAGTGTCCGACCATGGAGTTTCCGTTCGCGAAAAAGGGCAAACATGGAAAACTCTAGAGCATTTAAAAACCGATTGGATGGAGGATGTTCTCCCTGTTTTGGAAACTTTTGTGGATAGAACACCAGGAACACTTGTTGAAAAAAAGAAATTTTCGCTAGCTTGGCATTACCGAGATACTGATATCGAATTAGCTCAAAAACGAGTTGTAGAAATAAAAACGGTGCTAACGAGTTTTATCTCTAACACAGACCTTACCTTGCTCGAGGGTAATAAAGTTATTGAAATAAAAAGTAGCAAGGTGAATAAAGGTAGGGCTTGCAATTATGTCTTAGATCAAAATCCTACTCAACATGTCTTTGCCATTGGAGATGACTGGACCGATGAATTTATGTTTGAGGAACTCCCAGAAAACTCACAAACCATAAAGGTAGGTGTTAAAAAAACTAAGGCTAAATTTTATGTAACTAGTGTAGAAGATGTGAGGAGTCTCTTAAAAGAACTGCCTAAATTAAACTACGCTGATGAAAAAAATTAGTCCTACAATCAAAATTACTAATCAAACTTATGAGTAAACAAATAAAATTAATTTGGGACTTTAGAGGACCCAATGCAGAGAAAACGGCAGAACATCATACCATTCATTTGAATGACTTCTTAAATACAAATTCCATGGATCTGAAGGTAACAGGAACCGAGAAGCTAGATGACTTTCATTTTATCGCTTTTATGGTTGTTGAAGAAGTCGACATGAAATCTGTTAGAGATCGTTTAAAACCTCATCGTGGGCAGGTTTATAAAAGCTAACTCATCTTCTAGAAGCAACTAATTTTCGGGTCTAGGCTAAATGGATTAAAATCATAAGGTATAATTAAGACCAACCCCTAAGACTTCTCTTATTTGAAAACCCTTTACGGCATTGTCATCATAAATGGCTTGGAAGGTAAAATTCGCCGAAATATATTTATTAACACTCATAATAAGATTTAAGGTGTAGTCGATGTCTACATTTAGTGGATCTTCCAGATAGTTAGAATATAAGCCTAACACGTTCCCTGCAGTAATGCCCTCCATGACTTTAAATTTAACAAAAGCATTCACAGAGGCACCAAATTCAGTACGTATGCTTTCACCTTCATCAATTCCGAAAAAATCACCGTCTACGTAACCTGGAGTGGTAGTAAATTTCTTGTTGGCAGTAATGATACGAGCTGTTACTGGTGAAATGTTGACACGAATGTCATCACTTTCTTTCCACAAAGCACCCAAACCTAATTGAGTAAAGGCAGGAGACATGAATTCTGTTTGAAGCGTCCTCGTTTCGTTCCCGTCTACATCTTCTCCAAACTCATAGCCCATGTCGAACTGAGATCTGAAATTCACAAAGGTAGATGTATACCATTTGGACTGTCCTATTTGATGACCAATAGTTGAATTGAGTTCTAAACGGTCATTTGTTTTCCTGTAAAATTCTTGATCCTTTATTTTAGTTATACCATAGTCGCCTAGGAATTTAGTATCCCAGATATACTTTCCTTTGTTATAATAGATATCGAAATTAACCACAATGTTAGCGGAGTAGTTGGTAGTTCCACCACCCTGCCAGTCATCATTAAAGGCTGCTTGATTGATCAGAAATTGAAAGTTCCCTTCGGTTTTCCAAATGGTGTCGTTTTGTGAAGAAACAGGAGCATTTGGAGATTGAGCTCGTAAAAGAGACCCAGTAAAAATAATAATAAGAAAACTGAGGTAGAATTTAAACTTCATTTTTTAATAATTTTATGGAGCAAATGAAATTATAAAATTGAGATACTACCTAAACCTTTCTAGGTTTTTTATAAAGAGGAACAGCAGAACATGCTTCACCATACATAATTGACTTAGCAACGGGTTGTAGCATTTGTAAAGCAAATAAGTACGCATTTTCTGGCACTGGTTTGTCAGAACAGCCTTTTATAATAATGGGTTTATCTTTATAATCGGTCAGATCTATTTGAGATAGTGCCTCTTGATAAAGCAAGGAGTTTAAAACCTCTAAAGATCCATAAACAACTTTTTGGGCTATCCCCTCCAGATATGTGGTTATCAGAAGATAGGCCCAACTTGGAATTATGGAGTCGGTTGAACAATAGAGGGCTACGTAGGCATCTTCATATTGATTCCAATTATGTGCTTTAAGCTCTAGCCTAAAGTCCTTTTCTTTAAGAATAATACCCTGAAACAACCACTCTTTAATATCGATTTGCACTCTTGTCCCTTTTGGATAGTAATCCTCAAGATTAAAAGTTATCAGAGAACTTAATGCTACTTTATTTACAATCTCAGCCATAGTCTTACAACATTCCTAATTCAAGTTTTGCTTCTTCACTCATCAGTTCTTGAGACCAAGCAGGATCGAAGGTCAATTCCACTTCACATTCGTTCACCCAATCTAAAGAAGCCGCCTTTTCCTTTACTTCTTGAGGAAGGGATTCTGCAACTGGACAGTTGGGAGAGGTTAATGTCATTAATATTTTGACGTCATTATCCTCATTGACAAAAACATCATAAATGAGTCCAAGTTCGTAAATATCTACAGGAATCTCTGGATCGTAAATAGTTTTTAAAACTCTTACTACATCTTCTCCAAGTTTTTCTATGTTTAATTCTTCAGCCATAATACTAAGCTTTATTTTGTTGGCTATTATATGCAATAGCGTACATTTTCATTTGTTTTATCATGCTAACCAGTCCGTTAGCTCTGTTTGGTGATAAGTGTTCCTTAAGTCCAATTTCATCTATGAAATCTGTGTTTGCTCCAATGATGTCTTCTGGTTTTTGTCCAGAAAATACACGGATAAGTATCGCAATAATTCCTTTAGTAATTATGGCATCACTATCTGCTGTAAAGTCGAGTTTATCATTATCCATCGTTCCATAGACCCATACTCTACTCTGACATCCTTTTATAATATTTTCGTCGGTTTTATATTGGTCTTCAATAAGCGGGAGAGATTTACCAAGGTCGATCATATATTCATACCGATCCATCCAGTCTTCAAAGATGCTAAATTCTTCTACAATTTCTTTTTGTCTTTCTTGAATATTACTCACTTTTTTCTATCTTTTTTTCTGCCTTAATTAAGACGATTCCTTCTTTAGATTTCAAGTATATAACTTCAGATGAATTATCAAATTGAGTGACTGAAGCTGCTTTTTGAAAAAATAAATTCTCAAGATCCATTTTATCATCACAATATATTTTTGTTGCTGAAGCAAAGCCTAAGTCCAAAGATCCATCGTTCATTTTATAACTAAAGTTATAATTATTGCACCCCGAGTATCCTGAAATTGTTGAGTTTTCTGGATTTACCCTCAAGGTTAGTTTAGAGTCTACAAGTTCTTGCTCCCCTAGCTGTGTTATAACATATTCTTCAGCCATAAGTTTTTCTGAAGTCATTTTTCTTTGCTGTTGAGCTTTGCAGGAAACCAAAATTAAAAAAAATGAAAACAAAGCAAAGCCTGTTTTTAAAATTGAATATGGTTTCATGATAACATGGATTTTGCCTTTTTCAAAGCAATAATAAAAGAGTCGATTTCCGCTTTCGTGTTGTAAAACATAAAAGAAGCACGAACAGTTCCTGGAATTTTATAAAAATCCATTATAGGTTGAGCGCAATGGTGACCAGTTCTCACGGCGATTCCCATTTTGTCGAGTAAGGTTCCTATATCATAGGGATGTAGACCTTCAATATTAAATGATAAAACAGCCGTTTTGTTTTCTGGTGTAGTCCCGTAAATTCTTACACCTTCTATTTTTTCTATCTCTTCAGTGGCATAAACAAGCAGCTGCATTTCATAAGCTGCTATAATATCAAAACCAATAGCATTCATATAATCTAGCGCTGCACCAAAAGCTATACCTCCAGAAATATTTGGAGTACCAGCTTCAAACTTATGAGGTAATCCAGCATAAGTTGTCTCTTCAAAAGTCACTTGATCAATCATTTCGCCACCACCTTGATAAGGAGGTAACATATTCAAAAGCTCTTCTTTTCCATATAACATACCTACACCCGTTGGGCCGCAGATTTTATGGGCAGAAACCGTGTAGTAATCTACGTCCAAAGCTTGAACATCAGTTTTTAAATGTGGAGCTGATTGTGCGCCATCTATTAAAACCTTAGCATTAACTTGGTGAGCTAAATCAATGATTTCTTTAATAGGATTTATGGTCCCTAAAGCATTGGAAACATGATTTACAAAAACAAGTTTGGTATGCTCGTTTAACAAGTCTTTATAAGCCTCCATTACCAATTCTCCTTTTTCGGACATTGGGATTACCTTCAATTTAGAGCCTGTTTTTTTACAAAGCATCTGCCATGGAACAATATTGGAGTGATGCTCCATCGCCGATACCAAAATCTCATCTTCAGGTTTCAAAATGGAAGCGTATCCATTGGCAACCATATTAATGCTATGCGTGGTTCCCGACGTCAAAATAATTTCGTAATTATATTTCGCGTTGAAATGGGCTCTCACTTTTTCTCTAGCAGACTCGTAAGCATCTGTAGCAATTTGCGAAAGTGAATGCACTCCTCTGTGGATATTAGCATTCTTGTTTTCGTAATAGTCTACAATACAGCCTATAACCTGTCTTGGAGTTTGAGAAGTGGCAGCATTATCAAAATATACCAAAGGTTTCCCATTAATTTCTCTATGTAAAATAGGAAAGTCTTTGCGTATGCTATCTATGTCTAAAAGTTGTTCAGAAGTATTCACCATGTTCATGTTTCGTTTCTTAAAATTTTACTTCTTAGTAAGTTAACCCAATTGAATTCTTATAAGTTGAATCCTAATTCAACTTCAAGTTTCAATGCAATTTGTTTGGTAATCCTATTTTTGATTTCTGGAATTTTAACGCTATCCAAAACGTTATTTGCAAAAGCAAACATCAATAAGGCTCTAGCTTCTTTTTTAGGGATTCCTCGAGTTCTTAGGTAGTACAAGGCTTCATTGTTTAATTGTCCAATCGTACAACCGTGACTACATTTTACATCATCTGCAAAAATTTCCAATTGTGGCTTAGAATTACAAGTAGCCCCATCATCTAACAAAATATTATTATTGCTTTGGAAAGCATTTGTCTTTTGTGCCAATCTATCTACTAGAATACTCCCGTTGAAGACGCCAACCGATTTTTCAGAAAAAATTCCTTTATAATCTTGGTGACTTTCACAATTAGGCTCGATATGATGCACCAGAGTATTGTGATCTACGTGCTGTTTTCCTTCCAAAATAGTAACTCCTTTGAGTATAGAATTACAGTTCTCTCCATGCTGATAAAACCTCAAATTATTTCTAGTGATTTTTCCACCTAAGGAAAACGTATGTAAAGAACAGGTACTATCTCGTTCTTGTTTAATAAAGGTATTATCTATGAGAGAAGACGTGGTCTTATCATTTTGAATTTTATAATAATCCACTTCAGCATTTTTTCCGACATAAACTTCTGTCACCGAATTGGTAAGCACAGGATTATCCGTCAAACTTTGATGTCTCTCAATAATTTGAACATGAGCACCATCTTCAGCAATAATTAAGTTTCTAGGTTGAACCATTAAAGCTGACTCATTTCCTGTAGAAAAGTTAAGAATTTGAATAGGCTTTTCTGCACTCACGTTTTTAGGAATTCTAATATAAGCACCTTCTTTAGCAAAAGCTGTGTTTAAAGAAGACATACTCTCCTCAGGAACGATTTTATTAAAATACTTATCCATGATAGACTTGTATTTAGACTTGTTTAAAGCCGAAGACATCAGACAAGCATCCAACTTGTCGTGAGTAGTTCTCGACAGATGAGATGAATAAATTCCATCTATAAATACGATAGTATACGTATCTATATCATGTATTAAGTATTTCTTTATATCCTTATAATCTATGGTATCTTCCTTTTTAGGAAATATGCTATAGTCCTCTTTTAATATAGAGTTAAGTGAAGTATATTTCCAAGCTTCCATCTTTTTGGTAGGAAATCCGGTAGTTTCAAAAAACTTTATAGCTTTGTTTCTTACGTTATGGATATCGTTTTCCATATCTACTTGCTCTTCAAAAGCAAGATAAGAAGACATTAATTTTTCTTTAAGTTCCATGTTTTAAATCTTTTAGGTTCTTGTAAAAGCTTACTTACTAAGTCATTTCTGCTCGTTCTTCCTTAAGCCAATCATAACCTCTTTCTTCCAACTCTTTAGCCAGTTCTTTACCGCCTGTTTTTACTATTTTACCATCCATCAACACGTGTACGACATCTGGTACGACATAGTCTAGTAATCTTTGATAGTGAGTAATCACCAATGTTGCGTTGCCTTTATTTCTTAAGCGATTTACACCGTCGGAAACAATTCTAAGAGCATCTATGTCCAAACCAGAATCTGTTTCATCAAGAATAGCCAATTTTGGTTCTAGCATAGCCATTTGGAAGATTTCATTTCTTTTTTTCTCGCCACCAGAGAAACCTTCATTTAGAGATCTAGATAAAAATTTTCTGTCCATGTCTAACAAGGCAGATTTTTCTCTAATCTTTTTCAACATTTCATTAGCAGGCATATCTTTTTGCCCTCTAGACTTTCTGACCTGATTGATAGAGGTTTTTATAAAATTGGTCACAGAAACTCCTGGGATTTCAATTGGATATTGAAAAGATAAGAAAATCCCTTTGTGCGCTCTTTCTTCTGGAGAAAGTTCAGATATATTTGCTTTTTCAAAGAGAATATCTCCTTCTGTAACTTCAAAATCTTCATTACCTGCAATAACTGAGGCAAGTGTACTTTTACCAGACCCATTGGGACCCATTATGGCATGAACTTCTCCAGAGTTAATCTCTAGATCAATACCTTTTAAAATCTTTTCACCGTCTACACTTGCGTGTAAGTTTTTTATCTTTAACATAACTGCTTATTATTTACTTAGCCTAAGACTTTGTTCATCTTTAGACTGTTCTACTTTTATAATATTTTGGATCTTAACCACTTTAGGCCAAGCATCCTCTTGTGTATTGTTTTCTATTCTAACTTTTAAAGTCACATCGAAGGACGCGTAAGGATCTGGATTCATGTCACGAACATTTGCAATGAGTTCTTCCGCCATTTCATTAATAACCACACCGTAAATTGCATTTTTAGTTTGAAACACCGCGGCAGAATCTGCATAAATAAATTCGCCTGTCATCGTTTTTAGCAAACCTTGCATTTCCGCCTTTAAGATTTCTTCATCTACTTTTGAATCTTTAGACTCCGTTTTACACGACCCTAAAGTTAATAGACAAACTAAAATGGATAAAATAGATATCTTCATTTATTTCTGTTTATCCTACTGAACCTTCTAGTGATATTTCAAGTAATTTTTGAGCTTCCACTGCAAATTCCATTGGCAACTTATTAAGCACATCTTTACTGTAACCATTTACAATTAGAGCAATCGCTTTTTCAGTATTAATTCCTCTTTGATTACAATAGAAGATTTGATCTTCACCAATTTTAGTGGTGGTTGCTTCGTGCTCTACTTGTGCCGTTTTATTTTTAGCTTCTATGTATGGAAACGTATGAGCTCCACATCTGTTTCCCATCAATAATGAGTCACATTGAGAGAAATTTCTTGCATTAACTGCTCCTTTGTTAATTTGAACTAAGCCTCTATAGCTATTTTGGGAATTTCCTGCGGAAATACCTTTTGAAATAATTGTGCTTTTTGTGTTTTTACCAATATGAATCATTTTGGTACCAGTATCTGCTTGCTGGTAATTGTTGGTCACTGCAATGGAGTAAAATTCTCCGATGGAGTTGTCCCCTTTCAAAATACAACTTGGATACTTCCAAGTAATAGCTGAGCCAGTTTCCACTTGAGTCCAACTTATTTTAGCATTTTTCTCGCAAATTCCTCTTTTGGTGACGAAATTGAAGACTCCACCTATACCCTCTTTATTTCCTGGGTACCAGTTTTGAACTGTTGAATATTTGATTTCTGCATTATCCAAAGCTACCAACTCTACAACGGCAGCGTGTAGTTGATTCTCGTCTCGCATAGGAGCTGTACAGCCCTCTAGATAACTAACGTAACTAGAATCTTCTGCAATCACCAAAGTTCTTTCAAACTGACCAGTATTTGCTTGGTTAATTCTAAAATAGGTTGATAATTCCATTGGACATCTTACCCCTTTTGGAATGTAACAAAAAGACCCATCACTAAATACTGCAGAATTAAGGGCAGCAAAATAATTATCTGTAGTAGGAATTACTGAACCCATGTATTTCTTTATAAGCTCAGGATGTTCTTGAATCGCTTCTGAAATAGAACAGAAAATAATTCCTTTTTCGGCTAATGTCTTTTTAAAAGTAGTGGTTACAGATACAGAATCCACGACAACATCCATAGCAACACCAGACAATTTCTTTTGTTCGTCGATAGATATTCCTAATTTTTTGAAGGTTTCCAACATTTCAGGATCTACGTCATCTAAGCTATCATATTTTGGTTTAGTACCAGGTGCAGAATAGTAAGATATAGCTTGGTAATCTGGTCTTTCAAAACCAACATTGGCCCAATTTGGTTCTTTCATTGTTAACCAATGCCTGTAAGCATCCAATCGCCATTGTGTCATCCAATCTGGCTCTCCTTTCTTTTTGGATATACCTATAACTACGTCTTCATTTAAGCCTGGTGGAAACGTATCGGATTCCATTTCAGTATAAAATCCATATTCGTATTCTTTGGTCTGAAGTTCTTTTTCTAATTCTTGCTCCGTATATGCCATACTAGTTTTCTTTTAAATTAAAGTGAAAAACTTTCACCACAGCCGCATGTTCTTTCTGCGTTAGGATTATTAAATACAAATCCTTTTCCATTCAACCCTCCAGAATATTCCAAAGTGGTTCCTATTAAGTATAAAAAACTGCTTTTATTAATAACAATTTTCACATCATTATCTTCAAAAATTTTATCTTCGTCGTTCTGGGCTTGATCAAAATTCAAATCGTAAGATAAACCAGAACATCCGCCGCTTTTTACTCCAACTCTTACAAAGTGGTTTTTGACATTATAGCCTTCTTCACCCATAAGATTAGTTATTTTTACCTTTGCTTCTTCGCTAACTTTAATCATATTTAAATGGATTAATTCTAAATTACTTACAAATATATAATTAATGAATTATTTCTACATGTTATTTAACGAAAATATTTGCAATATTTACCTTCAATTTTTCTTATTTTTAAAGGACTTCAGGGCTTTTTTTTAAACCAAAAAACCAGCCTATGCTGGTTTTTTTTATTTTGGAAAATTATAAGTTTTATTCAGCTAAAACCTTTTGAGCATTTTCTAGAGAAGAATTAATAACAGCTTTCATTTCTTCAGCTGAATTGTATTGCATTTCCAATAATTCTACCTTTGCCTTTATGCTATCTTTGTCTTTGACCTGTAACCCAGAATTGATCTCCGTTCTTGAAAAAGAAGAGCTAAAGTTTTTCATCCAAGCCATCATGATATCATGGGCATTTTGTAAATCTGCAATGGCTGCCTCATGATTTCCTACCAGCTGAGTATTCACTTCTTCTGCGCTTTCTAGTTCTTCTTTTTCACTTTCAAGCTCAGTAATCATGTTGTTGATCTTACTCATTTGAGGCATTACATCATCATGAATTTGGATAGTTTGCTTCATTTGAACATCAAATGCTTTAACTTCTGTAGACTCCCCCTTTTGCTGACAGGAAAAAGAGATAAACACCATACCTACTAAAATGGATTTTAAAATAAATTTCATACTCTTAAATTTTTAAATGATTTCAAATTGTTTACCAGGCAATGGCCTTACAAAACCTCCCAATTCCAAATTAAGAAGAATTGAAGAGAGTTTATGGGTTGGTAATCCGCAAACCAAAGATAAGGCATCAATTTCTGATTTACCAATTTCTGTAAGTTTTTGCACTACCAATTTTTCATCGTCACTAAGAGATACGAATAACTGGGTTTGGGTATTCTTTTTTTTAGTTTCTATGTCCCAATTGAGATTATAAACCAAGTCGGCAGCAGAGGTAATCATCTGTGCTTTTTGCTGCTTGATGAGCATATTACACCCTTTACTGAATTTGTCTTGAGGACGTCCTGGAACTGCAAAAACTTCTCGATCGTAGGAATGTGCTATATCTGCCGTCACAAGAGAGCCTCCCTTTTCAGCACTTTCTATAACAATAGTAGCTTCGCTAAGTCCTGCAATAATGCGGTTTCTACTCAAGAAATTATTACGATCGAAGATATCGTCGCTGCAGAAGTCTGTGAAAAAACCACCATTATTTTCTATTGAAGACACATATTTTTGATGGACTTTGGGATAAATTTGATTCAACCCATGAGCCAAACATGCTATAGTTTGAAGATTGTACTTGATAGCTGCTCTATGTGCTACAATGTCGGTTCCATAGGCCAACCCGGAGACGATTACTGGATTGAGTGGTGCCAAATCTTCTATCAATTGCTCACAAAAGGCGATACCATGAGTTGTAACTTGACGGGTGCCTACTATACTCAAAACAGGTTTGTTCTTAAGATTGATGTTACCTCTCGAAAATAAAAGTATAGGACCATCTATGCATTGTTTTAAACGCGAAGGATAGTCTTCGTCCTTAAAATAACTAAGTTTTATATTATTGCTTTGAATAAAGTTGAGCTCCTCTTCTGCCTCTTTTGTTATAGCAGAATCTCTTATGGTTTTTATTCGCTTACTTCCAATTCCATCTACTTCTTTTAAGTCGTTTTTACTGGCTTGAAATAAGGCTGTTGCACTGCCAAAATGCTGAAGAAGTTTTTTCGCATTGATATGACCAATACCCTGCATTTTATGCAACATCAGTAAATAAAGAAGTTCCTGTTCTTGCATCTTTTAGCATATTAACCTTAATTATTATCTACCGGCTTAACTTCTTTGATAGATTGCTCTTCCACTATCTTTTTAGAAGGCTCTTTTTCAAAAGATTTTCCTAGATACACCAATTTAGATTCTGGTTCTACTTCAACAGATTTTGAATCGTTTGGTAATATATCGAGTTTTCCATCTGGTTTTTTGATAAACAGAGGAATTATTTCAGAATCCACTTTACTCAATTCGATTAAGCCTCGAAAATGTTCATTGGAGTTTAATTCTATTTCATGGATCTCTGGATGATTTCTGGTGAGGTTAACTAATTTAATATAGTCATCGGTTTGTGAAAATAATCCATCTTCTGGATTATTTTCTGGATCTTCCATTTCTTCTGAAGATATCACACGAAAGGTTCCTTGTTCTCCAAATTGTTTCGCAAAGTTTTCAATAGCCTTTTTATTAACGGCCGTATTGCCGGTTAAGGCCATTATGTACCCCACATCACTCAACTCTATATTATCAATTAAATCGTCGGAATAGATATTGGCATTGATAGCATCTAGCCCCATCGCTTTAGCTTTATCTATATTGCTTTTATTATTATCGACAATAACGACGTGCCTGTCGTTATCTTTTAAATATTTAGCAACTATTCTTGAAAATGAGGATGACCCTACAATCAATATTCCTTGGGAATCCTTAAGAAACACGCCCACCAGTTTCGCAAAAGGTCTTGCTGTAGTGGCATTAAGAAGTACTGTGCCTAGAACAATCATAAACACCAAGGGAGTTATTAATTCTGCATTAGGAATGCCTTGGTCTACCAACTTCAATCCAAAAAGAGAAGCCACACCTGCCGCTACTATACCACGGGGACCAACCCAACTAATGAATAATTTTTCGCGAGTTTCCAGAGTGGATTTATAAGTGCTCATAAACACGCCCAAAGGCCTAACCAAGAAGACAACAACCGCAAAAAGGATTAAGGTATTCCAATTGAAAACCAACATCAGGTTTTCGAAATTAATATTGGCAGCAAGAAGAATAAATAGAATTGAGATCAAAAGAATACTAAGGGATTCCTTAAAGTAAAGAAGTTCTTTTAGATTGGGCAAATCGGTATTCCCCATAATAATTCCCATGACCACCACAGCCAATAAGCCACTTTCGTGTGCAAAGTGATCTGCCATTATAAAAACCCCTAAAACGGTAGCTAAAGTGACCACGTTTAATAAGTAATGAGGAATAATCTTGGATTTTATTGCAAAAGCCAAAGCTTTGGCGAATGTAAATCCAAAGGTAAACCCAAAAAGAACAATTTTACCAAACTCTACCAGCACAGTTGTCGTAAAGGCCTCGCCTCCACCAGCAGTTATAAACTCAAATACCAATACCGCAACCAAAGCTCCAATGGGATCTATTAATATCCCCTCCCATTTCAATATGGTTGAAACATCTTTTTTAAGAGGGATATTCCTTAAAATTGGGGTGATTACAGTAGGCCCTGTAACAATGATGAGCCCTGAAAATAAAAGGGAAATTTGCCAGCTTAATCCAAGTATCCAATGAGCTGCCATTCCTGCTCCAACAAAGGTAATCACCACAGCAACAGTAATTAGCTTAACGATAACTGGACCAACGTTCAAAATCTCACCTCGTCTTAAAGTAAGGCCACCTTCAAAAAGAATAATTCCTATGGCAAGTGAGACAAAATAAAACAAACTTTCTCCTGGAAACAAGCCAGTCTCCCCATTCCATATAGGTTCTATAAGCTTGGACCCGTCCTCAGTATATAAAGAAGCAATAGGACCTACCATGAGGCCAATAAGAATTAATGGTAAAATTGCTGGGATTTTGAGACGCCAAGCAAACCATTGCGCCAAAATTCCTAATATAATTATACTCGCTAGTTCAATCATAAAATATTAGATTTGAGTCGTTAAAAATAGCATAATCTAGAAGACTCAGATTCCAAAGTTAAGACTCTTTTAGTACTTTGCTGCTAAAATAGAGCTTATGACCTTATATCCTATAGAAACTGGGAACTTTAAACTAGACGGTGGTGCCATGTTTGGCGTTGTGCCAAAATCGCTTTGGCAACGAACTAATCCAGCAGATTCTAATAACATGATAGACATTGCTGCAACCAGTTTGTTGATTGAAAATGGTAAGCAACTTATTCTAATTGACACAGGTTTGGGGAACAAACAAAGTGATAAATTCTTTAGTTACTATTATAAATGGGGGGACTACACTTTGGATAAGTCACTAAAAAAACATGGATTCCATAGAGATGATATCACCGATGTGTTTATGACTCACCTTCACTTTGATCACTGTGGAGGTAGTATTCAATGGAATAAAGACAAAACAGGTTACGAACCTGCTTTTAAAAATGCAAAATTCTGGACCAACCAGGAACATTGGGACTGGGCCGTACACCCCAACGATCGCGAAAACGCTTCCTTTCTAAAGGAAAATCTTTTACCGATGCAGGAGAGCGGTCACTTACATTTTTTAGAACGCACTCAAAACAGACATTTTTACGATGAAATGGGATTTGAAGTCCTCTTCGTAGATGGTCATACCGATAAACAGATGATTCCAATTATAGACTATCAAGGGAAAAAATTGGTTTTTGCGGCAGACTTACTTCCTACAGCAGGTCATATTCCTCTCCCTTATGTCATGGGTTTTGACACCAGACCCTTGAAAACACTTCAGGAAAAAAAGTTATTTCTAGAAGAGGCGACTCAAAACAATTATCACCTCTTTCTTGAGCACGATGCTCATAACGAGATCATCAACTTAAAAGACACTGAAAAAGGCATACGACTCGACTCTACTTTCAGTTTCAATGAACTTTTTACTAATTAATTTAATTTTAAAACATGACGACAAAGACATTTAAAATAAGCGCTTGGAGCTTTTTATTATCAGGATTTCTAATAGGTTGTGCCAGTGGACCAAAAATCACTTCAGAACCCATCCCCAACTTACAAAACGCAAAAGCTAAAACATCGGAACTTACAGAAGATGAGCTTGAAGTTTGGGGAAGCAAAGATCTTTTGAAAGATACCATTCCAGGAATGAGCGTGGATAGAGCTTACCAGGAAATCATTAAAGACTACAAAGGAGAAAGCGTTATTGTTGCTGTTCTTGATAGTGGTATTGATATTGAGCACGAAGATTTTGAAGGTGTGATCTGGACCAATATTGATGAAATCCCTGAGAACGGAATAGACGATGACAAAAATGGTTTTATCGATGACATCCACGGCTGGAATTTCCTAGGCGACGTTGTTGAAGAAAATCTTGAATACACTAGAATAGTAAGAGACTTTCAAGATAAGTTTGAAGGTAAATCTGAAAGCGATATTGCTGAAGAAAACTTGGAAAACTTCAAATTATACAAGTCTGCAAAAGCTGAATATGACAAAGAGCTAAACAGCACAAATGCGAGTTTAAATCGATATGTCACCATGAACAACCAGCTTCAAGAAGCTGAACAAAGTTTAAAAATCGAGCTTGGTGTTGATGAGCTTAGCATAGAGAATCTAACGGCCTTCGAACCTGAAGACGATACTAGTCTCAACCAAAAAATGTTACTCCTCAATGTTATGAATAACATCGGTGAGGATCTTAGCAGCGTAGAAGACCAACTTGCCCAAGCTATGGAGTATTTTGGCAATAGAACCAAATACCACTTCAATTTGGAATTGAATGCTAGAGCCGAAAAACTAGGCGACGATCCAGACGATTTTTCAACCCGCTTTTATGGAAATAACCAAGTGAGTGGTCCCAATGAAGATAAGAAAGATGCGAAGCACGGTACTCATGTGGCCGGAATTATAGCAGCCAATAGAATAAATGACAAGGGTGTAAAAGGCGTTGCAGGAAACGTCTTAATTATGCCTATAAGAGCAGTTCCAGATGGAGATGAATACGATAAAGACATCGCAATGGGTATTCGCTATGCAGTGGATAACGGTGCTAAAGTCATCAACACGTCCTTTGGAAAATACTTTTCAACGCATCCAGAATGGGTGATGGAAGCTATCGCATATGCAGCAGAAAATGATGTTTTAATCGTAAATGCAGCAGGAAACGAAGGTATTGATCTAGATGAAACACGAGTATATCCTAATGATGAAACTCCAGAAAATCCAACTAATTTTGTGGATAACTTTATCAACGTGGGTTCTATCACTTCAGAATATGGAGGGAATTTAGTGTCAGGATTTTCAAACTATGGAGATAACAGTGTGGACGTTTTTGCACCAGGATCCTCTATATATGCAACCACTCCATTGAACACTTATGAATTCCTTCAAGGAACCTCTATGGCTTCTCCAAACGTAGCTGGTGTAGCAGCAATGGTACGCTCTATCTATCCTAAGCTCTCTGCTGCCCAAGTTAAACAAATCCTTATGGATTCTGGACTAAGTACAGATCAGGAAGTAATTCTTGGAGGAGATCCAGAAAACACTCTACCCTTTGATGAGATTTCAGTATCTGGAAAAATGGTAAATATGTATAATGCTCTAATATTAGCTTCTAAAACTAAATAATGATGACAAAAACATTTTTAACGATTGCATCTATCTTTTCATTTTCAATTCTTTTTGCCCAAAACTCTACAGGGTATTGGCAACAACAGGTGGATTATGAAATGGAAATCGATTTTGACGCCAAAGACTACCAGTACGATGGTTCACAAGTTCTGGAATACACCAATAATTCTCCAGACACATTAAAACGGGTTTTTTACCATATGTATTTCAATGCTTTTCAACCAGGCAGTGAAATGGATGTAAGGTCTAGAACGATTGAAGATCCAGACTCTAGAGTTGGAGATCGTATTTCTAAACTTAGCGATAAGGAAATTGGATTTATGAGAGCAAAAACCCTTCAACAAGACGGGAAAAAACTAAACTTTAAATTAGTGGGAACTGTCCTTGAAGTTGAGCTCAATGAGCCTATTTTACCTGGAAAGTCAAGTACTTTCAAAATGGATTTTGAGGGTCAAGTCCCCGTTCAAATTCGTAGATCTGGTAGAAATAATGCAGAAGGTGTTGAACTTTCTATGACGCAATGGTATCCTAAAATGGCAGAATACGATTTTGAAGGCTGGCATGCAGACCCTTATATTGCAAGAGAATTTCATGGAGTTTGGGGAAACTTTGACGTTAAGATCTCTATAGATAAAGATTTCATTTTGGGAGGTACTGGATATATACAAAACCCCAATGAAGTTGGTTATGGATATGAAGATGAAGGAGAAAAAGTAAGACGGAGAGGGAAAAAGCTGACTTGGCATTTTAATGCGCCAAATGTACATGACTTTGCCTGGGCTGCAGACAAAGATTACATCCATGATAAAATCACTGGAAATGATGGTACTACCCTTCACTTTTTATACAAGGACAATAAGGAGATTATTGAAAATTGGAAGAATTTACAATCCAAAACTTCAGATATATTGGATTTCTTCAATGAGCACATTGGCCCATATCCTTACGATCAATACTCTGTTATACAAGGAGGTGATGGAGGCATGGAATATGCGATGTGTACACTTATTACTGGAGAAAGAGAATTTGGCAGCTTAGTAGGAGTTACAGCACATGAAATGGCTCATTCTTGGTTTCAGCATATTTTAGCCACAGATGAAGCTCAACATGAATGGATGGACGAAGGTTTTACCTCCTATATTTCTTCTTTAGCTATGAACGAAGTGATGGATCAAAATAAAGAGAATGTATTTGCGGGAACCTATAGAGGCTATACAAGCCTGGCTAATTCTGGTTTTGAACAACCACAGACCACCCATGCCGATCGTTATGAATACAATAGTGCCTACGGCGTAACGGCCTACTCCAAGGGGTCTATATTTTTAGCTCAGCTAGGCTATTTAATTGGACAAGAGAATTTGGATAACACTTTAAATCGCTATTTTGATGAGTGGAAGTTTAAGCACCCAACGCCAAATGACTTTATCCGCATTGCTGAAAAAGTGAGTGGAGCTGAGTTAAGCTGGTACCTTAATGACTGGACAAGAACGACCAATACTATAGATTATGCTGTAAAAGGCGTGAGCGTTGAACCTGGAACAACCATAGTAACTCTGGAACGAGTTGGTCTTACTCCCATGCCTATTGAAGTAAAGGTTGACTTTAAAGGAGGCACCTCAGAAACCTATTATATCCCTTTAAGAATTATGAGATGGACGAAGCCAGGCGCTACAAATATTCAGGAAGATTGGGCTTGGGCCTTTCCAACCTATACCTTGGAAATTCCCTCACCTCAATACGGAGTTGAGAAAATTGAAATTGACCCAAGTGGTTTAATGGCCGATGTGAATAGAGAAAATAACGTTAAGATTTTGAATGAGTAAATAATGTCATAATTGAATTTTAGGAAGCTGTCTCAAAACTTCAAAATTGTCATTCTGAATTTATTTCAGAATCTTAAATTATTTAGATTCAAATAAATTATAGACCCAGAACCCCAGGGAAGCGTCGGGATAGGGTGACAAGAAATAAGTTTTGAGACCGCTTTTTTTATTGAAAAACTTCAAAATTGTCATTCTGAATTTATTTCAGAATCTTAAATATTTAGATTCAAATAAATTATAGACCCATAACCCCAAGGAAGCCCTGAGATAGGGTGACAATAAATAAGTTTTGAGACCGCTTTTTTTATTGAAAAACTTCAAAATTGTCATTCTGAATTTATTTCAGAATCTTAAATTATTTAGATTCAAATAAATTATAGACCCATAACCCCCCGAAGCGTTGGGATAGGGTGACAAGAAATAAGTTTTGAGACCGCTTTTTTTATTGAAAAACTTCAAAATTGTCATTCTGAATTTATTTCAGAATCTTAAATTATTAAGATTCAAATAAATTATAGACCCATAACCCCAAGTAAGCCCTGAGATAGGGTGACAAGAAATAAGTTTTGAGACTGCTTTTTTTATTGAAAAACTTCAAAATTGTCATTCTGAATTTATTTCAGAATCTTAAATTATTAAGATTCAAATAAATTATAGACCCATAACCCCAAGTAAGCCCTGAGATAGGGTGACAAGAAATAAGTTTTGAGACTGCTTTTTTTATTGAAAAACTTCAAAATTGTCATTCTGAATTTATTTCAGAATCTTAAATTATTTAGATTCAAATAAATTATAGACCCATAACCCCCCGAAGCGTTGGGATAGGGTGACAAGAAATAAGTTTTGAGACCGCTTTTTTTATTGAAAAACTTCAAAATTGTCATTCTGAATTTATTTCAGAATCTTAAATTATTTAGATTCAAATAAATAATGGACCCAGAACCCCCAGAAGCGTCGGGATAGGGTGACAAGAAATAAGTTTTGAGACCGCTTTTTTTATTGAAAAACTTCAAAATTGTCATTCTGAATTTATTTCAGAATCTTAAATATTTAGATTCAAATAAATAATGGACCCAGAACCCCCCGAAGCGTCGGGATAGGGTGACAAGAAATAAGTTTTGAGACTGCTTTTTTTATTGAAAAACTTTAAGTCTGCCTTCGGTTTTGATTTAAGAGTAAAGGAAGCACATCTTCAAGGTCTGAGACTAATCTTCGTTCCAAAGCAATCAGTTGTCTAGCGAGTTCCTCCAAAGCGAATGTGGTAAGATTATTTGTTTACCTAAGTAAAATAGAAAAACCATCTGATTGCTCAGATGGTTTTTCTATTTTATAGTGTTATGACCAGCTTATTGACTAGTCTTTTTTTCTCGTCTGTCGTATCCCTAAGTAACCTCCCACCGCTAGACCTAAAGCGATAAGACCACTTATGGATGCAACTGATTCATCATTGGTATCATCTCGAAAGCCAACATCTCCTGGAAACTGGGCATAACTGCTTGCTGAAATTAGGACAAAGGCTATGACCAATACTAGGGCTAGGTACTGTGATTTGTTTATTTTCATGATATTAGTCTTTTATGAGTTTGAAGGTTTTTTCTACTTGGTTAGTGTTCAATTTAACAAGGTAAACCCCTGTGGTTCCATTGAAGTCTGTGATCTCTATACTAGATTGGCCACTTAGTTTTGCAGTGTACACTTGTTGTCCTATCAGGTTATAAATTTTCACTTCTGTATCTTGACCTGAGTCTATTCCACTTATGCTAAAGTTGCCCTTGGTTGGGTTAGGGTACAAACTTGAGTTTAATAAGTTTTCCCCATCTGTCGACAAGCTTTCCGGTTCAAACACCAAGCTAAAGCGATCTGATGCTACTGATTCTGGAATAGAAGTCTCTATCGTAAAACTAAAGGTGTTGTCTGAAGAAGTGATTTCAGTGAGAGTCTCTAGGTAGTTGTCTTTTACAAAAATTTGTGCAATCAAATTATTGGTCACATCAAACTTCATCACATAACTCTCCCGTCTATATTGATTTATAAACAAAGGCAGTTCTTCTGTAGCCTTTGGAAGTGGTCTACGCTCAATCGATGAGAAAACATTGCCTTCTACTCTAGTTAAGTTTTCATCTAAATTACCAAGTTTTGGTGAATCGTCTTCAGTTAAGATACTAAAGGAGTTATCAAAGTTAATTCTCAATCCATCAGATGGAGTTGCTCCTTGAGCAAATGAGTTAGCATCAAATAATTGAATATTGATATACTCTTGAACACTATTAGATTTAACATCCGTTTGGATCTCGCCAACCTCTTTATCACCTTCTTGGAAACTCACCGATGCTGCAGAAGTTGTAGTTTTTCTTACAAAAGCGGCTTGCATGGGTTGCAAAAATTGATTGGCATTAGAGCCTTTGTTCGTCCCTGAAGGTATAAAAGAATTGGTACCTACTGGAAGTTGAACAGTAACATAAGCTCCTCTGCCTCCTGAATCTCCCACGGTTGGTAAACCACCAAGAGTGGGATCCCAGACGAAATATTCTGTTGAGGATATATTTGTTGAACCTGCTATAACATTATTTATATCCACCTGAGCGTGATAAGGATTTACTATAAAATTAATGCTGTTTTCTACTGGAGATAGCGAATTTTGTAAATCTGGACCAGTGATTAGAGTTCCCTTAGCGCGTAACACGGTATTGGTTGGGGCTGAAGAATTGCTAGTAATGTCGATACTTCTATCCCCTCTTATCAATAAACGATAAGGTGTGTTCGCATTTAAAGGAACCTCGGTACTAGGAATATTGTTCCAGGATCTCCCTACATTATCGAAGGTAAACATAGATGCATTCCCAGATGGATTATAATCAAAGCCATCATTGCCATCATCAACTATATTAGCATTAGCAGTACCTGGTGATAATCCTGTGATATGAGTGCCAAAGCCTGGATTTGGATCATCGGTAAAAGTACTCGCCCCTTCTTGCCAATTTGCTCTAATAGTAGTTGCCGTAGTTACCGATGGAGATATAAACCTAAAAGCACGCCGTGCAGGATAGCATTGTTCTACAGTAACTTCACCATTAATTATTCCTACAACAGGTCCCACCTGAGCCGTTTTTTCTGAGTCAAAGCCACAACGTAAAGTAAGATTGCCCCCCGTGTTTAAATTGACTTGATCTACGAAGAGTACTCCAAACAAATCGGCTGGGTCTGTAATATCTACATTTGATGAGTTATCTAATCTTAGATTCTCAAAAGAACCGCCACCAGAAATGATCTGATCCGAAGTTCCATTTAAGACCACTTCGCCATCGCCTGTAAATGAAAGTCCATTAATTAAATCACCTTTGATATTTATGGAAGCATCAGTGGTAACAACAACTTCAACACTACTAGATAAACCTGTTGCAGTTTGTGCTTGTATGGAAGTCAAAAAAACAATAAAAAAGGATGAGAATAAAAAATTAAATTTTTTCATAAGAATAGATTTTAAACAAAAATACATTGCTTATTCTCAATTTCTTGTAGAATTAGTTCGAAATTTACTCTTAAAGGGCTCTATAAAAGCAACTTAAAGATAATATGGACAAAACTTATTGAAGAGAGCGTTTCACCGTTTGAGAAGAAATATAGGACGCTAGTAAACCTAAACTGGATATGGTTACAAACACAATGACGATATTTACCAACTCCAATCTAACGGGATAAGCTAAATTTGGAGTAATCATAATCCATTGGAACTGAAGTTGGGTTACCACCACTATAATCGCAAGAACAAGACCAATGATGCCCCCAGCGATACTCATCAAGCTACCCTGAAAGAAGAAGATTCGCTGTATCTCGATCTCGGTCAAGCCCAAATTCAGAAGAGTTTTAGAATTTTGCCGCTTTTCTAACACGGCCATGATGATAGATCCTATCACATTAAAAAGGGCAATAATAATCACTAAGGTAAAAATAAGATAAACCGCCAGATTTTCTGTATTCAACATTTTATAAAGACTATCATTCAGCTGAATTCTATCTTTTACCAGCACCTGATTATCGAAAATGTCCTCCACTTCTTTTTTGACTGAAGCCATATCGGCTGACTTGGCAATTTGCAGTTCGAGAGAAGTCACTTCATTTGGCTTCAACTGTAGCAACTGTCTGGCAAAATTTAGATCTGTAAAGGCATATTTTTTATCCAACTCTTCGTTGATAGAGTAAATTCCTGTCACCGTAGCGTTAGCCGTTCTAAAAGCGTCTTTTACATCCAGAATTTGTCCCTTGCCTGGCTTGGGAACATAAAACTTTAAAAGACCTGAATAATCTCTAACCCCTACAGAAAGTTTCCTAGAGAGATCGTTTCCTAACACCACTTGGTAGGCGTCTTTTTCTATCCACTGTCCCAAAAAGATACTCGATTTTATAGCATTGATGGTTTTAAAGGTGGTATCAACACCCTTGATAAAGGCTGGCGTGTTTTTAGATTTAAAACTCAGCAGAACGCGTTCTTCAATCACTTCAGAATAGAGAACGATATCTGGATTATTCCTTAATGCGGAGCGTTGACTAGACTCTAATGCAAAGGTCTTCCCTACTTTGGAAAACACCTTGAGGTCTGGGTCAAATTTATTGGTAAAAGATAAGCTGAACTCCTTAAGCCCAGAAAAGGCAGATAAAACGATAAACAAAGCCAAAGCACCAGCGATAACGCCTATAGAGGCAATCCAAGTGATGACGTTTATAGCCGAGTTGGAACTCTTGGAAAAGAAGTAGCGCTTAGCGATGTAAAAAGAAACATTCAATTTTTCTTACGCTTGTTCAATAAGTCAGGATTTTTGATTGGGTCGTTTTTCCCCTTAAAAGCTTGTTCTAAATCGTTGATGTATTCTATAGAATCGTCGTTAAAGAATTCTAGTTCTGGCATACGTCGCAATTGGTTTTTGGTTCTCGTGGCGACTTGATGCTTTATTTTGGATTTCATCGTTCGGATTTCTTCCACAATTTGTTCAGACTTTTCAGAAGGAAAAATGCTCAGATGCGCTTTGGCTTGCAGTAAATCTGGAGTCACCTTCACCTTGGTCACCGAAATAATTAAGTTTTGAGTGCCAGCCGCTTTGAGTTCAAGTTGAATCACTTCAGCCAAATCTTTTTGAAGTATTCCTGCGATTTTCTTTTGTCTATTTGATTCCATGTTGCAAAGGTAGAATAATTATATAAATGCTAGTTTTGTGAATGATGTAAACTTTAGCACATTTAAATTTAAAAATTCACCTCCTATGATCAAAAAAATAGAACATATTGGTATCGCTGTCAACGACCTAGAGGCGGCCACCAAAACCTATGAAACTTTATTTAAAGCCTCTCCTTACAAAACGGAAACCGTAGAACGGGAAGGCGTGAAAACTGTTTTTTTTGAATGTGGAGAAAGCAAAATCGAGCTACTGGGAGCCACGCGAGACGATAGCCCAATTGGCAAATACCTCAGCAAGCAACGGGAAGGCATTCACCACATCGCCTTTTTTGTAGATGACCTCGCTGCTGAAATGTCTAGGTTACAGCAAGAAGGTTTTCAGCTCTTAAGTGAGACGCCCAAACTTGGTGCAGACGATAAATCTATTGTGTTTTTACACCCCAAAGGCAACCATGGCGTGCTCATAGAACTTTGTGAAGATCGAGCTTGATTTAATTCAAGAATTATTTTGGCTGGTAGTAAACTTATACTTATTTTTGCCCTCCTGAATAGTAATCAGCCTTGGTCCCATAGCTCAGCTGGTTAGAGCACCTGACTCATAATCAGGTGGCCCTTGGTTCGAGTCCAAGTGGGACCACACAGTGGAAAACCTTTGCGATAAGCAAGGGTTTTTTTGTGGAGCAAAGCGAAGCAAATCTTGGACGAGAAGTTTACCCTGAGTCCCGATAATCATCGGGATCGAAGGGAGCCCCAAGGGGGACCACACAGTGGAAAACCTTTGCGATAAGCAAGGGTTTTTTTGTGGAGCAAAGTGTCCCGTCCTAAAAATGGTTGACCCTTTTTATCTCTTTTCTTGATTCAAAGTCAATAGCTTTTCTGTAATTTTTAAATCCTCTTTTTAAAAAAAAAATATGAGCAAAGGAATAAATTGACCTCGTTCCACTTAGTAGCTAAGCTCATGTGTTGGTGGTTTTTAGGTTAACATGTATCCATGATTCTGCAAGTGTTTAATTCATAAATTATAGTTACTGCTCTGTAAACCCGCCATCAACCACAAATTGACTTCCGTGCACATACCTACTTTCATCTGAAAAAAGAAATGTAACCATATCACTCACATCTTTTGGTTCTGCGTAGCGGCCCAAAGGAATCATTTTTACAAATTGATCTTTCACTTCATCTCCTTTTCCTGGATTTATTCCATCTTCAAGAGATCTCATCATCCGACTATCCACTACACCAGGATGTACAGTATTTACTCGTACTTTTCGATCTCCTAATTCTTTAGCAGCAACACGCATAATTCCTATATTGGCATGCTTGGTAATATTGTAAGCCACCATACCTGCCGTACCTGTTAAGCCTGCAACAGAGGATGTAATGACAATGCTTCCTCCATCTTCAATTTTTGGAATGACATATTTCATCCCCAGAAAAATACCCTTTATATTCACCGCAATGACTTTGTCAAACACATCTACAGGATATTCATGAATAGGTTTTACAACCCCTTCAATTCCTGCATTATTAAAGAACAAATCAATTTTACCATACCGGTCAATTGCAGTTTTAACGTATCTTTCTACATCTTCGGGATTTGTTACATCTGCAACGACGTAGGACATATCATAGTTGTTTTCTTTGGCCTCTTTTTCTTTTTCCTTAAGGCTATCCTCATCTATGTCGACCAGCAAAACCTTAGCTCCTTCAATGACCAAATTCTTTGCAGTTGTAAATCCTATTTCTCCTGATCCACCTGTTATAATTGCTACCTTATTTTCTAATCTTTTCATTTTGAATGTTTTTAATTGTTAAAAATCATTAACTCCTGTCGATAATCTTGTGTCTAACTATTGTCTGAAGCTCGATTGATAGCTATCATTTACATGGCTTTCTTTTTTAGATATTTTAATCGTCCTTAACGTCGTAACGGTCCAGCATAATTACTTTATCCTAGGCTGCAACGAAATCTTTTACAAATCGCTCTTGGGTATTATCAGCGCCGTACACCTCCGCAATGTTACGCAGTTGTGCATTGGAACCAAATATTAAATCACAGCGAGTTGCGGTGTATTTTGTTTTACCATCTTCGCGACTTTTGATGTCAAATAACATTTTGCTGGAACTTTTAGGAACCCATTCATATTCCATACTGGTCAACACTTGGAAAAAGTCGTTGGTCAATTGTTCTGGTCTTTCTGTGAATACTCCATGTTTAGAGTGATCAAAATTTTGATCTAAGACGCGTAATCCACCAGTCAACACGGTCCATTCTGGTGCATTCAATGTCAATAATTGGGCACGGTCCAGAAATATACGTTCTGAGGGTACATTGTATCCTATTTTATCATTGTGGTAGTTTCTGAATCCATCAGAAACGGGTTTGAGCCAGTCAAAACTTTCTACATCGGTGAGTTCTTGAGTGGCATCCGTGCGTCCTGGTGTGAATGGCACATGAATAGGAGTCCCTGCATCTTTAGCTGCCTTTTCAATTGCAGCACAACCCCCTAGAACCACTAAATCGGCTAGAGAAACTTCCTTATTACCAGATTGACTAGCATTGAAATCACTTTGAATTGTTCTAAGCGTGTCAAGCACCTTATTAAGCTCAGAGGGTCGATTCATTTCCCAATTGTTCTGAGGTTCCAGAGCTATACGCGCTCCATTAGCACCCCCTCTTTTATCGGAATGGCGATACACGGCTGCTGAGGACCAAGCGGCAGAAACTAGTGCGGATACCGTTAAGTTACTCGCGTGAATCTGTCCCGTCAAATTAGCAATATCTAGATCATTTACTACTTCATGATCGCAAATGGGAACCGGATCTTGCCATAATAAATCTTCTTCAGGAACTTCAGGACCTAGGTAACGATCTTTAGGTCCCATGTCACGGTGTGTCAATTTGAACCACGCTTTCGCGAAAGCGTCTGTGAAATAATCAAAATCATTCATGAATTTTTCACACACCTTGCGGTATTCTGGATCTACTTTGAGAGCAATGTCAGAGGTCATCATCATCAAATCATTTACTTTCCCATCTAGATGTGCATCGGGCGTTTTAGGGGCGCCAGAATCTTTAGGTTTCCATTGCATAGCGCCTGCTGGACTTTTTGTCTGTTCCCAATCATACTTAAAAAGATTTATGAGATAATCATTATCCCATTTTGTGGGATTAGGTGTCCAGGATCCTTCAATACCATTAGTCATCGTATTAGCGCCATTTCCTGACCCTACTGGATTGTGCCATCCAAATCCTTGCTCTTCTATGGAAGCTGCTTCTGGAGCTGGACCTATTTTATCTGAATTTACCATACCATGGCTCTTACCAAAGGCGTGTCCACCGGCAATAAGCGCTACTGTTTCCACATCACCCATTGCCATGCGCTTGAAGGATTCTCTTATATTACGAGCCGAATCTTGCGGATCCATATTGCCGCCTGGACCTTCTGGGTTGACATAGATAATGTTTGAGTGTGTTGCACCTAATGGATTCTCTAAGTCTCTATATTCATCCTTAGGATTCCCCACCCATCGCAGGTTGTCATTGACCATCTCTTCAGGATGACCTTTACGATCTCCACCCGTTTGTGATTCATCAAATGCTTTACCATCCCAAAATTCTGGTCCCCAGTAGGTACTGCGATCAGGCTCCCAGACATCCCGACGACCGCCAGCAAACCCAAAGGTTGGGAAATTCATAATTTCCAAAGAGCAATTTCCTGCAAGAATAATAAGATCAGCCCATGAGAGTGAAACTCCATACTTTTTCTTGATTGGCCATAAAAGACGCCTGGACTTATCAGTATTGCCATTGTCCCACCAGGAATTAATAGGCGCAAAGCGCTGCATAGCTTGTGCAGCACCACCGCGACCATCTGCAATACGATAGGTTCCTGCAGAATGCCACGCCATACGAATCATTTGTGGGCCATAGTTGTTATAATCTGCCGGCCACCATTCCTTAGAGTCCACCAGTAAATCTTTAATTTCCTGTTTCAATTGATAAAAATCGATATCATTGAAATCCTTCTTATAGTCTTCGTTACTTAAAGGGTTTGAAGCAGGTTGTTCCTGGTGCAATAAATCAACTTGTAAACGATTAGGCCACCAGTCATCTGTTCGTGGAGTGGTGCCTATGGCTCCACCTATTCGAGTACCTCGAAATGGACATTTACCTGAATCTTCTGGGTTATCACTATTTTTCATAGTATTCTTATTAAATTATTGTGTCAAAACTGATCAAACATTACCAATAAAGTTATGAAAAAAAAGTGAATAAGCGTTTATGAGGTACAATTTCGGGCCTACACATAGCCCACGGTTTAAACCGTGGGCTTTTAAAAAAAGATGTATTTTTAGGATAGGATATAAAATGCTTAAAACCATTAAATCCATATTTTCCATATATAACCCACGGTTTAAACCGTGGGCTGGAAGAATGCAAGGAAAGCATAACCGTTTTAACGGTTTTAAAATTAACTAATATGCCACATTCATACAATAAAATATGGATACATGCCATATGGGGAACTAAAAGAAGAATGCCGTTAATTTCAAGTTCAATAGAGCAAAAGGTTTATCCATTTATTTCAGAACAGTTGCGTGAAAAAGACTGTCCAGTTAGAATCATTAATGGGAGGCCAGACCACATTCATTGCTTATTTTTATTGAATTCTCAAAAATCGATTTCAGAACTAATTAAACAAATCAAGGGGAGTAGCTCACATTGGATCAATCAAAATAATTTGATTTCAGAAAAATTTGCCTGGCAAACAGGATATGCTTCTTATTCCGTTTCAGAATCTGTTGTTGAAAAAGTTTATCAATACATCAAAAACATCACCATCAAAAGAAAAGCTTTCAGCAGTAATATAACGAGTTTTTGAAGCTATAAGGTTTTGAAATACAATATAAACATTGACCTTATAAAAAATACGATAGACATTTGTAAGTATTAAAAAATAAATAGAAGAGTCCTCGGGGCAATCCCACGAAGCATTCAGAGGGCTTTTTTTTGATTGATGAAAACCATCCGTTTTCAAACCCATTTTCTTTCGCCGAATTAAATTAGGTTTAATAGTCACATTCGACTATTTTAAGGTCAATTACACTGTCGTTAAACAATACTTTTATCGGTCTAGTTAAATCGAGTATGACTAAAAAAGCAAACAAGCAATTTTTTGCAAATTAGAATTTATAGCTCAAACCAAATGTCCAAAAAGATTGTAAATCATTATCTACGTTATAAAAAGTATAACTTTATGTAAATTAGGTGTTTACGATATTTTTAAGCTAATTAATTGGTTGTTTGTCAAGTAGTACATATACAAAAGATAAGAACTATTGTTCTTTACTTTTACATCACAAAACAAATACTAATTGCTAAATGTAAATTTTACCAAACTTATAGAAAATCATGACATATAATATCAGGGTTTTTCGTAATTTAAAATTTTATAGATTGTACCCTGCAATCCCAGTTTTAATTATTTTTGCAGGGTTACCAACCACGACAGAATGGGATGGTACGTCCTTAGTTACCACAGCTCCACCACCTATTATTGAGTTAACACCAATCTTTACTTTAGGTAAAATTGTTGCGTTAATACCAATAAAGGTTCCTTCACCAACTCTTACATGACCTCCAAGTACACATCCAGGTCCAAACGTAACAAAATCTTCTACTACAACATCATGACCAATAGAAACAGAACGGTTAATAAGAACTTGTCTTCCAATTGAAGTGTTAGAGCCTATTACTACACCTGCATTTACATTAAACCCATTTTTCCATCTTACAGTTGATCCAATAATTGCTGTAGGGTCTATTAAATTATAAAATAATTTAAACCCTTTACTAAGAATTTCTACTTCAAGCATTTTTCTATACCCTGGTGTAATAAGTGGAATAACGACAGGTAAATTTTTATCACATTTATCAATTTGATTAAGAAGATACAAGGGCTTAAATTTTATGGCTTCGTGTTTATTGTCTTGATTATGTATAAACCCTTTAATTTTTATTTTGTTTCGTAATGCAGTTTCCAAACAATCGCTAACGTAAGACGAAGCGACACCATAAAAATAAATACCGTTATCTATTGCATTTTGGTTATTAACTATTTCTTCCATATTTACCATTTCCTTCTTGAAGGTTTAAAAGTTTCCTGAGTTGTGCAGGCTTGATTATAGCTCTTTCATTGGCTGCTGCTATCACATGTATTCTTTTTAATAAATCTAGATTTGCTGCTAGTTTTGTTTTAGAAGCATTATACCATATATTATCTTCAAGTCCAACACGCACACCGTTACCTGCTGCTATACCTATAGAATTCATCATAAGTTGAGTGTTACCAATTCCGGCAAAACTAAAATAGGAATTTTCAGGTAAGTCTCTTACCATCAAACCTGCCATTGTGAGGTCTGCTTGTGCAGAAGCAATATTGCCAAAGAGTAAATTGAAATAATGCGGCTCTTCTATAAGTCCTTTTTTTATTAAATACTTAGAATAGTTTATCATACCTATGTCAAACACTTCTAGTTCTGGCAATATACCTTTGTTTTTCATTTCGGTAGCAAGGGCTTTTATCATACTTGGAGAGTTTACACTTTCGGTATTATTAAAGTTGAGTGAGCTCAGTGTAAGACTGCCCATATCTGGCTTTAATTCTCCTTTTAGTTGAAGAGGCGAAGCTCTTTTTTCAAATTCTTTTATACCCCGACCGCTAAGCGAAACACAAATTATCAATTCTTTATCAAAGGAGCGAATCCCTTTAATAATCTTAGCGTAAATTTCAGATTTATAAGTAGGAACACCTGTCTTTTCATCCCTCGCATGCAAGTGTACCATTGAAATTCCTAATTCACAAGCTTCGTAAACATCTTCAATTATATCATCTACAGCAATTGGAACATGTGGCGTCATTTCTTTCGTGGGAATCATGCCAGTAGGAGTAAAGTTTAAAATTAATTCCATTATATGCTGTATTTGTTAGTTTTATTAATGGCAATTGTAATTTGTATGTATAATATATTCATAATAAAACCTTAATTATTTTGCAACTTTTTTATTCAGGGTTTTTGTAATTATAAATTAATGCGATTGGATAAAAAAGTAGACATAAAAGTTTATTCCTTTTTTTTTCGATACGAGAGAGAATATTCCAAATAGATTTTTCTGCTAGTAATCCATGAGAAACACATGCTCCAATGCCTCTAAGTCTCCTTTTTTTGTTTTTAACATGGTATTGAAATTCGTTCACCCATGTAACATGGTAGTTAAAAACACTTAAAGGATTTGTAGTTCTGTCTGAGGTATTTGTAATTGAAGTTAGAACAGTATAGTATGTCCTAAGCACCTTATTGATGTAAACACTATCGTATTTAATAGCTAATTTTCCCCACAACCAAGATCCAGTTTGTATTTTTTCTTTTTCAGTAGGAATTGGATAAACTTCTCTCAAACACCTTATCTTATGGCATCCTATTTTGTCTCTTTCATTTTTCTTATCATAAAACTCGACCCAATAATTAGAGACCAATTCATCCTTTTCAATTTTTTTTCCTACAAGCTTCCCGTTTTCATATTCAAGAAGTGCATATACAGAAGATATTTTAGGCGAATCATACTTTTTAAAGGTGTTGTAAAACGTTTCCAAAGCATCGTAAGCCAAAGCATCATCATGTCCGCAAGACACATAATATTTACCATTTCCTTCTTTAATTGCCTGATTAATATTTTTTTTAATGCCTTGGTTTTTTTTTAGATCTTTAAAAATAATGGGGAATTCAACTGTCTTTATATACTCTTTAATTAATTCTGAGGTATTATCTACCGACCCGTCATTTATAACATACCACTCAAAATCTTTGAACGTTTGATTTTTTAAGCTATCAAAGATTCTATGGATAAAGGGTGAAGAATTGTAACACCCTGTAAATACTGTAAAAGTAGGACTATTCATTTAAAAATATTTTTATGTGATTTGCAATATATTCAATATCATCCTCTTTCATACCAATCCACAATGGTAGGCTAAGTGAGGTTTTTGCCAGCTCCTCTGCAATAGGAAAGTCACCTGCTTTATAGTTTAAATACTTATAGGCATCTTGAAGATGTGGTGGTATTGGGTAATGTATTAAAGTGCCTATCCCATTTTGGTTTAAATATCTTTCTAGTGCATCCCTCTTATTGCATCTAACAACATATAGGTGATAAACGTGATCTGCTTTTTCTGCAATTTGAGGAAGGATTAAACCAGTATCCGATAATAAACTATTGTATTTTTTTGCTATTTTTTTACGCTCTTTCGTCCACAAATCAAGATATTTTAGTTTTACAGACAAGAATGCTGCTTGCATTTCGTCTAAACGTTTATTTAAACCCAAATATTTGTTGTGGTATTTTTTGTGACTTCCGTAATTTCTGAGAGCTTTAATTTTTTCTGAAACCTGTTCAATATTTGTTGTCACTGCTCCTGCATCTCCAAGTGCTCCAAGATTTTTTGCTGGATAAAAGCTAACACCATTGGCATGGCCAAAACTTCCAGTTAATTTATTATTATAGCTCGAGCGATGTGCTTGTGCATTATCTTCTATCACTAGAAGGTTATAGGCCTTTGCTATTTCCATTATTTTGTCCATTTCGCAGGCTTGGCCATATAAGTGGACTGGCAATATAGCTTTTGTTTTTTCGGTTATTTTTTCTTCTATAAGATTGGGATTGATATTATAAGTGTCTTTCTTGGGTTCTACAAATATTGGTTTTGCTCCAACGTTTGTAATCGCAATTACACTAGCAATATACGTGTTTGAAGGTACAATAACTTCGTCATTTATTCCAATACCTAAAGCCTCTAAAGAAAGAATTAATGCGTCCAATCCATTACTTACGCCTACACAATATTGAGATTGATTTAATTCTGCATATTCCTTTTCAAATTTGTCTAGCTTATCACCCATTATGTACCAATTACTATCATAAACTTCACAAAATACTTGCATAATTTCTGGGCGAATTTGCTCGTGGATGCCTTTAAAATTGATAAATGGGATTCTACTTTTCATAGATAAAGTCTGTTAAGAATTATTCTTGTAATCTATAAATTTTTTATAATCCCTTATATAATCAGACTCTCTGTAAGTTATAGATGATAATACAAGGCAAACAGCATCTTCTGAAATATTCTTTACTTCGCTCCAAAGTCCCGATGGGAAGTAAAGGCCCTGATTAGGATTATTAAGTAAAAAACTTTTTTTCTCTTTTCCGTCACAAATCTCAATTTCAAAACTTCCTTTTACTGCTATTAAAAACTCTTGAGACTCAAAATGTGCATGGCCACCTCTACTAACACCTTTAGGTATATCATATAAATAATAAACTCTCTTTACTTTAAATGGTACTTTATTACCATACAGAATCTCTTTCCCTCTAAGATTATTTTCTCTGACATCAAATTCAATTATCCTACACTCATTTACACTACTTTGTTTTATGGGTGTACATTTTTTGATTTTATAGTTAAGTGGTTTACTTAATAAATGTAAACATATAGTATTTGTGACAAAATTCTCTAAACGATAACTAGAATTAATATGAATACTTATAGAATCGTATGGAGTATTTAATCTATATTTATAATTACTTTTTGGATCTTTTTTTATGACAAGATCAAAACTTCCTGATAATGCAATTATAACTTCTTGGTGTGAGTTTTTTTTATAAGCTTTTTGAGATAAAACTAAGTGGTTGTCAAAAGAACAAAAAAGCTGCTCTATTTCAAACGGAATATGATCAAATGCCTGGATAAATGACAACTTGCCTCTATTGTCTTGAATTTTAGGAAGTTTAGAATGATGTTGCATAATAATTTAGACATTATATTAAAATCATCATCTTTATTTGCTCGTAAACATAAAAAAAAGGGTTGAATTTAAGTTCAAAGTTGTTCAGAAAATTTGTGTTTTTAACAAAGATTATAGCTGTATGTAAATCGGTTGAAATTTAAGGGAAATAATATACAGAATACTAGCAAGTTAAATCTTCAGAAGGAAATCTTAACAATTTTTTTAGAGCTTATTCTCAAATATAGAAAAAGTATTGCATATCCGTAATCATTCCAATATTAAGGAATATTTCCTATATTTGTTAGAATTTAATAGTTTAATATATGGATATTTTTTCATTTGCAGTACATTTTACAAACGAGCAGAGTTGTAAATT
>Ga0307979_1000024_pt1 | contig 107635 bp, 93 predicted proteins | sample OrgLakmetage1058_FD_201833 | JGI IMG/M metagenome (GOLD analysis project Ga0307979, IMG submission 201833) | Saline water microbial communities from Organic Lake, Antarctica - #1058 | ecosystem: Environmental > Aquatic > Non-marine Saline and Alkaline > Saline | place: Antarctica: Organic Lake...
ATACCTGCAATTGTATCTCAATGAGTTCATTTATAAACTCAATAGACGATATTTTGGAGACAAGATATTTGATAGGCTAGTAATAGCAAGCATTACAGCGACTGGAAACTAAACGGATATGCAAAAATTATTATTCAGAATTCCCTAAATATATTTGAATTAATAATTCCGTTTATTTAATTCCAATATTAATCACAGGATTAAGCGGTATAAAAAAACCTAAAAAAATAGGCGATTTATTATCAAATACAACGGTTGAGTAAAAACTATACACAACAATATAAAAAAATTATACCAAATTAAATATTCTTTATAATTTAATCAACTCATTGAAAATCAAATCCTTTACCAAATAATTATAGAATATTATTTACCTTTTCATTGTGTAAAACCATAGTAGTCTGAGTACTGTGTAGATAATCTAAAGTAGATAATCTATCGAGAATAAAGCTCCTTAACTCGTCAGAGTCTTTTACTGCGATGTGCAAAATAAAATCATTGTCACCTGCCATATGAAATAATTGAATAACACCAGGTAATTGAGATGCCTTCTCCAAAAAATCTGTAATTATTGAACGGTGTTGCTTGTTTAGCTTAATAGCTAACATTACCTCAATATTAAGTCCTAGCTTTTTTTGATCAATTTGGGCATTTGCCCCCTTCAAATATCCTTTCTGAGTTAATTTCTTAATTCTATCGTGTGCGCTAGACTGTGCAATTTCAATCTTTGCAGCAATCTCTTTGTTTGATAACCGAGCATTATTCAGCAAAAGACTTAAAATCTGAATATCTTTCGAGTCTAATTCATTCTTCATGTTTAAAACGAATATTTTTTGGTTTATATAAAATAAATACAAATATAATTTGGTATATATTGATTTCAACATAATTTTGCACAAATATAATTTGATATACAGAATTTAATACATTAAAATAATATGACAACTACTTTAAATTTCAATAAGCAGTTTAAATCCTATTATATTATTGCGTTTGGACTTTTCATAAATGCCCTAGCGTGGACCGGTTTTCTTATTCCATCGGAAATTGTTGGAGGAGGAGTAAGTGGAATCGGAACCATTATTTATTTTATGATGGGTTTTAAAGTTGGGTATTCCGTCTTTATCATTAATGGTTTATTAATTATTGCTGCTTTGAAGATTCTAGGCTTTGGCTTCGGAATAAAAACAATATTTGCCACATTTGTGTTATCCTTCTTTTTATGGCTATTGCAATCTATTATTACTGAACCATTTGTGAGTGATAGATTTATGAGTGCTATAATTGGAGGTGCAATGGCAGGTGCTAGTGCGGGTATTATTCTATCTCAAGGAGGCAGTACTGGAGGCACGGATATCGTTGCTATGATGATTAATAAATACCGAAACTATAGTCCTGGTCAGCTTATTTTGACTTTGGATTTAATAATTATATCGTCTTCCTATTTTGTTATGGGTTCTATAGAGCAAGTTGTTTATGGTTTTGTAGCAATGAGTGTGAGTGCGTATTGTGTTGATCTGGTGATTGAGGGCAGAAAGCAATCTGTTCAGATTTTTATTTTCACAGAGATGTTTGATAAAATAAAAAATGAGCTTGTTTCGAACCACGACCAAGGTATCACCGAACTTCAAGCAAAAGATGGTTTCTCGCAAAAGGATATAAAGATCTTAATGCTTTTAGCAAAGAAAAAAGATTCTCAATCGATTCTTAAAACGGTGAAAATTATAGATCCAGAGGCATTTATTTCGATGGGTTCAGTAATGGGGGTTTATGGTTTTGGATTTGAAAAAAAATAAAAGGGCTAATTCAGAAGTTGTAAGAAATGACAGGATTAGGAATTATGGCAGTTTTTTAGATCTGTAATTGAGAAAAAAAAAGCGGCAACTACGATTTATACTTAGGAAGGTTTTAAAGAGCATTTTTTGGAATAGCTTCGTTTAAATTTATATGAAATCAAAATAGCGAAAGCATTACAAAGAACTGAAGTAAAAAACAAATCTTTTCTACTTTAATTTGAAACACTAGCAGTCTAGGCTCATGGATTCATAAAACTGATTCTTTTAGTTTTATGAATTGATTTTTTCTATTTATTTAGGGAACACAGAAACCTTCAACTTCATAGCCAACGATAATACTAACGGTGTTTTGCTCCTATACCCCGTATGTTAATTTTGGTGGTATTGATCACTCCTTGTTGCATGTACACCTCAGGAATTTTATTAAGAATTGGAGTGATTGTCGTTTGGTTGGACTGTAATAACTCTTCTTGATTAAGCAAAGACAAATTGGCGTCTTGCTGGTAATCCCTCTACATTTCCACCGAAGTCATCAATTTAACTTCCTCTAGAGAAGTTGTATTTTTTTGAGTTTATGAAAAAATTATTCCCGAAAATAAAAATATGATGATGGCAAGAGGTCTCAAGTGCGTATTTTTAAGGTCTAAAAGTAATTATATAAATGAAAGTTTATTCTAAAGACATACGAATGTTCAAATATGGTCTCTTATTGAGTGTCGTTCTCCTCATTTTCAGCTGTAGCGATTCCAAGCCGGTCAATTCTGAAGCAACCGAATCAAATTTTAGCCTTGCCTACGAAAGGTCTGGTGGCGACTCCACCTCCACTTACCAAGAAGTAATAGACTTTTACGAATCTTTAGCGGTAAAAGATGATCGGGTAAGTATAGAGTCCATTTATGAAACCGACAGTGGCGAGCCGCTTCATTTGGTAAGTTTCAAGCCAAAAGATGTCCAAGAAAATCCTTTGAAGGTCTTGATTAATAATGGAATTCACCCTGGTGAGTCTGATGGAATTGATGCAACTATGCTCCTATTTAAGGAGTTTTCAAATAATGTATCCACCTTGCCATCCACTATAGAAATTTATACCATTCCCATTTACAATGTAGGAGGCGCCCTCAATAGAAATTCCAATTCAAGGACCAATCAAAATGGCCCTAAAGCCCATGGGTTTCGTGGTAATGCTAAAAACTACGATTTAAACCGGGACTTTATAAAGTCGGACACCAAAAACAGTAAAGCCTTCTACAGTATTTTCCACCAAGTAAATCCTGATGTTTTTGTCGATACACACGTGAGTAATGGTGCAGATTACCAGTATACATTAACTCATCTTTTCACTCAACACAACAAGTTGGGAGGTGCTCTTGGGCAACATCTCGAAAATGAATTTATTCCAAAGGTTGAGGCTGGGCTTAAAGCTGAGGATTGGGATATTACGCCCTATGTCAACGTGTTCAACACAAGTCCAGAAAGAGGATTTTCGCAATTCAACGATAGCCCTAGGTATTCTACTGGCTACACCACTTTATGGAACACCTTAGGTCTAATGATCGAAACTCACATGCTAAAACCTTATAAGCAACGAGTGGAAGGGACTTTGGAGATGCTTAAAACGCTTGTGAATGTGTCTCATCAACAAAAAGAAAGTATACAATTGGCCAGAGATAAAAATTTTAAAGCATTTGCTAATGCTCAAGTATACCCCATTAACTTTGAAGTAGATTCTTCAAAAACCAGCACTTACAATTTTTTAGGTTACGAAGTTGAAAGCTTAACCAGTGAAGTCACTAAGCTGCCTAGAATCAAATTCAGAAGAGATCAACCTTTTGAAAGAGAAGTGACTTATTATAATTATTTTAAGCCAAGTGATTCCATTTTAATTCCTAAAGCCTATATCATCCCAAAACAGTGGAGTAAAGTGATAGAGCTTTTGAAATGGAACAACATAAGCTATGAGCGTTTTGCGGAGGATACCATAGTAAGCGTTGAAGAATATAGGCTTATAGATTATAAGACACGTACTTCTGCCTATGAAGGCCATTATCTTCATTTTGAGACTAAAGTAGATGCTGAAAATATTGACAAAACGTATCAACAAGGCGATGTTTTGGTAAAAACCAATCAACTAGGGATACGCTATATCATTGAAACTTTAGAACCGGCGGCTGTAGATTCGTTTTTTAATTGGAATTTTTTTGATACTATCTTGCAACAAAAAGAAGGCTTTTCGCCTTATGTGTTTGAAGATTTGGCCGTTGAAATTTTAAAAAACAACCCCAACCTAAAAGCTGAGTTTGAAAATAAGCAAAATACAGATTCTGAGTTTGCAAAAAACTGGTACCAACAATTGGATTGGATCCACAAACATTCAACATATTATGAAGAAGCGCATTTAACCTACCCTATCGTTAGGGTGCTGAAGTAAATATTCTTTCGGAAATAGCAATTTGATGTTGGCATAAGACTTTAAAAGAGCTTTTTGGGATTTTTCAAAATTTTTCCACTTAGCTTTTTTGATGCCCTCGGAAGCTTCAGGTATAAGTTCCCCCTCGAAGTCGGTTTTCATTTCATACCAATGGGTTTCTTTCAACTTATATTTCCCATTACGATTGATGATGTGATAGGTGGTTTGTAAAAATTTAACAATCTCCAAGCCTTGAACATGAGTTTCTTCTTCAACTTCTCGGATAGCAGTTTCCTCGATATTCTCACCCTTTTCGGCCTTTCCTTTAGGTAAATCCCACTTTTTATTGCGATAAATAAATAATATTTCTTTTTGGGAATTATAAACCAAACCACCTGCAGCAACAATAACTTTTAATTTCTTCTTAAGATGCTTCAAAAGCTTATGCTCTTTTTTATGGTAGAGGTTTATATAGTGGAGCTCTCCAGTTTCAACCTTATGGATAAGCTCTTTGATTTTAGCCTTTTTAATGTTTATGTTTATATAGTGTGAACCTGTATTTTCTTGAGTAGATAATATTATTGGCACGTCATTCACGAAAACTTTATACATTTGTAAACATGATTTTAGATAAAAGTAAAGCTCATAAGACCGCAGAACTGTTGCTGCAAATTAACGCAATAAAATTAAACCCACAAGACCCTTTTATTTGGGCAAGCGGTTTGAAATCCCCTATATATTGCGATAATCGAATTATTCTATCCTATCCTCCTATCAGAAATTTTATCGTTTCTGAATTGGCCAAGCCCATAGAAACCCTTTTCGGCAAACCCGACGTCATTGCAGGTGTTGCGACTGGCGCCATAGGAATTGGAGCTATTATAGCAAATTATCTAGGCTTACCATTTGTATATGTAAGGCCTGAGCCCAAAAAACACGGCAGAAAAAATCAAATAGAAGGTAAATTAGATCCGCATGCCAATGTGGTGGTTATTGAAGATCTCATAAGCACAGGCAAAAGTAGTTTGAACGCTATAAAAGCTTTAAAAGATGAAGGTCAAGCCCATATTAAGGGCATGATGGCTATCTTTTCTTATGGATTTGATGAAGCAGAAGCCAGGTTTAAAGAAGAACGTATCGACGTTTACACCCTTGGTAATTATGATATCCTACTTGAAGAAGCTTACAAAACCAATTATCTAAATAAAGAAGAACTTGAATTATTAAAAACCTGGCGAAAAGATCCCGCCAATTGGAACCAATAAACCATGCACCTAGAAAGCGAAAAAGTAAGTATTGCTAAAAGTCAGAAAGAGACTTTTGAGTTTTTAAAAAACGTAGAAAACTTTAAAATATTAATGCCCGAAAGTATTGAAAAATTTGAAATGCTTTCAACCGATAGCTTTCTTTTTCAACTTAAAGGAATGCCCACCATAAAATTAAAACTAGAGAAGACAGAGCCAAATCACCTGGTGCTTTTGACTGCTGCAAGTGATAAACTCCCTTTTACCTTAAGGGGAGAAATTGAAGAAGTAAACGAAAGAGAATCTTCAGTTCAACTTATTTTTGAAGGTGAGTTCAATAGCATGATGGCTATGATGATTAAAAATCCTATCAAAAAATTCATTACCACCTTGAGTGAAAATCTTAAAGCCATTTAAACTTTAAAATGTTACTTATTGTAGAGCCTAGAGCTTCAAATCTGTACTTTATTATCGGGAAAATACTAGCTATAATTAAAATATTGACCTAAATTTAAGCTGTAATAATATTCTTCATGGAGAAAGAAAGACTAGAGGCGCTCTACAGTTATAATATAATTGACTCTGAAAAAGACGAAAGTTTTGATAGGCTCGTAGAAATAGCTGCTAAAGTTTGTAATTGCTCATTTGCGCATATTGCCTTTATTGAAAAAGATAGACTTTGGATTAAGGCCAAGTTCAATTTCGAAGTTAAGGAAATTCCAAGACATAATTCATTTTGTAATATTACCATCAAAAATCCTGAGGTTTTAAAGATCATTCCAGATGTTTCAAAAGAAAAAGAACTAAAAAACAATCCTGTAGTCTTAAAAAATCCTGATGTGAAATTTTACGCAGGTAAGACTATTGTAGATCATAATGGTCATGCTCTTGGAACTCTATGTGTATTTGACTCAAAGCCGAAAGAGCTCACTGAAGCTCAAAAAGACATTCTTGAAAAATTATCTCAAGAAGTCATGGATAAAATAATTTCTCACAAAAAACAGGTCGAATTAAAAAAACTGAACGAACGTATTTCTGACGGGAAACATCGTTTTCAAACATTGTTGAACAATACTGGGGATATGGTTTTCCTTCTGGATGCTGAACTAAAATTTTTAGAGTTTTATGGCAAAGAGGATAATCTACTAACAAATAAACAATCGTTTATTGGTAAAAAAATAGGTGATATTGACCTTGATCACCAACTGGTGAATCGATTAAAACTAGCGGTTGAGACCTGCAAAAAATTCAATTCAAGCATTCCTGTTGAATATAATTTATTTGCCGATAATTCTCTAAAATGGTTCAATATGAATGTGACTGTTGTGCAGCGTAAGAACTCAGAAACAGAGATTTTATGTGTTATACGAGAGGTTACAGACCGAAAAAATGCAGAGGAAAAATTGAAACTGATCAATACTTTATTTAGCGAAGCAGAAAGTTTAGCACAAATTGGAGGTTGGCATTATGATGTCAAGAAAGAAAAGTTATTCTGGACCCCTTACCTTAAAGAAATCGCTGGAATTGAAAGTCATGAACAGCCAGACCCCGAAGGAGCGCTCTCCTTTTTTAAAGGGGGAGAAAGTGCTGAACGCATGACCAAAAGAGTCCAAGATTGTATTCATAACCATACCTCTTATACGGGAGAGTTTGAAGCACAAACCGCAAAAGGAAAATCTATATGGGCTTTAATGAACATAAGGCCAGAAATTATTGACGGAGTATGTGTTGGAATATATGGGTCCTTTCAAGATATAACTGATGTAAAAAATACCAAAATAAAACTCAAAAAAGAAAGAAGTAGACTTTATAACATCATTAATGCTACCAATTTAGGCACCTGGGAATGGAATGTACAGACTGAAGAAGCTTTGTTTAACGATAGGTTTGTAGAAATGCTTGGATATAACACCAAAGAAATCTCTCTTAGCAATTCTATAAATATATGGAATAATATGACACATTCAGAGGATTTACCTAAAAGCAACAAGGCAATACAAGAGCATTTTGATGGAAAAAGTGATTTCTATAAAATGGATTTACGCTTAAAGCATAAATTAGGTCATTGGATTTGGGTACATGATAAAGGAAGAGTAATTTCATGGACTGATGACGGCAAACCAGAATGGATGTTTGGGACACATCATGACATAACAGATAAAAAAATTTTAGAAAAGGACCTTAAACAAAATGTCCAACAGTTTAAAAATATTTTTGAATTGTCTCCAGTAGGTATAGTGATTACAGATTTCGAAAGTGGTAAATTCTTGGATGTCAATAGAGCAATGCAACAGATGATTGGTTATGCCGAATATGAAATTCTGGGCATGAAAATCTGGTCTATAACAGAAGAAATGAAAGTTGTTGAAAAAGATCGCCAAGCGATTCAAAATTTGAAGGACTTAAAAAAGATAGGACCTTTAGAAAAAGTTCTTAGAACTAAATCTGGAGAATTAATAACCGTGATAATCAATGGCCTTATCCATTTTGATAAGAATGGAAATAGGATTGTCATTTCAACTTTACAGGACATTACAGAACAAAAACGCTTTGAGAAAAAACTTGAGAAGTCTAAAGTTGAAGCTGTAAAAGCGAGTTTGGCCAAATCTGAGTTTGTTGCCAATATGAGTCATGAAATTAGAACACCCTTAAATGGCGTTATTGGTTTTTCTGACCTTTTGATGAAAACTCCTTTAAATGAGGTACAGCATCAATATATGAAAACAGTATTTCAATCTGCAAACACACTCTTGGACTTGATCAACGATGTTTTGGATTTTTCAAAAATTGAATCTGGAAAGCTTCAGCTAGATACAGAAAAAATCAGCTTAATCAAATTAGTTAACGAAGTAGTAGATCTTACTAAGTATGATGCGTATAAAAAAGGCCTTGAATTCGTTTTAGTCATAGAGGATAGAGTTCCAGATCATATCTGGGTAGATGTGGTTAGGGTCAAGCAAATCCTGATGAATTTAATAAGTAATGCCATTAAATTCACTCATAGTGGTTATGTGAAACTCAAGGTGCATTTCAAAAATAAAGCTGATCACTTAACAACTATTACATTTTCTGTTGAAGATAAAGGTATAGGAATTGCAAAAGAAAATCAAAAGAAGATTTTTAATGCCTTTATACAAGAAGATGCTTCTGTTACCAAAAAATATGGTGGGACAGGATTAGGCTTATCGATATCTGGAAAAATTTTGGGCTTGATGAACAGCAAATTAAGACTGAGGAGCAAGCTTGGAATAGGAAGTGAATTTTATTTTGATGTGTCTGTTAAATCAGAAAATAAGGATAAAGTCAAACTGCCTCTGCCTAAAGACATAAATAAAGTCCTTGTTATTGGGGATGTAAATGAACACTTTGAATCTATAGAGAATTACTTAAAGCCATTTAACATTAAGACTGAAAATGCACAAGATCTAGAGAGTGCTTCTCAGAAAATGACGGACTACTCACCTCAAATCATATTTATAAATCACATGGTTTCAGGAGTAAGTAGTTCTGTTATAATCTCAAAATTAAAAACTCATAAAGGTTCAAAATCTGTGCGTTTTATTTTGCTTAGAAATTCTATTACAGAAGAAGAAGAAGGAGGGATTGATTACCAAGCTTTGGGTTTTAACCAATGTATTAATAAACCCATAAAACGAAAATCTTTATTCAATGCTCTAAGAAAAATCAATAGCCCTAAGATTATTAATAAACAGAAAAGCAGTGAAGATATAAGTTTTGATAAAGAGACTCGCCTTAAATTTTTAATTGCAGAAGATAATTTAATCAATATGGAATTGATTAAATCCTATCTTAAAAACATATATTCCAATGTAAAGATTTACGAAGCTGAAGATGGCCAGATTGCCTTAAATTTATTTAAGACTCATCAACCAGATTTTGTTTTTTCGGATATACAAATGCCAAATATGAATGGCTACGAACTTACAAAAGCCATCAGAAAGGATAAGAATGGTAAGCAGGTACCTATCATTGCTATCACGGCAGGAACAGTAAAAGGAACTAAAGAAAAATGTTTAGAATCTGGTATGGACGATTATATATCAAAACCTATTCTACAGGAATCGATAAAAAATATTATTTACGAAAACTTATCTAAGATTCAAAAACAAGAAAACAAAAAACCTGTGATTAAACGTTCTTCAAAAAATTCTGAAAAGGTAAATACAACCTCTTTTAATAAAGGCTATTTAATGGAAGCTATTGGTCATAAAGAAGAGTTTTATAACGAGTTGATTAAATTGGCTATTGAAACCCTGTCTGAAGATTTAGCAGAATTAAAAGCTATCAATTCTCAAAAAGATAAAAAACGACTAAAACAACTAGCTCACAAAGTTAAAGGGACTGCACTTAATCTAGGCGTTTGGAATTTATCGGAGTGTGCATTGGACCTCGAAAAATCAGCTTTTCCGAAGGCCTCAGACATTTCTGAGGGATGTGAAAGGCTTTCTGATGAAATTAAAAATTTACTCGATACTTTAACTGTATCCTCCTCCTAAAAGGTACACATTTACAATAATAGGCTCAAGGAACAGTAATCATAAAAGCTTAAACAGAGCATAAAGCCTATAAAGTTTTGCTATAAAATAAGCGATAATGTTTTTTCTAAACTTATGTTTGTACAAAATAAGATATAAATGGAGAAAGTCAAAATCAGTCTAGAAGATGTAGCCAATTTAGATTTTACGACTATTATTTGGATTGCAGCCCCTGTGATGTTTAGTTTAGTAGCTATAGAATCCTATTTCAGTTATAAACAAAATAAAAAGCTATATGAGGGGAAGGATTTTATGTCCTCTACATTTATTGGAGTAGTGAATATTCTTTTAAATGGTGTGATGAAATTGGGTGTTTTTGGTTTCTTCATTTTCTTTTATAACCTTACTCCTTTTCATATACCACCCACTTGGTGGTCTTATCTCCTTTGTTTTATTGCTTTGGATTTTGTGAGATATTGGTCCCACAGAATCGCCCATGAGCAACGTTTTTGGTGGTCTACACACGTGGTACACCATAACTCTGAATATTATAACCTTTCTACCTCTTTTAGGTTATCGTGGACACAAAACCTTAAAATTATTTTCTTTTTACCAGTGATTTTAATGGGATTTCACCCTTTTGTCTTTTTAGTGGTTCATCAAATAGCAGTTCTATATCAATTCTGGATACACACAGAATATATTAAAAAATTACCAAAACCTATTGAGTTCATTTTTACAACGCCTTCTCACCATAGAGTTCACCATTCTAAAAATGAAAAGTATATAGATAAAAATTACGGATCAACCTTAATTATTTGGGATAGGTTATTTGGCACTTTTGTGGAAGAAGTCGAAAAGCCAATCTACGGTATTACTAAGCCAATTAATACCTACAATCCCTTTACGCTAGTATTTCACGAATGGATTGCATTATTTAAAGACTTAACCAAAGTTAAATCTATTCAAGAAGCTTACAGAACAGCTTTTGGAAGTCCTGTGGATTATCATAAATCCGAACTTAAAAAAATGGACATTAACAGTGAAGAAGTTCTAAAAAAATAATTGCATAAAAGCCTTTAAAATAGATTTGATGTTGAGTGTTTTCCTATAGTTTTGCGAAAAACTCTCATCACATGAAATACCTCTTTACTCTTGTCTTATTAGTTAGCCTTTTTAAATTTAGTAATGCTCAAGATTTACAGTCTCCAGATGAATTTTTAGGTTACCCAATAGGATCTGAATTTACACGGCATCACCAAGTCATTAACTACTTTAACTATCTTTCACAAAATAGCCCACTAGCTACTTTTTCTTCCTATGGTCAAACCAACGAACGAAGAACCTTAAGCTATGCTGTAATTACTTCAGAAGAGAATCATAGTAATCTGGAGGATATACGAAAAAACAATTTAAAACAAACTGGCATTTTGGAAGGTGATTCCTCTCCAGAAATCGCTATTGTTTGGTTGAGTTATAATGTTCATGGTAATGAGGCCTCTAGTGCAGAAGCTTCTATGGTCACTGCTTTTGAGCTTATGACCAATCAAAAAAGCATGTTGGACAACACAGTAGTTGTTATAGATCCAACTGTAAATCCAGATGGTAGAGATCGCTATGTTAACTGGTACAACCAAGTGAAATCTTCACCTTACACAGCATATCAAGATGCTATTGAGCATAACGAACCATGGCCTGGAGGAAGGCCCAACCATTATCTTTTCGATTTAAATAGAGACTGGATGTGGGCTACTCAAATAGAAACTCAACAACGGCTTAAAATTTATAACTTATGGATGCCTCATGTTCATGTAGATTTTCATGAACAAGGCATAAACAGTCCTTATTATTTTGCACCAGCAGCAAAACCTTTTCACAAGACTATTACCGATTTTCAAAAAGAATTTCAGACCCAAATCGGAAAAAATAACGCTAAAGCATTTGACGAAAAAAGATGGGCGTATTTCACAAGAGAGCGGTTCGATTTATTTTACCCCAGTTACGGAGACACTTACCCTACTTATAATGGAGCTATAGGTATGACTTACGAACAAGCGGGAAATGGCCAAGCTGGTCTTGGTATACATACCGATGAAGGTTACGAGCTTACCTTAAAAGATCGGATAAAGCACCATGTGCAAAGTGGGTTATCCACAATAAAAACATCTTCTGAAAATGCTAAAAAACTTAATTCTGAATTTAAAACCTATTTTAAAAATACTGTAGATTTTGATTACTATGTCCTTGTTGGTGAAAAGAGTAAACTAAATACACTGACCAAATTATTTGATCAACATGACTATGAGTACAAGTTCTCAAAAGAAGAAAAACTAAAGGGTAAACCTATTTATAGCACTGCAAAAATATCTTTTGATGCTGTACAGGCTTTAGTTGTGCCGGCGAATCAACCCAAGTCTAAAATGCTAAAAGTCCTATTGGAAGCGGACCCAAAGTTGAGCACTCCCCTCACCTACGATATCACTTCTTGGAATCTTGCCTTAGCTCATGGAGTCCAGGCTTATACAGTTAGCGGTAACATAAACACTCAACCAAAAGAAAACCCTTATTCTCAAGAATCTGTTGAAGCGGGAACTGTGGGCTACATTGCCAAATGGAAGAGTATGACCGATGCTAAATTTTTAGCAGAATTACTCCAGAACAAGATTAAGGTAAGAGCGACAACGAAACCTTTTAAAATCGAAAATGAATCTTATGATAGAGGTAGCCTAATTTTGACGAAGACCAATAATAGAGATTCTCATTTTGATTCTCTGGTTATGGAACTCGCTTATAAGTATCATATCAAATTAGCAGCTACTCAAACTAGTTTTTCAGACTCGGGAACAGATTTTGGGTCTCCAGATATCAAGAAAATTAACTCGCAACGCATTGCTGTTTTAAGGGGTGATGAAGTCTCATCTTTGAGTTATGGGTCTATTTGGCATTTTTTTGAACAAGAACTGAACTACCCTATTATTTCCATCGATGCTCAAGATCTTAATAAGATAGATTTAAAGGATTACGATATTTTAATCCTACCTAGTGGATCTTACTCTAAGATTTTTAACAAAAAGAAGTTATCTTCTCTTTCCGATTGGATTAAAAATGGAGGGAAACTTATAGCTATGAGCAGTGCTTTATCCACTTTTGAAGGAAAGAAAGGATTTGGTTTAGAAAAGGTAGAAGTTGAAAAAGACTCCACTCAAAATAATCTTATCTCTTATGCTGAAAGAAAAAAAGAACGTACTAAAGATGATATCACTGGTGCTATCTTTAACATTAAGGTAGATAACACACATCCTTTAGCCTTTGGATATACAGATTCTTATGCCACTTTAAAAACCAGTTCTGCAGCTTATAAATACCTCAACAAAGGTTTTAATGTCGCTTATATTGAAGATACCCCAGAACGCTTAAGCGGTTTTGCTGGCGAAAAGGCTTTAGAAAAGATTTCTAAATCTCTAGTTTTTGGTGAACAGCGCCTTGGTCGTGGAAGTATTATTTATATGGTAGATGATGTCTTGTTCCGGTCCTTTTGGGAAAATGGCAAACTCTTTTTCGTAAACGCTCTGTTTATGGTTAATAATAGGAGTCAAACTTTTAAATAATCACTGACTTAGTTTAATTTCAGGTTACTGTAATTTGCGGTAATGTTGAAAATCTGTGAGCTTGTTTTTGAATTTGTATTCGTATAAATAACATCATCATAACTTTTGGTCATGCTAAAGTCTAACTCTGAGTTAACTTGAATCTCGGAGTTAGACGATTTGGCGTAAAACCTAAAGTTTTTATCACTTGGCAGCTTCAAATCTGCACTGGATTTATCCAGATGAATATCTATAAGTGAGAAGTCATCGTCTATCCTATCGATACTTAGGTTTCCATAGGTGCCTTTAATAATGGCTTGGTTTTGAATAGAACCGATCTTCAACTCAGACATTTTAGAAGTAACATTTAATTGGTCTACTTTCTTTAAATCGACCTTTTTGGAATAATTTATATCTAAGTTTAAGCTCTCTGCGGAGCTAATTGAAAGCGTTGAATAACTCATTACTATTTTTGAATTTTGACCAGTGGCAGTACCCAATTGCAAACCTGAGTAGCTCAGGTTTGCATCAACATTGTTAAGACTTGAAACTTCCATTTTACTATGTCTTAGATTCATCTCGAACTTAGCCGATTTAGGTACTTTAATTTCTATCACTCGCTTCACCGATTGCTTCATTATCCAACTGTTTTTCGCCTCTTGGTATCCTTCCCTGAATTCTTCTACCCAAGTTTTTATGTCTTCCCTAATGACATGTGCATATATTCTTAGAGAATCTTGGAGGCTTCTATTATCCTTCTGTTCATTTCTAAGATCCTTCAGATCATCTCTAAAGTTTTTAAGCTCGCCTCTCCACACCAGCATGGTCTCCCGAAGATTTGTAGAATCCAATTGCTCCTTAAATTTTTCTAGATAGTCTCTCCCCTGTTCTTTAAAAGCCTCGTAATCGAAATCTATTTCTAGAAGAGGCTTTGGTGGTTTTGGTGGAAGTGGAGGATTTGGTGATTTTGGTGGTTTTGGAGGAACAGGAGTTTGGAAAAACCCAACACCATTAGGGTTCGCATTTCGATTTTTTCTTGACGTAATTTCTACCCTTTTGCTGTTTCCAAGTACTTTGATTTCTGAGGCGTCAAAAGCTTCGTTTAAAGCTTGTTTATCCTCCTCCTTGGAAGTTAAAGTCGTTTTTACCTCCACTCTATTTTTATTCCAGGTTTCAATAATGACCGTAGAATGTGATAGATCTAAGATAATTATCGGGCTTTTCTCCACATCAAAACTTTCAGTCGAGACTCTCTTTTGCTGAGAAAAAATAAGAAATGGTGCTAGTAATAAAATGACTAGTAAACTACAATTGGTATATACTTTCGCTATCATGATTTAAGGTTTTTAATTCGGTTAATTTGAGTTTTAAATTTTGAAGCAATTCTAACCTAAGTTGTAAATTTTCTATCATAGCTTCTATAAGAGTTTCATCGAAGCCTTGTTGAGTTAGTTCATTTTGAAGACGTTTATACTCGTCATCAATTTTTTCCACTTCCAATACATATGAATTCACTAAATCGCGGTAATCACCTGTTTCTAGAGTGGCTAATTCATAATTGATAGAAGCTTGATAGAACGATTCAATTTTTTGAAATTCTGGAGAAAAATCTCCAAGACTTATCGAGTTTGAGGTTTCATTTTGCTGAATTTGATCAGGTGAAGTTTGAAACCACAACATAGAACTCACGAGTGCTACGATAAAAACTGCTGCAATTTTTTGCAAAGTTTTGCTGCTTGAAACGGCTTTCGGATCTTTTCTTAATTTGGTTTCAAATAGGTGTTGATGACCCTCAGACATCTGTAAAGGCGAATCTTTGTAATTAAAATCTTTAAGCAAATCTTTCATAACCCTGTTTTATTAATTCATTTTTCAACATTGTTTTCCCTCTGTGCAATTGAGTTCTAGAAGCATTTATCGAAATTTTTAAAATTTCAGAAATCTCTTGGTGATCATAGCCCTCCATTAAAAACAGTTTCAAAACAAGACTGTACTTTAAGGGTAGGTTTTCTACTATAGATTTTATGAGCTCTACAGAAATGGAATCCTCGACTTTCCAACTTTTTTCTTCCTCTTCGGCTAGTAAAATGTAATCGTAGTCTAGACTAAGATCACAATTCTTTTTTCGTAAACAATCTATAGATTGATAAATCACAATCTGCTTGAGCCAGGCACCAAAAGAGCAACGGCCATCGAAAGTGTCTAAATTTGAAAAGGCTTTAATAAAGGCTTCTTGAGTGATGTCTTCAGCAAGATCTCTTTGCCTAACGTATCGGAAGGCTATAGTCAACATAGCATCACAATAGGAGTTATACAGCTTCAATTGTGCCTTTTTATTTCCTTTTAAACATTTTGATATCAAATCAGTTGCTAACAAATTCAGAAGAGATAAATTAAAATTGCTTCACCTTAAATACGTTTGAAGTTATGTAACGTTACAAACTTTATCGTTTATTTAAAAAAGTTTTTTTTCTTTACTGCTATAATTTAGCTTAAAAAAGAATGAAAAGAGTTGGACATAAAGCTGAAAATTGAGGTCACGCCAATCATGACTGTTTAAATTGATAAAGTTTCTAAGGAAGTTTGTCACCTTAAATAAGTTGGAAACGGAGTTTATATCTTAGTACTCGAGGGTGGACTCAGAATTTATGACTATCTGTTATGCAAAAGAGATGCTATGGTTATCACCGAGACTTCTGCAATCCATTTGGATATAATGGAGAATTCTAAAGTCTTATTGATAGAAGCGCCTGTCTTATAATTATGACTTTAATAGTATTTAACTTAATATACGCATCATTTATAGGTTTTTTAAATACATTATAAATGTTAATCTATACATTTGTAAAAATAAGAAATACTTTAAAAAATGCAAAATATTTTAGTTATAGGTGCAAATGGAACAACAGGAAGGTTAATATCTAAAATCCTTAGAGATTCTTCCGATTTTAAACCATTTGCCATGATAAGAAAAGAAACTCAAAAGCCTTTTTTTGAAAATCAAGGTATAGAAACTCGTCAGGGCGATCTTGAAGAAGATTTCACTAGTGCTTTTAAAGGCATGGATAAAGTTATTTTCGCTGCTGGATCTGGTGGAACAGGTGGTGATGAAAAAACGATAGCGGTAGATCAAAAAGGAGCAATAAAAGCTGTAGAATTTGCAAAAACTCATAAACTTCAAAAGTTTGTTATGTTGAGTTCTATGGGAACGGATAACCCGAGTCAAGTTGAAGGCTTAGAACAGTATTTAAAATCTAAAAAAGCTGCAGACGATTTCTTAAGAGAGTCTGATGTTGTTTACACAATAGTTCAACCTGGAGGTTTAACCGACAAAAAGGGAACTGAAAAAGTAGAGCTTGCTCATAAAGTTAAAAAAATGGGCGAAATCTCTAGAGAAGATGTTGCACATACCCTTGTGTATGCTTTAGAACTTGAGCGTGCTAAGAATTCATCCTTCGAAGTCGTCTCTGGAAATGATGATCTTAAACAAAGTATCAAGAATTATAAGTAAAATTTAATAAGCTATACCCGAAGTAACCTTCGGGTATTTTTTTTGAACCCTATGAAAGAGTTTTGGAATAAGCGATTTAAGGAGAAAGAATTTGTCTACGGCATTGAGCCTAATGTGTTTTTTAAGTCTGAAATAGATAAAATAAAAAATAAAGGTAAAGCTCTATTTCCTCTAGAAGGAGAAGGAAGAAACGCTTGTTATGCTGCTCACCTTGGGTGGGAAGTTCACGCCTTTGATTTTTCTGAATCTGGAAAACAAAAAGCCCTAGACCTATGTGATGCTAATAATATCTCCATACGCTATGAAGTCACTAAAGTTGAAGATTACAAAGTAAAAAAAGACACTTACGATTTAATTGTACTCGTATTCGCACATCTAGATCCAGAAAACAAAATTTTATTTCATAAGAAAACCATAGACTCCTTAAAACCTGGAGGAAAACTTATTTTTAAAGCTTTTCATCCAAACAACTTGAGAATAATAATCCCTCTGAGGGCAAAAAACAAAGAGTTACTATATACTTTAATTCAACTAAAGGATGATTTTAAAGCTTTATCAAAATGTGATGGTAGCGAACTGGAAATAAATTTAGCTGAAGGAGATTAACATTATGGAAAAGCTAGTGTAACACGATTTGTAGGAACTAAATAATTTCTTTGTTAACTCAATAATAGCATTAGTTGAGATTTTAATTCTTACTTTTATGTTTTAATTCTATTTCATAAAATTTGACTACATGACCCTAAAATATGTGCTAGCCCTTTGTTTTATAAGCCTATTAAGTAATTTAACGCTTAGCCAGACCACTGAACTCCCATCCTTCAATTTTGAAAATTATGAATTCCCAAAAATCATTGTAGTTGATGTAAAAGATAAGGAAGCAAAAGTCATAAGAAATAAAACTAAAAGTTGGATCAACAGTTACTTTACAAAAGAACAACTCATCAGAAGTGAAAATTCCGAGGGAACACTTATTGTTAATGCTGTTACCAAAAATCTTATTAGTATCAAAAATTTATCTAACGATTTAAGATATACGATCAAAATCTCATTTAGAGATCAGAAATATAGATTAGAAATTAGTCAAATAAGTTATGAATACTACACAGAATTTCGAAGGATAACGCCTTTAAACTTTAGAAATGATAATGCTATCAAAAAGGATTTAGTAAAAAGTCAACCTATATTAACTTCCTACTTCAATGACTTAAATTTAAATCTTTATAATTCAGTAGTAAATGATAATGATGAATGGTAAGTCAAGTATCACTCTGATTTCATAAAATATCTTTTGTGTATTTTAAATCTGAAATTAAAGGTTAAATCTTTTAATTTTAAGAAAATCCCTGTCCTTTATTTAAAACAAAGCTTTTATTTGAGTTATTGTAGATATTTTGCATTATTATCATAAATTTTGTTAAATATAAATGGGGATTAAATATTTGATTGACAGTTATTTAACCACTCATAATTGGACAAATCATATAATCTCCCTTTTTATTTTTTATATAATTGCTTTGATGTCATAATAATTGTTGTTAGTATTGTAGTACAAGTTCTACATATATAGTATTGAATTATATTTTAAACTCTGTTTAATTCTAATTCTTAAATATTTTTAGAAAAAACTACATCTAATGAAAATAAAACTACTCAACTCATTTTTTGTTGGATGTTCTTTAATCTTAGGATTAGCTATTTTTAGTCTAAACCCCAAAGAAGAATCTAGCACGCAAGAATCGGAACTTATAACCGAAGCAAAACTCGACAATCTTAATAATTTTAAATTAGGTAAATCTGTTGAATCTTTTTTTAAAAGTTTCACTAACCAAGCCTTAAATCCGCCTCCTACTCCAGAATTAGATATATATAATATTTTAGGCTCTGGAGGATACAATGTTGAAATACAAGATGGGATAAAAACATTTCTAAGATGCTCTAGTGATTTAAACAATAATGGAAACTTCGAGTTTTTCGATCCTAATATTGCTACTTATCCAACTGGCACTATCTATTTTATAGATTGGGGCGATGGCACTGCTAGTACACAAGTTGAAGATCACACATACACAGCTGGGTTATATAAACTATTCTATACTATCACCTTTCCAGATGGCACCTCAGATACTAGTGAATTTAGAGTTTTTGTAGGAACTGGTCCGCCAACCATTACCGTTAACTTAAGTGGAGAAACAAATTGTTTTCCTAATCAATATAACTTCTCAGTAACCTCTAGTAATAATCAGCCAGGCACAATTTACACCATTACAATTAGTGACGGCTCAGCTCCTATAGTTTTTGACTCTTCAGCTAATCCAATAGGACCGGGATTCACAAATAATTTCACTCACACGTTTACAGGTATTTCTTGTGGAAAAACGTCAGAAGTAGGTTCAGATACATATACTGATTCATTTGCGATTACGGTAAATGCTACAAACCCTTGTGATACTTTAGGTTTTTCGGCAGCTGCAGGCCCAATACGAGTATCTCAACCTGGGGAGGCTGACTTCGTTCTTCCTGCTGATATTGCCTGTGTTGATTCTTTAGTGAATTTTTGAAGACATTTCTGAGGTAGGGACCAACACTGGGCAAAATGGCTGCAATGGTGAGTATGGCAGATATTGGGAGATTACTCCAACAGCAGGTACTAATATAGCTGGAGGAAGACAGTTAGGAAGTGATAATGGTAATCCTACAGACTGGTTTTCATGGACAGATGGAACACAAACCTTAGGAGTTATATTTGATACACCTGGATACTATACTATCACTTTCACTAGAAATAACTGTGGTGAAAGTAGAGTTACCAAGGAAATCTGCATTATTCCAGAGGTTATTTCAGAATTTACCTTAAGCCAAGATGAAGCTTGTTTTGAGGATAACCAAATTGTTTCTACCAATAATACTTCTCAAGCAGTTGGTTGCGACATTACCCCCATCTACGAATGGGAGGTTACACAGTCAAATCCAGATTGCCCTCCTACACTATCTCCAGGATGGGCATTTGCAAACGGGACAGGTCCAAACGATGAAGAACCAGAATTTGAAATTACAAGTCCAGGTATATATACCATAAGGCTCACGGTTTTTATAGAAGACGTTTTACCTGGTGCAGATTGTCAAGATGATGTTTTCGAAAGATTAATTACAATTAAGGATAAGCTTAAAGCATAGCTTGCTCCATTAATCGTTTGCCAAGACGAACCTTTCTTTATTAATCCAGTAAAGACCGTTGCATGGTAAAAACTTTATAAATCAGCAATTAAAACAAGTCTAATTATTTGTTATTTAGATAGTTAAGTCTTATTTTTAACGTATGAAATTACAGAAACAGCCCACTTTAGCAGACACGATTTGTGATTTGCGATCAAGAAAGATAAAAAGAACGTTTTTCACTCAAATAAACGAGTTAATCGATTGGGATAGTATCGAAAAGCTAATCGATTCTGATTATTTCAAAGGTAAAAGTGTTGTGGGCAAACCTTCCTATAGCGGTCTGCTATTGTTTAGAATGTGTCTTTTGCAAAGTTGGTATGGATTGAGTGATTATGAAGTTGAAGATCGATTGAACGACAGCATCTCTTTCAGTTATTTCTGCGGGATGAATATAGATGAGGTTGCGCCAGATCATAGCACCTTGAGTAGATTTAGAACCGCGTTAACAAAGACTAAAACTTTTGAGAAGCTATTCAGCATCATTAATGCACAATTGGAAGCTCACAACATCATTGTTAAAAAGGGGATCATAGTCGACGCTAGTGTCATCGATACCCCACTTCGGCCAAAAGGAAAGACCAATCACAAGGTAACCCAAGATCGCAGCGAAGAAGAAATAGCAGTAAAAAAGGAATATGCCCAGAGTGTGGATAAAGAGGGTACTTGGTTAAAGAAAAGAGGAAAATATCATTTTGGCTTTAAAAAACATCATGTAACTGATAACGAAGGTCTTGTCATAGGAGTTTTAACCACTACGGCAAGTAAAAATGAGATTGCTAATTTAGAAGAAGTGCTGGAAACAGTGAACATAGATTTACCAAGGGACATCCCACTGAAAGCCGATAAAGGCTACCAATCAAAGAAAAATGCGGAGTTGTTGAAAAAACGAAATCTAAAGAACCATATCCTAAAAAAAGCTTACAAAAATAGACCCTTGACCCGTTGGGAAAAGAAATTTAATAAACTCATAGGTAAAACCAGGTTCAAGATAGAGCGCACTTTTGGGGGAATAAAAAGATGGTTCAATGGAGGATTGGCTAGATACCGGGGGATGGCAAAAATGCATACCCAAAATCTAATGGAGGCAATATCCTATAATTTGTACCGAAGTCCAGGGATAATTGCGTCTAATTGTAAAAATTAAGGGATAAACATCAAGAAAATGACCAACAAAGACATTAAATAGAACGAAAAACTACATTTTTAGACAAAAACTAAACAAAAATCCATCTAAATAATGAATATAAGTAAATTATTGAATTTTGCAACGGTCTTATATAGTCTTAATTGTTACAGGGGTTGGGAATCAACTTCAGGGGCAAACCGATGTTAAATTGTCAAATTTTGTATATACGCCTCTGGTATTGAATCCAGCTTACGCAGGTAGCTCTGATGGGTATAGCGCAACTGCACTTTACACTTCACAATGGGTTGGATTTGATGGAGCACCAGAAACTTTAATAGTTACAGGACATGACAGGATAGGATTAACAAATCTCGGAGCTGGCTTTGATGTGATGAGTGATAAAATTGGAGCTAGCAAAGAGAATAGAGTCGTTGGTAATATAGCTTATCACCTAAGGCTGAGTCAAAACTGGTTACTCTCTACAGGCGTAAAATTGGGAGTGAATAACTATGCTATAGATTACTCAATGCTTTCTATAGAAAACCAAGGAGAGTTTGGGAATCCCTTTGGAGATCTTTCAAGAACAAGTCTCATCTTTGGGACTGGGGTTTTTCTTCATAGAGAGAATTTTTTCTTAGGTGTAGCTATTCCCAACTTTTTGACTACTGAGTATATCGATGATTTTAGAAATACACTAGCCAATACTACTCCCAATTATTTTATAACTACAGGCTACAGATTCGAGCTAGAGCGCGAGGTGTATTTTCAACCTACGGTAATGGCAAGAGTTGCTAAAGGCGCACCATATAGTGCTTTATTCTCGTTCAACTTGGACTGGAAAGATAGAGTATTTGCGAGTGCTAACTATGAGCATAATGTTACAGCTGGGGCTTTTGTAGGTCTTAGGATTACAGATCAAATCATGGCAGGATATGCCTATGATACTGCTATTAGCACCTTTTCTCAATATAATGGGGGCATACATTCGTTTATGATTAAATTTAGAGCTAAAGAGAGGTATAGGAGAGACCGTTGCGGTTGCTTCACCTACTAAAAAAATAAGGAAAGCTTCATCTATTTAGCTTTTATTACAAATCTCAATGGATCACGATCTATTGAGATTTGTTTTTTCATATTCAGTCTTTAGATTACTTTCGCAGTATCAAAGACCACTTTATTTAATGGAGTATCAACAAACTGAAAAAGAAGAATTTTGGAATACCTTGACCCACGCTTTTGGATTAGTTTTAGCACTCTTTGGGGTTTGGGTGCTATGGTCTAGTATTGACTTACACAACGATAAGCTTTTTCTTGGTCTTTCACTATATTGTGCTTCACTCGTATTGCTATACACCGCCTCTACCTTATATCATTATACAAAAAGAATCCGCTTAAAGCATAAACTGAGAATTTTAGATCATATCAGTATTTATTTTCTAATTGCGGGAACCTATAGCCCTATTGTATTAACTGTGTTAGAAGATAGCAATGGCACTTTATTATTTTATCTCGTTTGGAGTATCGCCGCCTTGGGAGTAATTCTTAAGCTTTTTTTTACTGGTAGATTTGAAAAAATTTCTCTCCTCCTCTATCTGGTTATGGGTTGGCTAATCGCTTTAGATGGCTTTGCCCTTTTTGAAAGATTTTCAACTGTAGAGCTTGCTATGCTTATCGCTGGAGGCTTATTTTATTCTGTAGGCATCTATTTTTATGTTAAGCAATCTATCCTTTACAACCATGTGATTTGGCATATTTTTGTTCTTTCGGGAAGTTTCTTTCACTATCTTATGATTTACTTCTCCGTCGTTTAGTAAAAAATAATGATTATTAAATTAAAGCTAAACAGTTCACCCCTTTAGACCATCTGCGTAAGATTCAGAATAAATAATAATAAATGAATTTCACCCTGCCTTTGCGTATAAATAAACCCAGGTTAAAATTGTCTTAGAGTTTCTATAATTGAAGTATTGTGAGCCACAAACAAATGTTTAGCTACTCTTTATTTATTACATTTGTATAAAAATTGCAAAATATGGATACTGCAGTATTAGAAAAAGAAAACTTATCTACAGAAAATAAAACCAAGACAAGAAGCGGTAAGCCTAAATGGTTGCGTGTAAAATTACCAACTGGTGAGAAATACCGAAACCTTAGAAAGCTTGTAGATAAATATGATTTGCACACCATTTGTACCTCTGGGAGTTGCCCAAATATGGGTGAATGTTGGGGAGAAGGAACGGCGACGTTTATGATTTTGGGTAATGTCTGTACTCGCTCTTGTGGTTTTTGTGGTGTAAAAACTGGAAGACCCGAGGATATAGAGTGGGACGAACCAGAAAAAGTGGCACGTTCTATAAAAATTATGGGCGTAAAACACGCTGTAGTTACTTCTGTAGATAGAGACGACTTAAAAGATATGGGTTCCATTATCTGGGCTGAAACTGTTAATGCCATCAGAAGGATGAATCCTACCACAACTCTGGAGACCTTAATTCCTGATTTTCAAGGAAATAAAAGAAATATAGACAGAATTATAGAAGTAGCACCTGAGGTTGTTTCTCACAATATGGAAACGGTAAGACGTCTAACAAGAGAAGTGAGAATACAAGCTAAATATGATACAAGCCTTGAGGTTTTAAGATACTTAAAAGCACAAGGCATTAAAAGAACTAAATCTGGTATCATGCTAGGTCTTGGTGAGAAAGAAGAAGAAGTCATCCAAACCATGAAGGATTTAAGAAGTGTAGACGTAGACGTTGTCACAATTGGTCAATATTTACAACCGAGTAAGCAACATTTACCTGTACAGGAATTTATTGTACCTGAGCAATTTGAAACTTATAAGCGAATTGGTAAAGAACTAGGATTCAGACATGTTGAAAGTTCTGCACTGGTAAGATCTTCTTATAAAGCTCACAAACATTTAGAATAAGAATGCAAAACCATATTAGAGTAGGAATTAATGGCTTTGGTCGTATCGGTCGAAGCCTTTTTCGTTTACTCCACCAACATCCTAATATTCAAGTAACAGCTATCAACGATTTATCAGATGCTAGAACGCTTTCTCATTTGCTTAAATACGATAGCGTTCATGGTCAATTTCCTTTTGAGGTGTCTTATACTGAAGAAGGCATTCTGGTAGAGGGTAAATTATTCCCTTTAACTAGTAGTGCTAAACTTGAAGACCTAAAATGGTCGGACTTTGGAGTAGATACATTAGTAGAATGTACAGGTCAATTCAAAACTGAAGAAAAGCTAAAACACCATCTTTATGCGGGAGCTAAAAAAGTGATTTTAAGTGTTCCACCAAGTGATGACTCAGTAAAAATGATAGTGCTAGGCGTAAATGACCATGTTCTGAAAGAGGATGATATCATGATTTCTAATGCGTCTTGCACAACCAATAATGCTGCTCCAATGCTAAAAGTTATCTATGATGCTTTTCAGGTAGAGCAAGCTTATATTACCACTGTACATTCTTACACATCGGACCAGAGCTTACACGACAAACCCCACAGGGACTTGCGACGATCTAGAGCTGCTACACAATCTATAATACCTACGACCACAGGAGCAGCTAAAGCGCTGACCAAAATTTTTCCAGATTTAAGTAATGTTATTGGAGGTTGTGGCATACGAGTTCCTGTCCCAAACGGTTCGTTAACCGATATGACTCTGAATGTAAAAACATCTACAAGCATAGAAGAAGTAAATGAATTATTTAAAAAAGCTTCGGAAAATGAACTCAAAGGAATTTTACAGTATACAGAGATTCCTTTAGTGAGCATCGATATTGTTGGCAATCCTTATTCCTGTGTTTTTGATGCAGAAATGACCTCAGTGATTGGTGGAAACCTCATTAAACTGATTGGTTGGTATGATAATGAACGAGGATATAGTAGTCGCCTAGTAGATCTTATTTTGAAGATGAATTAATTTGATTTATTTTTTGCTTAGCCAAGGAAATTATTTTATCAAACTGCTCCTGCTGTGATAAATTGCTATTATCAATTTTAATAGCATCTTCTGATTGTATTAAAGGTGAGTTTTTACGGTTAGAATCAATCTGATCTCTATGTTCCACGTTTTCTAACACCTCCTCAAACGAGATGTCTTCCCCTTTATCTTTTAATTCTGAATAGCGGCGTTTCGCCCTTATTTCTGCGCTTGCTGTCATAAATATTTTTAGTTCCGCTTCAGGAAATACAACACTCCCAATATCACGGCCGTCCATCACGATACCCTTTTGGTCTCCGAGTTCTTTTTGAATTTGAACTAACTTTTTTCTGACCTCGTCAATTTTCGCTATGCTGCTCACGTGTTCAGAAACTTTCATTGCTCTTATTTCTTGCTCTACATTTTCTCCATTCAAAATCACATCATTGGTTCCTTCTTCTGGATTATATTCAAAATTAATATCAATAGAAGGCAAACTATTTATAATATAAGCCATGTCCACATACCCCTCTTCAATCCAGTTATGCCTCATACTATAAAGCGTAACCGCTCTGTACATAGCACCTGTATCCACATATTTATACGCTAAGGCTTTAGCTAATTGTTTGGCAACTGTACTTTTCCCTGTTGAAGAATGGCCGTCTATGGCAATAACGATGGGTTTCATATTAATCTGGGTATTCAATTCTTAAATGGTAGATGTTATTCAATTTTGCCTTTAAAATCTTCTTAATAGATTGGATTTCTTTAAAGGTAATATTGGCGTTGATGAACTGATCTTCTTCAATCTGTTTGTTGATAATTTTTTCAACAAAATCATCAATCAGTTGTGTATTGGGTTCTTTTAAGGATTTACTAGCAGCTTCTACTGCGTCACACATCATTAGAATAGCGGTTTCCTTGCTAAATGGAATTGGACCAGGATATCTAAAGTCATCTATAGCAACCTCTCCATCTTCTTCCTCTTTTTGTTTAGCGTAGAAGTAATAAACAGTGGAGGTCCCGTGATGAGTTCTTATAAAATCAATAATTCGATCTGGGAGATTTCCACGTTTGGCGATTTCTATACCTTCCAATCTATGACCAATAATAACTTCTGCACTTTCGGTAGGCGATAATTCGTCATGAGGCGAAACAGAAGTGGTTTGGTTTTCTACAAAATAAATTGGATTTTTCATTTTACCTATATCGTGATATAAGGCTCCAACTCTTATTAAAAGTGAATTGGCACCAATTTCATTGGCTGCTGCTTCAGCAAGATTGGCTACGTTTAAGGAGTGGTGGAAAGTCCCAGGAGCAACATTGGATAATTCCTTCAATAATTTTGAATTCGTATCCGATAGTTCTAAAAGAGATAGGTCTGATACCAAACCAAATATTTTTTCATAAGCGTAAATAAGGGGTTGAACGAATAATAATCCAACGCCGCTCAATAAGAAATAAATAAAGTTGTTGTAATCAATCTCTGCAATACTTGCTTCTTTGATCATATTGAAAGCGAAGTATGCAAAAATATATACTAGAGTGATCTGGACTACAGATATAAAAAGATTTGCCCGTTTGTACAATTCTGAAACCGTCAAAATGGTTACAATCCCAGCAATGATTTGAAGAAACATATATTCAAAACTATTAGGAACAACAAGCCCTAGAATAAGAACTGTAATCACATGTGTAAAAAGCCCTAACCTCGCATCAAAAAAAGCTTTTAAAGTAAGGGGTAAAATACAAAGAGGAACTACATAGATATAATCTGTATCCAATCTCATCACCAATAAAGTGAGAAATACTAAAAACAGAATATTGAAAAATATAAAAGTAATCTTGTTGTTATTATCATATATATCAGGCCTATACTGTCGTATAAAGAGCAACAACATCAACAAAGACAAAAGCACCAAAAAGGTATAGCCAGTGACAACCACCACAAAAGCTGAAGATTCTAGACTTTGAGACTCATATTCATTTTTAAGAGACCTCAACATTCTTAATTTCTCTCCTTCAATAGTTTCTCCTTTTGCAATAATTTTACTGCCCTTACTCACCTTACCTCTAGTGTAAGAAATTTGGTCGAATTTGGATTGTATTTGATTTTGATTGAGTGCTTTGTCATACTCCACATTGACTTTGAAAACTTCAAAGAAAACTTCCAGCAAATCATTTCTAATAGTTAAGAGATTTGACCCGTCTATTTTTAAATTCAAAAAGGGTTTTAAATCTTCTTGTGTGAGTATATCTTTATATAAAGCTTCGTTGACAACTTTGTCTTTAATTAAAAAAACAATAGTATAGTCGTTAACACTTTCATCTTTAATACGTATCCCATTTTCATAGACCTCATCTAAAGTTCCAGAAATAAATTCTGAAATGGCGGGGTTGTTTTGAAGTAAAGAATCCTGAGAGATATTTAATTGGTCTTGCCAGCTGTTTTTTATCTCCTTTGCCTTATTAACATCATAGTTAAAATAAGGAATATGGGTTTTTAAGATTTTAGATTTTTCTGCGGAAATTTCTTCGCTAGACTTTAAAATCGCAAAATCGAATGGCGCATATAAGTTTTCATATTGCCATGGTTTACTTTTTATGATTTCATATTTGAATTGACCACCAGTTGGAAAAAAGTAAACAATCAAAAATACACTTAGCGCTAGAAGAAAAGACTTATAGATTATAGATTGATTTTTATAAAGATTGTCTAAAAGGTTCTTCATAATTTAAAGTTGCTCAAATTTAAAAAATAATATGGTGTAAGGCTCTATCTAACTTTAATAGTTTTCTAAAGTGCCCATTTTGAAATAAGAAGAATAAGACTTAATAATTATAACTTAAGGTCCACTTTAACCTAATTGAATTAGCATAAAATTCTTAAATTCGCTAAATTAAATAAAACTCTTATGTCCAAAGATATCGTTATAGTAAGTGCAGTAAGAACTCCTATTGGGAGCTTTTTAGGAAGCTTAGCCAATATTCCTGCAACAAAATTGGGAGAAATTGCCATTAAAGGAGCTCTTTCCAAAATCAACTTAAAACCAGAATTGGTAGATGAAGTCCTCATGGGGAATGTTGTTCAAGCCAATAATGGCCAAGCACCAGCAAGACAAGCAGCCATGGGTGCTGGTATTCCAGATACTGTCCCTTGTACAACCGTTAATAAAGTTTGTGCTAGTGGTATGAAAGCTGTAATGCAAGCCGCTCAAGCTATTGCCTTAGGTGATGCTGAAATCGTTGTTGCTGGTGGAATGGAAAACATGAGTATGATACCTCACTACTTGCATTTGAGAAAAGGTCAAAAATTTGGACCAGCTCAAATGGTTGACGGCCTACAAAGGGATGGTCTAGTGGATGCTTATGACAATAATGCCATGGGAACTTTCGCAGACTTGTGCGCCACAGAACACCAAATATCTAGAGAAGAACAAGATGAATTCGCCAAAGAATCTTATAGAAGAAGCGCTGAAGCATGGAAAGCTGGAAAATTTGATGATGAAGTTGTTCCTGTAGAAATTCCACAGAGACGTGGCGAACCTATCATTATGAAAGAAGATGAAGAGTTTAAAAATATCAATCTTGATAAAATTTCTAGCTTAAGACCTGCGTTTAGTAAAGATGGCACTGCAACAGCTGCAAATTCCTCTGGTATAAATGACGGTGCCGGTGCTGTAATTTTGATGACTAAAGAGAAAGCTGAAGAATTGGGGCTTGAAATTTTAGCGACTATAAAAGGTTATGCTGATGCGGCTCAAGAGCCTGAGCGTTTCACTACTGCGCCTGCAAAAGCCTTGCCTCTCGCACTTAAAAAAGCAAAAGTATCCAAAGAAGATATTGACTTTTTTGAATTTAACGAAGCTTTTTCTGTTGTTGGTATTGCCAATACCAAATTGCTAGGCCTAGACAGTAGTAAGGTTAATGTAAATGGTGGTGCGGTTTCTTTAGGACATCCATTAGGCTGTTCTGGAGTAAGAATACTGATAACACTTATAAATATCATGAAACAAAATAATGCTAAGCTTGGAGCTGCTGCTATTTGTAATGGCGGCGGAGGGGCTTCTGCTATGATTTTAGAACGATAAATCTTAATACTTCAAAATGCTATACGGAATTTGTCCTCTAAGTGTTGTGCCAGTGAGAGCAGAAGCTAACGACACTTCAGAAATGCTTACCCAGTTGCTTTATGGGGATCATTTCGAAATTACTGAAATAAGACCCAAGTGGATTAAAATTCGCATAGCTTTTGATAGTTATGATGGCTGGATAGATGAGAAACAAGCTTTCAAAATCGATGAATTGACATTTCAAAACCTTCAAGAGAAATCGACTTATTCTACAGATTTAATTGGTTTAATGACCACCTCTTCCAGCCAATTAATGCCTGTTTGCATTGGTTCTGCAGCTCACGCTTCAGAACTCCTTAGTCATCACTTCGATGGCTCTACCAATGCGAATTATAACAAAACACAACTAGTAGATACAGCTATGCTTTATCTCAACTCTCCCTATTTATGGGGAGGTAAATCTCCATTTGGAATAGATTGTAGTGGATTTACCCAAATGGTTTATAAAATATGCCTCATACATCTTTATAGAGATGCTTATCAACAAGCTAAACAAGGTCAAGCTCTTTCTTTTATTGAAGAAAGCGAACCTGGCGATCTAGCCTTCTTTGATAATGAAGAAGGACACATTATTCACGTTGGGATTATGATGAAAGATAATTATATTATTCATGCCCATGGCCAAGTTAGGATAGATAGGATTGATCATTTAGGAATCTTTAATGAAGATACCAATCGCTATTCGCACAATCTAAGAGTTATCAAAAAAATAGTTTAAAAACTTGTGCCAAAACCAAAAGAGAACCAAAATCCATCTTCACTATGGAAAAGATTGAAGGTTCCCGAGAGTAAATCAGCACCATTCACCCAAAATCCAAGTCCATAATTATTTCTCCACTGGTTAGATTCTGGAACATCGGACCAAACCCTACCTACATCTAATCCACCAAACACTCCAAACTGAAGAGGCATCACACTTGTTCTTATAGTATTGAAACTATACCTCAAATCGACATTACCTACTAAGCTTTGTTGACCTATAAATCGATCTCTTCGAAAACCTCTTAACCCATTGTTTGATCCCAATATAGCTGCTTGATAAAATTCATAGTTATCATCGAAAAGAAGCTGAGAAGCTGCTTTGGTTCTTAGCACCCATTTCTTATCTAGAGAAATAGGATTATAAAATTCTAGATATGGATTCAAAAAGAAAAAATGCTGATCTGTATTTTCTACATTCATAGTCGCACCAGCTTCAATTTTGAAATCCATCCCACGCTTAGGGTTTAAGTTATCATCCAAGCTTTTATATTGATAAAAAGATCGATAAGACACAAAATTTTGAGTATCAAAAAAATCAGGATTATTCGATAGTAATTCTGCACTAGCTTGGTCAATAAATCGGCCTTCAGTTCTTTGAACTCTATAGTTTTGATAACTCAATTTATGTTCAAAAATACTACCATATTCAGATGCTTTTCTAAGACCAATTTCAGCTTCAATGCGTCTTATTTTAACCCTGTTATAGTCTTTACCCAACTCATCATCACGGTTTTCTGAATCATTTCCAATTCCAAAAAAGTTCCTGGCAAAATTTGGGCTTGTATAGTCTATACTAGTCACAAAATTATAATTCCCTACTACGTTAGCGAACTCGCCTTCATAACCAAGATCGAAACCACCCGTAGAGGTGTATAATCCTGCTCTTAATTTGTGACGATATGTAAACGGATTGAGTTGAAATCCTTTAAATGCATGTGTGGTTTGTAAACCAAAAAGCAATCCATCATCTGGATTAAAACCTAGCCTTGGCAAAAACGTATTGGAAGAGGATATTTTTCTGTTTTTGTTGAAGAGATTCTGTTCATAATCATCAGACTCAACAACTCTAGCCTTCGACTTCTTTTTTACTGTATTATCAAAAGATTTATAATCGTAAATTACAGTTCGTTGACCAGAATTTATAGTGTACTCATCCTCGTCATGCCCTCCTATTAATCTTACTTTTATTTTGCTTTTGAAATCGCCATTAACGTAAAACTCATCTGTTTCATCTAAACCATAAATCCATATTTCTTTGGTCTGCTCGGAGTCAAAAGTTTTATCAATCATCAAACTTTCACGATCTCCGCCTTTGTTTCTATATACCTGAACTCGAGTCTTTCCATTTTCAAACCTGTCAACATCAATAATATCGTCTTTATCCGTAGCACTCAAAATAGCATATTCATTCAGGATATTGCTATAGCGTTTTGCTATAGACTCTAGATTTCCGAGTCTCTCTTTAAAGGTTTTGATTAAAATTTCAGTATTCCTTTTATTGATTTCTTTAGGGAAATGACTAAAGGCTTTTTGGATCACTTCATCAGACAAGTGGTTTTGAATATAAATAGCTTCTTTTATCCAATCTTCTTCAGTTGCATTCCGTATTATAATTCTATCGAGTCCTAAGCCAGAATTATTAAACCATCTTAAGTATTTAATATCACTAGTATAAGGATGATAAATTTTAGGAAAGCTACTGATGGTGCGAATCGCATCAAAAAAACCACCATCGAAATTAGCGAAAACTTGATCTCTATCTCTTGGAATAGGTTTGAAAGTGTGGTTTCCATCTTCATCTTCAAACTCAGACCAACGCCATTGATCTGAGTGCCTGTCCCAATCCCCTAATAGCATATCAAACAACCGAGCTCTTAAATAACTAGATTCATTGACACTGTATTTTTCATCACGACGAAGGCGTTCTATCAAATCTGCTGTACTGACTATATCGTGATTGGGGTTTCCAAACATACCTTCTGTTCCCATCCAGTTACTTTCTGGACGTTCCTCTATCATGTAGATTGCATCACCATGTTTAGTATTAAACTCCCCTAGAGCTTTTTGTTTTGGGATGTAAACTAATTTTGGATTGGTGTGGTATATATCTAGAGCTTTTGCTAGATCTGGCACTGCCATAAATGAAAATGGATGTGCCGAGGTTAGAAAATCTAGCAATAATTCTTCTACCGCAGTATCATCAAATTCACCAGTTAAGTTCTTATCTGGGTAGACGAACTGCTGCAATAAACGTATAGGATTTTTCTTGATTTGCCTGATATTGTATTGACGGCCTAAACTATCTTCTAACCTCAAAGAATTGGTTTGCATGCCGCCACCCAATCGCATTGGAAGAAGACCTCCGTATGCAGAATCCAAATCAAGGACTGGTATTTCAACAGATGTTCCATACATATCTCTGTACCGCTCTCCCCATATACTTTCAAAAAAATCGGTTCGCTCTAGTTTAAACTCTTCATAAATAGAAACTTTTACTGTTTTTGGAAACGTCTCTGGAAGTTGATTTAGGTCAAAAATCTCATCTGGACTATAAACCTCCTTCTGAAATATCAGTTCTGATTCATCTTCGTTGGCTGAGTAAAATTGCACCCAGGAGGAACCATCCTTGAAGACATCAAAAACAGCAAAACCATAACCAGGATAGGCGAACTCTCCATCACTTACTAGTTTGGCATAAGACACTTTAGACCCAGAACCAGAAACAATCTGCTTTACCAAATCGTGCTCAATGTATTGCAGGTTATGCTCATGGCCAGAAGCGAAAATGACTTTATTCCAACGACTTGCAATAGCAGAGATCCTATCTACCATCCCTCGATATTGATTATTTTGAGTGTCTTGTATAGAAATCCCACCTGTAGCTCTTATCATGTTAGCTAAAGACCCCAAAACAGGTAAAGGGACCTTGCGTTGAGAAGGAAACAAATGTTTTACAAATTCGAAAGTCCCCCCGTGAATTCCATTGGTATACAAGGGATGATGAAGTGCTACTAGTGTAGTTTTATTTTGATTTTTTTTTAGCTCGGTTTCAAATTCACTGTAAAATTGATCCCGCGTTTTAATGTTTTCAGAGCCTCTATTGATTTGTGGTGTGTTGTCCCAATTTTGTAAAACCCATTGAGAATCTAAAATAATAAGATGAACATCGTCGGAAATGTCTACGAAAGACATCCCACAGCCTGGCTTAGGCAGCCAAGGTAAATCTTGGTTTGGCAAAGCTTCTTCTATTCGCCCCTCCTGGTTTTCTAAAGACTGAATACCTTCTGAATACCAATCGTGATTCCCAGGGATAAAATGAACATCTCCTTCAAAGAATTGAAGACTTGACGTTTGCCTGTCGATAATTTGTTCTGCTTGCACTCTATCGTCTTCACCTTCGCTTGGTAAACCTGCGGGATAAATGTTATCCCCCAAAATAATGAGCTTATCCGATTGGGTATCTATTCCCTTTGCAAATTTTCGAAAAGCTTGAAGGCCTGGTGGAACAGTGTCTAACTTTTCATACCCTGTATCTCCAATAAGATAAAAACGCTGTAACCTGGTTTTATCCTCAGGATAAAAAGTCGATTCGAATTTTTCTAAATTTTTATACTTAACTTCGTAAGTTGCACAGGAAACAAATACCAGGCAAAGCACAATTAATTGTATTTTTTTTCTCATTCTTAAATAAAACTTTAATTATAGTCTCTTAAATATAGAAAAATGACAGATTTACTTTCTAAGGTTGAAACTTTTGTTTTGCATTTATTCAAAGATAAGTTATCTACTATATATGTATACCATAATTTCAATCATACTAAAAGAGTTGTTGAAAATGCTAAGTTTCTAGCAGAGAAAAAAAACTTAGGTCCTCAAGATAAAAACATACTCCTTCTTGCCGCATGGTTTCACGATACAGGCTTTACGCATTCTAATGAAAATCATGAAAAAGAAAGCATACTGATAGCAAGGGGCTTCCTAAAAGAACATAACTTGTCTGAAGATGATCTTTCGATTATTGAAAAAGCTATTGGTATCACAAAAATTGGTGAGCAGCCCACAACTGATATTGAGAAAGTCCTTAAAGATGCAGACTGTTCTCATTTTGCTAGAGAGGACTTTAAAGAGATAAGTGAATTGTTAAGACAGGAATTTTATTTACAAGGAGATTCGTTCAGTCCAAAAGAGTGGCTTGATCTTAATATCGATATGCTTTCTACCAAACATCAATTTTATACAGATTATGCCGTAAAGAATTGGAGCGTTTTGAAGCAAAAGAATTTAATCGATCTTATTGAAAATAAGGACAAGAAGAAAAGAAAAGAGGAAAAAGAAAAATTAAAAGCAAAATTTAAGGCTCAATACAAAAACAACAATCCAGAAAGAAGTATACAAACCTTATTTAGGGTCACCTTAAGAAATCACATTAAGCTAAGTGATATTGCAGATACAAAAGCAAATATTCTCTTATCGGTAAATGCGATTATCATCTCTTTAGCTTTGGCTAATATCATCCCAAAATTAGATAATCCAAGTAACCAACATTTAATGATTCCTACCCTTATTTTGATCTGTTTTAGTGTAGCATCAATTATTCTGTCGATATTATCTACAAGACCCAATGTGACTTCTGGAGAATTCACCAAAAAACAAGTAGAAGATAGGGATGTAAATATTTTATTTTTTGGGAATTTTCATAAAATGAGTTTTAAAGACTATTTATGGGGGGTAAAAGAGATTATAAAAGACAAAGACTATGTCTATGAAGCTTTGGTAAAAGACCTTTACTTGCTAGGAAAAGTATTAGAAAGAAAATATCGCCTCCTAAGGTTAACTTACACAACATTTATGGTAGGTATTATTGTCTCTGTAATTAGTTTTTTTGTCGCTTTTAATGTTTCTTGAATTCGAGCATAAAAACGAATTAACTTCCTACAATCTTTGATCTGTTAAATTGGAGAATTTATTTTTTCAATTAATTTCAATTTTAACTCCTCAAAGATTCTATCAGATCTTCGTAAGTTAAACCAGAAGCTTCGCTTTTATCAGTATGGTATAAAATCCCCACCCTTAAGGCTTTTAAGCCTGAAACACCTTGCAAATCTTCAACATCAAGCACTTCGACATCCTCATCTAGATACTTCTTCCTCTGCAAGTAATGAATATATTTCAGGTATTCTTTTTCAGATTCTTTTTGAGAGTAGATGATAGCTAGTTTCCCTTTGGAGGTAATACGCTCTTCGGTATGCTTTATAAAGGCTTTATCTATTCTTTTTTTAATGATTTCATAGCTAGCATTATAGGACCCGTCAACATCAAAGTGCTTTTCATCCATTCTATAATGAATACTTAAGGTGTTATTGAACGCTAAAATCAACGATCTAGAACTTAACTTTAAAGCATTGGACTCTTGCAATTTATAAAATTTATTTTCCATCTCGCACATGACATTGAGTTGCCATAGTCTCAAATTTTGAAGCATCACTTCACTAAATTTTTGTTCACGAGTAATGGATTGCCCTATGTACATATTATGTTCAACGCCATCGGTTTTATAACGATCAAAATAATGTGGGTATATTTTCTGTGCTTCTACTTGCTTCAAATCAATATAGTTGGCCATGCAAGAGTTAATGCTAGAAACGGTCTCATCAAACTCGTCTCTTTGTTTATGAAAAGCTTTGGCACCTGCCTCTATTTTTTTTAAGTACATATTGACCATGAGTTTGCAGTCTGAAACATTATTTTCGATGTGCTCCAAAATAGGAAGAATATCATATTTTAAAAGGTTATCGGTTTTCTGCTCGGTTGAAGCTGTGATTCCCTCCATTAAACTCGAAAGACTATCTGTAATTCTATATCCCATTTGCTCGTATACAGGAATAGGTTGAGCTTCGAAGGCTGAATTAATGATATTTAGAACTTGATTGAGTTGGTAAATTAAATCATTTTGAATCGCAGAATTTCTTTGGGTTGACGAACCTGCAATGTCTATTTGGCCAAAAAGTGGATATACCTCTTTAAATGTAATTTCATCTAAGTTAGCCTCTTCCTTATTTGCAAAACCTTTTAAAAACTTTTCTGCTTCTTCTTGGAATTTCCATTCTACACTTGGATGTATAGAGGTGTATTCACTTTGAATAATTGCCTTTATGAGGTTTTGCTTTTCTTGTATGTAATTTTTTACCGTTTCAGCGATATAAGGAACAATATCATCGAGCTTTATAGCATTGATATTATTTAAATCATTTTTGGAATAACTCACTAATTCGAGAATAGCTAGAAGCTTTTCGTTTTTAATGACTGGTGCTAGTATAGCAGATTTTATAGAGTGTTGATGAAGATGCTTCGCAAATTTATTTCTAGGATTTTTCTCAGCATAACTTTCCACATCTGGAATACTAAAATAAGTATGTCGAGTTACAATAGATTTATAAGCTTCTTCACAAAAAGCTTCTCTACATCCATTTTCTGAAATTGAATCTAAAATAAAACTTTCTATATATTGTGAATTTATATGTTGGAATTTCTCTTCGACATCATCAAAAAGAGCAAAGCCAAATTTTAATTTGGGAAGACTAAAAATAGAGCTTAGAACATCTCTCATTTTCGTAGAAATAATCTTTGAGTCTGAAAGTATATTGTTATTTAATAAGAGGGTTTTAATTTCGGAAATGCTATTATCTGCCGTAACATCAGTAAGGTTTAAAATGGCGAATCCTTTAAAAACCCAAGAATTTGGAGGAAATTTTTCCTTCCAAAAATCAATATCATCATAATGATTTAAAAGCTTATCTACATCTTTATCTGTGATATCTAAAGCATCTTTTGTGGGAATGAGCTCAATGAAATCCGCATTTACAAAAAGTCGATAATTTCTTAGGTTACCATTTGCATCTGGAACATCATAATATTCTGGACGGAAAAAATCGATATTGTAGTCGTAATAAGTATTTAAAATTATAATACACGCTAAAATATAATCCTTTTCGATATTGAAATTTCTAGGTAGAAATTCAAAGTCTTTTTCTTTTACTGAATTCAGTATGGATTCAAATCGCTTAGTTTTTCTAAACATTTTAGAGCGAAAAGGAACCGTAGCAACTTTTATCTCATTGTAGGTCAACACATCTGGGAACAGATCATCAAGAAGAATTTTTATTTGATCTTGGTAGACTTCTAAGTTTTCTAAATCTTCGATACCTTCAAATAACTCTGGGTAAGATTTAGAATACTCTAAAACACCTTTGATATATGTTTTGGAAATAGGATTGGTTTCCGTTTCCAAGCGCTGACTAAAGTTATCCAATATTTTTTGGAAACTCAATTTTATTCTAAAAGGATAAATATCTTTATAGCGGTCCATAGTTAAGTATACAGAGTACAATACTATTTATAAAGGGAAGATTTGATCGTTCACTTAAGATACTTTTATAAGTTTTGGCTATTTTATTCTTAAGTAATTCTTCTACTCTTTTGGAGTTGTCTATTTTTGTGCAAAATCAAAATCAAACTAAATGAAAATTTTATATGCCTTTTCGATCTTAGTCCTTGTTTTAGGATGTAACTCATCCTCTCCTAAACTCGAAGCCTCTATTGATGAAGTTCCTAATGGATCGAATGTTTACTTAGCTCGCTTAGGTCCACAAAATGTTCCTGTGCCACTAGATACAACTCAAGTGAATAACAACTCTTTTGAATTTGATTTAACTACCTCCAAAAATCAAGACATCAATCTTATTCAAGTCGAAGGTGTGGACGGTAACATCATTTTTATTAATGATGCTGAAACAATAAAGATCGATGCTTCAAATGAAAATTTAAGAAATTCTAAAATAGAGGCTGGTGAACACAACAAGTTATTAAAGGACTATATCAGTATCATCACCAAATTTGCAGAAGAGAAAAATTTCATTAAAAATCAGCATTCAGAAGCTACGCAGAATCAAGATGAAATTGCCATTCTAGATGCTAGATTAGATATGGATGCCTTGGCAGAAGAATCGAAAAAAGCTACGTTGGATTTTATTCAGTCCCACACCAACTCTGTCGTAGGAATGATGGCTTTGTCTGATGTGATGAATTCTAAATCTGTTCCCTTAAATAAAATGAAATCCCTTTACGATGGGTTTAGTGATCCTGTTAAGGATACACCCCTAGGTAGGATGTTAGGCCAAAATATTGCAAAGATAGGCGCTACTGATATTGGAGCAGAAGCTCCAAAATTTTCAGGACCAACACCAAGTGGAGAAAAGCTATCTCTTGATGAAGCTATGGGTAAAGTAACCCTTATTGATTTTTGGGCTTCCTGGTGCAGACCATGTCGTGTCGAAAATCCTAACATTGTAAGTATCTATAACGACTATAAAGATAAAGGGTTTTCTGTAATAGGTATTTCTTTAGACAAGCCCAATAGTAAAAATTCTTGGTTAAAAGCTATTGAAGATGATCAATTGGAATGGAATCATGTTTCAAACCTAATGTTTTGGCAAGAACCAATAGCCCAAAAATATGGAGTAAAAGCTATCCCAGCAGCCTTTTTAATTGATGAAAATGGTGTCATTGTTGGCAAAGACCTTCGAGGTGAAGCTTTACGAGACAAAGTAAAAGAAGTTTTGGAAAACTAAATCTTATGAAACTTAAGGTTAAAAAGGGACTTTTCATTATATTGAAAAGTCCCTTTTTAAGTATTCACAATAACTAGTCTGGGGATTTTATTTTTTCTGCTTTAAAGGGCCTTACGATTAAACGAGCCGCTCTATCGTAATTGATATAGCTGTAAGTCCAGTTAAAAAAAGTGACTATTCTATTCCTGAATCCAACTAGAAACCACAGATGAACAAACATCCACACAAACCAAGCAAAGGCGCCACCAAATTGGATTTTACCTATGTCAACCACAGCTTTATTTCTTCCTACCGTTGCCATGGTGCCTTTATCGAAATATTCAAAAGGATTAAGAGATTGCTTATTTATAGTTCTCAGTAAATTTTTTGCCAAATGCGCACCTTGTTGAATAGCAGGTTGGGCAACCATAGGATGGCCTTTTGGATATTCTGCGCTTACCATTAAAGCAATATCGCCTATTGCAAAAATAGTTTCGTAACCCTCTATTTGGTTAAATGCATTTACATTATATCGGTTTGATTTTTCCATCAAAGCTCCATTCTTAAGTCCTTCTATAGCTGCTCCAGTGACACCAGCGCTCCAGATAAAGGTCTCTGTAGGAAAAGAGAGATCTTCGTTACTTGTCCTTACGATATGGTCGTTATAAGATTCAACGAAGGTATTGAGGTGAATTTCGACACCAAGTTCTTCTAGGTATTTCTGCGCATTTTTAGAAGATTTTGCACTCATTGGAGGTAAGACTTTATCCATCCCTTCTATTAAATGAATATGGATATCCTTAGGATCAATATCTTGATAATCTTTAGGGATTACATTTTTACGAAGTTCTGCAATGGCACCACTCAGTTCCACGCCTGTAGGACCTGCACCTGCAATAACAAAATTTAACAAAGCTTTTTTTCGTTCAGGATCTTCGGTTATGGTAGCTTCTTCAAAATTTTCCAAAATCAAACTCCTCAAGTTTAAAGCTTGGGGTACAGTTTTCATCCAAATAGCATTGTCCTCTACACTTTTATTTCCGAAGAAATTAGTCTTCGACCCAGTTGCAATCACCAAATAATCATAAGTAACCTCACCTATGTTTGTATGGATTAATTGTTTATCAGAGTCGATATGCTCGACATCTGCCATTCTGAAATAAGCATTCTTATTATTTTTAAGAATCTTTCGTATGGGATATGCGATGGAGTCTGGCTCAAGACCAGAGGTTGATACTTGATATAATAAAGGCTGAAAAGTGTGATAATTCCTCTTATCCAGCATGACCACCTGAAATGGTTTTTTCTCTAGGTCATTAACTAAACTTACTCCACCAAAACCAGCCCCTATAATAACCACTCTTGGTAAATCTGTAATTGGAACGTTCATAACTTTTTTATTCTAAAGTACTATCTTTTCCTGTTTAGTGTGTAACTTTTGGTAAATTTAACGACATATAAACGTATTGTATAGCTTTGAGGACATCTTTAGAAAAAAAATTTATCGACCTACTAGAAAAGCATCAGAATATTGCTCATAAAATTTGTAGGATGTATACCTATGATGCTGACTCACATAAAGATTTATTTCAGGAGATTACCGTTCAACTTTGGAAAGCTTACCCAAAGTTTAGGGAAGAATCCAAGTTTAGCACGTGGATGTATCGTGTCGCTTTTAATACAGCGATAACTCTTTACAGAAAGAAAAAAAGAAGGGTGCAGACTTTGCCTTGGGAAGACTACGATTTTAAAATTTCTTCTGAGGGCTATGATTCAACTTTAGATGATAATTTAAAATTGATGTATGCTGCCATCAAAGAATTAAATGATATTGACAAAGCTCTGGTACTGCTTTACCTAGAAGACAAACCTTATACTGAAATATCTGAAGCTTTAGGAATTTCTGAAGTGAATGCTAGAGTGAAAATGAATAGAGTGAAAACAAAATTAAAAAACATATTGAATCCTTAACTATGGATGAATTAGATCTTATAAAAAAGGACTGGCAGAATAGAACAAAAAATCTGCCTAGCTACTCAAAAGAGGAGCTATTTCCTATGATTCATAAGAAGTCTTCTTCTAGTGTGAAGTGGATTCTGGTTATCAGTATTTTAGAATTTTCATTTTGGATTATTGTAGAATTACTAAGCCTTTCTCAAGATTATAATTCTATTATTGAGAGCATTGGATTTACTTGGTTTCTAAGACTATCTTCGATCGTTAATTATGCAGTCCTTGTTGGATTTATTATTGTTTTTTTTAGAAATTACAAACGTATTCAAGTCAATGATTCTGCTAGACAACTTATGAAGCAGATCATTAAAACACGCTCAACTGTAAAATACTATGTACGTTACAATATCATATTTCTAGCTATTATTTTTATAATAACGTCCGCAAAAATCATTTTAAATCAAACTGAGTTAGATCCTGCCGAATTATGGATTATGATAGGGATCATGCTTTTTATCTTGTTGATTATCCTCGCCTTCTTCTTGCTTTTCTATAGATTACTCTACGGGATATTGACCAAGCGTCTTTACAAAAACTATAAAATATTAAGTAAAATAGAAATTTAGCAATTAAGCTCTTGGATGGTAATTTTCTAAAACTGACTTTAGGTGAGTTTTGTCCAAATGCATGTAAATTTCTGTTGTTGTAATGCTTTCATGACCTAGCATTTGTTGAATAACTCTTAAGTTGGCTCCATTCTCTAACAGATGAGTCGCAAAAGAATGCCTAAAAGTATGGGGGCTAATGTTTTTTTGAAGATTTGTTTTTTTAGCCAACTGTTTTACAATCGTAAAAATCATAGCACGAGTTAATTGAGCCCCTCGCCTATTCAGAAATAAAATATCCTTAAACTCTGACTTCTGATTTATAAGAATTCTAAACTCCTCTTTATAAATACTGATGAATTTCTGTGTATACCTATTGATAGGAACTAGTCTTTCTTTATTTCCTTTTCCAATTACTTTTATAAAACCTTCTTCAAAAAAAAGATCTGAAATTTTAAGCTCTACGAGTTCGCTTACACGCAGTCCACACCCATACAATGTCTCTATAATAGCTTTATTGCGATGACCTTGCGGATGTGAAAGGTCTATAGCATCAACAAGTTGATCGATTTCCTCTGTAGAGAGCGTATCTGGTAATCTCCTTCCTAATCGAGGGGATTCAATAAGCTCTAAAGGGTTGGTTTTTCTGTAATCTTCGAAAATGAGATAATCAAAAAAACTTTTTAAACCTGAAATTAATCGGGCTTGAGAGCGTTCGTTAATAACTTTTGAAATAGAGTAAATAAAGCCTTGAAGAGTTTCTTCATCAACAAGCTCTGGAGTAAGAGTCGCATTATATTCTGAAAGATAGTTGGCTAGCTTTAAGATATCTAGCCGATAATTTTGAATAGTATTATCGGCTAGTCCTCTTTCTATTTTAAGGTAATATGTAAAATCTTGAATTGCTTCTTGCCATTTCATGCTAGCAAGTTAAGATGATTATTTTAAAATTACAGAATTTGTTCAGCGTGAGCTTTGGTTTTCACCTTTGTAATCACATCGTCTAAAACTCCGTTTTTATCTATAATAAAAGTGGTTCTATGGATACCGTCATATTCTTTGCCCATAAACTTTTTGGGTCCCCAAACTCCAAAGGCTTCAATAACCGATTTGTCTTCATCGGCTAGAAGTGGAAATGGGAGCTCATATTTATTTTTAAAATTTTGCTGGCGCTTTTGAGAATCTGCACTTACCCCTAATATATAATAACCTTGAGCTTGTAAGGCTTTCCAGTTGTCTTTCAAGTTACAAGCTTCTGCAGTACAACCTGGAGTACTCGCCTTGGGATAGAAAAAAACAACAAGTTTTTTTCCTTCATAATCTTTTAAGCTATGTCTATTTCCATCTTGATCTTTAGCTTCAAAACTTGGAGCTTTATCTCCTGCTTTTAATGTTGTCATAATTCCTATTTTTGTTTAAAAGTAAAGTAAATGAAAAAATCTGAAAAAGTAGTTTTCGTTATAAATACGTTAAAGGAACTTTATCCGGAAATTCCAATACCTCTAGACCATAAAGATCCGTATACATTATTAATTGCTGTGTTGCTTTCTGCACAAAGCACAGATGTAAAGGTAAACCAAATCACTCCACTTCTTTTTGAACGGGCAGATAACCCTTGGGACATGATAAAAATGAATGCCGATCAAATACGAGAAATAATTAAGCCCGTAGGATTATCGCCTATGAAGTCCAAAGGTATTTATGGTCTTTCTCGAATTATAATCGAAAAATACAATGGAAAAGTACCTCAAAGCTTTGAGGGATTGGAAGAATTACCAGCTGTTGGTCATAAAACTGCTAGTGTTGTTCTAGCACAAGCTTTTGGTGTTTCCACTTTTCCTGTGGATACACACATCCACAGATTGATGTACCGCTGGGGGCTTTCCACAGGTAAAAATGTTCAAAAAACAGAAAAAGATGCTAAGCGATTGTTCCCCCAAGAAGTTTGGAACGATATTCATCTACAGATCATTTGGTATGGACGACAATATTCTCCTGCCAGAGCATGGGACCTAGAAAAGGATATTATCACAAATACTATTGGTCGAAAATCTGTAATCGATGAATACTACAAGAAAAAGGCTTCTAAATCTAAATAAAACAGTCTTTTCAATTTAAAAAATAGACCGTTAATTTTGAAAGCTATCGAACTGAAGATCTTTGTAAGTCACAACAGAAAATGCTTTAGAAAATTCTAAAATAGATTTAACTGTTTTAGCTGAAGGTTTCATAGACTTTAATGGAGTTTGAGGTCCTTCGTTTAAGTAAATTTTTGCCATATCTATAAATTTGAGATATTACAAAAACGCAATTTTTTACGAATTATTGTATTCTAATTGGTCAAGACGACTTGATGCTTTTCTATAATTTTTCTCAAATTGATAAGAGCATAACGCATACGTCCTAAAGCTGTATTGATACTAACATCTGTTTTAAAAGCAATTTCCTTAAAACTCATCTCTTTAAAAATTCGCATTTCCAAAACTTCTAGCTGATCTTGTGGAAGTTCTTTAATTAATTCATGTAAATCGGCTTCAATTTGAGATTTTATAATTTGCCGCTCAGCATTAAGATCGCCATCGGTCATGAAGTCTAAGATTTCAAAATCTCCTTTACCTTCAAACTTTGGCATCCTGTTGCTTTTCCTGAAGTGATCTATAACCAAATTATGAGCAATTCTCATTACCCAAGGAAGGAATTTACCTTCTTCATTATACTTGCCACGCTTTAAAGTTCTAATGACTTTTATGAAAGTATCTTGAAAAATATCCTCAGCTAAATCTTTATCGTAAACTTTAGAAAAAATAAAACTAAAAATTTTTTGTTGATGCCTGTTGATTAAAATAGATAGAGATTTTTCATCACCATCTATGTATTGCTTTACTAATAAAGCTTCCGAAGAGATTGAAGTTCTATTCATGTCTTTTACTTAAATAAACACCTATCCTGAAGTGGTGGCGTTAATAATTAAAAATATTTTTAAGTAAAAGTGTTATATAGGCTTGTTATTATATGGCTAATATATAAATATAAGTTTACCCACTACACTCCGTTAATATATTTAACATATTATACGTATGTATTCAACTCCAATTTGAAGTGACATATCTTTATATTTGCAAGATTCCGTTAGTCTATGAAACAAACAAATTTAGATAAGTTCGATCCCAAAGAGTACATTATTATTAAAGGAGCGAAACTTCACAATCTTAAAAATATTGATGTTGTTATACCCAGAAATAAGCTAGTCGTTATGACAGGACTATCTGGCTCTGGAAAATCTAGTTTAGCATTTGACACTCTATATGCAGAAGGTCAAAGACGCTATGTAGAAAGCCTTTCTGCTTATGCCAGGCAATTTCTTGGCAGATTAGATAAGCCTAAAGTAGATTATATTAAAGGTATTGCACCCGCAATAGCTATTGAACAGAAAGTAAATTCAACAAACCCTAGATCCACAGTAGGAACTTCTACTGAAATCTATGACTATCTAAAGTTACTGTATGCCAGAGCAGGAAAAACACTCTCTCCCATTTCTGGTAATGAAGTCAAAAAACATAGAGTTACCGATGTGATTGATTTTGTAAAGTCACTCGAAGAAAAACAAAAATTACTACTCCTTGCTCCTGTAAGTTTAGAAAATAACAGAACTATAGAGGAGAAAATAAAAATCCTTCAGCAACAAGGCTTTAGCCGAATTAAAGTCGATGATACCGTTTTAAAAATAAATGATGCCTTAGAGCAGAAAATATCGAAAAAGAGCCAGCTTTCCATAGTTGTAGATCGGATTGTTATTATGCATGACGAAGATTTTTATAACCGATTAGCAGATTCAATTCAAAATGCTTTTTACGAAGGCAAAGGAGAATTGAATATTGAGGACGTCACTTCTGGTCAACTCACCAACTTCAATAATAAATTTGAGCTCGATGGCATGCAGTTCACAGAACCCACTGTGCACCTCTTTAGCTTCAATAACCCAGTTGGGGCTTGTCCCAAGTGTGAAGGTTATGGTGATATTGTAGATATTGATGAAGCTTTAGTTATTCCTAATACTGGCTTAAGTGTTTACGAGGGTGCTATTGCTCCATGGAATGGAGAGACTTTAGGTTGGTATAAAAAGGAGTTAATAAAATATGCTCATAAATTCGATTTTCCAGTTCACACGCCTTATTTTGAATTGACAGACGAACAAAAAAATATAATCTGGAACGGAAACCAATACACAACAGGTGTCAACGAGTTTTTTGAAGTGGTAAAATCTAAAGCCTATAAAATTCAGAATAGGGTTTTATTATCCAGATACCGAGGACGAACCAAATGTCCAGAATGTAAAGGAAGACGGCTTAAAAAGGAAACCACCTACGTCAAAATTAACGACGTTAATATCACAGACCTGGTCGATTTACCTATTGATAAAGTCAGTGAGTTTTTTAAAAATATAAAGCTTAATGAGCACGATACAAATGTTGCAAAGCGCTTATTGAGAGAAATCGATAATAGGCTTAAATTTTTAATGGATGTAGGTTTAACCTACTTATCGCTTAACCGAAAGTCCAACACCCTTTCTGGTGGGGAATCTCAACGTATTAACTTGGCTACCTCTTTAGGAAGCAGTCTGGTAGGTTCCATGTATATTCTTGACGAACCTTCCATTGGCCTACATTCTAAAGACAATGAACGCTTAATTGAAGTTTTAAAAAACTTAAGAGATCTGGGCAATACAGTTATTGTGGTAGAGCATGATGAAGATATCATGAAAGCTGCAGATTATATTATAGACATTGGCCCAGAAGCAGGAACTCATGGAGGGTATCTCGTCGGCCAGGGAAGTTATAAAGAGATTCTAAAAGGATCCTCCCTAACGTCTTCTTACCTCAATGGGAAAAAAGAAATCGAAATCCCTAAAACTAGGCGTAAGACAAAAGCTTTTGTAGAACTAAAAGGAGCAAGAGAAAACAATTTAAAAAATATCAATGTTAAGGTTCCTTTAGATTGTTTTGTAGCTATAACAGGAGTTTCTGGAAGTGGTAAAAGTACACTTGTTAAAAGAATTCTATACCCAGCCATGATTAAGTATAATGGAGGTTACGGAACCAAAGCTGGACAGTTTGATGGTATTGATGGAAACTTCAAGCACATCAAACATGTAGAATATGTAGATCAAAATCCGATAGGGAGATCCTCTAGGTCCAACCCTGTAACCTATATCAAAGCTTATGATGATATTCGGAATTTATTTGCTAAGCAAAAGCTTTCTAAAATCAGGAATTTCAAACCAAAACATTTCAGTTTTAATGTAGAAGGAGGCCGTTGTGACACTTGCGAAGGTGAAGGTGAAGTGACTATCGAAATGCAGTTTATGGCAGATGTTCACTTAGAATGTGAAGCTTGTTACGGAAAACGCTTTAAACAACAAGTTTTGGATGTAGAATTTGAAGGTAAGAATATAGATGACGTCTTATCCATGACAATTGATGATGCTATGGAGTTTTTCTCGTCTCATAACGAAACCAAAATTTCCAATAAACTGGAAGCTCTGCAAGATGTAGGCTTGGGTTATGTTGCTTTAGGACAAAGTTCGTCTACTTTATCTGGGGGTGAAGCTCAGCGTATCAAATTAGCTTCATTTCTTACTAAGGGTAAAAATGCAGATAAAACTCTATTCATTTTTGATGAGCCAACAACAGGGCTTCATTTTCATGATATCAATAAATTACTGAAATCTTTTGAAGCACTTATAGAAAATGGCCATAGTGTTGTGGTAATTGAACATAACATCGACTTAATAAAATGTGCAGACCATGTGATCGATCTTGGCCCTGAAGGAGGTATAAACGGAGGTAAACTGCTGGCCGAAGGAACTCCAGAACAAGTCGCTCAAGTGAAGGCCTCGTTTACTGGTCAATATTTAAAGCTTAAAATGAAAGTGTAAGGATTCAGAAATTTTAAAGAATTACTACTAGGTTGTTTTTGTTTTAAGACCTTCGGTCTCAAAATAATTTTTGTTTGATTAGTTTGGAAAACTCCTTTTACCAAATTAAATTTATAATATCGTATAAATAAATTGAATTATACTACGACGTAGCTCAGCACAGGTTTTTTGATTGATTGAATTTAAAAATAATTAGCATAGCCTTAGTTATGGTAATTATTTTTGATAAAAAGCAAGCGAAAAAGAAACGATTTATTGCGATATTATAGGCTAAATTGGTAATACTATTAAATAGGCTAAGGAGTTTTCTTTTTAAAGATTTGTTGATAAAATTTGGACAAATCTTTAGATAGCTTTCCTTTTAAACTTACGATAAGGTATAAGCTGGTAATCGCAATAGATTTGAGGATAATATTGACTAAAGCATAACCTGTTGTAAAATCCCAGAAGTAAAAGCTAAGGCTCAAAAGCCCTATGATTATTGAAATATAAAGACTCTTCTTGTTGAATGGGTGAATTCCAAAAGTGATTTTCACAAAAATCAATTTGAAAATGTTGTACAACAGAAAGGAAGTGAAGGTTGCATAAGCTGCTCCGTAAATTCCAAATTCGGGGATAAGCCAGATGTTTAAGAGAAAAGCGATTCCAACAACGACAAGGCCGACTACCAAAATAGTTTTATAGTATTTTGAATTAAAAATAATGCTATTGTTATTCCCTAAAATATTGTCTGACAGCTTTACAAGACTAATCAAAAAAACAATGCTCACCCCTATCCTGTAAGGCTCGGGAATGATTTGATAAAGCTGATGCACATTGGTGACGATAAGAGTAAAAACTAATCCACTAATTAAGAAAAGAGTATTGGAACTTCTTATATAAAGATCTTTCAAGAGAAGAAAATCTTGAGAATTTAGATATTTAGCAGTAATTGGATTTGTAATTTGATGCATTGCTTTAGAGGGCACTGCAATTACTGTAGCGATGTAGATAGCAATGCCATAAATAGAAACATTTTCTATTGGCATAAAGTATTCTATCATAACTTTATCCAGATCGAAAAGCGCAACAGCTACTGTTCCTGCAATAAAAATAAGCAGGGAATAACTAATTATATCCTTCAGTTCTCTAGGGAGTTCAAAGCTAAACTGAGGAGTATATAATCTAAGCGCATAGACCATCATCACAAGTGTTCTCAAGAAAAAAACAAGTATGAGTAGATAAATAAATAATGAAACGTCAATAAATTCAAAATAAAGACATACCAGTAGTATAGTGATAGCTATCCTATGAAACAATTCTCGCATCAAGGTTCCAAAGACACTTTTGTAGTAGACTTTTGCCCACGCAAAAAAAATTTCAAAATAAGCGGTGGTCATAGCAATTACAAAAATACCCCACACATAAGGTTGGACTAGATCATTTTCACCTTCAAAATAATTTAATAAGCTATCGTAAGCTAAGAATCCTACCAAAGCCAATAAAATTCCTAAACCCAAAGGCAGTAAAAGAGCAAAGTTAAAAAGTTTATCAACGTCTGTTTTTAAGCTATATCTGCTAAAGTATTTAACGATTGTATTGTGAACCCCAAGAGCCATAAACGGCCAGAACAAATTACCAGCCGATAGTAAAAAAGCAACTAAACCGTAATACTCAGCGGTTAAAAACTTCGGGTAAAGGATCAAAACATTAAGCGCTCCAATTCCAAAACCCAAATAGGTTGAAATAAGGTTTCTGAAGGATTGTTTGGCGACTATTCCCATAGGAGATCATTTGATAAGTTTCACCAGCTTTTGAGTTAAATTCTTGCGATGATATTGATCGATATTCTTAGTATTGGCATTCAATTTACCATTTAAAAAAGCCTTAAAAGCCTCTTTTACGTAGCTTTTTAGACTTGCTTTTTCATCGTAGTTAAAACATTTGCCTGAATGGGTTTCACAAATAATTTGATTGACATCCCAACCCTCAGGACCAATGGCTAAAATAGGGCGTCTGGAGGCTAAATACTCGAAAATCTTGCCTGGGATAATACTCTTATTTTCTGGTTTGTTAATTTCAATGAGCAAGAGCATTTGAGAACTCCTTTGGCTCTCAATTGCGTCTTTATGGTCCAAATAACCAATGATACTCACAAACTTTTTTAAACCAGATTGATAGGCAGATTCTAAAACGCTATCACTGACTTTACCAATTAATTTTAGTTCAAAAAAGTCTTTAAAGACTGTATCCTCCTCTATCAATTCTGCGAAAACCTCCCACAATACTTTTGGATTTCTATCATTAAGCAGGGAGCCTATATGAGAGACTGTGAAGTTTTCGCTAAGCTCAACATACATCGAAGTATCTTCAAAGCCGTTTGTAATCACTTCTACAGGAGTTTTAGTTTTGGTTTCAAACTCGTCTTTAGTTTGAAAACTAGTCACTATAAGTTGATCTGCTAAGTCTAATACTTCCTTTTCTAGTGCTTTATGTTTAGCTTGAGAAGAAGTGGTAAGTTTCAAAGCGGAATGGTAACCTATGGTTGTCCAAGGATCTCTAAAGTCTGCGATCCATTGAAGATGAGGATTAGCCTGTTTTAAAGCTTTCCCTATAAGGTGTAGACTATGTGGAGGACCAGTTGTAATTATGGTGTCTATCTGATGTTTTGAAAGATACTCTTTCAAATAGGCAACAGAAGGCTTCACCCAAAACTTTCTTGCATCGGGGATAAAAAAATTACCTCTGATGTAAAGCATTAACTGTTCAGACCAAGATTGTCTAGTTTTTGATTTAATAATACCGCTACTAATCGTTCTAGTGTCATCTTTTGATAAAAGGTTAGCCATTGCATAGGGTTCAAAAATAGGGTTTTCAAGAACCTCAACTTCTGGACTCACTTCCAAAGAAGAATCAATAATAGGATAACTTGGGTTTTTGGGTTTATAAATAATAGGCTGAATACCAAATCCTGGCAAATACTTGGAGAATTTAAGCCAACGCTGTACTCCTGGACCTCCTGCTGGCGGCCAATAATAGATCACAATCAATACTTTTTTCATTGCTGAATTTGCTTGTATTTTACTCTATAAATGATTCCTCCTACTACTACTAAAACTAAAATTATAAAGCTTGCTAAAGATACCCTACCACCAAACTTGACTACATCTGGTTGAAAGCTAAAGGTAATTTGATGCTTTCCTGCAGGCAATTCCAAAGCTCTTAAGACATAATTGGCTCTAAAGTGTGGAACTTCTTCTCCATCGACAGAAACCTTCCATCCTTGTGGATAATAAATTTCTGAAAACAAAGCGAGACGCTCTCCCTTACTATCATAAGAATAAGTCAATTCATTTTCTGAATAGGATTCCAGTTGAATCTTATCCGACGATTGTACATCGTATGTTTTAGCCGACTTAGAAAATTGATTGAACTCTGCTATTGCTGTAGTACGTGGATTGATTGTATCTAAAGCCAAGATAGCTTGATTAGCATTTTCTACAGGAATCAACTGGTCAACAAACCAGGCATTCCCTAAATGATCTGGGTTAGGTTGAGCCTTTGGCTGTCCTTCATCATCAAAAATAAAGTACTTCACATTCAACATATTCAAGATACTTTGCTTGCCTTCATAAATGTAAAAGTCAAACAACTCCTGCATTCGTCCAGGCTTAGCAGCGTGGTAACCACCAATAGACTTATGAAAATAAGAAGCCCTTGCAGAGTTTAAAGGATTGGAAGTTAAGTCGTAAACTCTGTAATGAGAGTCGTCGGTTAGAATATCCCGATCTGCTTGAGTAGGCTGGAAAGGCCTTTCCATCACAGAAGATGGTACAAAATCATCTTCGTTGACATATCTAGAATTCACTCCTATCAAATCCACTAGAATAAAAATCCCTATAAGACCCAAGAGCATTGGTTGCTTTAGGTTCTTCTTTAGGTATAAATAGAGTGCTGAAGCTAATAGCAAAACAAATACCAGAGACCTTATAGTGTCTGCTGTAAACATCGCTTTTCTATCTTCTTTAAGAGCTCTTACAAATTTTGCTCCATATTGATCCAAAAACATAGAATCACTGGTACCACTGAAATCAAATAGCATTGACTTGAGTAATAAAAACAGTAAACTCAATCCACCAAGGGTAAGTGTGGTTTTTTTTAGTGCATTCCACTTCAACTCATAAGACACTTTGGAACTTAAGAATTTGGAGAGTCCTAAAATTCCTAATACTGGTACGCAAAACTCTATGATAACTTGTATAGAAGATACAGCTCTAAATTTGTCATAAAAAGGAACAACATCTATAAAGAATTTTGTCAATAGAGAAAAGTTATCTCCCCAAGATAAAAGCAAAGCAAGAATAGACCCTGTCACAATCCACCATTTAGTTTTACCCTTTATAAGAAAGAGCGCTAAAACAAAAAGGAATAATACAGATGCTCCAATATAGGCTGGTGCACCAATAAAGGTTTGGTCTCCCCAATAAGTTGGCAAATTCTTACTAAACTCTAAAGCCTGCACTGGAGACGCTCCTAGTTGTATGATTTCATTATAAACTTCAGAGTCTTTACCCAAAGACTCACTACTAGACCCTCCCATAAATCTGGGTATAAACAAATTGAAAGTTTCCATAACACCATAACTATATTCGGTAATGTAGTCGTAATCTAAACCAGATTTCACTTTTTTAGTTCCGTTGGGTTCAATTGTAAGACCTGTTTCACCACGAGTGCTAAAGTCTGCATACTCTTGGGTCGCCAATAAATTGGTCATATTGAGCAAAACAGCTAATATAATAGCTGGGATAAAACTTATGGCAGCCTTGAAATAAGATTTCAATTGTTTGTTTTTATATGCGTTTACAGCATACACAATCACCATGACAAAACACAGCAACATAAGATAATAGGTCATCTGGAAGTGATTGGTCATCAATTCAAAAGCCAAGCCTACGCAGAAAAGAAGGTTTCCCCAAAATAACTTTTGCCTAAAAACGAGGACCATCCCACTAATAACTATGGGAAAATAAGCAATAGCATGGGCTTTAGCATTATGGCCAACTCCCAAAATAATGATAAGGTATGTTGAAAATCCAAAGGCAAGCGCTCCTAAAAAGGCCAGTTTATAATTCACCTTGAAACACAATAACAAAATATACATACCTATAAAATATAGGAATAAATAATCTGCAGGTCTTGGTAAAAACCTAAGTTGACGATCGATCTCTTTTATAAAATTATAGGGATAGTTTGCGCCTAATTGGTAGGTAGGCATTCCTCCAAAAGCAGAATTTGTCCAGTATGGTTCTTCTCCTTGGCTTGCTCTAAAGTCGTTTTGAGACTTTGCCATTCCAGTATACTGCACAATATCACTTTGGTATATTGTTTTCCCCTTGAGAACAGGATAGAAAAAAGCTAAAGCAGCTACTATAAATAAGATAATCACCAAAAGGTGCTTCCAAGAGTTCTTAAACAAAGACTTCATAAATAGTTTTAATTTGAAAAAACCTGAAAGTTAGTCAATTTCTTCATAATCTACGTACTCACCTACTTTGCCTTCTTTGGGTTTAGATTTAAAAGTTTTGGAAGATTTGGGCTCTTTATGCTGAGTTTGAGACTGTGCAGAATTGAATTTTTCTTCCATATTTTTTTGGACTTTTTTGAAAACGTATTTCAGCAAAATCGGGCCCAGATACCTCGCCATCAATTTAAGGCCAAAAAAGACCAAAAGGATAATAAGTAAAGTCTTTAAAAATACCATAGTAAACGATTAATCTACAAAAATACCAATATCTAGGTGTAATCAGGGAAGTAAAGTTCAAAAAATCAGATTTTAACTTATATTTGGATTACATTCTTTATCTATGAAACTTAAGCTAATTTGCCTTTTAACTTTTATCACCTTAACTCTAAACGCTCAATATACCGATGTGATTAATTCCAACAGACCTGGAGAATCCTTTGGAGCTTATTCTGTAGGCACCAATGTTTTACAATTTGAAACGGGATTGGCCTTTGGCAAAGACAATCACGTCTTCCCTTTAATTCCAGACCGAACTTTATTGGAATATCAATATCAAATCAGATATGGATTACTAATGGAGCGCCTAGAAGTCTTATTGGACGGAACTTTTGCTAACGCTGAAGATCAATTACTGAGAGGTGGAACTCAAACGACCTCAAACTTCAGTAATTTCAAAAGCAATACATTGGGAGCCAAATATTTACTGTACGATCCTAACATTAAAAAGGAAAAAGATGGACCTAACCTATACAGCTGGAAAAAAAATAATCTTCCACAGTGGAGTGATTTAATTCCTGCAGTATCTATTTATGCAGGATTGAATTTAAATTTTGGCGATAATCCCTTCAAATTTGAAGGAGAAACTAATGCTTCCCCGAAAGCAGCTATTATAACACAACACAATATAGGAAGGAAATGGGTCTTAGTATCCAATCTTATTGCCGATAAGCCCACTACCGATTTTCCTACTTATGCAGGAATCTTCACGCTCACCCATTCTATTTATGCGCGGACAGGAATTTTTGCCGAATTCCAAACCTACATCAGCGATATCTACAGCGATGAAATTTTAAGAGGAGGCGTTGCGTTTTTAGCTGGTAAAAACCTTCAGATTGATGTGTCTGGACTTGTTAATTTCAAAGATTCTCCTGAACGTTGGAGAGCAGGTATAGGTGTGTCTTATAGAGTTGATATGCACGATTCTGACGAATTTATTTTCAAAGATGACAAAGAGTGAGAGCTTTACCTTGAAGAACGAGAAAATCGTAGAAAAGAAAAAGAACGCATGCGACGACAAAATCAAATTAACTGAAACTTTCAGTCAAAAAAAATCCCCAATTTCAAAATTGGGGATTTTTTTTGACTGTCTATTAAGATTTATTTCTCAAAATCTTTAAGTGTAGTTGTAATGATATCTAAACAATCCATCAATTGTTCTTCGTTGATCACTAATGGTGGAGCAAAACGAATGATATTACCATGTGTAGGTTTTGCTAATAAACCATTTTCTTTTAAAGCAACACAGATGTTCCAAGCAGTAGTGCTATCTTCAGAATCATTAATGACAATAGCATTGAGTAAGCCTCTCCCTCTTACGAGATTTACAATGTTGTGATGTTCTATGAATTTATTCAATTCAGATCTAAAAAGATCACCAAGACGTCTTGCATTTTGAGCAAGCTTCTCGTCTTTAACGACTTCTAGAGCTTCCATAGCTACAGCAGCAGCAACTGGATTACCTCCAAAGGTTGACCCGTGTTGTCCTGGCTGAATCACGTTCATAATCCAATCATCTGCTAGGACTGCAGACACTGGATAAGCTCCCCCAGATAAGGCTTTACCTAAAATCAAAACATCAGGTCTAGAATAAGTGGCTTCTTGACGTTCACAATGCCCTTGACAATCACATTTACCGCAAACAGCAAGCAAAGCTCCTGTTCTTGCAATTCCTGTTTGTATTTCATCTGCCATAAATAAAACATTATGTTCATTACACAGCGATTTTACCTTTGGAATAAAATCATCTGATGGAGTAAAAACACCTGCTTCACCTTGGATAGGCTCTATTAAAGCACCAGCGATATTTTTGTTTTCTTTAAGTACTTTTTCTAAGGCTTCAGGATCGTTATAAGGTACCTTAATAAAACCAGGTGTATAAGGACCAAAGTTTTTTCTCGCCTCTTCATCATTGCTAAAAGAGATAATAGTTGTGGTTCTACCGTGAAAATTATTTTCAAAAACTATAATCTTAGCTTCTGTTTCTGCGATGCCTTTACATTCATAAGCCCATTTTCTACAAATTTTGATAGCAGTTTCCACAGCTTCAGCTCCACTATTCATCGGTAAAAGTTTATCAAACTTAAAGTATTCTGTTGCATATTTTTCATACACTCCTAACACGTCATTATGAAATGCTCTAGAGGTTAAAGATATAGTTTGAGATTGCTTGTGCATGGCCTCTACAATCCTAGGATGGCAGTGACCTTGGTTAACAGCCGAATAGGCAGAAAGAAAATCGTAATATCTTTTATCTTCAACATCCCACACAAATACACCTTTTCCTTTTTTTAGAACTGCAGGTAATGGATGATAATTATGAGCTCCATACTTATCTTCAAGATCTATTGCTTGTTGTGAAGACTTAATGTCTTCAACCCTTAATTTATCTATTGTATCAGTTGTCATAACTTAAATTTTTATCGATTATTACAAAAATAAGGATTTCACAGACCATTAAAAATTATTAACTAATCGTTAGGTCAATTTAGTTTCAGTTTAAATAAAAAGATGAAACGAAGGCTAATTAATCTTAAATTTGAGTAAAACTTAAGGCATGTATCCAGATTCTAGACGGTACTCCAAAAAAATAGTAGGAAAGATTAACGAAACAATTTCAAAACAACTGAATTGGCAAAGTCGTTCACTTCAGTTTGTACTAAGTTTTTTGGTTGCCTTAGGACTGAGTTATTTAATCAAAGATTCAAGCTTTACCGAAGGACAAACTTCTGTTTTATTCATTTTATTATTTGCCATTGGTTTATGGGTCACCGAAGCCATCCCCCCTTTTGCGGTAGGAATTTTAATTATTGGCTACTTGGTGTTTACCATGGGTAATCTTGAGTCTGAAAATGTGAAGCAGTATGTCCAAACCTGGTCAGATTCGGTTATTTGGTTGTTTCTTGGTGGGTTTTTTATTGCAGAATCTATGAAAAAGACCGCTTTAGACCAATCCTTACTCAAAATTATTGTTCCTAAACTTGGAGAACAATCTAAAAATATTTTGCTTGGCTTAATGTTGATCACAGCGTTTTTATCCATGTTGATGAGTAACACTGCAACAACCGCAATGATGATAGCTAGTATTGCACCCATTACTTTAGGTCTAGGTAAAGATGCGCCACTTAGCAAAGCCCTTCTAATTGGCATACCAACGGCAGCAGCAATTGGCGGAATGGGAACAATTATTGGTTCAGCTCCCAATGCAATTGCAGTGGGGGCATTAGATGGTATTGGTATCCGTATTAGCTTCTTCGAATGGATGCTTATTGGGGTTCCTGTTGCTCTAGTTTTAGTATTTATTTTTTGGATTGCTTTACTCAAAAAATACCAGATTAAACGCAGATCCTTAGATTTAAGTTTTTTGCAAAACACCAAGTCGAAAACCAATGCCGATATATCCACAACACAAATCCGCATTACAGTCATTATCATACTCACAAGTTTAGTTTTTTGGCTGACTTCACAATGGGTAGGTATACCAGTGGCAGCAGTATCTGGTATACCCATAGTTGGGCTCACCATGTTTGGAATTCTTGACGCCGATGATATGCGCAAACTGCCATGGTATACATTAATGTTGGTTGCTGGTGGACTGGCTTTAGGTCTTGCCGTCCAGCAACAGGGTTTAACCGATTATTTTATCAGTTTTATCGATGTCCAAAGCTTAAACTTTTATGTGTTGGCTTTTATTTTTGCACTATTAAGCGTTATTTTTTCAAACATCATGAGTAATACTGCAACAACAACTATAATGATTCCTCTGGCTATATCATTTACTTTATTACTACCTGAACAATCTCCCAAAACTATTCCTTTAATCATCGCTTTAAGTGCTTCTTGCGCCCTGCTCTTACCCGTTTCAACACCACCAAATGCTATCGCTTATAGCACAGGACAACTGGTACAATCTGATTTTAGATTTGGTGGGATTTTAATAGGAATTTTAGGACCCATTTTGGTTTGTGTCTGGGTGATTTTATTGGAATCATTCTAAGAATTACTTCATTTCAAAAGAAATGCAATCGAATAAAGCCGTAATTCAAACAATACTTTATTTTTGCGCTATGGCAAGACGAAAAAATACTAAAAAAACCTTCGAAAACGTAGAAGTCCTTGATGCTGGAAGCAAAGGAAAAGGCATTGGTAAAGCAGATGATGGGAGAGTCTTAATCATAGACCAAGTCGTCCCTGGAGATATTGTAGATGTTACCACTTACAAGAAGAGAAAATCATATTACCAAGCCAAACCTCATCAATTCGTAAAATTATCGTCCAAAAGAACTGAGCCTGTCTGCCAACATTTTGGAGTTTGTGGTGGATGTAAGTGGCAAAATATGGCTTATGAACACCAGCTTTTTTATAAAGAAAAAGAAGTTTTAGAAAATTTAAAACGAATTGGTAAAGTTGAAATAGCTAAAACTCACCCCATTTTAGGAAGTGAAAAAATTTATTTCTACAGAAATAAAATGGAATTTTCCTTTAGTAATAGTCGATGGCTAACTGAAAAAGAAATTTCAAGTGAAGTCGACATTGCAGATAAAAATGCACTTGGATTTCATATTCCAGGGATGTGGGATAAGATCTTGAATCTTGAAAAATGTCACCTTCAAGGAGACCCTAGTAACGCCATTAGAAACAAAGTAAGAGATTTTGCTACTGAACATGATCTTGAATTTTTCAACCCTAGAGATCAAACAGGATTGCTTAGAACCCTGATGATAAGAACGAGTTCTACGGGTGAGTTCATGATTTTGATTCAATTTTTCAAAGAACAAAAGGAAAAGCGAAAACTTCTCCTAGACTATATTATTAAAGAATTTCCTGAAGTTAACTCCCTTCTTTACGTTATCAACGAAAAAGGAAACGACACTATTTATGATCAGGAAATTTGTACCTATTACGGAGAAGATCATATTTTTGAAGAGATGGAGGGTTTAAAATTTAAAATTAATGCCAAATCCTTTTTCCAAACCAATTCTGAGCAAGCTTACGAGCTTTACAAAATCACCAGAAGTTTTGCGAACTTAACCGGTGAAGAACTGGTTTACGATTTATATACGGGAACGGGAACTATAGCTCAATTTGTGGCTAAAAAAGCCAAACATGTTGTAGGTATAGAATCTGTACCTGAGGCTATTAAAGATGCTAAATCAAACGCAAAACTCAACGGCATAGAAAATACATCGTTTTTTGCTGGAGATATGAAGAAGCTATTCAATTCAGAATTTATTACAAAACATGGACAACCAGATGTTATTATCACCGATCCACCACGTGATGGAATGCATAAAGATGTGATCCAACAGATACTAAATGTAAAACCTAAACGTATTGTCTATGTAAGTTGTAATTCTGCCACTCAAGCTAGAGATTTAGAACTCATGGATGAATTTTATAAAGTGGATGAGAGCCAAGCAGTAGATATGTTTCCTCAAACCCATCATGTTGAAAATGTGGTTTGCTTAAGCTTAAGAGCATGAAGAAAGGTTTAGTTTATGGTATTATTTCAGCGTTTGTGGCCCTAAGTATATATTCGTGTGAACGAGATGATATTTGCGCTGAAGCTATTGTAACTACTCCAAAATTGGTCATTGAATTTTTTGACGCCAATAATCCTGGAAATTCCAAAAATGTTAATAGCTTGCTGGTGAGGGAAATTGAAAATGACACTGCTATCCTATTTAACTCTACTTCAACCATAGCTATTCCATTAAAAACAGATGCCATTGAAACTAAATATATTTTCAATATCAACTCTCAGTCAGAGTCTGGAGGCTTAATTGATACTTTAAATTTTTCATACGCAACTGTTGAAACCTATTTGAACCGAGCTTGCGGCTTCAAGGCAGACTTTATTGATTTTAGGGCACGGAAAGAAAGTATAGAACTTGATGAAATGAATTGGATAAGAGATATCCAAGTAAGAGAAACTGCAATAGATAATGAATCTGAAACTCACCTATACTTATTTTATTAGCAGTATTCTACTGTGTTTTGGCATGCAATCTTTTGCACAAGAAAACTCAACCGACGAATACGAACAAGTTAGCGACTCTATATTTTTTAAAGATAAATATGGACTCAATATTGGTTTGGATTTGAGCAGGATTGGTCAAAGTTTTTGGGACTTAGACTATCAAGGCCTAGAAATTTCTGCTGATTATAGGTATAGTGAGAATCTTTATATAGCAGGAGAGTTAGGCAATGAGACCTCTACCTTTAACGAAGAAAACATCATAAACGAAACCGATGGTAGTTATATTAAATTAGGGGTTAATTATAATGTATATGACAACTGGATTGGAATGCAAAACCTCATATACGTTGGGATTCGCTATGGCTTTGCTAGTTATTCTCAAAATTTACAGAGCTATAGAATTTACACAACAGATGATTATTTCCCTTCAGATATAAGGGATGTAGATGTCTCTTTCAGCAATCTCACGGCAAGCTGGATTGAACTTCAAGCAGGCTTAAGGGTTAATATTTTTGATAATTTCTACTTAGGTGCTCACATTCAACTGAAGAATATGATATCGGTTTCAGAGATCAATAATTTTGACAATCTATATGTTCCTGGATTCCGAAGAACCTTCGATAATTCTAGTATTGGTGCTGGCTGGGGATATTCCATCAGCTATCTCATACCCATATATTCTAAGACCAAAACTCAGGCTGTCGATAATTAATTCTATTGCTTAGCTGCTTTTTTAGAACCTTCATAGATTTGATAATTCAGAAGTCTTGATTCCAATTTGGCGTTGTAGAGTTTAATCTTTCGAGAAGGTCTCAAGCCAACATGTTTAATGGCTTCTAGATCTGCCACTATAAACCAGGCAGAGGTTCCTGGATAACTCTGTTTTAAAGTATCCCCTACTTTAGCATAAAATCCTGGAATATCCACATCCAATCTTACTCCATAAGGAGGGTTGAAAACCATGTGTAAATGACGTTCCGAAGTTTTAACAGATTCAAAGAAGTCTTGACGTTTTACCGTAATAAATTCAGATAAATTGGCATTTTCAATATTTTGAATTGCTTTTTCTACCGCAGAAGGCGCTTTGTCATAGCCTTTAATTTCAAAATTAAATGACCTTACTTTCTTCAACGAGGAATCTTTTATGATTTCAAAAAGCGATTCGTCAAAGTCTTCCCATTTCTGAAAAGCAAAGTGCTCCCGGTTGATGTTAGGGGGAATATCACAGGCTATCATTGCCGCTTCTATTAGAATAGTTCCACTACCACACATGGGGTCCAAAAAATCGCATTGTCCAGTCCAGCCAGATTTTAAAAGTAAACCTGCGGCCAAGACCTCGTTTATTGGTGCTATATTAGTAGCGGTTTTGTATCCTCTTTTAAAAAGGGGGTCACCAGAAGAATTCAAGCTAATTTCACAGTTTTCTCTATCGATATGTACACTTACTTGGCAGTCTGGTCTGTCAGTATCAATATTAGGCCTGGACTGAAACTTATCTCGAAATCTGTCCACAATCGCATCTTTGGTCCTGAAGACTACGTATCTAGAATGTGTAAAAATTTCTGAATTTACTGTAGATTCTACCGCAAAGGTTCCATCCTTATCAATTATATTTTCCCAAGGATAGGCATTGAGTTTATCATAAAAATCCTCTTCATTTGAAATTTTGAAACTAAAAATAGGTTTCAAAATACTTATCGCAGTTCTTAGAGACAAATTGGCCTTGTACATAAAGCCAATATCTCCTACAAAAGAGACGTGCCTCACTCCTTTCTTAATATCCATTGCACCAAGTTCCCGTAACTCTTTTGCAAGTTCATCTTCAAACTCATAGAGACACTTAGCAATCATTTTGAAATTAATTTCCATAGGGAAGGTATTTTTAAGTGCAAAAATACATTAATTTTGCTCTCTTGTTTTAAAAACCAATAGCAAGCTTATAATTAATTGAGCTCTTCATATTTTAGTGTTTTTATGAATTTACTGTTACCCATTCTTGCTGTACTTATTGGCTTTGGAATTTCGTACTTCCTTTACGAGAAATTCGTCATTATAAACTTCCTATTAGCCTTTAGTGGTTCCTTTTTGCTATCGGTTACAGTTTTAGAATTTCTACCTGGAATTTATAATTCTGGGGTGGATTCTATTGGGGTCTTCATTTTAGGGGGAATTTTACTTCAGATTATGTTAGAATACATGTCGGGGGGTGCAGAACACGGCCATCTTCATATTTCTAAAGAAAATACGAATTTCCCTTGGGTGCTATTCATAAGTTTATGTATTCATGCCTTTTTGGAAGGTGTTCCAATCCATGGAAATGACCATTTACTCTATGCGGTGATTATCCACAAAGTCCCTATCGCCATTATTATTTCGTCCTTCTTATTTAATACAAGTATATCTAAGGCCAAAGTGATTTTCTTTTTATTGATCTTTGGAATCATGACACCTTTTGGTAGCTTTGTTCAAGCAAATACGACTCTTTTAGATGATATCGGTGTTTACTTAAATGCCATTGTTATCGGTATTTTCCTTCATGTCTCCACAACTATTTTATTTGAGTCTTCCAGAGATCACAAATTCAACATTTATAAATTTGGAATCATAGTATTAGGAATTTTTTTGGCCTTGGTCCTTTAAATAAGACTACCAATTTGAGTGAGAAATTTGTTGATTATTCTTAATTTAGCATTTTTAAAAATCTTAGCAAACAAAATGTTATGAGTAAATACGATATTATAGTTTTAGGGAGTGGACCAGGTGGCTATGTAGCCGCTATTCGTGCCTCGCAACTCGGTTTAAAAACAGCTGTCATAGAGAAAGAAAGTTTAGGAGGTGTTTGTTTAAACTGGGGATGCATCCCTACCAAAGCTTTATTAAAAAGTGCACAGGTTTTTCAATATTTAAATCATGCTGCAGACTACGGTCTAAAGGTTGATAATCCAGATAAAGATTTTACAGCTGTTGTAAAACGAAGCAGAGACATTGCTGAAGGAATGAGTAAAGGCGTTGGGTTCTTGATGAAGAAGAACAAAATTGACGTCATCATGGGACATGGAACCTTAAAAAAGGGGAAGAAGATTTCTGTAGAAGACGATAAAGGTAAAACAACTGAATACGAAGCAGATCACATTATAATTGCAACAGGTTCTCACTCTAGAGAACTTCCTAATTTACCCCAAGACGGTAAAAAAGTAATAGGATATAGAAAAGCAATGACTCTAGAAAAGCAACCAGAATCTATGATTATTGTTGGATCTGGTGCTATTGGATGTGAATTTGCAAGTTTTTATCACGACATGGGCACTAAAGTGACTTTAGTTGAATTCCAACCCCACATTGTCCCTATTGAAGATGAAGAAGTATCTAAACAATTTGAACGTATTTTCAAGAAGAAAGGCATTAAAGTAATGACCAATTCTTCTGTGGAAAGCGTAGATACCTCGGGTGAAAAAGTAAAAGCCACCGTTAAAACCAAAAAAGGAGAAGAAATTATTGAGGCAGATATTGTTCTTTCTGCTGTAGGGATCAAAACCCATATCGAAAATATCGGTTTGGAAGATGTGGGAATCAAGACTGATAAGGATAAAATTACTGTGAACGATTTCTACCAAACTAATGTTCCTGGCTATTATGCTATTGGAGATGTGACGCCTGGATCTGCTTTGGCTCATGTTGCTTCTGCTGAAGGTATTCTTTGTGTAGAAAAAATTGCGGGAGAAAAAGTAGAAGCTCTAGATTATGGTAATATTCCTGGATGCACCTATTCAAATCCAGAAATTGCTAGTGTTGGTATGACTGAAAAGCAGGCCAAAGAAGCTGGGTATGACATTAAAGTTGGAAAATTCCCGTTTTCTGCTTCTGGTAAAGCAAGTGCTTCTGGAGCGAAAGATGGTTTTGTAAAAGTTATTTTTGATGCTAAATATGGAGAATGGCTTGGTTGCCACATGATAGGTGCTGGCGTAACCGATATGATTGCTGAAGCTGTTTTAGGAAGAAAACTTGAAACCACAGGTCATGAGGTTTTAAAAACTGTACATCCACACCCTACCATGAGTGAGGCTGTAATGGAAGCTACTGCAGATGCGTATGGTGAAGTTATCCACCTCTAGTGATAAAGATTTAATTACATTTAAGGCTTCTGAAACTATGGCTTCAGAAGCCTTTTTTTATAAAAACCTATGAGGAAAAAAATCTCAAGTCTCAGTAACCCGTTTATTAAAAATCTGCTACTTCTTCAGAAGAAATCAAAGCTGAGAAAAAGTCAAGAGGAATTTGTGATAGAGGGCCTTCAAGAAATAAGTTATGCGCAAAAAGCAGCTTATGAGTTTTCTCAAGTTTTAGTCTGTCTAGATCTATTTGACAATGCTTTAGACCTAGAAAAATTTGACTGTGAAATTACCGAAATCTCTCTAGACGTTTTTGAAAAACTAGCGTATAGATCTTCGACGGGTGGGCTAATAGCCATTGCAAAACCAAAAGACTTAAGGATAGAGAATTTAAGGCTATCTAGTAAAACACCCCTTATATTAATTGCAGAAGCTCCAGAAAAACCTGGAAATATTGGTGCTTTACTTAGAACTGCTGATGCAGCAAAAGTAGATGCTGTCATCATTGCCAACCCCAAAACAGATCTTTACAATCCTAATATCATCCGCTCTAGTGTAGGAACAGTCTTTACCAACTCAATTGGAACGGGAACAACTTCAGAAATTATTGCTTTTTTAAAAAACAATAACATTAAGATTTATGCTGCAGCCTTACAAGATTCTTCATCTTATCTTGCAGAAGATTTTAAGGAAGCCATGGCTATGGTTGTAGGAACAGAACATCAAGGTTTATCTGAAGAGTGGAGAATAAACGCCTACAAAATTATAAAGATTCCTATGGAAGGCCAAGTAGATTCTCTAAACGTATCGGTTTCTGCCGCTATTTTGATTTTTGAAGCTAAAAGACAACGCCAACTTTCTTGATTTTTTAAATGAGCTCAAAACTTTCCACCACTATGTATTTGAAAATGTTTTTATATCTATTCGCACTAAGTCTTAGCTTGCCTTCTTTTGGTCAAGATGTACCTCAAGACTATTTTAAGTCGCCTTTAGATATCCCTTTATTACTTTCGGGGACATTCGGAGAGTTGCGGTCCAATCATTTCCACGCGGGAATGGATATTAAAACAAAAGGAACGACTGGACTTTCTGTTCATGCTTCGGCGGAGGGCTATGTCGGAAGAATAAAGATTCAACATGGTGGTTATGGAAAAGCCTTATATATATATCACCCAAACGGCTATCAAAGCGTGTATGCACACTTGGACAACTTTTCACCAGAAATTGAAAAACTGGTCAAAGAAAAACAGTATCAAAAAGAGTCGTACGAAATTGAACTTTTTCCAGAAGAATCTGACCTAAAGGTTTCACAAGGTGAAACTATTGCTTATAGTGGTAATTCTGGCTCTAGCGGCGGCCCACATTTACACTTTGAGATTAGAGATTATCAATCTAAACCGATGAACCCGTTCTTATTTGGTTTCGAAGAGATTCAGGATTCTCAGAAACCAAATGTTTTTGCCTTACATAGCTATGCAATAGGAAAAGACTCTCATGTGAATGGAAATTCTGGCAGGAAACAACTCAAATTGATACCAAAAAATAATGGTGATTTCATGACCGAAACAATCAAGGTCCATGGAGATATTGGGTTTGGTATTGAAGTTACAGACAGACTTGACTTAAGTTATAATAAAAATGGAGTGTATTCTATTAAAACCAAACTGAATGGAAGACCTATTTTTGAAAATACATTTGATAAATTTTCATTTTATGAGACCCGATACATTAATCGACTAATAGATTTTGAATTTTATAAAACCGAAAAACGTAAAATTCACAAACTTTTTGTGGAACCCAATAACCCATTAAGTGTATATACCGATGCTTATAACCGAGGAGTAGTAAATGTTTTTAAAGATAGCCTTAACCAGCAATTTGAAATTGAAGTTTCAGATTATAAAGGTAATACCCTTTCCATCACTATTCCTATAGAAAGTGACTTTAGAGTAGGTATAGAACCCAACACACAAAAAGAAACTGAATATTTGGCCAAAGCTGATGCTGCTAGTGTTTTTGAAGAAGGTAAAATTGACATCTATATTCCTAAAAATGCTCTTTATGAAGACACCTATTTAGATATTAAAATAGAAGGCTTAAGTGTAGATTTACATACCTATACCACTCCACTGCACAAGTCTGTCACTATTGGATTTGATGTAAGTCAATATTCTCCAGAGGATCAAACCAAGCTATATATCGCTCAAGTCACCCCTTGGGACAGCAAATATTATGTAAGTACTTACAAAAAGAAAGATAGGCTTACCACTAGGACCAATCAATTTGGCAGCTATGCCTTGTTTGAAGACTCTACGCCTCCTAGTATTAAGCCAAAGAATTTTAGAGATAAGCAGTGGGTATCAAATTTTAGATATTTAGAACTGGAAATAAATGATGAAGAAACTGGAATAGATAGCTATAGAGCGACCGTAAATGGTAAATTTATTTTGATGGAATACGATTATAAGACCAATACTTTAATTTATGATTTTAACGATGATAAAATTTCTGATACTAAAAATGAATTAAAAGTCGTTGTTACTGATAAAGTTGGGAATACTTCTATATTTGAAGCAGAATTCTACAGAAAAAACTAATACTCTATATCTTGAACTATTTTTACGCATTCTTTTTTGTTTTAATAACTTCTTCTGTCTTTTCCCAAACAGCCACCGTGCAAGGAATTATTTTCGATGAAAGTAGAAACCCTATTGCTTTTGCGAATGTGAGTACTTCTCAAAGCGGGACAGTAAGTAATTCCAATGGATTTTATCAACTAAAAATCACTGCTGAACAAACTTTAGAATTGAAAATATCCTACGTAGGGTTTAAGCCGATTACAGCAAAGCTTAACTTGAAAAATAACCAGGTTGAAGAACTTAACTTTATCCTTAAAACCAGTATCGAGCAAATTGGGGAGGTTATTCTTCAAAATGATGGAAGAACTAGGATCGAAGGGATTACCACATTAGATCCAGAAACCATCAGAAAAATTCCAGGGGCCAATGCTGGTGTTGAAAATTTGCTTAAAACCTTACCAGGGGTCAATTCCAACAATGAATTAAGTACACAGTATTCTGTAAGAGGAGGGAATTTTGATGAAAATTTAGTATATGTCAATGATATTGAAATCTATAGACCTTTTTTAATAAGAAGCGGTCAACAGGAAGGATTGAGTTTTGTGAATACCGATTTGGTTCGAAATGTTGAGTTTTCAGCTGGCGGATTTAAAGCTAGGTACGGAGATAAGATGTCTTCGGTTTTGGATATCGAGTACAGAAGGCCTGTCAATTTTGGTGGTAGTTTTGAAGCGAGTTTTCTTGGAGGAAGCGCCTCTGTAGAAGGTGTTTCTAAAAATAAGAAACTTTCTGCCATAGTTGGGATGCGCTATCGAGACAATTCTTTGTTCGTAAATGCAAATGAAACTGAGGCGAATTTTAAGCCCAGATTTGCAGACGTCCAAACCTTCTTAACTTATCAATTTAATCCCAAATTTGAAGTCAGTTTTTTAGGAAATATAGCAGTAAACTCTTACAGTTATGAGCCATTCACCAGACAGACTAATTTTGGAACTATAGACGACCCCCAAGCCTTATTGATTTTTTATGAAGGTGAAGAAGAAAGCCTTTACGAAACCTATCTTGGAGCTTTTAAGGCAACCTATAAACCCAATGATAGCTATACAGGAAAGTTTATCGCTTCAGCCTACCATACAAAAGAACAAGAGTATTTTGATATTTTAGCAAATTACAGATTGGGAAGTGTGAGTACAGATTTTGGGGATGGTAATTTAGGTGAAGTTGAATTTACTGAAGGTGCAGGTTCTCAATTTACACATGCAAGAAATAATCTAGATGCTTTAATCTTTAATCTTCAACATTTAGCTAGTCATCAAATTGATGAACACCTTATCGAATATGGGGCTAGGTATTCCCATGAAGACATTAGAGACCGTTTACAAGAGTATGAAGTCATTGACTCTGCTGGATTTAGTGTTCGTCCTCCACTACCTGATTTTGCAAACGATCAGCCCTACAATCCCTTTGAGGCTCCTCTTGAAGCATTCCAAAGCATAAGAGCAATTAATTTTACAAAAATAGACAGAATTACAGCCTTTTTACAATGGAGTTATAGAACTCGCCTAGGAAATTCTAAAGTATGGATGAATGCTGGAATAAGAAGTCAAGCTTGGAGAGTTTCAGGAGAAGGGATTCAATCCAACACCCAACAAGTGGTGAGCCCAAGGGGTCAAGTTTCCATAAAACCAGATTGGGATAAAGACATGGTCTTTCGCCTATCTGGAGGATTTTATCATCAACCGCCATTCTATAGAGAATTACGAGATTCTACAGGAACAGTCATTCCCGACGTAAAAGCTCAAGAATCTATACATGTCGTCGCTGGAAACGATTATAGTTTTAAACTTTGGGATAGACCTTTCAAACTGGTGACTGAAGGCTATTATAAAAAACTCAATAATGTAAATCCTTATACAATCGAAAACGTAAGATTACGTTACCGAGCACGAAATGATGCTGAAGCCTATGCTTATGGATTAGATATGCGCCTCAATGGAGAATTTGTTCCTGGAACAGAAAGCTGGTTTAGTTTTGGTTATTTAAAAACGGAAGAACGCCAAGGTGATCGGGAATATATAGCTCGACCTACAGACCAACGTCTCAAATTTGCCGCCTTGTTCCAAGATTATGTACCTAATATTCCAAAATTAAAATTATACCTCAACTTGGTCTATAATACTGGACTTCCAGGAGGATCGCCTCAGTTTGAAGACCCTTACGACTACCAGAGTAGATTACCCGATTATCAACGCTTAGATGTTGGATTCTTTTATGCCTTAAAGGAGGCTAACGACACTTTTAAAGAAAACCAATGGCTGAATATATTTGAAAGCTTGGATGTTGGTTTTGAAGTTTTTAATATGTTCGACAGGTTGAATTCTATTACCAATACCTTTGTAAGAGATTCCTCCTCTAGAAATCAATTTGCAATTCCAAACTTTTTGAGTCCTAGGGTTTTTAACTTAAAACTATCCGCTAGCTTTTAAGTTGATAAGCTTTTTAAAGTTGAAACCACGTAGTCGAGTTCTTCTTTGGTCGTGTATTTAGAGAAAGAGAATCTTAATCCAGGGTAGTCTAGATTCTCACCGTACACCTCATTTAAAACGAAAGAGCCAAGTTGAGCTCCACTCTGGCATGCACTTCCTTTGGAACAGGCAATACCTTTAAGGTCTAATTGGAATAGCATCATATCAGATTCCGCCTGTGAGAGCGGAATACTCACATTTACTAAGGTGTAGGTACTTTTATCCAAATCGCCAGAATGTCCATTAAATCTTATACCAGGAATTGCTTCCTTCAATATTGATATAAAATAACTTTTTAAAGATTTGATATAAGTTGCTTCCTTCTCAAGGTTTGCGTAAGCAAGTTCCATAGCTTTCTGTAAACCAACGATGTTATGGATACTTTCGGTGCCTGCTCTTAACTCACGTTCTTGAGAACCTCCGTGTATTAGTGGTTTAATTTGAGCTCTGTTTCTTACATACATAAAACCAGCTCCTTTAGGGCCGTGAAATTTATGAGCACTTACCGCAACAAAATCAACAGGAAGTTGTGATAAATTCATTTCATAGTGACCAACAGATTGCACTGTATCGCTATGGAAATACGCCGCATAAGTTTGGCATAATTCCCCAACTGCTTTGAGATCTAATATATTTCCAATCTCATTATTGATATGCATTAAAGACACCAAGGTTTTTGAGTCTGCATCCGATTTTAATAAAGTTTCCAAGTGAGAAAGGTCTACAGAACCATGTTCATCAAGATTTACAAAATCCAATTTAATTCTGTTCTCAAGGTCTAAAAATTCCACACAATTTAAGACCGCATGGTGTTCAATTTTGGAAGAAATAATACGAGTGACTCCTAGATCTCTAACTGCACAATTGATTGCTGTATTATCGGCTTCGGTTCCTCCAGATGTAAACACAATACTAGAGGAAGGGACATGAAGTAAAGCAGAAATTGACTTTCTAGCGTTTTCTAAAGCTGCTTTTGCCTTTCTTCCAAAAGCATGAGTCGATGAAGGATTTCCAAAGTTGGTTTGCATGCTTTCATGCATAGCAGAAATCACATCTTTATCTAGTTGAGTAGTTGCAGCATTGTCCAAATAAACTGTATCCATTCTATTCCCTTTATTATATCACAAAAGTAAATCAAATATATATGGAATCGCTCAAGTGTTTTATATTTGAATTCATTTTAAGACTATGCGAAGACTATTTTTATTATCTATACTAGGTTTGTTACTTTTCTCTTGTGATGATGGAGATATCATCGTTAGCGATTTCAATTTTAATCAAAACTCAGCACTCAATTTATGTGAATTTGAAGGTGATAGAAAAGTCTTGCATATCGTTACTGAATCCAATGAAGCTATTTCCCTCACTTTTGATCAAAACATTCTAGAAAATGTTGAAAATGTTATAAATCCTGGAACTTTCTCAATAACTATCAGTAATTCCAATCGCGTCAATTATAGACGATTAAATGGCAGTGTTGAAAGCAACAATTATTTCTGTCAAGAGATTCCTCCCAGTGAACCTACAGTTATTGAAGAATTCACCAGTACCACAGGGGGAAATGTGGAATTTACCATTACAAGAGTATCAGATTCAGGAGTAGATACCGATGGTGATGGGATAGATGATATAGATGAACAAGGTCCAGATAATAATATCTTCAATTATGATACGGACGGTGATGGTATACCCAACTTCTTGGATATAGATGACGATAATGATAACGTACTCACTAACGTGGAAATTGAAATTGATATAGATTTTGGAATCGAGCTAGATACCGATGGCGATGGTACACCAGATTACCTCGACCCCGATGATGACGGCGATGGAGTGATTACTAGGTATGAAGACTTAAATGCTTTTGAAGAAGGCACTCCAGAAGAACCTATTTTGAATCCAGTAAACGATGACACCAATGATAACGGTATTCCCAATTATTTGGACGAAACAGTTTCTGAAAGTTTGGTTATAGATATTTTTAGAGAAAATAGAGTTTCAAGACAATTTAATATCACCGTGGTCTTTAATAATATTACACTAGAAAACACAACAACTGAAAGGACTATCCGTTTAAGTTCCCAAGGCTTTGGGGTTTTTACTTTTGGAACGGATGATGAAATCTTAGAATTTCGATAAGTCTTAGGTCTTGCAAATTTGAGTCAACATACCGTTAAAAATAAAGAAATGAAACGGTAGCATAGAATACCAGTATAACCTTCCTATAAGTCCTTTTGGTCTAAACGTAGCATTTTGATGAACTACATTTTCTTCGTCAATATAAAATTCTAACCAAGCTTCCCCAGGAACTCTCATCTCTGCAAAAAGCAAAAGTCGGCGTTCTTCTTTATCGGCCATCAATACTCTCCAAAAATCCAAAGAATCTCCAGGATTAATTTTATCGTTATTGGTTCTTCCACGACGTAGTCCTACTCCACCTGCTAGTTTGTCAAAATAACCGCGAATTTTCCAAAGTGTATTCGCATAATACCAACCGTTTTTACCACCAATGGCCCAAATTTTTTCTAGAGCTTTTTCAGGGTAATCTGATTTCATCTGTTGATGATCGTGTAAACAACCAAATTTAGGAACTTTTATATATTTGTTCAAATCCTTTTGAGAATATCTACTACTCACTTTAGAATCTTTCCAGCTAGAAATGACTTGATTCTGTTCTATTTTTATAAAAGCCATTTCTATGGCTTCTTCGTAAGTGTGGGGTTTTATGCCTAAAATATGTTGCAACCTGTTGTCTTTTGCAATCACATTTACCCGCATACTATCGACAAGGTTGGAGGCTAATTTATAAGAAGTTGACGTGACAAAGTATAACCAATAAGAAGATAGTTTTGGAGTCATAACAGGAACATTAATTATAGTGAGACTCAATCCTCTTACTTTTGCGTAATTTTTCATCATGTCCTTATACGTTAAGACATCCGGTCCACCAATATCAAAAGAATCATCATAAGTATCCTCCTTTCCTATCACACCAATCAGAAATTGCAAAACATCCCTTATCCCGATGGGTTGGCATCTTGTATTTACCCATTTAGGGGTAATCATTAAAGGTAATTTCTCACATAAATCTCTTATAATTTCAAACGAAGCACTACCCGATCCCACTATTATTCCTGCTCTTATTACCGTAAGGTGATAATCGCCTTTATAAAGAATCCTTTCTACATTTTTACGGGATTCCAGATGTTTTGAAAGGTTATCTTCATTCACAATTCCACTTAAAAAGATCACCTGCTTAACTTGGGTCTCTTTCATGTACGTGTTAAAATGATTGGCAGTGATTTGTTCTTTATCAGAAAAGTCTGAAGTTGAACTGGACATGGAGTGCACGAGATAATAGGCCACATCAATATCTTTTGGAATAAGATCAGGTTTCACCTCATCTAGCAAGTCCATCTCTATGATATCAATCCTTTCCTTGGTTTCTTTATCGACGGAAAGTCGGTCGGCACTTCTTACAGCACAAACCACTTGGTGACCTTGGTCAAGCAATAAAGGCAAAACCCTCATCCCTATGTAGCCGTTAGCTCCTGTGAGAAGTATTTTCATATATTAGTAGTTTTCAAAATCACTCGAAAAGTTATCTGCCTTGTATTTCAGGATCTTCTTTAAAAATTCATGATTACGCTTTTCTTTAGCTTCTACCTTAACAAAATAATTGTCCTTATAAATGGAATACACTTTGGATTGTCCTTTGTATAGTTTCAATTTGTAATATGGAATTATTAGAGCATAGGTTTCGAGCAATGACCTGAAGGTAACAATAATCCCTTTAGGTCTCATTTCCACACCACAAATATTCATGTTATTGTCTAATATAAGTAAATTATGGATCTGTATACTAGTGGAGTGAATGTGAAGTTTACCAGAACCTATACCATTCATTTTTAATCTATCCAAAAGGGTGAAAGGTTGGCCTACTTCAGTATCGATTTGTTGTTTAATTTTAGGCCTATTGTAAGAAACATTTAAAAGCATTTTTATTTTTAAATATACTGAATTCGATGCTTACATCTTGAAATGACCTCTAATTTTTAGATTATATTTGCAACTGAAACACCTTATTCATGACTCTAGAAGCGCAACTTTCTAAATACATTACCAAATATATTCGAGACAACCACGACATCGATGTCCAATCTTTTGAATTTCAACTCACTAGAAAAGAATTTAAAGGTGATTTAACCTTGGTTGTTTTCCCTTTATTAAAGCATATTAAAACCAATCCTGTTCAACTCGGTGAACAAATTGGAGAGTATCTTTCAAAACACTCTAGTTTAGTATCCGAATTTAATGTTGTTAAGGGGTTTTTAAATTTATCGTTAACTGAATCTTACTTTGAAGATCTTGTGGTTTCAATGAGTCAGGATAAAAATTTTGGATTCAGAAAAGTCACCCCTACTAGTCAGAAAGTGATGGTCGAGTATTCTTCGCCGAACACCAATAAACCATTGCATCTTGGACACATCCGAAATAACTTATTAGGGTTTTCCGTCGCTGAAATTCAAAAAGCGGCTGGTAAACAGGTCTACAAAACACAAATTATTAACGATCGAGGTATCCACATCTGTAAAAGTATGCTGGCATGGCAAAAATTCAGTGATGGTGAAACTCCAGAAACTTCTGGCGTCAAAGGCGATCACTTGGTAGGAAGATATTATGTTGAATTTGATATAGAGTTTAAAAAACAATTAAAGAATATCAAAGAAGAAATAAGCCTAAACACAATTAAAATCTTGCAAGAGCAATCTTTTGAAGATAAATTTAATTTACCAGAAGCATTACCAGAAGATTTCAAAAATGTAATATCAAGATCGTTTTACGAATTTGCAATATTAGATAATCCTGATAACAAATATTTTTTTAAAGCTCATGAAAATCCTTTTCAAATTGATTTTTACTTAGACTCTCCAAATGGTAATCAAAATATCAGAAGTTCAAGAGAAAAGTTTGACAAAATTTTTAAGAATTATTCAGAACCTAATAAAGGCGAGTATGATAAAGTAACTGAAAAAGGGTTTGAAATATTTGATAAAAATCTTAAAGAGATCGTACCTATCTTAAAAGAAGCTCATGAAATGCTTCAAAAATGGGAGGCCGGAGATCCTGAAGTTGTAGAGCTTTGGAAAACCATGAACCAATGGGTGTATGATGGGTTCAAAACTACGTATACAAATCTAGGGGTCGATTTTGATAAAAATTATTACGAAAGCGATACTTATCTTTTAGGTAAAGACCATATAAAAACTGGCTTAGAAACTGGTGTTTTCTTTACCAAAGACGATGGCAGTGTTTGGATTGATCTATCGGGTGAAGGCTTAGATGAAAAGATAGTTCTTCGATCTGATGGTACCGCCGTTTATATGACTCAGGATATTGGTACGGCGATACAGCGTGTGACCGATTACGATATCGACGAAATGATATATACGGTAGGAAATGAGCAGGATTATCATTTCAAAGTGCTCTTTCTGATTTTAAAGAAGCTTGGTTTCGAGTGGGCAGAACACCTTTATCACTTAAGTTATGGGATGGTCGATTTACCTAGTGGAAAAATGAAAAGCCGTGAAGGTAAGGTGGTAGATGCAGATGACTTGATTGAAGAAATGACCTCAACTGCCAAGTCTATTTCTCAGGAATTAGGAAAGCTTGAAGGCTACGATGACGATGAAAAAAACAGGTTGTATAAGATGATTGGCTTAGGTGCTTTAAAATATTATATTCTTAAAGTAGATCCTAAAAAGAGAATCTTATTTGACCCTAAGGAGTCTGTAGACTTTCAAGGGAATACAGGGCCTTTTATACAGTACACTTACGCCAGAATTCAATCGATCTTAAGAAAAGGAAAAAAAGGGTCGAAAGACTTGAATCTTTCCACCTACGAATTCAATAGCAAAGAGAAAGCTTTAATTAAAATTTTAAACCAGTTTCCTGAACTCATTCAGCAAGCTGCAGAACAGTATAGTCCTGCACTTATCGCTAATTACGTGTACGATCTCGTTAAAGAATTTAATTCTTTTTATCAGAATGTATCCATTCTTGGAGCAGACGAGGAATACCAAATTGAGTTTAGAGTAGAGCTGTCTCGATTGGTAGGAGAGGTCATCAAGAAAAGTTTTAAGGTTCTTGGAATCGAGGTGCCAAACCAGATGTAAAGCAAGTTTGTTTTATAAACTGATGCAAAAAGCTACCTCCTAGCAGCTTAAGTTGTCGTTCAGAACTTGACTGAATTCAATTAGCAGACATGTTTATTTTAGAATATTAAACATCGATGTCCATTATATAAAAAACCCCCAAGTTCGAAATTTCGGGACACAGGGGTTTAATTTTAATAACACTCCGTTTTAAGACAGTTTCTTTTTCTTTACAAAGGAATGTTCCCATGTTTTCGTTTAGGTCTTTGCACGTTTTTATTTTCTAGCATTGCAAAAGCTTTCAACAACTTCCTACGGGTATCTTTTGGCATAATCACCTCATCTATAAATCCACGCTGGGCAGCCTTAAACGGATTTGCAAAGGTTTCTGCATATTCAGCTTCCTTTTCAGATAATTTCAATTCTGGATCTTCAGCATCTTGTATTTCTTTTCTGAAAATAATTTCACTAGCCCCTTTTGCACCCATCACTGCAATTTCGGCTGTTGGCCAAGCAAAATTAAGGTCGGCTCCAATATGCTTAGAGTTCATCACATCATAAGCACCGCCATAAGCTTTCCTAGTAATAACCGTGACTCTTGGAACTGTAGCTTCACTTAAGGCATAAAGCAACTTGGCTCCATGAATTATAATACCATTCCATTCCTGGTCGGTTCCTGGTAAAAAGCCTGGTACATCTACGAGAACTAATAGAGGAATATTGAAGGCATCACAAAACCTAACAAACCTCGCAGCTTTTTTAGAGGCATTTACATCTAAAACTCCTGCTAAACTCATGGGCTGATTAGCCACAATGCCTACACTTCTTCCGCCCAATCTTGAAAATCCAACTAAAATATTTTCTGCGTAATTTTTATGCACTTCAAAAAACGAGTCTGTATCGATAATTCCTTTAATGACATCGCGCATATCATAAGGTTTATTGGGACTGTCAGGAATTAAACTATCTAATTCTTCACGAATCTCATCATCAAGAGAAACTTTTAATTTTTGGGCAGTTTCCGTATTATTTTGTGGAATGTAACTCAATAACTTTTTGATGTGTTCCAAACATTCAACATCATTAATAGATGTAAAATGAGTCACCCCAGATTTAGTAGAATGCGTGCTAGCCCCCCCAAGTTCTTCGGAAGTAACTTCTTCATTGGTCACTGTTTTTACAACATTTGGCCCTGTTACAAACATATAGCTTGTATTTTCTACCATAAATGTAAAATCGGTTATGGCGGGGGAATAGACAGCACCCCCAGCACAAGGTCCCATTATAGCAGAAATCTGAGGAATAACGCCCGAAGCTTGGACATTTCTATAAAAAATATCGGCATATCCACCAAGAGATCTTACCCCTTCTTGAATTCTAGCGCCTCCTGAATCATTTAAGCCTATAATGGGCGCTCCAACTTTAAGCGCATGGTCCATTAACTTGCAGATTTTCTCAGCATGAGTTTCTGATAATGCTCCACCAAAAACTGTAAAATCTTGTGCATAAACATACACAAGCTTGCCATTTACAGTTCCATAACCCGTTACTACTCCATCTCCATAATAAATTTGCTTTTGCATATCAAAATCAGTCGTCCTGTGGGTGACTAGAGCTCCGATTTCTTCAAAAGAACCTTCGTCCAAAAGATAATCGACCCGCTCTCGAGCAGTTAATTTCTTTTTGGCATGTTGTTTTTCTATTCGCTTTAAACCTCCACCAAGCTTAGCTTTTTCGAGTTTATCTTGAAGTATTTTTATGTTTTTACTCATTGGTTTTTAATTTCTGATGCGACTTCTGGTATTCTTAGTTTTTTTTGATCGGCTTGATACTGTTTTATAGCCATTAAAGCAGCTAAATAGGCTTCTTCTTTCACCTCTTCTTCAAGCACTTTTGGAGTGTAATAATTTTTAACGAAATGAGTATCAAAATCTCCAGAACGGAAAGCTTCATGATTAAAAACAAATTTTCCGAAGGGTAAAGTTGTTGCTACTCCTCTAACTTCATAGAGATTTATTGCCTCGAGCATGAGCTGTGAAGCTTCTTCTCTATCTTTCCCATAGGTGACCAATTTTGACAACATAGGGTCGTAATAAATAGGTATTTCCATTCCCTCTTCAAAACCATCATCCACTCGTATTCCTGGTCCTGATGGTTTTCTATAACGTTCTAGTGTCCCTACACTAGGTAAGAAATCGTCTGTTGGATCCTCAGCATAAACACGGAGTTCTAAAGCATGGCCCGTAATTTTTAAATCTTTTTGAGAAATACCTAAGACTTCGCCCCTAGCAATTCTTATTTGTTGCTCTACGAGATCCATTCCAGAAATTAATTCTGTAACGGGATGTTCCACTTGTAAGCGGGTATTCATTTCTAAAAAGTAGAAGTTTTTCTTCTCATCCATAAGAAACTCCACAGTTCCAGCACCCACATAATCGCAAGACTTCGCTACGTCAATAGCAGCTTGTCCCATTTTCTCTCTCAATTGAGGAGTCAGAATAGTGGAAGGTGCTTCTTCTACCACTTTTTGATGTCTTCGTTGGACAGAACATTCTCTTTCAAATAAATGTAGAACATTACCATGAGTATCTGCCAGGATTTGAATTTCTATATGTCTAGGAGAACCTACATATTTTTCAATAAAAACAGCGCCATTTCCAAAAGCTGACTCTGCTTCACTAATAGCTCTTTTCATCTGTTCTTCGAGTTTTGCTTCTTCTTCTACCACGCGCATTCCTTTCCCTCCTCCACCTGCAGAAGCTTTTATGAGAATGGGATACCCTATTTCATTAGCGATTTCTATAGCTTTAGCAGTATTCGTAACGGCTTCATCTATTCCAGGAACCATAGGAATATTATAAGTTTTAACCGTTTCTTTCGCTGAAAGCTTATCCCCCATAATTCTAATAGCATGAGATTTTGGTCCTATAAAAGTGATTCCATTTTGTTCTACCTTTTCTGCAAAATCTGCATTTTCACTTAAGAACCCGTAGCCCGGATGTATCCCGTCCACAGAGAGTGACTTGGCAATTTCTATAATTTTATCTCCCAATAAATAGGATTGATTGGAAGGAGCTGGCCCCACACAAACCGCCTCATCTGCAAATCTCACATGAGGTGCATTTCTATCGGCTTCAGAAAAGATAGCAACACTTTTTATTCCCATTTGTTTAATGGTTTTCATTACACGTAAAGCAATCTCTCCTCTATTAGCGACTAATATTTTTTTCATTACTGCGTATTTTATTCCATTTCGATTAAAACTTCGTTTTTAGTAACGGTCTTTCCTTTAGCGATACTTATGGATTTTATCACGGCATCACGTGGAGCTAAAATGGTATTTTCCATTTTCATAGCTTCCAAAACTAAAAGGTTATCACCTTCTTTAACCTCTTGCCCTACTGACACCATAATGTCTAGAATCATTCCTGGCATCGGAGCTTTTACATCGTTTATGACTTTTGAGGCGACTAAAGAAAGTCCCATATCCTTAATAAGGATATCCAATTCGTTGGAGATTTCAACTTTATAAAGATTGGAGTTGATCTTAACCGTGTAGGTTCTGTTTAAAAAATCAGATTCTACGATTTTAGAAGTTACCGATTTATGATTCACCAATAAATGATATGCCCCTCCCGAAGTTTTTTGAACATCTAGATCTTGAATCTGATCCTGCGTAAATTTAAATTCGTGAGAATCATCCACTCTAGCGTTAAGCAAATGTTTCATAGTTTTAAAGAATTTGAGGTAAATATAATAGATTTTGGATAGGATTTCCGTTTCAATGTAGATTAGACAGCTTAGAAAAATTAAATTTTAAACTTTTTTTACAGCTTTGTTTAGCTTAGAAATTTCCGTAACAGAAATTTTAACAATCGCAGAACAGAGCGTTTTTCTAAAAAAGAATTCGGCACGTAGAAATTCTCTTAGATTTTGCAATGAAAACCATCGAATTCATTCTAATGCTTATATTTGCTGACATATTTTATAGTCATGCAACATCAAGATCTTCCAGTAAAACCTTATGCCACCAATTTTGGAGTTATCTACGGTGGTTACTCCATATTAATTATGGTTTTGCTTTATGCGTTCAATCTGGAATCCAACACAGCCATCTCTATTTTTAACTTTATAATTACAGTAGCTATTGTCTGGTACGCCATTCATCTGTACAAAATTGATAATGAAGGGCAAATTGACTTAACTACATCAATAAAATTAGGCCTTTCCATTGGAGTTATTGGAGGTTTAATTTACGGTGGGTATAACTACATTCATTATGAATGGATTGAACCTGAGCTCATTACAGAAATGAAAATGAATAATGAAGCAGAAATGGAAGCCCTAATTGAACAGCGACAAATGAATGAAGAAGAAGCACAAATGACGAGAGATATGTCGGGTGCTTTTGCTTCTCCTTTTACACTAGCCACCCTAAGTTTACTCTCTATCATTTTCAAGACTTTTCTTGTGGGTCTTATCGTAGGTATGGTTAAACGAAATAATTGATAGACCATGGATATATCAATTATTATTCCTCTACTTAATGAGTCTGAGTCCCTCTTAGAATTACAGACTTGGATAAATTCTGTGATGGAAAAAAATGGTTTTACGCATGAAATCATTTTTATTAACGACGGGAGTACAGATGATTCCTGGGAAATTATAAAACAACTTCACTCTGAATTTGATAGCGTTAAAGGCATTAATTTTAATAAAAACTACGGAAAATCTCAAGCATTACATGCAGGATTTATTGAAGCTAAAGGGAAGGTCGTGATCACTATGGATGCAGACTTACAAGATAATCCTGAAGAAATCCCAGAGCTATACAAGCTTATTACTGAAGAGAATTACGATCTCATCTCTGGTTGGAAAAAGAAAAGATACGATTCCGTTGTTTTTAAAAATTTACCTTCAAAACTTTTTAATAAAGCCGCAAGATGGACTTCCGGGTTGAAACTCCACGACTTCAATTGTGGACTTAAAGCCTATAAGCTTGAAGTTGTAAAACATATTAATGTAAACGGAGAAATGCATCGCTATATACCCGTTTTGGCTAAACAGGCAGGGTTTTTAAGAATTAGTGAAAAAGTAGTTCAACACCAAGCTAGAAAATATGGAAAAACCAAATTTGGTGCAGAACGATTTATCAACGGCTTTTTAGATCTAGTAACCCTTTGGTTTTTTGCTAAATTTGGTAAGCGACCTATGCATTTTTTTGGAGCCATAGGTGTGTTGATGTTTTTAGTAGGTCTACTTTCTGCTATTTGGATAGGATCCTCTAAATTATATAAACTTTGGAATGGGCTACCAAATATCTTGGTTGTGGATAATCCTTGGTTTTATATAGCTTTGTCAGCTATGATTATAGGTGTACAAATGTTTTTAGCAGGTTTTTTAGGAGAGTTATTATTAAGAACAAAAAGTGATCAAAAACGATATTTAATTTCAGAAAAAATTTAAAAAAAAATATAATGAGCAATTTTTTAGATAAAGCAAAAGAGTGGCTTACAGAGACCTTCGATAAAACTACCAATAAAAATGTTCAAGATTTAATGGATTCTAAATCTGAGCTACTAGAGGAAAGTTTTTTTCAGGATTTAGGTTTTGGCACTGGTGGAATGCGTGGCATAATGGGAGTTGGTACCAACAGAATAAACAAATACACCTTAGGTAAAAACACCCAGGGGATTTCAAATTACATGAAATCTGTCTTTCCAGATGAAAAACTAAAAGTTGTCATCGCTTTTGATTGCAGGCATAATAGTAAGGAATTTGCTTATCAAGTCGCAGGCGTCTTTTCTGCCAATGGGATACAGGCCTTTATCTTTCCTGAATTGAGACCTACTCCTCTTCTCTCCTATTCGGTAAGACACCTTGGATGCCAATGTGGTATCATGCTTACGGCAAGTCACAATCCACCAGAGTATAATGGATATAAGGTCTATTGGAAGGATGGAGGACAGCTCGTTCCACCTCAAGATTTGGAAATTATCTCTGAAATAAATGCATTGAATTTCTCTGATATTAATTTTGATAGCCAATCAGATTTAATTGAAGTCTTAGACGATTCTGTAGAAAAAGCATACCTGAAAAAAGCAGTGGAAAATGTAAATTTCAGTCTTCCTGCTGAGTCCAAAAAAAATCTCAACATCACTTTTACCTCTTTGCACGGAACCTCTATTACAACAGTTCCTCAGTTACTAGAAAAAGCAGGTTACTCCAACTTAAACTTGGTCTCTTCTCAATCTGAACCGGATCCTGAATTTCCAACGGTTAAATCTCCAAATCCTGAAGAGCCTGAAGCTTTGGAACTCGCTATAAAACTAGCTAACGAAAAACAGAGCGATCTAGCTATAGGAACCGACCCTGACGGGGACCGATTAGGTATTGCCGTAAGAAATAGGAAAGGGGAACTCGCCTTGCTCAATGGCAACCAAACTATGGTACTCATGACCTGGTACTTACTCGAGAAAATGAAAGAAAGCCATAGTTTAAAAGAGTCTCACTTTATTGCCTCCACAATAGTATCTACACCCTTAATGAGAGTATTGACCGAAGCGTATGGTGTAAAGTATATGGAAAGCCTAACAGGCTTTAAGTGGATTGCAAAATTAATAAAAGACAATCCTACCCAAGATTATATTGGTGGTGGTGAAGAAAGTTTTGGTTATATGGTAGGTGATTTTGTAAGAGACAAGGATGCAAATACGGCTATATTACTAGTTTGTGAAATGGCCGCAGAATTAAAGTCAAAAGGATCTTCTGTTTATGAACAGCTCATTGACATCTACAAAGAGCATGGTTTTTTCAAAGAACATTTAGTTTCCCTCGTCAAACGTGGAATTGAAGGAGCTAAAGAAATAAAAGCTAAAATGATAGAGTTACGTAATAACCCACCTAAAGAGATTGACGGAGAAGAAGTGGTGCTTATTGAAGACTATCAAACTTCAATAGCTAAAAACATGCAATCCCATGAGACGCATAACATAGACCTACCTGAGTCTAATGTTTTAATTTACTATACAGAAAATGGGACCAAGGTCGCTGCTAGACCCAGCGGTACAGAACCGAAAATTAAATTCTATATCAGTGTAAATTCAACTCTTAAAACGAAAAGTGATTTTGAAGAGATCGATTCAGAATTGTCTGCAAAAATTGAACATATAAAAGCCGATTTAGGTATTTAAAAATCAGAATAACACTAAATGAATTATTTTAAAAAAATACTTCGCTTTGCGAAACCTTATAAGAAATATGCAGTGCTTAATATCATTGCCAATATTTTTTATGCTCTCTTCAGCGCCTTATCATTTATAGCTCTTATTCCAATGTTGGATGTGCTTTTTAAAGGAAAAGATGCTAAAAAAATTACTGAGCCCCCAGTTTATAATGGCATCGGTAAAGCCAAAGATTACTTTAAAGACTATCTGTCATTTCAAGTCAACGAGTACGCCCAAGATGATGCTTCTATTGCTTTGATTTTAGTCATCAGTTTAGTTATTGTATTATTTTTTCTTAAAAATATTTCAAACTACATCGCAATGTATTTCATAACTTTTCTTAGGAATGGCGTATTGAAGGACTTGCGAAATGCTCTTTACAAGAAAACCATTGAATTGCCTCTTTCTCATTATTCTGAAAAACGAAAAGGAGATACCATTGCTAGAATTACCAGTGATGTCTTAGAAATACAACACTCGTTTTTATCCATTTTAGAATTGATTGTAAGAGAACCCCTTACTATTTTATTCACCATTGGAGCTATGTTAATCCTTAGCCCAGAGTTAACTATTTTTGTCTTTATTTTTATTCCCATTTCTGGGTTTATTATTTCATTAATAGGTAAGTCTTTAAAGCAAAAGTCGGATAAAGTACAGCAAGAACAGGGTTTGTTTTTATCGATTTTAGAAGAAACCTTAGGGGGACTCAAAATCATCAAGGGCTTTAACGCGGAATCCATTTTCTACACCAAATTTAAGTCCTCCACTCAAAATTTTTACGATTTCTCCAATAAATTACTTAACCGACAAAATCTAGCTTCGCCTGCTAGCGAATTTTTAGGAATAAGCGTTATTGCTGTTTTATTATGGTATGGAGGTAGAATGGTTAAAATCGATGGGACTCTAGACGGAAGTACGTTCATAGTTTATATGGGCCTTGCCTATAATGTTTTAACACCAGCTAAGGGCATTTCAAAAGCCTGGTATAATATAAAGAAAGGAAACGCAGCTGCAGAGCGTGTTTTAGAAATTTTAGAAACCGAAAACAGTATTACAGATGCTGATAAGGCTATTGATAAAACTGAATTTAACTCTGAATTGACTTTAGAAAATATTTCATTCAAATATGAAAATGAATACGTACTGAAGAATTTTCAAGCCACGGTCAAAAAAGGAAAAACAGTAGCTCTGGTTGGACAATCTGGAAGTGGGAAATCTACAATTGCCAATTTGGTTACCCGGTTTTATGACATCGCCGAAGGTGAAATAAAAATTGACGGTATCAATATTAAAGACATGTCGCAAAATTCTTTGAGAGGACTTATGGGCTTAGTCACGCAAGATTCAATTTTGTTTAACGATACCATCAAAGAAAATTTGAAAATCGGAAAACCCAATGCTACCGATGAAGAATTGATAGACTCTCTAAAAATCGCAAATGCTTATGAGTTTGTAAAAGAACTTCCTAAGGGTATGGATACCAACATTGGAGACAGTGGAGGGAAATTGAGCGGTGGTCAGAAGCAACGTATATCCATCGCTCGAGCGGTTCTCAAAAACCCACCTATCATGATTTTGGATGAAGCGACTTCCGCTTTAGATACCGAAAGTGAGCAGCTTGTTCAAAATGCTTTAGAAAATATGATGAAAAACAGAACTTCTATAGTGATAGCTCATCGCCTGTCTACAATAAAAAATGCTGACACTATTATTGTCATGCATCAAGGTGAAATTGTGGAACAAGGAAGACATGATGAATTGATTGCTATTAAAGGAGTCTATGAAAAGTTGGTTAATATGCAGTCTTTTGAATAAGTAATACTATTGAAAGAGAACGAAATCATAGAGCATTTACAAAAAGGCACCAAGACTGATGAAGCCTTTCAAGCCCTTATCTCTGAGCACAAGGTAAGGTTGTATTGGCACATAAGGACTATTGTAAAGTTACATGAAGATACCGATGACGTATTACAAAATACATTTATAAAAGTTTTTAAAAATATAAAAACGTTTAAGGGTGACAGCAAGCTCTTTAGCTGGATGTATAGAATCGCTACCAACGAGTCCATTACGTTTCTAAACAAGAAAGCAAAAAAGATGAAACTTTCAGACCAAGAACTTAATGATTTTTTAATTGATTCTTTAGAAAGTGATGTTTATTTTGAAGGAAGTGAGATACAACTTCAACTTCAAAAAGCGATTGATAGGTTACCCCAACAGCAAAAAACTGTTTTTAATATGCGTTATTTTGAAGATATCCCTTATGAGGAAATGTCAGAAATCCTAGGGTCAAGTGTTGGAGCGTTAAAGTCTAACTATCACCATGCCAGAAAGAAAGTAGAAAAATTTTTGAAACAAGATTAAACCTTTAAATCAAATTATAGTCTAAAATATAGATGAAACATAAATCACATATAAACACAAGCAAATTAGGGTTTAAAGTTCCGGAAGGATACTTCGATTCCATTGATCAAACTATGGCTTGTAAAGTGAAATCGAAATCAGAAAATAGCGACTTTGGGTATAGAGTACCTGAGAGTTACTTCAATGATTTTAGCCTCTCAGCACCTCCAAAGGAAAGCACTAGTAAAGTTATAAAACTTAAGGAGTTAAGCAGGTGGGTAGCAGCTGCGTCTATACTAGCATTTGCAGTACTTAGCGCTCTACATATAGATGATATAAGTCCAGATGAAAATCTTCAATTTTCTGATTTAGATAGAGATATGATTGAAGATTACCTAGACTATACTATGGAGAATCCTGAAGAATTTATTGAATATGAAAATACATCCTCGATTAATACAATCATAAATGATAATATCGTTAACCTAAAAAATAATGATATCTTAGAGTATCTAAATGATGAAATCGAAGATCAAGATTTTGAAAATGAATAGAAAAAAAATAATTATTACATTATGTCTATTGATCTTAAGCTTTTGTCTTAAAGCCCAGGACAAAGACACTGAGCAAATAGAACAGTTGAAAATTGCATTTTTTACTGAAAAATTAAACTTGTCTGCCAAAGAAGCTGTGAGGTTTTGGCCCGTCTATAATCTTCATAGCAAACGTTTTGAAGAATTAAGGGATAAAGAGTGGTCAGATATTAAATCTAAATTAGAAAAAATTGAAAGCTTAAGCCAGAAAGAGGCTGAAGTTTTGCTAGACAACTATATGTCATATAAGCAATCTGGTGTAGATTACAGAGAAGATTTTGTAAAAGACCTCAAAGAAGTCATTACTTCAAAGCAAATCATGATGCTTAAAAAAGCTGAATATGATTTTAATAAAAAACTTTTGAAACAATACCAATCCGATAAGTCATCTAACGAGTAAATATCTATTTTTGCAGATTAAACCATAATCATGCGCTTACATAGAAATTTAGTCTTTGCCGTTATAGATACACTTCACCTTATCTTCAATGAAGATAAATATGCAGATAAGGAAATCTCAAATACTTTAAAGCGAGATAAACGCTGGGGAGCAAGAGATCGAGGGTTTATAGCAGAAACCACTTATGATGTCGTAAGGTGGAAAAGACTATATTCTGAAATAGCAGATGTAAATCCTCCCTATTCTAGACCTAACCTATTTAGACTCTTTACCGTCTGGGCTACCTTAAAAGGTATAGAAATTCCAGATTGGAAACAGTTTGAAGATACTCCTACACGAAGAATAAAAGGCCGATTTGACGAACTTTCAAAAATCACAAAATATGCTGAATCCATTCCAGATTGGTTAGATGAACTCGGCAGGAAAGAATTAGGAAAACTGTGGGAAAGTGAAATCCATGCCTTAAACGAACAGGCGAAAGTAATTTTAAGAACCAATACACTTAAAATCACTCCCAAAAAACTTCAACTGGTACTAGATGAGGAATTTATACCTACTAAATTAATAAAAGGATATCCTGAGGCCTTAGAACTTTATGAAAGAGCTGATGTTTTTAAAACTGAAGCTTTTAAAAAAGGATTCTTTGAAGTGCAAGATGCTTCGTCACAGAAAGTAGCACATGCCTTAAAACTTGAGCCCGGCTTAAGAGTTATTGATGCTTGCGCAGGTGCTGGAGGTAAAACTTTACACATCGCTGCTTTAATGGAAAACAAAGGACAAGTTATCGCTATGGATATCTATGGCAATAAACTTAAAGAGCTAAAACGCAGGGCTAAACGTGCCGGAGCTCATAACTTGGAAACTAGAGAAATAGACTCCACAAAGGTCATCAAGAAACTATTTGACTCCGCAGACCGTGTACTGATTGACGCTCCCTGTACAGGCTTAGGTGTTCTCCGACGAAATCCTGATGCTAAGTGGAAATTAACGCCAGAATTTCTAAAGGAAATTAGAGAAAAACAACAAAACCTGCTCTTAGACTATAGTAAAATGGTAAAGCCAGGGGGTCTATTGGTATACGCCACATGTTCTATTTTACCTACAGAGAATCAAGTTCAAGTACAGGATTTCTTAAACTCACCTGAAGGTGAATTCTTTCAACTTGATACAGATGAAAAAATCCTAGCTCATAAATCAGGATACGATGGGTTTTATTATGCTGTCCTCAAGAATAATAAATCATAAAGTGAAACTTTTTATATCCTCCTTATTTTGGGTGCTAACAACATTAACCTTTGCACAAGCACCTTCTGGTTATTATGAAAGTACCGAGGGCTTAGTGAGTTATGAACTTAAAACTACCCTTAAAATTATTATAGACGATGTTGGTGATGAAAATGGTTTCCCTTCTCACCAGGACCAAGGCTATGGTGCTTTATACGGTGCCTATGCCGCTGAAAATAGCGGAGATAGTGACGATTATTTTGAAAATGATGGGACTGTGTTGGATATGTATTCTGAACGCATTCTTGGAATTGATAACTATAACTATGAGCATTTTGAAAATAACTGTGGTAACTATTCTAATGAAGGAGATTGTTATAACAGGGAACATTTAGTACCACAATCTACTTTTAATAGTGCATCCCCCATGAAGAATGACTATTTCCACGTGGTCCCTTCCGATGGAGCTGTTAACGGAGCACAAGGAAGTTTTCCTTTTGGAGAAGTCACATATCCAAATTACACCTCTACAAATGGGTCTAAACGAGGTCCAAATACTTTCCCTGGTTACACAGGAACAGTATTTGAACCTATTGACGAATTCAAGGGAGATATTGCTAGGGCTGTCCTTTACTTTGCTATTCGATACGAAGATGAATTCAATTCTAATTGGAGAACAAACGAAGTCTTAGCAGATAATCCACAAGAGTTTTTTGTGAATTGGTACCTAGAACTTTTACTGTCATGGCACCTCAATGATCCTGTTAGCGAAAGAGAAATAGATAGGAATAACAATGGATATCAATTTCAAAGCAACCGAAATCCGTTAATAGATCGTCCTGAATTTGCAGTGATGATCTGGGGAGATTTCACGGACAATGAGCCACCTTCTGCTCCGTCAGATTTACTAGCCACCACTATCACTAATTTTAGTCTACAATTAAGTTGGACTTCATCTGAAGATAATGTTGCTGTTGCCCAATATATTATTGAACAAGATAATGTCGATATCGGTAGTGTAGGGTCCAACAAATCAACCTACCTAGTTACAGGTTTAAACGCTGAGACCCTTTACAATTTCAGGGTCTATGCAGTGGATCAAGGCGGAAATATTTCTGAACCAAGTGAAAATCTTGATGTTTTAACTCTGTCTGACCCTAACTATCTCATTTTTGAAGATTTTGAGAACTGCACTGCTGCTTTAGATAACTTTACGGCCGTAAGTGAAATAAGCTCGTTGGATTGGAAATGTGTTTCTGATGATGGTGAAAATAATTCACAGGGATACCAAATGAACGCTTTTCAAAATGGACAAGTCCCTAGTTTGGACTGGTTAATTACAAGTAAAAAAATTAATTTTGATGACTTTGAGTCTGAAAAAATAAGCTTTTTCGCTTCTGCAAATTTCGGAAACACCAAGCTTGAGCTTTTGTTTTCATCTTCCTACACTGGAAATGGAAATCCCTCTGGTTTTGACTGGCAAGAAGTGCCTAATGTAGAGGTTCCACTTCATCCAAATGGAAGCGGTTCTTTGTTTACGTATATAGCTGAATCTATTGATATTTCTGAATTACCTGAGAATGTTTACATCGCTTTTCGATATAATACAACTAATGGTCAAATGGCAACACGTTGGACTGTTGATAATTTTAGGATTACGGGAGAACAAGTCTTATCCTCTTCCAGTTTCTCCAATACATTGGAGGTTAAGCTATATCCAAATCCGCTAAAAAATTCGCATATTCATCTCCATTTTAATTCTAGCGATCGAAAAAGGATAGAGCTTTATGATCTATCTGGTAAGATATTATTAACCAAGCGTAGTCAGCAAAATTATTTTAAGGAAGATTTGAGTTGGCTAACACCAGGAATTTATTTTTTTAAAATTTATCAACATGGTAATTCAGTGATTAAGAAGCTAGTTAAAAAATAAAAAAGGCTAGGAGAACTTCCTGACCTTTTTTTATGAATTGACATAAACTAAGTTTAGTTTTTTTTTTTCATCGGATTTTTACCGGTCTGGTTTTTCATTAGTATGCCTTGCAATTTCTTTTGTAATTCTGGGCTATTCTGTAGTTGAGCTCCTATTTTCTCATACTGCTCTAAGGTTAAACCTTTCTCCTTAATCTTATTTTGCATATCTTCTTGAACTCCGGCCTGCATACCCTCAATCTTTTTAAGAGCTGATTCTTGCTTAGTCATTTCATCTTCCGTAGCATCTACTTCAGCCTCAGGATCCATTTGTGCTTGATAAATTTCATTGAAACGCTGTGCTGTTATTCCCTCAGCTTCAATAGCCGTAACCATTTCCTGCTGAATTTGTTGATTTACCTGTTGAACAGTCTGGTAAGCCTCTGCAAATTTTTGAAGTTGAGCGTCGCTTACTTTTTCTTCAGTTTGAGCAAATGTTGATAGTAACCCGAACATGAACATACCGATAGTAAAAATTACTTTTTTCATGAGTTTCTTATTTTTATAATTATAATAACAATATTATGAATTAAGGTTTAGCCAAAAAAAGATAGTTACCTAATATGTATATCTTTAACTTTTAGAAGTCAAATTTTATCAAAGTTTTAGATGTTTTGCTTCCACCCAAAACTTATCCATCTCCTCTAATGACATAGTTGATAAATCTAAATTATGCTCTTTAGCTCTTTTCTCTAAATGTTGAAATCTAAAAATAAACTTTTTATTAGTTCGCTCTAAAGCTGTTTCAGGATCGATTTTTAAGAATCTCGCGTAATTGATCATCGAAAACAAAACATCTCCAAATTCATCTTCTATTTTATTCAAATCATTTGCTTTCACCTCTTCTTGTAGCTCTCTTAATTCTTCCTGGACTTTTTCAAAGACTTGCGAGGATTCTTCCCAATCGAAGCCAACACCAGCGACTTTATCTTGAATCCTACTAGCTTTTATTAAGGCTGGCAAGGATTTGGGGACCCCTTGTAAAACACTCGTATTCCCCTCTTTTAGCTTTAGTTTTTCCCAATTTTCTTTGACCTGTTTTTCGTTTTCAACTTTTGTATCTCCATAGATATGGGGATGCCTGTCAACCAGCTTTTTACAAAGGCTATCTATCACATCAGCAATATCGAAATCTCTAGTTTCACTTGCTATTTTTGAATAAAATACAATATGAAGCAAGACATCTCCTAGCTCTTTTTTAATCTCCACCTTATCATTCTCCAAAATAGCATCTCCAAGTTCATAAACCTCTTCTACTGTCAAATTCCGAAGAGATTCCATCGTTTGCTTTCTATCCCACGGACACTTTTCTCTGAGTTCGTCCATGATGTCAAGCAAATTCTCAAACGCTTTTAATTGCTTTTGTCTTGTGTACATTGTTTTTATTTTAAAAGTAAATATTCTAAACAAAAAACCCTCTAAATATGAAAAATTTAGAGGGTTTGAATGGTATAAGTGTAGAAATTAATTTTCTTTTGCGTCTTCAACCTCTTGTTCTTCGATTGTTTGCTCTTCATCTTTTGGATCTGAAAAATCTGTGATTTCTTTAGATATCAAAAGATTATACCATTGCAAAACTTTCTTAATGTCTGAAGGATAAACACGTTCTTCATCGTATTCTGGAAGAATTTCACTAAAATAATCAGTCAATTCCTTTTTAGAAGATTTATGATCTATAGATTGTTTCCCTTCTTCCTTATCAAAAATCTTTTGAAAAACGACCCTTAAGGGGATTTCTTCTGTGTAAGTGTAAATGGCAATTTCACTTAAGATACTGACATTATTTTTCATGCTCACAGGAATTTTTTTTCCATCGATAAATGATTCTGCTAAAAAACCACCTCTGGTTTGAGCTTTTAATTCAAAAAGTCCAGGTTTACCGGATATAGATAATACTTTGTCTAATTTCATACGTTATATTTTTGGCTGGTAAATATGCGAATTGTTTGGCTTTATAAGCCGGTCTATCTAATTTTTTTAGCTAGAGGATATTTCATCTTATACCCAACCTCTATTTTACCCTTGGAGATATTGATCAATTTACTTTTTATAAGTCTTTTCTTCAGGTTAGAAATCCTATCTGTAAATAAAATTCCTTCAATGTGATCGTATTCATGTTGAACCACACGAGCAGCTAAGCCCGACAGCTTTTCCTTTTGAGGAGTGAAATTTTCATCCAGATACTCGACGGTAATTTCAGGCTTCCTAAATATATCTTCATGTACATCTGGAATACTTAAACAGCCTTCGTTAAAATCCCATTCAATACCGTTTTCTTCGATAATTTGTGGATTGATAAACACGCGCTTAAAGGACTCTAACTCATTTTTTTCAAGATCAGTAAGAGACTCCTCCTCAGAAAAAGGCTTAGCATCTACAATAAACAAACGAATAGACAGACCTATTTGTGGGGCTGCTAGTCCTACTCCACTTGCTTTATACATAGTTTCAAACATATTTTCTAAGAGCTCATCGAATTTTGGATAATCCTTCGAAATGTCTTCTGCTTTTTTCTTCAGCATAGGAGATCCGTAAGCTACAATCGGTAATATCATAATCTCAATTTTACGTGAGAGCGTATCGACCCTTTAGTTTTAGAATTGCAAAAATACAGGTTTTATTTCTTTTGATTTGGATAATCTTTTATTTTCGGCAAATTAGATGTATTGAAGATAATTTTGAAGTATAATCGTAGCGCTTATCTCGTCGACCAAGCCCTTATTTTGGCGTTGTTTCTTCTTTAAACCAGAATCAATCATAGTTTGGAAAGCCATTTTTGAAGTAAACCGTTCGTCTATTCTTTTAATAATAAGAGTTGGGAATAATGCCTGAACATCTTCTATAAAATAGAGAATATTTTTTTCCAACTGCATGGGCTTGCCGTCAACGTGTTTAGGTTGACCTACAACTAGAGTGTCTACAGACTCTTCTTCGATTATTTTTTTCAACTCTTGCATTAATTTCCTAGTCTCTACGGTTCTTAGACCAGAGGCTATTATCTTCATTTCATCAGAAATGGCAATTCCTGTTCTTTTTATACCAAAATCTAAGGCAATAACTTTAGTTTTCATATTCTCTATTATACAACAAAGATAAGGCATCCACTAAGAATCCGGATTTAATCATAAACCTTATCTTCGCAAAAAAAATCGATAATGGAAGACTTAAAACAGAAGATACTAGAAGCTTGGGACAATCGAGACTTACTTCAAGAAAAGGAAACTATTGAGGCCATTCGTACTGTTATTTCTAAACTGGATAGTGGCGAGTTGCGTTGTGCCGAACCTACTGCGGAAGGCTGGCAAGTCAACGAATGGGTAAAAAAAGGAGTGGTCTTGTATTTTCCAATTCAAAAAATGGAAACCATGGAGGCCGGGATTTTTGAATATCATGATAAGATACCACTAAAGACCAGGTATAAAGAACGAGGAATACGCGTAGTGCCTAATGCCGTTGCAAGGCATGGGGCTTATATTTCTAAAGGTGTAATTATGATGCCAAGTTATGTAAATATAGGCGCTTATGTAGATGAGGGGACTATGGTAGATACGTGGGCAACTGTAGGAAGCTGTGCTCAAATAGGTAAAAATGTGCATTTATCTGGCGGTGTTGGAATTGGAGGAGTTTTGGAACCACTTCAAGCCTCACCGGTAATTATAGAAGACGGTGCTTTTATAGGGAGCCGCTGTATTGTTGTTGAAGGCGTAAGGGTAGAAAAAGAAGCCGTTTTAGGTGCCAATGTGGTATTAACCATGAGCACAAAAATTATAGATGTGACTGGAGACGAACCTGTTGAAACGAAGGGAGTTATACCAGCACGCTCTGTTGTGATTCCTGGCAGCTATACCAAAAAATTTCCAGCAGGCGAATTCAATGTCCCCTGTGCGTTAATCATCGGTAAACGGAAAGAAAGTACAAACAAAAAGACTTCCCTTAACGATGCTTTGAGAACATATGATGTAGCGGTGTAGATCCCCTACTAGACTCCATCAAAGTGGAAGGATTTAAAAATAGTATGAAAAAAACAAAATTAGATTCAGAAAGCATAAATCCCCCATTGGGATGGGTTGGAGAGGCTCCTAGAATACTGGTAATCCAACAAAAAATGATTGGGGACGTTCTCGTCTCCAGTCTTATTTGTGAGAATCTGAAAAGGAACTACCCGAATTCGGAAATTCATTATCTTATCAATCGATTTACAATACCAGTCATTGAAAACAATCCCTTTATAGATGAAATCATAGTCTTTGAAGATCTTTATAGAAGCAACAAAATAGAATTTTTTAAGTTTTTAAAAGACATTAAAAAGAGCAGTTATGATGTTGTAATTGATGCGTACGGTAAACTAGAAAGTAATCTCATCACCTTAAGTTCTGGCGCTAAAACGAAAATAAGTTGGGAAAAAAGCTATACTAAGTTTATATATTCCTCCACCGTAAAACCCTCAAGCATCTCTAATGACGGCTATGGTTCTGCCATAGAAAATAGAATAAATCTTATAAAAGGTTTTAAAGATTTCAAAATCTTATCTTATCAGTCTAAAATTTATCTTACAGAAAATGAGTTAAAAATTGCGGAAAAAAAAATAAGTGAACTAGACATAGATAATAGGTTACCTTTAGTAATGATTAGCGCTTTGGGAAGTAATGTAAACAAAACCTATCCATTTTCTTATATGGCTGAAGTATTGGATTTTATTGTTTCAAAAACTTCAGCAATTCTGTTTTTGAATTACATCCCAAGTCAGAAAAAAGAAATAGAAAAGCTATATAACCTTTGTCAAGAAAAAACAAAAAAACACATTCAACTCAATTTTTACTCAGAAAATCTACGAGAATTTTTGGCTGTTTTAAAATCTTGTAAGGCTATCATTGGCAATGAAGGTGGAAGTATTAATATGGGAAAAGCTCTAAACATTCCTACATTCTCCATATTCTCCCCTCTAATTAAAAAGGAGGGATGGAATAGTTTTGAGGACGAAAATCTAAAACATAGTTCAACACATATCGGTGACTATAAACCAGAAAAAACAAAAAAAGATCCTTTGAATGAGCTGTATAAAGAATTCAAACCAGGGTTATTTTTACAACAACTTAATTTATTTCTATCTAAGAATGTGAGTTTAAACCGAAAGGAGTTTTAATTCTTTTTTCATTTCGAGTGCTTGCCCTTATTTCATTATTTATCTTCCAAGCTTTTTCATTAACATAACCTCGTTCATGTTCTAGGTGAATACATATGGCAAAGTAGCGGACTCTTACGGGTTTTAATCCAAGATTGAGCAAGCGTTCTCCAAATTCACGATCTTCCCCACCGTATTGCATCCGTTCGTCGAACCCATTAATAGCAAAAATATCTTGTTTCCAAGCAGAAGCGTTACCTCCATTCCAAGTTGGTTTTGTGGTCGTCACCAGATTCATCAACTCTGCTACAGATTTACTTTTTGTTAGTTTTATATTTTTAAATTTAGTTTCTAGACCATGACTCTTTAACCATTTCAAGTCGAAACAGCTTAGGTTTAAAATATATTTTTTTGAAATGATATTGGATAACATCTTGGATAATGGAAAATGACCTCCAGATAAGAAACTATTTTTCCTCCTAAATTTAAGATGTGCCTCGACAAAATCATTCCTTGGAATACAATCGCCGTCTGTAAAAATACAATAGTCAGATTTTGAAGCTAAAACAGCTTTGTTTAAAATTTTAGTTTTTTGGAAACCATCGTCTTTATGCCAAACATGGGTTATTAAAAGACTAGTTTCACTACTGATTTTTTTTAGCATCAATTTTGTCTCTTCAGTAGAACCATCATCTGCAATTATAATTTCAAAATCATTTATGGTTTGTATGCTATAGCCCCAAAGAACCTTTTCTAGCCATAAAGGAGAATTATAAGTACTTATAATAATAGATGCCTGCATTTAAAAAAGTTATAATACAAAAATAAATTTTTTTATAGTTTATTAAATCAATTGCCTGTTTATTATGAAAGAACACTTACAATATTTTACATTTGCATTTTAACACCTATCTAACCTCTTTTTTATCTATGCCCAAGATTTCGGCACTTATCATTACTCTTAATGAAGCAAAAAATATTGCTGACGTCATAGATAATCTAGATTTTGCAGATGAAATTATAGTTGTAGACTCCTATTCTCAGGACTCTACCGTAGAAATTGCTGAAACCTTTCAAAATGTTATAGTACACAAAAATGAATTTGAGGATTTCACAAAACAAAGAAATTTTGCACTTAGCAAAGCGAATCATGAATGGATACTATTTTTGGACGCCGACGAAAGAATTCCCGGAGATTTAAAACATGAAATCTTGGAGACCATCCAATCTAAGAAAACTGCAGATGCCTATTATTTTTATAGAAAATTCATGTTTAAAAGTCGACCCTTACATTTCAGTGGATGGCAAACTGACAAAAATATAAGATTATTTAAAAAAAGTAAATCTTTATATACTGAGGAACGCTTGGTCCATGAAGTTCTAGAGGTCGATGGTAAAGTGGATAATCTGAAACATCATCTTATTCATTATTCATATGAAAACTACGCTTCTTACAAGAAAAAAATGCTAAGCTATGCAAGTTTAAAAGCTAAAGAGCTTTTTCTTAAGGGAGTTGAACCTAACCCCTATCATTTTATTATTAAACCAGTATACAAATTTTTATATAGCTATATTATTCGTCTTGGTGTTTTAGATGGAAGAAAAGGTATGATTGTCTGTTATTTGAATGCCTTGAGTGTTTACAAACGTTATCCCTACTTAAAAGAACTTATAAAATCTTCAGAATAGGAATTTAATTTTTTTCTTTCGTTTTTGTTTCAAGTGGAATTTTCTTTGAAACTCAGATGTGAAATTCCACATCATTTCAAATACTTCTGTATTAGGTTTCTTAATGAGCTTTGCATATTCATCGCTCATTATTTCAACCATTTCTCTTTTGGGAGTCAACCGTCTTAAGTTATACATGCGTTCCTTAAAACTTAAAGTTTTAAACTGCATTCTGTTAAGATCTACTAGAGAAAAGTCATATCCAGAATCAGTGATAAAAATCAGCGTGTTCCCCGGTGAATGGTCCTGAAATTCAATTCTTTTTTCGTGTAAATCAAAAGAAAACCTTGTAAATGCTCTAAGAATTTCTTCATGATTTGGAAAATCAGGTTCATGAACAAGTTCCCGATAGGTAAGATCTGGAGATTGATGCAAACTGACGTAAAATGACTTTCCAAAACCAAAGCCATTTTTAAATTCAAAAAAAGCAATAGGCTCTGGAGTGCCAACTCCTTTTTCTTTTAATATCGTTGCATACTCAAAAGAACGTCTAGCTTTAGATTTTCTAAAGTATTGGTATGCAATCTGATTGATGAAATTGGGCTCTTTAAAAGATTTAATATTCAATGTTTCACCCTCAAAATTTACTGTTTTTATTATATTTCTATCTCCGTCACCAAAAACAGTACCGATACTTTCGAAAGAAATTACCAAAGCAGTTAAGGCTGTTTTGTGTTGTTCATAATTAGAGTTAAAATCTGAGTCCATGAATACTATTTAATTTTCAAATTTAAAACTATAGAGGTTCTTATGCAGATTTATAAAGCAATTTATTTTAACAGATACAAAACTTAACTACATTTGTAGGATACGATTTTAATATTCATGAAGCCATTTCCTAAATGCAGTCTTATAACGCCCACTTATAATTGGCCAGAGGCTCTAGAATTATTATTGAAAAGTCTTTTGTATCAAATTTGGTTACCAGATGAAGTGATAATAGCTGATGATGGTTCCAATGCTGAGACATCATTGCTAATCAAGAATTATCAAAAAAAACTCTCTGTTCCTCTTATTCACATTAGACACGAGGACAAAGGAAATAGAAAGCCAAGAATTATGAATAAAGCCATCGCAAAGGCAAAATACCCCTACATTATTGAAATTGATGGTGATATTATAATGCACAAACACTTTATAAAAGATCACTTAAAGTTTGCAGAAAAAGGCTTCTATTTATATGGTTCTCGTGCTAACATTCAAGAAAATTACTTAACCGAAATTTTCACTAACAAGCAAACGCAGTTTAACTATTTCTCAAAAGGTATTAAAAAACGTGGTCGGACCATTCACTTGCCATTTTTAGCTCATTTTTTTAAGCCAATTACTAAACGCTCTCGAAAATTGAGGGGCTGTAACATGTCGTTTTGGCGAGACGATTTTATAAAGGTAAATGGTTTTAATGAAAATTTGGTCGGATGGGGAATTGATGACTCCGAGATGATTCAACGCTTACATAATATTGGAATTAAAGGAAAGAGACTTAAATTTGCAGGAATCGCCTATCACATTTACCACAAAGAACAATCAAAATCACATATAGACATCAACTTAGCTATTGAAGAAGAAACCACTAAAGCTCAAATTAAACGCTGTGAAGTTGGTATAAATCAATTTTTATAGTTATAAAGAGATTGCAAATCAGAGGGTTTCTGTTACTTGCATATTGATTAATTTTCAGTTGTTTTTGATACTCATGGCTTTGAAATATTAAAGAGCTAAATTAAAAATATCTATAACTCATTCATTTCTAAATAAAAAAAAATATGAATAATTCAAAGCTTATAGATAAAATCTCAAATTTCACAAGAAAATTACCAGAACATCGCAAATTAAATCAATTGTATAAGCATCTGAATAAGATAGTTTTGACTTTGGGACAGGATGCAAATGTAATTTCGACAATGAAAGATGGAACTAAAATACATGTTGACCTAAGAACAAGAACCGAGAGGGTATCGTTTTATACAGGTGAATATGATTCGTTTTTTATATCTACAATAAAATCACTTTTCAAAGTCGATTCTTGTTTTTTAGACATTGGAGCAAACATTGGCTTTTATAGCATCGCGATTGCAAATTATATAAAAGAAGAAGGTTCTAATGGAAAAGTAATTTCTTTTGAGCCTTTTGAAGGAAATTATAAAACATTAAGTAAAAATTTAAAACTCAACTCACTAGAAAATTACTGTTTATTGAACTCCTATGGGTTATCCGACAAATCGACGGAAACAGAAATAACTTTAAGAGAAGATTTTAAACATGGCTCTCATACAGGAAACGCAGCTATAAATACAAGTGAAGAAATGGATAAAGGATTTAAACTTTCTCCTATAAAACTTGAAATACTAGATGAGGTCTGGAATAAATATTTTGATGATTTAGGCAAGATTGATATTATAAAAATGGATATTGAAGGTCATGAAGACTTTTGTTTAAAAGGTGGCAAAACAACTATTGAAAAACATCGGCCAGCCATTTTGATGGAGGTTAACAAGCATTACTATCAAGCTAGAGATGTTGAACTGGACTCGACATTTTTAAAATTGATTCCTAAAGATTATATTATTTTTAGGCCAATTGACTTAAAATGGGAGCCAATCACCTCATTAAATGAATGTTCCAAAATCGACAATGTATTTTTGGTGCCAATAGAAAAGTTAGATACCGATGGCTATGAAATATTTAAAAATAATGATTGAACAATTTCTGAATTTTTAAAGTATTAAGTACAATCGGTCGAGTTGATTTCAGGAACTTAGCAATCTGAAAAATAGGTGTAAATTTCTGAAAGAATTTAAAGGTTGTTTTAGTTTAAATAGGAAATCATAAACATCAAAATAACTTAAATTTGCAATTAATCAATCGTTTTTAAACTTCAAATATCAAATTTTGAAAATTTAAGTCCATGTGACTAGTAGTTATAAATTATTTTTAAATATATGAAAGAAGAGATACAAGAGACCATACAAATTCTAAAACGCGGAGGACTTATCCTTTACCCTACAGATACAGTCTGGGGAATAGGCTGTGATGCTACAAATGCCGAGGCCATCGAAAAAATTTATGCTCTAAAAAATCGACCTAACGATAAATCCTTAATTTGTTTAGTGTCAGACTTTAAAATGCTAAACCAATTCGTCGAGGATATTCCAGAAGTCGCTTATGACATCTTAAAATACGCAGATAAGCCCACAACTATTATTTATCAAAACCCTATACGTATATCCACAAATCTTATTGCAGACGACGATACTTTAGGCATAAGAGTAGTGGATGATATTTTTGCTAAAGAATTGATTCGCAAATACAAACGGCCTATTGTCTCAACATCAGCCAAGATAAGCGGACAACCGACGCCTGCCAACTTTTTTGAAATTTCACCAGAAATTTTAAAAGGTGTGGACTATGTCGTAAATTTGTACCAGTCAACTAAAAATAAAAAACCTTCAACCATCATCAAATTAGACCTTGATGGTAAAGTTGAAGTGATTCGTAAATAATATGCCCAATTCTTATTACCAAGAAGCCTTACAACATAAAATATTCAATGTTCTTTCGGAAGCGGCGGACGACATCAACGTCGAAGCCTATGTGATAGGTGGCTTTGTGAGAGACTTCTTTTTAAATAGAGGCAAAGCTGAAGATATAGACGTTGTGGCTGTAGGCAGCGGCATAGAACTAGCTAAAAAGGTGTCAGAAAAATTACCTGGAAAACCTCCCGTTAAAGTCTTTAAAACCTACGGTACTGCCATGCTTAAGATCTTTGACCTTGAGGTTGAATTTGTTGGGGCTAGAAAAGAATCTTATTCTAAAGATAGCCGAAATCCTGAAGTTGAACAAGGTACTTTGGCAGATGATCAAAATCGAAGAGATTTTACAATCAATGCACTAGCTCTTCAACTTAATAAGAAAGATTTCGGAAAACTCCTAGACCCTTTTAAGGGCTTGGAAGATTTGAAGACTCAACTTATCAAAACCCCTTTAGATCCAGAAGTTACTTTTTCTGACGATCCGCTAAGGATGATACGAGCGATTCGCTTCGCTAGTCAACTTCATTTTAAAATTGATCAAAAATCCATTCAGGCTATTAAAGATCATGCAGAAAGGATTGATATTGTAAGTAAAGAGCGCATTGTCACTGAACTTAACAAAATACTGGAGTCAGAAAAACCTTCAGTAGGTTTTAAATTACTTCACGACACCAATTTGTTACAACGCATTCTTCCCGAACTTACTCACTTAGAAGGTATTGATGAGATCGATGGCCAAAAACACAAAGACAACTTTTGGCATACGCTAGAGGTTGTTGATAATATTTCACTCGAAACCAATGATGTATGGTTAAGATGGGCTGCACTTCTTCATGATATTGGAAAAGCACCTACTAAGCGATTTCATAAGAAAATAGGCTGGACATTTCACGGGCATGAATTCAAAGGATCGAAGATGGTTTATCAGCTTTTTAAAAGGCTTAAACTTCCTCTTAATGATAAAATGAAATTAGTCCAGAAATTAGTTTTACTAAGTTCGCGACCAATTGCTATTGTAGATGATGACGTCACAGACTCTGCCGTAAGACGGCTTATTTTTGACACAGGAGATCATCTAGACGATTTGATGATGTTATGTGAAGCAGATATCACTACAAAAAATCCGAATCGCTACAGAAAATATCACAATAACTTTAAGGTGGTTAGAAATAGAATACAAGAAGTTGAAGAACGTGATAAAATACGTAATTTTCAACCCCCAGTTTCAGGAAAAGAAATCATGGAAACTTTTCAGATAGAACCTTGTCGTGAAGTTGGAGAAATTAAAGCTAAGATAAAAGAAGCCATTTTGGATGGTGACATTCCAAACGACTATGAAGCTGCTTTTCAATACATGTTAAAGGAGGGGGAAGCACGTGGCTTTAAACAGGCCTAAGATTTTCTGAAAAACATGCCAAAATAAAAGCTAAAACCCATAATTCATAGTGCATCTTGTGGATAAGATTTATCTTTGTGAAAATTTAAATTGTGTTTAGAAAATCAATAAAAGCCTCTATTATTATTGTCTATCTCGTTATTATTGCGGGTGCTGTTGTGAGGATGACTGGGAGTGGTATGGGATGTCCAGACTGGCCTAAATGTTTTGGATATTACATTCCACCTACTGAAGAGAGTCAATTAGAGTGGGCGCCAAATCATGATTACTTTAAAGGGCAAGTCATTATACTAGATAAGAAATTAAAAATTTCTAAAGAAGCTTTCACCTCTTCTAAGGCCTTTGTAAATTCACATTGGGAAACTTATGAAAAGCATGATTATGCTGAATTTAATGCATTACATACTTGGATAGAATACATCAATAGATTACTTGGTGCTGTCGCAGGTTTAGCCATATTAGTAATGACCGTAAGTTCATTTTGGCTTTGGAAAAGGAATAAAAAATTGACACTGCTATCTATAGCCTGCTTAATTTTGTTATTATTTCAGGCTTGGCTTGGAGCCACAGTAGTGTATTCTGTGCTATCGCCTGTGAGAATTACCATTCACATGCTTGTAGCTCTGTTAATTGTAGCCTTACTTATTTATATATTAAAACTTTCTTCCAAAGGAAACAGCTCTAAGTTAAGCACATCCACATTCAGGAACTTGTTGATTTTTGCCGTCATACTTAGCTTAATTCAAATAGCAATGGGAACGCAAGTCAGGCAATTTGTAGATGATCAAATTGATCTATTAGGTTATGATGCTAAAACAAAATGGCTAGAGAATCCTGACTTAGTCTTTTACCTGCATCGTTCGTTTTCAATTCTCCTATTTATTGTAAATGCGAGTATTTGGTGGTTAAATAGAACAAGAAAATTAGGTTTCAAACTTACCAACTGGATGATGGTTTTTATAGGTTTAGAAATAATAACAGGAATTGCGATGTATTATCTAGATTTTCCGTTTTTATCGCAACCTTTGCATTTAGTTATTGCTTGTTTGTTGTTTGGTGTTCAATTTTATATTTTAATGCAAAGTTTTGAGTCCAAATTAATATTAAATTCTAAAAATTAGATCCTATGATTTATAAATACAGAGTCGTATTAGATACCTTAGACGACGTGATTAGGGATATTGAAATAAGAGATGGTTCAACCCTTGAAGATTTACATAATTCTATCTCACAAGCTTTTGGATTTGACGGTACAGAAATGGCTTCGTTTTACAAAAGCGATGAAGACTGGAATCAAGGAGAAGAATATTTGCTTTTTGACATGAGTGATGGTCAAGACGATATCAAAATGATGAATGAGACCACCCTAGATTCCGTCTTTTCTAGAGAAAAGACAAAAATGATTTACGTCTATGACTTTTTTAGCTTGTGGACCTTTTATGTAGAGCTAGCAGATATAGAAGAGCCTATGGACGGTCAGGATTATCCAAATTTAATGTTTGCTCAAGGACAGCTCCCTGACTCTCCTCCAGACAAACAATTCGAAGCTGAGGAATTGGATGAAGAGGAAGAGGAAAAAAACGACGATATCGAATTTGAAAATCTTGATGATTTTGATTTTGATGAAAATTGGAATTAAAGACTATTTTTTAACTATCATACCAAAAGAAACTCAACATAATTTATGATCAATTTATTTAGTGCCCAAATTGAAAGTATGTCCATACATCGAGTGGGAAATAAGAGTAAAAATGAATCCCTATTTATTTCTGAAAAAGCTCACGAACTTTCTGACGAATTAAAACCTCTCATTAAAGAATACTTTTTAAAATCCTTTAGGGATAAAGAAGAAAATTACTATCACTTTGTTCATGATACAGATTTAGAGTTTCATCAACTTAATGGGTTAGTCACCGATATTTTCAATAACCCTTCAGAAAGTCATGATATCTCTAAGAAAATAACCAGTTTATTATTTGAAGAGTCAAAGCATCAACACATTAAAGGGGGCGAAGTCTATGTTGTTTACTTCGAAAATATGCTCATCGACAATGAGAAAGTCTCTGCAGTTGGGATTTTCAAATCTGAATTAAAACATGATTTTCTTCAGTTTGAAGAGAAACAAAATAATTTAGATGCCATTCTTCAACAAGGGGTTTATTTAAACAAACTCGACAAAGGCGCTATAATTTTTAATACTGAAAAAGATAAAGGTTATAAAATTCTATCAGTAGATTCCAACAAATACGATACAAAATACTGGTTAGAACAATTCTTGCAGGTCGACTTTTTCGAAGATGAAAATTTCTACACCAAAAAATACTTGAAGTTCTGTGAAAATTTTGCAAAGGATGTGGTTCTCCCTGCTGAAGATAAGCAACAAGAGGTTCTATTTATGAATAAGGCAATGAATCATTTTGCTTCCAATGATAATTTTAACGAACAAAATTTTCTGAGTGACGTTCTTGAAAACCCAGCTTTAGAACCTGAATTTCAAAATTATAAAACTGAGAAAGCACCAAAATATAAAGTTGAAGATTTATCTGACTTTCCTATATCCAATACAGCTGTTACTGCTGCTCGTAAGAAGATTAAAAGTGTCATCAATTTGGATACGAATATTCAGATAAAGATGGACTTTGTTAATGGTGACAGCGCACAAAAATTCATAGAAAAAGGGTGGGATGAGGATAGACAGATGTTCTACTATCTAGTATATTTCAACAAAGAAGAAAAAAGTTAATTAGAAAAATATTAAGTATTTATGGATCAAAATCCTTTATTGCAAACATTCGACTACCCTCCATTTTCTAAAATAGAAAACACACATTTCAAACCTGCTTTCGAAGCGAGTTTAAAAGAGGCTAGAACTGAAATAAATACTATAGTTGACAATACGGAAACACCAACTTTTCTAAATACTATTGAAGCTTTGGAGTTTTCGGGTCAAAAGCTAGGTAGAATTTCCAGTATTTTTTTTAATTTAAATTCTGCAGAAACAAATACGGAGATACAAAAACTTGCTCAAGAGATTTCTCCTCTTCTAAGTGAATTTAGTAATGATATATTATTAAATGCGGAGCTATTTAAAAAAATAAAGTCTGTCTATGAAGATAAGTCCAGCGAAAATTATACTCAAGAACAAGGTATGCTTCTTGAAAAAATCTATAAAAATTTTACCAGAAATGGAGCAAATTTAGAAGCAGATGATCAGAAACGTCTAAGAGAAATCGATATGGAGTTATCTAGGACTTCATTAAGCTTCGGCGAAAATGTCTTAGCTGAAACTAATAATTTTGAACTACAGGTTAAAGACAAAAGTGAGCTCAATGGAATTTCCGATGATATAAAAGAATCTGCAAAAAATTTAGCTGAAGAAAAACAAAAAGAGGGCTATATTTTTACTTTAGATTTTCCGACATTTATCCCCGTGATGAAATTTGCTGAGAACAGGGAACTTAGAAAGGAACTACTGCTTGGATTTGGATCTAAAGGGTTTAAGGAAAATGAATATAATAACGAAGGAAACATTCTTAAAATAGTTAAATTGAGACTAGAAAGAGCAAACCTACTTGGTTATAAATCTCATGCTGATTTTGTACTTCAAGAACGTATGGCTAAAACGGTTGATACCGTTCAAACCTTTTTAGATAATATTCTAGAAAAAGCGATGCTATCCGCGGAAAAAGAATTGGAAGAGCTAAAAGCTTTTGCATTAGAAATTGATGGTATTAAGGATTTTAGAAAATGGGATAAGGCCTATTATACCGAGAAACTCAAACAAAAAAGGTTTGAGTTAGATGAGGAAATTCTCAAACCCTATTTTGAATTAGATGGAGTTATAGAAGGGATGTTTAAAGTGGCATCCAAATTATATCATCTCACTTTTAAAAAAGTAAATGACTTAGATACTTATCACGAAGATGTTATTACTTATAAGGTGTACGATGAAAAAAATACATATTTAGCAACCTTATATGCCGATTTTCACCCTAGAGCAGGAAAGAGAGACGGTGCTTGGATGACAACTTATAAAGATCAGTACAAGCTTAATAAAAAGGAAGAAAGACCTCAGGTTTCTATTGTCTGTAATTTCACTAAGCCTACTAAAACTAAACCGTCTTTACTAACGTTTAATGAAGTGACAACTCTTTTTCATGAGTTTGGACATGCCTTACATACTATGAACGCAAATACGACTTATCCCTCGCTATCTGGAGCTTCTGTCTATTGGGATTTTGTAGAGCTACCAAGTCAATTGATGGAAAATTGGTGTTACGAAAGTGAAGCTTTAAAACTATTTGCAAGACATTACCAAACTAATGAAATTTTACCCAAAAAATATATTGAAAAAATAAAGGAATCTTCTAATTTTATGGAAGGTTTACAGACGACAAGACAGGTAAGTCTTGGCAAATTAGATTTAGCATGGCATGCTCTAGAAAGCATGAATTCTATTGAAAAGGTAAAAGATACTGAAGATTTAGCTTTTAAGAATATTGAACTTTTACCAGATATAGAAAGCAACTGTATGAGTACAGCTTTTGGGCATATTTTTCAAGGAGGTTATAGTTCTGGCTATTATTCATACAAATGGGCAGAAGTATTGGATGCAGATGCTTTCGAATATTTTAAAGAAGAAGGAATATTTAATGATAAAGTAGCAAAAAAATTCAAAGAAAATGTCCTTCAGCTTGGAGGAACCGTTGAACCAATGGCTTTGTATAAACAATTCAGAGGGAAAGAACCAAATCCTGATGCCTTGTTAAAAAGAGCAGGGCTCATTAAAAGTTAAATGAACTATTTTAATGTCTGGTCTTAAATAACTGATACAGATTATTAAAGGATTTAATTTATAACTTATAGCTTAACGATGCTAGCATCGTTAAGCTTTTTTGATTTGTATTGTTTTCTTTTGATTTTTTTTTGTTTGTGGATTTCTACAGGTGTTAACATGTGGTTTGATAAATGTGGTCTAAAATTATTGTATGTGCCCACTGCGCTTTTGATGAGCTGTTTCTTTAAATCTATGTTCTTAATATTTCTGGAAATTCCAAACTCTTGCTTGAGTATACCATTGATTCTTTCTGCAATGGCATCCTCTTAGGGGTCGTATCTTTAAGTCATACTTGCTTTAATATTATTATCCCTAAGCAGAGCTTGATAATCATTTGAACAGTATTGTGAGACCTTTATCTGAATAGTGGATTAATAGCTTGTCTTTGTTACCCCTCTATTTCAGAGCAATCTCCAAAACCTGTAGCAAACCATTTACTGTTAAACTGTTAAAGACATTGAGCCCAAGTATTTTCTTGGAGTAGGCGTCTGTGATCAATGCAAGATAGGTAGGGTTGGCTCTTGTTCCCACATAGGTAATATTACTAACCCATATTTGATCGGGCTCTTCAATCTCAAGATTACTCACTATGTTCTTATGCTTCCTGAATCTATGATGGGAATCGGTCGTTACATGATAGCTCCTTTTAGGTTTTATAAGCTCTGGATTTCAGCGCTCTATAATAGACCTGTCTATTGTGCCCGAGTAAATTACAGGTAGAAACTACCGTTTTTTTGTGTTGTTCTTTAAAGTCTTCAATAACTCGGGCGTGTAGTTTTTTCTTATCTGAATATCATATTTCTTCTAAAACATATTAATCAGCATATCGAAGATGACGACCTTCTTATCTGCACATTCTGTTAGATGTTCGGCCCTAGCTTTCTGCTTTTCAAGCAGCCTTACTTTTGCTCCAAACTCAAGTATTTTTTGTTCAGGAGTTTTTGACATAGGTTCTCTAGATAAATTATCCCAATCAAATGTACTATATTTTATGAGCCATTGTGTGATCGTAGATCCTGCCTATATGCCATACTTAAGACATGAATATAAACGACCAAGTTGACCAGATTCAATTTCTTCGACTATTTGAAGCTTAAAAGAAAGCGAGTAATCTTTTTGAATACGCTTCACATACTCATTCTTTACTGATGTTTGCATTACACAAAGGTTTTAGGGGTCAAGAGTTATTTTAGGGAGATTCGTTTATCTTAGCCTTATAAAATAATAGAATTTGAGTCTAGATTTAGTTAGTTATTTATTACCAGAAGGCATCTTAGAGTACTTTGATATTACAAAACATGAGTCTACCGAGGATAAGATTCATTTCTATTTGGAAGAAAAGAATACACTACCCCAAGAATATGAATCGGAGCTCTCTCATTCCAAAGGTTTCTCCCCCGAAATAATAATTGAGGATTTTCCACTCAGAGGAAAACCTGTATTACTTCATATAAAACGGAGACGCTGGACGCTTGTTGATACAGGTAAGATTGTAAAAAGAGATTGGGATTTAATAGCAAAAGGCACTCGTATCACCAGCGAGTTTGCCTCTTTTTTAAAAGGTATCGCTTGATACCCATGCTGTGAGTGCCAAACGCTTTGGAGATTATTATAAAATCAATGGTAGGATTCTTCAATATCATTACAAAAACCATCTTAGTGATTTTAAAGATTGGATACAAAAAGAACATGCAGAAGATTGGCTACTCTACGCAGAGAATATCGGCACATATTTAAGTCTAGACGAAACCTCTTTATCTAATGGTGAGCTATACACCATCTTAACCAACAAGAATGCTCAGGGTAAAAAAGGGAGTATAGTTGCTATTGTAAAGGGAACTAGAGCCATCGATGTCATTAATATACTCAATAAGATCCCTCTAGAGAGACGAAATGTGGTAAAAGAAGTTACAGTTGATATGGCAGGTAGCATGAATTTAATTGCTAAAAAATGTTTTCCTAAAACAGAAATAGTTACCGATAGATTTCATGTCCAAAAATTGGCCTCAGAAGCAGTACAAGAAGAGCGTATAAGATTAAGGTGGGAAATCATAGAGCAGGAAAATAGAGATATACTAGAGGCTCGGGAGAAAGGGAATACATATAAGTATGAACTTCTGGGCAATGGAGATACGCACAAACAACTACTCGCTAGAAGCAGATATTTATTATTCAAATCCAAAACAAAATGGACAGTAAGACAGAGAGAAAGGGCTGAAATTCTATTTAAATTATACCCAACCATTGAAAAAGCATACAATTTAGCGCAAGGATTAACCTATATCTTTGAAAACAATACACATAAAGATGTTGCCAGATTAAAGCTAGCGCATTGGTATGATAAAGTTGAAAAATCTCAGTTCAAATCATTTAGTACGATTGCCAGGTCTATCCAAATGCATTATGTGCCCATATTGAACTACTTTAATAAAAGAAGCACAAATGCTTCAGCAGAATCTTTTAATGCCAAAATTAAAGAGTTCAGGGCGCAGTTTAGAGGCGTTAGAGATGTGAAATTCTTTCTATATAGATTAACTAAATTATTTGCTTAATCGGAACTGCTCCCCTAAAATATTGTTTGATCCGGTTTTAGTGTATCGCTATATTAGGACGGGACATAATGTAGAATAAAAAAGCCCTAAACAATTTAAATTGTTTGGGGCTTTTTTAATTTCAAATATTAATACAAACAAAAAAACCCTTCATTACGTTAAGTAATGAAGGGTTTAGTATAAGAAGGCGGCGACCTACTCTTCCACAGTATGTAGTACCATCGGCGCAAACGGGCTTAACTTCTCTGTTCGGAATGGAAAGAGGTG